>OJBX01000357.1_pt1 | contig 21813 bp, 19 predicted proteins | sample 1590751 | NCBI WGS metagenome assembly OJBX01 (sample SAMN05416780, study PRJEB24817) | seawater metagenome | isolation source: Sea water | place: Canada:Atlantic | collected 2013-07
CGTTATAAAACATACTACCTGAGGTATCGATCAGGAAGATAATGTATTCGCTGTCCACCGGGATGCCACCAATGACATTGTTGCTGCGGGTGAACTCCTGACCCAGCAGGCGTTCCATTTCTGCCGTCAGCGACTGCCGGGCGATGGCCAGCTCGCTTTCTTCTTCTGCCCGCTCCTCGGCCAGCTCGGTCGAGGTTTCATAACGCCCGCGGATATTGGACATCTCCCGCTCCAGCCGGGCCACGCGCTCGCGATATGCCGACAACTGCTCACGTCGGGCATTAAGCTCCCGGTTCAGAGTCTGGGTTTCGCCACGGATTTCAAACAGAGTCTGCTGCAGTTCCGCCACGGGCTGCTCAAGCTGCTGAGGTGCGTTTTCCAGCGTCACCGGCGCTGAGTTCTCGGTGATCATCAACAACAGGATAATGGCGCCAAACCCACAGGAAATGACGTCCAGAAACGCTATGGCGGCACCGTCTTCTTCGCGTTTTCGCTTTTTCATAGTCTTAAGTTCGTAGTCTTAAGTTCATGGCCTCATGGCCAATCGCGTGAGGGTGTTATAAACGAGCCGCCACTCAATACCCCCAGTTGCCAGTATGCAGCGGCCGCCGCCGGATCGCCCTCCATGGGCAGCAGGATGGTGTTGACCGGAATATTGGCCGGCATCGACTCCAGCGCCTGCTGATACAGTTCCAGCCGCTGCCGGGGGCTGATGGTGGCGGCATTGCTGTTATTGGCCCCCTGCGTGGGCAGGCTGTCGGTAATCAGGTAAACATTGTCCGGCCGTGGATTCATGGCAGCGATCGCCTCAAAGGCGCGCTGCAGATTGTTACCACCAGCCGGTACTGTAGACTGGACCGCCCTGACCACCTCATTCAGTTCATCGCGATCAGCAACTTCCAGCCAGCGCCCGTCTGTACCCGGCATGATGGCCTCTGCGCTTTCGTTGTAGCCGATGACCTGATACTGACTGACCAGCGGCAGCTGGCTGCTGATCCATTCCACGATACGCACGGCGCGCTGCCATTTGGCTGACGCCAGTTTCGCGTCGTCGGACATGTTCCTGATGCGAATGATGTTGACCAGGCTGGCATCCAGCATGCTGGCCGACGTATCAAGCAGGATCAGAATCCGGTTGCCGCCCAGGAACATGCCGGTCAGATATTGTCGGTCGCCATCACCGAGAAATTCACGGCTGCTGTCGCCCTGCTCTTCCACAGCACTGGTCTGCAGGCGCAATAGCTCTTCTTCCAGCGACTGGATATCGGCGCGCAGGTCTTCCAGGCTTTCTTCCGTTGCCATGGAGTTGCCTTCCAGTGCGGCGAGTTGTGCCATAAAGTCGTCTATATTGTTCTGTATGCGATCTGCCAGCCCTTGCGCTTCCACCACCTCAAGACTGATTTCGTCCAGCGTGTTGCGGACCTGAAACAGTTGCTCTTCGCCTTCCAGTACCTCTTCCTGCAACAGCCTGGCTTCGGCCGTCAGGTTTGGATCCACTTCATTGCGGTCTTCAGTTGCAGTGTGATCGAGAATCAGAAAGATCAACACCACAGCGCCGAAACCGCAGGACATCACGTCCAGAAACGCCAGGCCCATCGGGTTGACGCCAGCGCGTTTGCGTTTACGCCCGGCCATCATGCACCCGTATCAACTGCAACACCGGATCATCACCCACGCTGAGTTGGTCGCCGGCACTCAGGGTCTGCCCCGGCGTGGCTGCCTTGGCGTTGATTAAAACAGACGCGGATGCCGACTTGATAACAATGCCTTCCACGGCAGGGGCCAGCACACACAGATCCTCGGCGGACGCGGCATCGTTCAGACTGACAGTCGCCCCGGTGCTGGCCCGGACATAGATCGACGAGCGCAGCGGATAGGCGATGCCGTCGAGCAGAATATGACTGGCTGCCACACGCTCCGGAATCACAGGTACGGCATCTGCTGTATTATTTACGCTAGCCGGTGATATGCGCCAGCTACTGATAAACGGTACATCGGTGCCGGTGCGGGTCAAGGTAGCACTGGCGTGTGAGCAGGCATTGGCCATGTTTTCACCGCTCAGCGGTGCCTGTTGGACCTGAAGCGTGGCTTCCAGCCCGGGTATGGCCGCCGCCCGCTCCGATATTAAAACAGGTAGCGGGCCGTCACTCGAAAGTGCCGACAGTGCCTGCAGCTGTTGTGTGATACGGCGAAATACTGGCTGCAGACTGTCCACCATTTCGGCAACGCTGACGCGCGCCTGATGTGTGGTCTTGTCGGTGGTGATACTGACCAGGAAATCCGCCTGCCCGCCACGGATCTGCAACAGATAGTCAGGCAATTCGTTGTACAGGTGCTGCTCCCAGAATGCGCTGTGCTGCGGATTAAATCGCGACTGTTGGATAAAGGCGTCATTGATGACCTGAACCAGCGCGTTGGCGATATTGCTCCAGCCCGCGCCTTGCACCACCACGGCCTGTTCACGTTTAAGCTGGTGCTGATCCTGGCTGAGCAGAGTGAGACTGAACTGGTGCAGCTGCATGTCGGCAAACACCACCCGCGAATGATCAGCCATATGCGACTTTGCATAGAACAGCCCGGCGTCCATCATGGCCGCCGCACGAAACGGCGTCTGTGCTACCACACCACCCAGAATGGCAAGCTGCTCGCGGCTGAAGCTGCCGGGCACCGCGATCGTCACATCGCCTTCGAAGTCACTGGCCTGTGCAATATGCTGGAGGTGCGCGTGGACAACATCGGCGTTGTTTCGGAAGTGCGCCAGCGGGCGCGTCAGTGGCGCCATGCTGAGACGGTACCAGAATTCGTTATGCGTATTGACCGGATGCAGGCGGCTCTGTTCAGCGGCACTCTGGCCAAACTGGATGCTTCCGCCAAGGCTCAGTGCAAAGCCGGGGCTGCTGCTGACCAGATCGCCGTCCTGGTACAGGTTAATGGTGTTGTCATTTAACTCGAGAACGGCGCTGGTCATACTGGCTGTACCGCTTCACTGTGATTATCCTGCGGTGTGCTGCGCCCCGGTACCTGTAAGTAGTTAATCAGGTGATCATCACAATAGGCCTGGCTGTCCATCACCAGACGATCCTGCACCAGCGACAATTGATACAACAGGAACATCAGCACAATGCTGGTGACCAGTGCCACGAAGGTTGAATTAAAGGCCACGCCTAGGCTGACGGTGACACCCAGAATGTCGCCACTGACAGCCTGGTGCGCCTGACCCAGCGCGGTACCGATACCACGCACGGTGCCCAGGAAGCCGATCGACGGAATCGCCCAGGCGATATAGCGGACAATGGCCAGTTCACTTTCCAGACGTTCGGATTCATTGTCGCAAATGTCGCGCACGGTGGCCGATACGTCCTGCACCTCTCGCGTTGTACCAAACCGGTGCAGCCCGGCAAGCAGTGCGCGCGGCAACAGAAACCCCCGTTCTTTCTCCGGCAGCGCCTGAACCGGTCGGGCAAAGTGCCGGGTGTCTTCAGGCAGGATACTGGTGCCCTCGGACACCGGCAGCAGCTCCCGATCCAGCAGTGAGCGTTCACGCATGGTGCGCACGGTTTTCATGCCGATGATGGACAGCGCCCAGAAGAACAGAATGATACAGGTTTCCTGCTCGAAATCGCGCAGCACGATATACATGGAACGATCGGGCACGTAATCTTCGTCCGCTTCCTGCTGAATGGTCTGCTGCTGTTGAATGATATCGGCGTTGGGCCTGATCACGGCGACATAGACGGCATGCACCACAATCACAACGATGATGAGTGCAAAAATCTGATAGATGACTTCAGACAGGTATTTTTGTTTCATGCGCACGTCCCTGATCAGGTTAAACGGTTAATCGGTTTACAGCGTTTTCTGGCTTACAGACTCAGATGTCCACCGGGAAGGAAACACCGGAGTCCTGCGAAATCTGCTCTGACGGAATAAAACGACCCGGCCCCTGATTCTGTGAACCATCAATGGGCTGGCTGTCGATGTCGGGCAGCGCCGCGTCAGCGGCCGCCTGTTGGTCATCGTTGTTTTGTTCATCAACGTTCTGTTCTTCACTGGTCTGTTCTTCACTACCCTGGTCTTCATCTGCCTGGTCTTCAATGATGTCGGCACCCGCCGGCTGCGCGTGTATCGCCGTCAGCGGCATCAGCAGAATCAGACTCAGGACACACATAACACGCGTTAGGCTCATGTTACTCTCCCAGGTAGCGGGCGACACGGAAACCCAGATCGTTGCGGGCCTCCTCGCCAAAATCACGATAGGACGCGCGCAGCTCGGTCATGCTGCCATGCGCCCAGCTTGAGCCCTTGATAGTGCGGTAAGTGCCATCTTCGGGTCCCAGCGGATCAGTCACCTTGACGGAGCTCAGACCGCTGACCGCGCCATAATAATCATGCACCCACTCTGATACGTTACCGGCCATATCGAACAGACCTTGAGCATTGGCTGCGAAGGCGCCGACATTGGATGTTCCGGGAATGCCATCGTTGTAACCTCGCAGAATCTGGCCCAGAAAGTCGCTGGTGGACTCGTCCGCGAAGTTGCCGGTCTCGGCTGGCGGCGGCCAGCTTTCGCCCCAGGTAAATCGGGTGATGCCGTTCTGGCCATCCGATCGCGCAGCCCATTCCCATTCGGCTTCTGAAGGCAGGCGGTAACCATTGGCATTGGCATTGAACCCGGTGATCGTGCCGTCTGCCACGTTATAAAACGGTGTCAGTCCTTCCTGCGCGCTCAGCCAGTTGGTGTATAGCGCTGCATCCTGCCAGCTCACCTGCACGGCTGGCTGGTTAGGGCGGTCCAGTGACTGCCCCTGAAGCGTGCCGGAGGCATGGTCAGCCCGGAAGCGTTTAAACTGGGCATTGGTCACCGGGCGCAATGACAGATAGAACGGTTTCTCCATGCCGACATCGCGCAGCGTTTCGTTGGCGCGTCGACCAGGCTCACGACGTGAAGACCCCATGGTGAACCCGTAGGGATAAAACAGATGCAGAGTTTGACCACCGGCACTGGTAATCACCGGTTCAATGGCATCCAGTCGCGCCTGCTCTTCAGTTTTCAGGCTGACTCGAATTTCCTGATCCAGGCCAGGCCTTGAGGTGAAGTTGGCGGCGTAAGGCACGTAGCCTTCACGCCGAATCTCGATGCGCTGGCTGGCGGCGATCAGATCGACGGTCTGGTTGGCGGCACCCTTGAGCTCGCCGTCAACATAAAGCTGTGCGTCAGACGGCTGCGCAATAATCCTCACCGGATTGGTAATGGGGTCAAGTGGCACCGTCATATCACGTTCTTCGTCGGATCCCGTTGTGATACGTCTCACAGCGGTATCGTAACCGGTTCTGAACAACCTGATTTCGTGTTCCTGTTCTGGTGGCAGGGATACTTCAAGCGGTGTCTGGCCCCGGTACTGGCCATTGATGGTGACATTGGCGTTGCCCGGCGTGGAGCGAATAAATACCAGGCCGTCGGCCGCTTCCAGCGTCACAGACGGCAATTGCTGATCGGCTCCGGCCATGACCACCAGTTCTTCCTGCCAGGCTTTATAACCGCTGCGTTTGATGGTGACTTCATAGGCACCCTGCAGCAATTCCATTTGCGCGGGCGTCACACCCTGCACCTGGCCGTTAACGATGATGTCCGCACCCGCGGGCCGCGACGTAAAACTGATATCAGCCCAGGCTGGTGCCAGTGTGGCGGTCAGCGATTGTTCAACCTGACGACCTTCAATCTCCACCTGTTCCCGATAAGGCAGGTAGCGTTCGCGCTGAACCTGTAGTTCGTAACTGCCTGGCGGCACTTCTGCATCCACCAGGGGCGATTCACCGAGGTCGACTCCGTCCAGCAACACGCGTGCCCCGCTTAAGGCTTCCCCTTCAGCATCACGGGTGGTGACACTGACCAGGCCGGGCAATGGCGTCAGGCTAAAGGGATGCGTTTGTGCCTGTTCCGGGCCGACAACCAGCGCTACCTCGCTGTCATAATAACCTGGAGCGCTGAGCTGCAATTGATAGTCTCCCTGCCTCATCAGATAGCGTGGACCCACTTTGACGGCAAAACCATCAACAACCTCAATGGTCGCTGCCATTGGCGAAACTTCGACAAATACGGAACGTGCAGTCAATACAAACCCGGCAGCGCCGGCAGCCAGCGCCAGACCCACCACCACGATGGCATGGTACCAGCGCGGTCGCCAGCTGAAGCGTCGACCGGGTGGTGGCGGCGGACTGAAGTCGACCGGTGTGATGCTGTCCGGGGCGTCATGCTGACCGGGGTTGTTGCCATTGTCCTGCATGTGCTCAGGGCCTGTTGACTGCCGCGACCTCTTCGTTGCAGCGGATAGTTAAAGAGTTCAGATCGTTACCGAACCCGACGACAAATTCTTCCCGCACATCGCGGTAACCGGGGCGCGTGCCTACCGCGACATAACGACCGGGTGTCAGCATCAGGGTGGTTTCGGAGAATGTCCCCAGTTCTGCGACCTGATAGACGGTGACCTGAGTCGCATTGTCTGACCGAAGGGTGACTTCCAATGGAATCTGCATTTGTTGTAACAGCTCCTCCATGGCATCGAGCTGCTGTGCCAGGCGTTCACCGACCTGACCCTGCTCGGCCAGCAAATCGGCTTCCAGATCACGGCCAATCCGGTAGACTTCCTGCGCTTCGTTGTAGGCTGCCTGATCGGACAGACGCATGGGCTGGTCAATGTTGACCGCCAGCAGACGGTCAAGTTGCAGGCGTCGCGCCGAGTAGTCTTTGCCTTCCAGCGCAAACACCAGATTACTGTCCAGCGCCAGCACCGCATCGTAAGCAGTGACGGCCTGTTCCCATTCCTCATTGGTTTCAAAGGCTTCAGCCTGTGCCTGCAGATCGGCGATTCGGGCCAGGGTGATTTCTTCCCGGGTCTGGGAAATGGCTTCAGTGGCTTCGTCGGAGCCGGGCTTGATGCGCTGTGCGCGCTGGAAGGCGGCAATAGCCTCGTCCGCCTGCCCCTGTTGCAGCAGGGCAAAACCTTCGGACATGACATTGGTGTAATTGGCATCGGCTATCATCTGACGGTTCTGTGTCACCAGGGCAGCGGCGCGTTCATGCGCGCCGTCCAGCGCGGCGGCCTGTTCAAACTGCTGCTGGGCGACCTGCAGATCGCCTTCTTGCTGCAGGTTTTCACCACGCGCGATCAGATTTTCCACTTCATCCAGCGTCTGCGCACGCGCCAGTCCCTGCTGCGCTCGGGCGCTGTCCGGACCCAAGCGCAACGCCAGTGTAAACCTCTCCAGTGCCAGCGCTGAATTTTGATCAACAATGGCCGCCTCGCCATCACTTATCAGATCATCGAGCACTTGAGGTGCGCGCTCCTGCAGGCGCGATAGCGCCAGGTCACTTTCCTGATAGGCCAGTGCTGCCTGCACAAACTCGGTGTTGCGATAGAACTCATCTCCGCGGCGCGCTGCGGCGACGGCGGCTTCATAATCGCTTTGTGCCCATTGAGTGACTGCCATGTCGTCCAGGGCCTGTTGTCGCTCCAGCAGGCTGGCCAACGCATCCTGCGCTTCGCGGCGTTGCCGTGAGCGCTGAGCCTCATCAAAGGGAGAAATCCGGGGACCCTCCGAGGCGGACGGAGTGGTAGACGCGACAATGGGTGCTGACTCGGTGCGCGGCACCAGCGGTAATTCATACTCCTGCACCAGGCGAGGCAGAACAAACACCACGGCCAGCGCCAATACCATCAGCACCGCCAGCGCCACCCACACCCAGCCCGAAATTTTATCCCCGTTCGCGGTCTTACCACCCTGCATACTGTTTAGTCCTAAACTGCCGTTTATCCACTACGGATCAAACACCACCTGTTTCAGTCAGGTAAATTTCCATCAGGATGTCACGCCATTGGTCATACTGCTCTTCAACGGTACCAGTGAGCATGATTGTGCGGTCGTCCAGTTCAATTACTTTGGGGGCGATTTCTGACTGCAGGGATTCACCCAGCTCCTGCAGCGCGGCGATGTGCATGCGCGCTTCTGCAGTGCGATCAAATCCACTGCGTACCAGGTAGGCGCCTGCACCGACGCCGACAATGCCAGCCGTTTGCGCAGCGGCGCTGCTCTGACTGCCAACGGCAGCAATACCACCGACAATGGCAGCAGCACCGGCGATAAAGCGACGACGCGCCGAACGTTCGGCTTCATCCAGCGCCATGGTTTCGTGGTAACTCTGTTCACGCCAGGCGTCGTAGGGACCACGCATCTCCCGTGTGTAGGTCGCGTAATAATCCTGCACGGTATCAACAAACAGGTTGTCTCGTTCGCGGATATCACGGATGCGCCGAAGTGACGGATCATTCTCGGCCGGTAGCCTGGCGACGCGCGTAATGCCGCGATCGTTGGTGGTGACATAGGAACCAAAAATGTCCGGCGCAAAGTCAGCAGCAAATTTTAGTTCGGAAACAGTGCGGATATTGCGAATCTGCTGCGCATCCAGATTCTCCTGCACGTACACCAGCAGATCATTGGCGATGGTGTTATAGACTACCTGAAAGGGGTCATGCAGCTGGCGCTGGGTCTGGTCGTAGCTGTACTGACTGATGTGTTCTTCGTACAGGCGGGTATACCATTCGCGCCCGGTGGAGTCGGTCACCGTTACTTTGACAATCATACCTTCACCGTCGGACAGCAGGATCTGACCTTCCAGGAAAATATCCATCACGCTATTGTCGGATGGCAGCACCCGCACCGCGCCCCAGTTGGCAGAACGCTGCAGTGTGTCTGCCATCAGATAAGGTGCGTAACGCGATTCAGCGCGGCGGATTTCAAAGTTGGTGCGATCCAGATCACCACGGTCGACTTCGTCGATACCCGGATCAAATACCATGACCCCTACGTCCATCAGCAATGACTCGTCCTGCGGCGTGGCATTCTGTACCACCGGTACAAATTCGGTGGTTTTCACTGACGTGGTCGAACAACCCGTCAGCGCCATCACCGACACCAGGAACAATGTCATTGTATTTCTCATCATCACCCTGATCATCACTCTGCACCCGTTATTTCAAGGCCGGTGTATCGGCGATACTCATCCCACAATGCTTCGCGTAGTTCCGGATCAGGCTCGCGCAGCGCCGCTTCACGAATTTGACGTGCCACGACATCGTCGCCGCCGCCCGGAGGAATATCATCCGGAACCGGGAATGTCTCACGCTGCTCTCCTGCCGGGCCACCATTAACGCCCCCCACCGAACCGCCGGAACCGCCCGCCTGAGGTCCACGGCCGTCGCCGCCGGGAGAACCGCTGACGCCGCTGACACCGGCCGTCTGTACACCGGTCACACCCGGCAATGAGCCCGAGCCGCCATCGCCGCCGCTGCCCTGGCCGCTGTCTTCGTCATACAGTCCTGCGGGATCGTCTCCGACCTCGTTGGCGCGACGCTGGGCGCGGCTGCGTTCAGCCAGAATCAATCCGTCGAAGTCACCGTAAGCACCACCGAGTTCGCCATCCAGAACGGCAACGCGCTGCGAGGCTGTCATTACGCCTGCACCGCCGCCCGCTGCACTACCAGCGCTGCCCTGGCCCGCTGACGCCTGACCGCTACTACCCTGACCTGTGCCACTCTGACCCGCGCTGCCCTGGCCAGTGGTGCCCTGACTCGCACCGCCCTGCCCCTGTGATTGTCCGCCTGCGCCGGTGCCGGCGGTTGACGCCGGAGGAATGCGATTCAGGCCACCGCTATTGCTGCGATCGCCATAGGCTTCCAGACCACCACTGCCTACCGTGGAACCGCCTGCGGCTGTGCTGCCCGCGGCACCACTGGCACTGTCAGTGCCTGGCGCACCCGGACGTCCGCTGGCGGGCATGACACCACCGACTGCGGCTGCTGTGCCTCCTGACGAAGAACTGCGACCGCCGGAGAAATCAGGCAATCCGGACGATGAAGCGCTGCCGCCACCGGAACTGGCTCCCGCGCTGCTCGCCTGTGAGCCTGATGATGAGCTCGACGATGAACTGGAGGCAGACTGCGATCCTGAAGAGCCACTAGACGGCATTGAAGGCATGGAAGGGGATGACGATGATGATGACGGCATCGACGACGAGCTACTGGATGACGATGACGACGAGCTGCTGGACGAACTGCTTGATGACGAGGACGAAGATGAAGACGACGGCATCTGCGGCATGCTGCTGGAGGACTGTTGAGACTGCTGCGTGGATTCACACGCGCTGAGCAGCAGCGCAGCAACGCTCAGGCTTAATAGAATTCGGCTTCGTGGCATATTCATCTTCTCTGACTCCAACCGCACATCGCAGTGTCTTGAGTTTACCGTAATAAAGACCGGCTAACGGCATCATTATTGCGTATCCGCTCCGTCACCTTCAATTTCCCTCCAGCTCTCTATGATAGGGGAAGCGGTATACCAGACCGTCAACCCGGGCGGCTTCACCCTCCCGAATGATGGGACGCATCCGGCTGTCACGCAGCGCGCCGATCTGATGACGCTGCATGCTGACATCGTCTTCCGGCCAGGACTCTACAATGTCGACGTTAACGGCGCGACCGTACTGATTGATATCAAACTCCATGACAACATACGGCATGTTCGATGACGTCGTCATGTCAACTGCCTGTTTCGGCTCGCTCGAGCCGGCGTCTTCCGGCTGCGAAGCTGGCTCTCTCTCATCTGGCCCCGCCTCATCTACAGTGGCATCGGCCACCTGAATATCGCGTTTGCGCACCGGCCCGCGGGTTGGCTGCCGTGTGGGTTCAAATCTCGGCAACAGAACAATGCGATCAAATACTTGCTGTTTAAGCGCCTCGTCTTCATTCTGCATATTGAGCCAGGCACTCTCATAGACATCAAATGACGCATTGCGGCGCTCAAACAGCAGGTACCAGTCAGCAAGATCGAGAATCGCATTGGTATGCGCTGCCAGTGCCTGGTCGCGCTCTTCGCCGACAATGCCGGCCGCTTCCACCCTGGCCAGCCGCGCCGCCCGCATCTGCAGAATTTGCTCCAGTGCATATTCCCCCTGCAGGAACGGGTTGTTATGGCGTCGGTAACGCCGGTCAGTGACTTCATTCACCCAATTGTCGTCGACCAGCCGGACAATGCTGAATTGTGACTGCTGTCTGTCCTGTGCGCCGGAGCGCGCCATCAGCCATGCCAGATAGGCCAGGCGCTCAAGCATTGCCTCTCGGGACTGTTTCCTCAACGCCTCATCCTGGTCCACAATTGTCAGTGCAACACTGTAGAGATGGAAGGCATCAACCAGCCGGCTGGCCGGAAAATCACCTACACGGCGCCAGAACGCGTCGATGTTCCACTGGGCAAAGGTTTCCAGTGCCGGAATCAGGGCCGGATCGTCAACAGCTCTGGCACGGCTGTGAACGTAAAACAGATACTGCTGCAGTTCGTCGGCCTCAGACCATTGATCCAGCGCCAGATGACTTTCAATCTGCATTTCAATGGCATTGACCTGCTGCAGGCTGAACAGACCGTGATTGACCCGACTGACATGCACTGCCCGTTCCAGCAGGGCAATGGCTTCAACGTGGTCTCCGTTTTCCTGCACGTGGCGGGCCAGACTCAACGTGGATTCGGCAATATCCGGATGCCAGGTGTCACCGCTACCTTCAAGCGTCTCGATCGACTCCTTCAAATCGGTCAGGTCTGTCAGTTCGCGCAGATCCTGTGGCTCCGCAATGGTCTGCATGGGACTCAAATTGCTGGCCCAGCCCTGACCGGGATCGTTGCTTTCGGCTGCCATGATGGAAGGCGCCCAGCATAACGCTATCGCCAGGGACAGGGTTGGCAATGGACGGATCGACGTGTGAGTCGACGCTTTTACGCAGATGGTTCGGAAACACATGGCGGAATCTCCGGTACTGTCTTATGCTGTATTTGATGTCAGATCATGCTTTAACGTTACACCAGAATACGCCACATCTGAATAGATACAATAGTCTGGTTCACAAAACTGACTGACAAATAATCGTCACAAACCGCTGATTTCAGCCACAATATCGAAAACAGAACGTATGCCCGAACTACCCGAAGTTGAAACCAGTCGCCGTGGTATCGACCCTCATATCCGAGGCCAGACCATCGCCCGCAGCGTGGTCAGACAATCGCAGTTACGCTGGCCGGTATCGCCACAGATCACCGCGCTCATGCCCGGTCAGACCGTGCTTGGCACGCAGCGCCGCGGCAAGTACATACTGATAGAGACAACCGCCGGGCACATAATTATTCATCTGGGCATGTCTGGCAGTGTTCGTATCCTGCCAGCCGGGGCGCCGGCGGCGAAACATGATCACATTGATATTGTGTTTACCCATGAGCTGATGTTGCGTTACACCGATCCGCGCCGATTCGGCTGCGTGCTGTGGAGCGAGGATGCCATCGCAGAGCATCCTCTGCTGGCGCGACTGGGCCCGGAGCCGCTGGCAGAAGACTTCGACACATCCTATCTGTTCCGGCTCAGCCGGGGCCGCAAAACCCCCATCAAGAGCTTTATCATGGACAGCCATGTGGTGGTGGGTGTGGGTAATATCTACGCCAATGAAGCGCTGTTTATGGCCGGTATTCGCCCGCTGGTGGAGGCCGGTTCGGTATCCCGGGCACGGATGGCACGGCTGGTGGCGTGTATCAAGCAGGTAATTGCCCATGCCATCACCGTGGGTGGCACGACATTGCGCGATTTTGTTGGTGGGGATGGCAAACCGGGCTATTTCCAGCAATCACTGCTGGTTTATGGCCGCGGCACAGAGCCCTGCAAACAATGCGGTGGCATCCTGCAGGAAGTGCGGTTGAGTGCCCGCAGCACGGTGTTTTGTAAACGCTGCCAGCGCTAGCGCTAGGCCTTGCCTATTTCTTTTCGGCGCCCTGTTCAGCTTTCTGCTCTGCCAGGTGGTCGCGCATGGCATCCGCCACCAATGGATGCACAAAACGGCTGATATCGCCGCCGTAGGAGGCAATTTCGCGCACCAGCGTTGACGAAATATAGGACAGGTGCTCATCCGGCGCCATGAAAATGGTTTCAATGCCCGGGTCCAGCGCCCGGTTCATGCCAACCAGCTGGAACTCGTATTCAAAGTCAGCGACGGTGCGCAGGCCACGCAGAATGACGCTGGCACCGCGCTCACGGACAAACTCGATGAGCAGGGTTTCAAATGCCACCACTTCGACATTATCCACGTGAGCCAATACCTTTCTGGCCAGTGCCACCCGTTTTTCAGTCGACAGCGATGTGGTCTTCTGTTTGTTGACGCCAATGGCAACAATGACCTTGTCAAACAGGCGCGAAGCGCGTTCTACCAGATCGATATGGCCGTTGGTGATGGGATTAAACGTCCCCGGATAAACCGCTGTTTTCATGCTGGGCAGATACCTGTTGCGTCAAATGCCGCCTACAGTACACGAGGATACAGGCTGTGTCAGCTCAATTGTGACTGCTCTATAAAGCGTAGTATCCGACGCTCCAGCCAATCATTCTGGCCTTTGGAGGTGAACCCGACATGGCCGCCAAAGGGCAGAATTTCGCAACTCACCAGTGATGACATCTCATCTGCTCGCGGCAGTGATTGCGGTGGAATGATGGGGTCGTTGTGACTGTGAACCACCAGCGTTGGCACCGGCGTGTCAGCGATAAACTGCCGGCTGCTGCAGCGCAGATAGTAGTCTTCGGCACCGGCGAAACCATGCAGCGGTGCGGTCACCGCATCATCAAAATCCCACAGGGTCTGCAGCCCATCCAGCGGCCCGAGCTGCTGAATGCGCTGCACTTCGTCATCAACACCCTGCCGGGCGAGATCCGCATGTTTGTTCTGCAGATCTGTGCGCAGACGGCGTAAAAAATACCGCCCGTACCAATAGGCCATCCCGGTTTTCATTTGCGCACAACACAGATCCAGTGAAAACGGATTGGAGACACTGACGGCAGCACGCAATTGCGGTTTAAAGCCGGTCTCGGAAAGCCATTTGATCAGCACATTGGCGCCCAGCGAGTAACCGATCACCACCAGCGGCCGGGGCTGCGCTGCCATCAGCGCTGCAATGACCTGTTCCACATCGTCAGAGCAGCCTGAGTGGTAAGCCACCGCCAGGCGATTATGTTCACCACTGCATCCGCGCAGGTTCATCGCCACACTGTCGTAACCGGCGCTGTGCAACGTGTGCTGCATGGCCAGAATGTAGGGTGACGCGGAACAGCCGGCCAGGCCATGCAACAGGAAAACCAGCGGCTTGTTGTCTCCGCCCGCCGGCAGACGATCGACATCTATAAAATCGCCATCAGCCAGTTCGATGCGCTGACGCTGACGAATCAGCGTAGGGGCTGTCGCCAGTTTGCGCCAGATGGTCTGCAGGTGACCGCCGGGCAACCACCAGGGCGCGCTCAACGCCGCCAGCGAAGGCGCTGGCTCAGGGGCGGGGCTTGCTGCCTCAGCCGGTTTGGCAACAGGCCCGGTCATGCGCGTCGCTCGTAGAGGCCGTAGTAAACCGCGCCAGCACGCAAATTCTTGCGCATGACCCAGTTGGCCGGTAACGGTAGTTCAGCCAGGTTGTGACCGGATTCCAGATAGATCTGCGCACGTGGTTTTAGAATACCGCTGGTCTCAAGCTGTTGCACAATGCCCGTCAGGGCATCGTCGGCGAACGGCGGATCCAGAAATACCAGACCAAATTTGTTTGCTTCGCCAGTGACAGCACTGGCGCCGAGCAGCCACTGGCCGGCGGACATGGTTACCACGCTGCCCCCCTCTGCGCCCAGCAATGACAGGTGCGCCTGAATGCTGGCACTGGCATCCCGCGAGGCATCCACAAACACGGCGGAGCGAGCGCCGCGGGACAGAGCTTCCAGACCACAGGCGCCACTGCCAGCAAACAGATCCAGACAGTTTTCGTCCAGCACCCAGCCCTGCAGCCAGTTGAACAGCGTTTCGCGCACGCGGTCGGCCGTTGGGCGCAGACCGGGGACATCGGGGAAGCTCAGCTTGCGCCCCCGCCATTGGCCACCAATAATACGGAGCGTGTTGCGCTGGGCTGTTGCAGTGCGCTTGCTGGTAGATCGTCTGGGCAAGAGTTGTCGCCTTATCAGAGTTAAGAGTGCGCTGTCGGCTAAACAGTCAGCTAAATGGAATGCGCATTGTAACCTGCTGGCTGCTAAATGTTAGACTAGCGCTTCTCGTTCGCCTGCACCCTGAGACAAATCATTTATGTTCGGTTTTATCAAGAAACGCAAAGACACCGCTGACCAGACACCGGACTCGCAGGTTGAGGAAAACCCGCCCGTTGATGGCGTCAGTGAGAAACCCGAAGATAATCTGCCCCCTGTCAGTCAAGAAGACAGCGCAGCGCCTGCGGCTACGTTAGAGCCTGAAGCGCCTGCAGCTTTTGAAGCGCCTGATGCTGCGGATGCATCTGACGAACCCGCCACCCCCGACGCGCCAGAACCCGCCGCCCGCGGTGGCTTTTTCAGCCGTCTGAAACAGGGCTTGAGCCGCACCCGTGGCAATCTGACCGAAGGTCTGGGTTCGTTGCTGGGCGGACGCAAGACCATTGATGCTGACCTGCTCGATGACATTGAAATGCAGCTACTGACGGCAGATCTGGGTATTGAGGCCACCGACCGGGTGATTGCCTCGCTCACGGCCAAGGTCAAACGCAAACAACTTAATGACGGCGATGCCCTGATGGCGCAACTGCAAGTCGAACTGCGCGAACTGCTGACCCCCTGCACCGCGCCACTGGAAATTCCGCGTGAGACCAAACCTTATGTTCTACTGGTCGTGGGCGTAAACGGCGTTGGCAAGACCACCACCATCGGCAAACTGGCGCGCCGCTTTCAGCAGGAAAACCGCAAAGTCATGCTGGCTGCCGGCGACACCTTCCGGGCAGCTGCCGTGGAGCAATTACAGACCTGGGGCGAGCGTAATCAGGTCCCGGTTATCGCCCAGGCATCAGGTTCTGACAGTGCCTCAGTCATTTTTGACGCCTACCAGGCCGCCAAGGCGCGCGGCATCGACGTGTTGATTGCAGATACCGCCGGACGTCTGCATAACAAAGCCAACCTGATGCAGGAACTGGAAAAAATCGTGCGCGTGCTCAAGAAGCAGGACGATCAGCTACCCCATGAAGTCATGCTGGTGTTGGATGCAACCACCGGGCAGAACGCACTGAGTCAGGCCAAGAGCTTTAATGACGCCGTTAACGTGACCGGTCTGTGCCTGACCAAACTGGACGGCACCGCCAAAGGCGGCATGGTGTTTGCCATTGCCAATGCCATGCAGTTGCCGATCCGTTTTATCGGCATTGGCGAACAGGCCGAAGACCTGCGACCCTTCGATGCCAGCCAGTTTGTCAGCGCGTTGTTTGATGAAGCGGATAAAGCGCAACAATGATTCGCTTTGACGAGGTCAGCAAACGCTACCCCGGCGGCCACGAAGCCCTGAAACAGGTGTCCTTTGAACTTGAGAAGGGCGAAATGGCCTTTCTCACCGGCCGCTCCGGCGCCGGCAAGAGCACCCTGCTGAAACTCATCATGCTGACCGAGGCGCTGAACCAGGGTCAGATTCTGGTCGGCGGCCGCAACATCAATCGCCTGCCATCGCGCCAGATCCCCTATTACCGTCGACGCATCGGCGTGGTGTTTCAGGACCACCAGTTGCTATTCGATCGCAGCGTGTTTGATAACGTCATGCTGCCCTTGCAAATAGAAGGTTTCGACAAACACGAAGCCGCCCGTCGGGTCCGTGCCGCACTGGACAAAGTGGGCCTGCTGGACAAAGAGAAACTCAACCCCATCACCCTGTCCGGCGGCGAACAGCAGCGCGTTGGCATTGCCCGGGCCGTGGTCAACCGCCCGCAGATTCTGCTTGCTGACGAGCCCACCGGCAACCTCGACCCGGAACTGGCGGCCGAGATCATGGTGCTGTTTGAACAGTTCAACCAGGTTGGTGTCTGCATGTTAATTGCCAGCCATGACCTGTCGCTGATCACGCGGTTAAAACACCGCATGCTGACCCTGGACCTGGGTCGCCTGATCAAGGATGAACATCAGCCCAGCCGGGCCCGGAGCCCGTCATGACGGCCAATACCCGAAGCAGCCGGCCGGGCAACAGCAAAATCAGGCTGTCAGCGCGCCAGCGTGTCAGCGCCTGGCTGTCAATTCATCGCGAATGTGCGGTCGACGCACTACGTCGCCTGTGGCAGCAACCTGCCAGCTCGGCCATGACGCTGGCGGTGATTGCCATTGCCCTGCTGCTGCCAGCCCTGTTGTATGTGACCGGAAAGAACCTGAGCCAGTTTGATAGCGGCCTGGCGCAGGCCAACGTGGTGACGGTCTACCTGCGCAGCGATGCCAGCCAGGGCGATGTTGATCAGCTGCAACAGCTTCTGGCGACGCATGAGCTGGTCAGTACGACCCGCTATATTTCGCCGCAACAGGCGGCAGAAGATTTTGCCGAATGGTCGGGCCTGGGTGACGTGGTCGATTCGCTGGCCCAGAACCCCTTGCCCGCCAGCCTCGTGGTGCAGCTTGATGATGCCCAATATGAAGCCATTGTGCAGTTGCAGGACATGCTCAGCGGCGAGCCCGGCGTGGACATGGTGCAGATGGATCAACTCTGGCTGCAGCGCCTGGAAAGCTTTCTGAGCCTGACTCAGCGTGCCGTGGTGGCGCTGATCATTGTGCTGTCCATGGCGGTTCTGTTCATTACCGGCAACAGTATCCGCACCGCCATTGCCAGCCGCGCAGCGGAAATCCGGGTAATGAACCTGATTGGTGCTACCCGGGCATTTATTGCACGCCCGTTTCTGTACAGCGGCCTCTGGTATGGCCTGCTCGGTGGTGCGTTGGCGTGGGTTCTGCTGGCGCTTCTGATGCTGCTGCTACGCGGCCCGGCGACAGAGTTGCTGGCATTCTACGGGGCGCAATATCGATTGCAGGGTCTGGGCGCCAGCGCCAGCATGGTGCTGCTCGGTGGCAGCGCCATGCTGGGCTGGCTGGGTGCCCGCCTGTCGGTGTCGCGGCATTTCAGCCGGTTCTGATCTTCAACACCGTTACCAGATTTTGGCGTTTTACCAGATCTTGGTTTTCTACCAGATCTTAACTCGGACATCCGGGTCGCGGTACATGCCATCTCCTTCAACGACATCAAAGGCTTCGTAGAATTCCGGCATATTGGACAGCGCGCCACGCACGCGGTACTGACCGGGCGCATGCGGACCGGTAGTCAACTGACGGCGCAGGGCTTCATCGCGGAACGCTATACGCCAGATCTGACCCCAGCCCATAAAGTAACGCTGACGGCCGCTGAAGCCTTCAATAACCGGTGATGGCTCGCCGTTCAGGCTTCGTTGCCAGGCCTGATAGGACACCGTGAGGCCGCCGAGATCAGCGATATTCTCACCCAGCGCCAGCGCGCCCTGAATGTTCATGCCTTCAATCGGCTCGTAGGCATCAAACTGCGCCACCATCAGGTCGGCGCGCTCACGAAACTGCTGTTCATCCAGATCTGCCCACCAGTCACGCAGGTTGCCGTCACCGTCCGAACGCCGGCCCTGGTCATCAAAGGCATGGGTAATTTCGTGCCCGATGACAGCGCCGATAGCGCCGTAGTTGATGGCATCATCGGCTTCCACGTTAAAGAACGGGGGCTGCAGTATGGCGGCCGGGAATACGATTTCATTCATGGTAGAGCTGTAGTAAGCATTCACTGTCTGCGGTGTCATGAACCACTCTTCTCTGTCTACCGGTTGGCCCAGACGTGCCATCATGCGCTCATATTCACAGCGATTGGCGCGGCGCACATTGCCGATCAGATCATCGGCGTCTATCCGCAGACAGTCATAGTCACGCCACTCATCGGGATAGGCAATTTTGGTGTTCAGACGCGCCAGTTTGGCCTGCGCCTCTTCTTTGGTGGCCTCGGTCATCCAGGCCAGCTCATCAATGGCGACCTCAAATGAAGCCAGCAGGTTTTTCACCAGATCGTCCATACGCTCACGCGCCTCAGCCTGGAAATTCTCTTCCACATACAGTTGGCCGACGGCAAAGCCCAGCACTGAGTCAACGGTATCCACGGCCCGTTTTTCGCGGCTGCGCATCTCCGGCTGCCCACTCAGCGTGCGCCCGAAGAAGTCGAAATGCGCTTCGACAAAGGCTTCGGACAGATACGGCGCTGACATTCTGAGCTGGTGATAGCGATGGTAGTGCTGCCAGTCGGCAACACTGATATCGCGAAACATGCCGGCGACATACTGCATATAGGTCGGCTGCCGCACCACCAATGCATTTATGTCTGGCAGGCCGGCGTCATTCAGATAGCTATTCCACGCCAGGTCCGGTGCCAGGCTCATCAGCTCATCAGGACTCATGCGGTTGTAGGTTGCGGTACGGTCGCGGTTCTGTACCCGGGTCCAGTGGCCCTGGGCGATACGGCCCTCAACCTCAATCACCCGGCCTGCGGCCTCTTCAGCCGCTTCGCCCTGCATCAGTCCGGCCAGTGCAAACATTTCGCTGATGTGCGCCTGATACTGCGCCAGCACTTCTTCGTAGCGTTCACTATCATCCAGATAGTAGTCACGATCCGGCAGCCCCAGACCCGACTGACCCAGCGTGGTGATGTACTGGTCTGACTGCCCCTGATCCTGGCTGATGCCGTACCCAAAAGGCGCCATGCGACCGTTTTCAGCAGCACCGGCCCAGTATTCCAGCAGGTCGTCATGGCTGCCCAGGCTGTCGATTTGCGCCAGCTCATCTGCCAGCGGCTGGGCCCCGAGCGCCTCTACGGCCTCGGCGTTCATGAATGCGGTGTACATGTCGCCGATTTTCTGTTCCAGCGTGCCCTCGGCAGCATCGCTACTGGCGGCATCATGCAGAATATCGAGCACATCCAGTTCAGCGGCTTCACGCAGTTCGTCAAAGCTGCCCCAGCGCGAGCGATCCGCCGGAATAGGGTTCTGTTCCACCCAGCCACCGTTGACGTACTGGAAAAAGTCATCCTGCGGCCGCACACTGCGATCCATGTTGTCCAGATCGACACCCAGCCCCAGCGCCTGCGTGTCGCCGACTGGCGCCTGAGCCGTGGACGCCTGTGTGGCGGGCGCTTGAGCCGCCTGTTGGGCTGGCGTATCCTGTTCCGGTGCGCACTGGCTCAGCAGGACTGCCATGGCTGCCACTGGCAACAGCACGGCTGCGACGCGGCTATTGGCAAAAGGCGAGGAAAAGGCTGATGAAAAATATTTTGCTTTTTGGGCCTCTTTGCCCTTGAAATTTGACTTAGTGAACATCAGATAATCACTCGTGTAAGAAAAAGTGGTAGAATAAGGTCGACTAGGGGTCCGATCATAACCGCAGGACACCCCGAATTAAAGACGTACCTGAAGACACTGGAAGACATTGAGAGCATAGGAAATATGACCACAGCCAAGAGTTTGCAACTAGTCGGCCCGGCCGTACCGGGTCGCGACCTATCTGCCTATGTGACGTCGGTCAACAGTATTCCTGTATTGACAGCAGAGCAGGAACTGGAACTGGCGAATCAGTATTATTATGAAGAAAACCTTGAAGCTGCCCGCCAGCTGGTGCTCGCGCACCTGCGCTTTGTTGTGCACATGGCCCGCAGCTACTCCGGTTACGGCCTGTCACAGGCTGACCTGATCCAGGAAGGCAATGTTGGCCTGATGAAAGCGGTCAAGCGCTTCAACCCGGAAATGGGTGTGCGCCTGGTCTCGTTTGCGGTGCACTGGATCAAGGCGGAAATGCACGAATTTATCCTGCGTAACTGGCGCATCGTCAAGATCGCCACCACCAAGGCCCAGCGTAAATTGTTCTTCAACCTGCGCAGCGCCAAGAAGCGCCTGGGCTGGCTGAGCAACGATGAAGCACACGCCGTCGCGGCAGATCTGGGTGTGGACGCCAGCGTGGTGCGGCAGATGGAAGGCCGCATGAGTTCTTACGACACCGCGTTTGACGCGGCTGCCGAAGCGGACGACGACGAAGCCTACAAGGCACCTGCCTATTATCTGCAGGATGACAGCTCTGACATGGCACTGGATATTGAAGAAGACCAGTGGGAAGAAGAGCAGAACAGTAATCTGTATCTGGCCATGGGTGAACTTGACGATCGCAGCCGCGATATCATTACCAGCCGCTGGCTGTCTGATGAGAAAGCAACTCTGCACGACCTGGCTGCGAAATACAGCGTGTCGGCGGAACGTATACGGCAGCTGGAAAAGAACGCCATGAATAAGGTGCGCGGCGCCATGGTCGCCTGAACAGGGCATTGAAAAGCTACCTGCGTTGCCAATGCGTCGTTAAAAATGGTCTCAGAATGCTCATTTACTACGTGTAAACTGCGCTTCTTCGACCATTTTTGCCTCGTCGATCTGGCGGCCTCGCTAACGCTTTTCAACGCCCTGTTGGGAATGACTGAGACCCAAGCCGCTGCTAATGGCAGCGGCTTTTTCATTTAGACAAACCGTCTTTTAAGACCCTGCCGGAGCCTGCCATGCCCAGTCTGTTTATCGCCCTTGCTGCCATCAATGGATTTATCGCTGTGGGTCTGGGCGCCTTCGCGGCGCACGGGCTGAAAAACCGCCTGCCTGAGGACATGCTCGCCATCTTCCAGACCGGCGTGCAATATCAGATGTATCACGCGCTGGCGCTGTTCGGCGTGGGCCTGCTAGCGATGCAACTCAGTGATTCAGCGCTGTTACGCGCCAGCGGCTGGTTATTTGTTGCTGGCATCGTGATTTTCTCCGGCAGCCTGTATGTACTCAGCCTCAGTGGCTGTCTCTTATACACATCTGACGCTGCCGACGACTCCTTACGTG
>OJBX01000358.1_pt1 | contig 21809 bp, 21 predicted proteins | sample 1590751 | NCBI WGS metagenome assembly OJBX01 (sample SAMN05416780, study PRJEB24817) | seawater metagenome | isolation source: Sea water | place: Canada:Atlantic | collected 2013-07
ACTGCGAAAGCGGCCGACTGCATCTGGAAGTCAGCGATGAAGAGCTGGCCTCACGTCTGGCCGAAAGCGACCCCACCGCGGCCTCGACGCTGATTGCCAGCCAGGGCGGCTATCGCCAGCTCTATATCGAGCGGGTGCTACAGGCGGATGAAGGCTGTGACTTCGACTTCCTGGTGGGCTGCCGCGGGTCTGATGTACCGCGTCATTCGCATTGATGTTTGACTGGCTAGCGGAACGTACGCAAGAGGAAACGCCATGACCGGCAGGCTGGCAGCCAAGCATATCCTAGTCACCGGGGCGGCTACGGGCATCGGACGCGCCATTGCCGAGGCCTGCGTCCGCGAGGGCGCCACAGTCGCCTTGCTGGATCAGGACGGCGATAGCGTCGAGAGGCTGGCGGCGGAGCTGCGTAGTGAAGGGCACAACGTCCAGGCGTTGATGGCGGATATCGCTGACCGCGCAACGGTCGATGCCGCTGTAGTAAAAGCGCGGGAGAAGAACGGGCCTTTGACCACCTTGATCAATAACGCCGGGATGAATGTTTTCTATGAGCCACTCGCCATGCCGGATGAGGCTTGGCAGCGTTGCCTAGCAGTGGATTTGGAGGGCGCTTGGTATTGTAGCCGGGCAGTGCTGCCGGATCTCATTGAGCAGGGCGGCGGTGCCATTATCAATATTGCCTCCACCCACAGCTTCTCAATTATTCCCGGTTGCTTTCCCTACCCGGTAGCCAAGCACGGCTTGATTGGCTTAACCCGGTCGCTCGGCATTGAGTACGCCCCACGCGGCGTAAGGGTCAATGCCATTGCGCCAGGCTATATCAACACTCCGGCGGTAGAAGCGCATTGGCAGACGTTCGATGATCCCGCAGCGGCGAAGGCCCGCATCGAAGCACTGCTGCCTCCAGGGCGGTTGGGGCAGCCTGAGGAAGTGGCCATGACGGTCGTCTTTCTGGCCTCAGATGAGGCGCCCTTTATCAACGCAAGCTGCTTAACGATTGATGGCGGACGCAGCGTGGTCTACCACGACTGACGGTTTTACTCTGTACCCGACAGCGTCTCGCCATCGGTAGCGTGTAGCGCCATGGCGATGGCGCCCATGCAGGTCATGTCGCGATCCCAGGCGCAGCTTTCGATGCGGGTGGTACCTCTCAGCTCGGCTACCAGGGCTTCATCAATAGCGCTGAGCATGGTGGTCTGCATGGCGTTAAAACCGCGCACGCCGGAGCCGGTAATTAGCACCAGATTGGGGTTAAACAGTGCCAGGATATTGGCGATGCCATAGCCCAGCGCCCGACCCGCTTCGGCGTAGATACGCTGCATCGCTGGGTCACCGTTCAACGTCAACTGGGTTAGCGCCTGCATCTGTTGCTCTGAAGGGTGAGCGCTATCGCCAGCGGGGAGGTTTAAATGGTCGGCGGCGGCGCGGTAGAGCGCATAGTCGCTGGCATAAGCTTCAATGCAGCCTCGTTTTCCGCAGGCGCACAGGGCGCCATCGGGTTGGTATTTGCTATGCCCAAACTCGGCCGCTGAGCCATTGGCGCCCAGATAAGGCACGCCGTTAATCAGTACCGACATCCCGATGCCGTAGCCCAGCATAATGACCACTAGGTTGGGGCAGTCTGCATAGTCAGGTTTTGCCGCGAGGACCCCGGCAATGCAGTTAGCATCGTTTTCCAGTAGTACGCTGCAGTGAAAACGATCGGCTAATTGTGCCGATATCGGTGCGTTGCGAAAGCTTAACGCGGGTGACCAGATAATCGACCCGCTTTGCGATGAGACAACCCCCTGCACGGCCAAACAGATCCCTGCCAAACGTTGAAACCCGTTTAGCTGTTGCGCGCAAACAGCACTGATCTTCTCTTTCAGCAGCGTTTCCAGGTCGTCGGCGCTCAGCGTCAGGGTGGGCACCGCGTGGTGCTCGCTGTGGCGTACCTGGCCTGAAAAATCGCCCACCACCAGTTGGATCTCGTTGATCGATAGCTTGATGCACACTACGCAGGCCGCTTGCGGGTTGAGCTCAACCAGCGTCTTGGGCCGACCACGCCCGGTAGGGCGAGGTGCTTCGGGTGGGCGTTCCTTGATCAGGCCCTGCTGAAGCAGCTCGGCGCTGATGGAGGTCACCGTGGCTGAGCTGATGCCATTCAGCGCACCCAGGTCAACACGTGCCACCGGTCCTTGGTCTCGCAGGGTACGGATAACCGCCAGCGTGTTGTCATAGCGGCTGGTATCAGTCGACGTAAGCGCCATAAAAATGCCGTTATTGTTTGAGGTGAAAAATCGCAAAATGCGACCTAAGTTGCATATGCGTTTATTTATTTTAGCACCTAAAGTAAATAAAGCATTGCACGGCATATAAATAATAGTGGTAAGCCTAAAACACACAATAACAACAGTAACGACAGGTGGCTCCATGCTCTTATCAGCGCGCAAACTCTGCCGCTCGTTTGGCGACAACCAAGTGTTATTCGACGTTGATCTCGAGCTTCAGGCAGGTGAAGTGCATGCCCTGTTGGGTGAGAACGGCGCGGGAAAATCGACGCTGGTCAAAATTCTGGCCGGCTACCTTAGCGCGACATCTGGCGACGTGTTGGTGGACGGCCGCCAACGGCAATACCGCTCCAGCGGTGAGGCGGAAGCCGACGGTGTGGTGATGATTCACCAGGAACTGGCACTGGCGGAACAGCTCAGCGTGGAGGAGAACATCTTCCTGGGTCGCGAACTGCGCCGGGGACTGTTTCTAGACCGACGCGCCATGCGCGATCGTAGCCGGGCGGCGTTGGAGGAGCTTGAAACGCATGTCGATCCACGCGCTCGAGTGAAAGACCTCAGCACCTCAGACCAGCAGATGGTGGAAATCGCCAAGGCGATCACCCGCGATGTGCGCGTGCTGATCATGGACGAACCTACCGCCACCCTGACGGAAAACGAAGTAAAGGTGCTGTTTGCACTGATCGACCGCCTGCGCCAGCGGGGCGTGGCCATTTTGTATATTTCCCACAAGTTGCGTGAAATTGAACAGATTGCCGACCACGTGACAGTGCTGCGTGATGGCCACTTAGTGGACAGCGGCCCCATGGCTGGGCGTAGCAAAGAGGAATTGGCGCGGTTGATGGTGGGGCGTGAGATCACTGAAATGTATCCGCCGCGTACCTGCCTTCCTGACGATGCGCCGGTGGTATTGGAAGTGCGCGACATGGTAGTGCCCGGTGCCGTTAAGCACGCCAGCTTTACCCTGCGCCGGGGCGAGGTGATGGGGTTTGGCGGCATCGTGGGGGCCGGACGCACCGCATTGATTGAAGCGGTGCTGGGTTTGCGCCGCAAAAGCGCTGGGCAGGTGCTGCGCAACGGCCAGCCGGTGGTCATGCGCCACCTGCGCGATGCGGTGCACCAGCGCATCGCCTATCTCACCGAGGATCGCAAGGGCAAAGGCTTAGTGCTCAACATGGATCTGCGCTCCAACGTTACCTTGCTCAACTTGCGCGCTCACTGCCACCCGCTGATTGATCGTCGACGTGAAGAGCAAGCCTTTCAACAGGCGATTGAGCGCTTCGATATTCGACTGCGCACCGCTGCACGCACCGCCGCTGAACTCTCTGGCGGCAACCAGCAGAAGCTGCTGCTCGCCAAGGTGATGTCCATCGACCCGGAAATTGTGATTATCAATGAACCGACCCGGGGCATTGATGTGGGCACCAAGCACCAGATTTATCACTTTATCCGCGAGCTAACGGATTCAGGCTGCTCGGTGATTCTGATCTCGTCGGAGATGGGCGAGCTGATCGGGCTATCCCATCGAGTGGCGGTGATGTGTGCTGGCGTGCTCACTGGCGTACTTGAAGGCGAGCAAATTAATGAAGAAGAAATTATGCAGTACGCATCCGGTATTAAAGGAGTAGGGGTCGATGAGCAGCGTCATGGCTAATAACAAAACGACTAATAAAGCAGCTAATAAAATGATTACTCAAAAAGGCTTCGCGATTGACCTGAAAACCTGGGGGCCGTTTGTGGCGCTGGTGGCTTTAGGGCTACTGGGCGTGCTGATTAACCCGGCGTTTCTGGGGCTGGATAACCTTTCGAACATGCTCACCCGCAGTGCCTTTATCGGCATTATCGCCATCGGCGCCACCTTCGTGATTACCGCCGGTGGGTTGGATCTTTCGGTGGGGGCCATGGCGGCCTTTATTGCCGGGGTGATGATTATTCTGATGAATAGCCTCGTGGAGCAGTTCGGTGCGGGGTGGACCACCATACTGCTGGGTATTGGCGCTTCGTTGCTGCTGGGGATTTGCGCCGGCTTTATCAACGGCATTGTGACGACAAAAGGCAAGATAGAAGCGTTTATTGTCACCCTTGGCACCATGGGAATTTACCGTTCGCTGGTGACCTACCTTTCTGATGGCGGAACGCTGACGCTGGACTGGGCAGTACGGGATATCTACAGCCCGGTGTACTACGGCAGCTTTTTGGGCATCACCATACCTGTGTGGGTATTTTTGGCAGTGGCCGTCATCGGCTACATCTTGCTCAACTATACGCGCTTTGGTCGCTACTGCTTTGCCATCGGCTCTAATGAAAAGGTCGCCGAATACAGTGCCATTCATGTGGATCGCGTGAAAACCCTGACCTACATGCTGCAAGGCGTTTGTGTGGCGCTGGCAACGATTATTTATGTGCCGCGTTTGGGTTCTGCCTCGGGGGCTACCGGGGTGCTCTGGGAGCTTGAAGCGATTGCCGCGGTGATTATTGGCGGTACCATGCTGAAAGGTGGGCATGGGCGCATTTGGGGCACGGTGGTGGGCGCCATCATGCTCACCATGATTGGCAATATTCTCAATTTGACCGACGCCATTTCCAACTATCTCAACGGCACGGTGCAGGGGATTATCATCATTGTGGCGGTCTATCTGCAGCGTGCATCGTGGAGGAAAACAGGACCATAAACACTCGCTAACAGCGCAACATCAACGACAAGCAGCGAAACATAACAAGTACAAACACGAAAGGAGCATCACCATGCGAACCATCAAGACAGCAGTGAAGGCCTGCGTCACTACCGCCGCACTTACTTCAGCGATAGGGCTTTCCGGCGCCGCAGTTGCCCAGGAGTATACCATCGGTGTTTCCATCCCGGCCGCTACCCATGGCTGGACCGGCGGCGTTAACTACCATGCCGAAGAGGCCAAAAAGCGCCTCGAAGAGCTCTATCCCGACATTGAGATCACTATCTCCACGGCGGGCACGGCGGGGGAGCAGGCCAATGATCTCGAAGACTTGGTGTCGCTGCGCAACATCGACGCGCTGGTGGTGCTGCCGTTCGAGTCTGGCCCGCTGACCGATCCGGTGCGTCGGGTTAAAGAGTCCGGCGTGTTCGTGACCGTGGTAGATCGTGGCCTGACAGAAGAGGGGATCCAGGATCTCTATGTCGCGGGCAACAACCATGAGTTAGGCCGCGTTTCCGGCGAGTACATCCGCGAGCGACTTGATGATCAGGGCGACATTGTGGTGCTGCGCGGCATTCCCACGGTGATCGACGACGAGCGGGTGCAAGGCTTCCAAGAGGCGATTGAAGGCTCCGAGGTCAACATTCTTGATATGCAGCATGCCAACTGGAATCGTGATGATGGTTTCGAAGTCATGCAGGACTATTTAGCACGTTTCGAGAACATCGATGCCGTTTGGGCGCAGGATGACGATATCGCTCTCGGCGTCATTGAAGCGGTACGCCAAGCGGATCGCGAAGACGAGCTGTTTATCGTCGGCGGCGCGGGCATGAAAGACATCATCAAGCGAGTCATGGACGGTGATGAGCTGGTGCCGGTGGATGTGCTCTATCCGCCTGCCATGATCGCCACCGCCATGGATCTGACCGTTCAGCACTTTGTCTCCAATGGCCCGGTACTGGGTGAGTACATTCTAGGCTCGCCGCTGATTACCCAGGAGAACGCCGAGCAGTACTACTTCCCTGACTCGCCGTTCTGATCACGGTATGACCAAAAGGCGCGGGTGAAAAGCACCAACCCCACCCGCGCCTATCTGCTCACTTAATCCAAATGATATTGAGAGAGTCCTATGAAAACAATCAAAGGGCCTGCGCTCTTTCTCGCCCAGTTCGCCGGTGATGAAGCTCCTTTTAATAGCCTGGATAGCATTGCTGGCTGGGCGGCGGGGCTAGGTTATCAGGGCGTACAGATTCCCAGTTGGGATGCTCGCCTGTTCGATTTAAAACGCGCTGCCGAGAGCCGCACTTACTGTGATGAGTTGATAGGCACTCTGGCCCAGCACGGCTTAGCACTCACCGAACTCTCTACCCACCTTCAGGGCCAGTTAGTGGCGGTGCATCCCGCTTATGATGAGATGTTCGATGGCTTTGCGGTACCCGAAGTGCGCGGTAATCCCAAAGCGCGCCAGGCGTGGGCCGTCGAACAGCTAAAGCTAGCCGCCAAGGCGTCGCAAAACCTTGGTTTAACCGACCACGGCACCTTTTCGGGCTCGCTGGCGTGGCCCTACGTCTACCCCTGGCCCCAGCGCCCGGCAGGATTGATTGAAACCGCGTTCGATGAGCTGGCGAATCGCTGGCGCCCGATTCTGGATGCCTTTGACGAGGCGGGCGTGAACCTCTGCTACGAGATTCATCCCGGCGAAGACCTGCACGACGGCATCACCTTTGAGATGTTCCTCGAACGGGTCGGCAACCACCCGCGCTGCCACATCCTTTACGACCCTAGCCACCTGATCCTGCAGCAGCTTGACTACCGCGGCTTTCTGGACGTGTATCGCGACCACATTCAGATGTTTCACGTTAAGGACGCCGAGTTTAACCCCAGCCCCAAACAGGGCGTTTATTCCGGCTACCAGTCGTGGACGGAGCGCGCGGGCCGCTTCCGTTCACTGGGCGATGGCCAAATCGACTTCAAGTCGATCTTCTCGTGGATGGCGGCAAACGACTACCACGGCTGGGCGGTGCTGGAGTGGGAGTGCTGCTTGAAACACCCAGAAGTCGGCGCTCGTGAAGGCGCAACCTTTATTCGCGACCACATTATTGAGGTCACCGAACGGGCGTTTGACGACTTTGCCAGCGGCGGGTCAGACGACGCTGCCAATCGGCGCATTTTAGGCCTTCATTAATGTAACCAAAGGGGAGGGCGATACGACATGAGTAATCAACACGACACGCCGCGTCGGCTGCGCCTAGGCATGGTCGGCGGTGGCCCGGGAGCATTTATCGGGGGGGTGCACCGCATTGCCGCCCGGCTGGATGACCACTACGAACTGGTTGCCGGGGCCTTTGCCTCTGACCCAGAGCGCAGTCGAGCCGCCGCCGCGGAGCTGCACGTCGCCGCTGATCGCGCCTACCCTGACTACCAAACCATGGCCGAAGCGGAGCGTAAGCGATCAGATGGCATTGATGTGGTCGCCATTGTCACGCCCAACCATGTGCACTTCGACGTAGCGCGCACCTTTTTAGAAGCAGGCTTTCACGTCATCTGCGATAAGCCGATGACGATCACCCTGGAAGAAGCACAAACCCTCGCCGAGCTGGTGGAGCGGACAGGGCTGTTCTTCGGCTTGACCCATAACTACTCCGGCTACTCATTGGTTCGCCAAGCGCGCGAGATGGTGGCCAACGGTGAGCTGGGTGATCTTCGCGTGGTGCAGGTGGAGTACCTGCAAGATTGGCTCTCCACCCGCCTGGAAGAGAGCGGCGTCAAGCAGGCCGAGTGGCGCACCGACCCCAAACGTAGCGGCCCGGCAGGCTGTTTGGGCGATATCGGCACGCACGCATATCACTTGGCGCGTTATGTCACTGGGTTGCAACTGGAGTCCCTTGCCGCCGATATGCACACCTTTGTCGAAGGGCGAGCGCTGGATGACAACGTCCATATGCTGCTGCGCTTCAAGGGCGGCGCGCGGGGCATGCTGTGGTCGAGCCAAGTCGCACCGGGCAACGAAAACGGCCTGCAGCTACGTGTTTATGGCAGCAAAGGTGGCCTTGCCTGGCGTCAGGAAAATCCTAATCAGCTGGAGCATTCGCCGCTGGGTGAGCCCACGCGGCTATTGACTCGCAACGGCCCCGGACTGGGGGATGCCGCCTTGTCAGCCGCGCGTATTCCGCCAGGGCATCCGGAAGGCTATCTCGAAGCCTTTGCCCAACTCTACCGTGATTTCGCCGTGCAGATTCATGCCCATCAACGTGGGGAAAGTGCCCACGCATTGGCAATGCCAACGCCCGGCGTCACCGATGGTGTTGATGGTTTGACGTTCATCACTCGCGCCCTGGCCTCGTCCGCCGCCGGTGGGCAGTGGGTGGATATGTAGAAACGGTCTTCGGCAATAACAATAAATGGAAGAGAGACACCTATGAACCAACCTTCAGCGCGCTATGCGAGTCTTGAGCAGCGGGTGGTTTTTATTACCGGCGGTGGCAGTGGTATCGGGGCTTCGCTTACTCGCGCCTTTCATCATCAGGGCGCCCGGGTGGTGTTTGTCGATATCGACGATGAAGCCAGTGAGGCGCTGGTCGAAAAGCTCCGCGTCGAGACCGGCGAAGCACCGCGCTTTCACCACTGTGATATTCGCAATGTGGCAAGCCTTCAGCAAGTGATAGCGGAGACCGGACAAAACGTCGGGCCTATCCATGCGCTGGTGAACAATGCCGCCAGCGATGACCGCCATGCTTGGCGGGATGTAGATGTTGCCTATTGGGATGAGCGAATGTCGCTCAATCTGCGGCCGATGTTCTTTGCTGCCCAGGCAGCGGCTGAGCAGATGATGCAAGCAGGCGGTGGCTCGATCATTAATTTTGGCTCAGTCAGCGTACAAGTGGCGCTCGGCGGTTTGCCCGCTTATGTAACGGCCAAAGCGGCGGTACATGGGCTTACCCGCAGCCTGGCTCGTGACCTAGGTGAACACAATATTCGCGTCAATACCCTGGTGCCTGGCGCGGTAATGACCCAACGGCAGCTCGAGAAGTGGATTAGCCCCGAGGACGAAATCACCATTCAAGAGCGCCAATGTCTAAAAATACGCCTTGAGCCTCAACATATCGCCCCCGCGGTGCTGTTTTTAGCCAGCGACGAAAGCCAGGCTATTACCGGCCAGGAGCTGGCGGTGGACGCGGGCTGGGCTTAGAAGAGGTCTGCTGGCTATGGTGTAACGCCTCGTTTTGCGTAATGATTTGATCCTTGCCCCTACAAGGACGTTTCGATGCCGCTGAATTGGATGCCCGTAAAATGGACAGATAAGCCCCAACTACCCAAAGCGGAAGGCCGTATAGAAGCGATTGATTTAGCGCGGGGACTAGCCATTGGCTTGATGATTGTAAGCCACGCCGTCAGTGGTCTCGTCGGTATTCGTAATGTGCCGGATTGGGGCATGGTGCCAATCCATTTTCTGACCAAATTCTCCTCATCGCTGTTTATCCTGGTCTTTGGCATCGCGCTCGCGGTTGCATTTCTTTCCCATACCCAGAGCGATGATTGGCCAAAACGACGGCTAAAGCTATGGCTACGCGCTGTAGAAGTGTGGTTCTGGTACAAAGCGCTGCTGGTCATTGAAATGCTGCCGTTCTATCCCCCCAGCGACATCGTCGATGCGTTGCTGTATGGCCGCTTTGCCATTTGGGTCGAAATCTTAGGGTTCTACGCCATCGCGCTGCTGTGGGTGCCATTAATTCTGCCGCTATGGGCACGAGCACCGCTCTGGAGTCGAATCGCCATCATTGGCGCATTAACCGCGCTGACTATTTGGCTGCAGAGTCTTACCTTTGGTGGCAACGATATTCTCAAAGCGCTGCTAGTAGATCATGAAGACCACTATGCCTGGGGGCAGATTAGCCGTGCACCGATGATTCTAGTCGGGCTGCTTATCGGTGAAGCGCTGCTCCGCTGCTATTTTGAACCGACTTCTCGCCGGCGCTTAGTGCTGACGCTACTGGGCCTGGGGGCGCTAATGGTGGTGGGGTTTTATGCGTTGGCATTTGCCAATGGTGATGTAAACGCGGCGATGGTGGACGTCGCCAACAATGTCGGTAAACACCCACCAGGGCTTGAGTTCATGCTGTTTAGCTTGGGCGGTGCGCTGGTGCTGTTAGCGCTGGCGTTAGCCGGGGGCGCCAAAGCTGCGAAGGCGCTTTTGCCGCTGACGATGGTCGGTTCAGATGCCCTTAAAGCGTTTATTTTCCATATTGTGATGATCTTTTTAGTGCTGCGCTTTTTGTGGGAAGGCGAGGGAATGTACACCTATCCACAGGCGCTGGGCGTGGGTGGCCTGTTGATACTTGGCGCCGCGGCGTGGATTTGGCTGACCCGCTGGATGGCTAACCACCGCTAAAAGCGATTAATAATGGCTGGAGTAACGATTTGCGACACTGGATTCAATACGGGCTTATGGCTGTCGTGCTGCTGATGGCACTGCCCGTTCAGGCAGATGGGTACGAAACAAATGGATACGATACTCATTGGTACTATGAAGTCGATAAGCAGAGTACGTGGCAGGGCGATTTAACCGCACGCTTGAAGGCTATCGAAGGGGTGTTTGAGGGCGAGCTGGGCGTTTACGTGCAAAACCTTGCCAATGGCGAAGCGTTTTCATGGCGCGCCGATGATCCTTGGTATTTAGCCTCGCTGATTAAAATACCGGTGGCGGCGCAAGTTCTTGCTGCGCGCCAGGCAGGCACGCTGACGCTGGATGAGCGGCTAACGCTTGCCCAAAGTGACTTTGTCGATGGCGCGGGCCCCACCAACTGGCATGATCCGGGCACGCCCATTTCTATTCGTTACTTGCTGGAGCAGATGATCACCGTTAGCGATAACACCGCCACCGATATGTTGATCGATCGGGTGGGGCTTGAAGCGGTGAATCAGCGCGCGCGTACGATGATCGCGGCAAGCGGTGGCAACCCCGATGACATCGGCCCCATCTCAAAACTGGTCGGTGTTCGCCAAGGCGTTTACGGGGAGCTGCACCCGGATGCGCGTGCGCTTGGCGGCATGGATTTTATCGCCCTGCGCCAACATGCGGTAAGCCAGCGCGCCCAGGCGTTGGCCCGCGCGCTAGGTGTTAGCACAGAATCTTTCACTCAGCCTGACTACGATCACGCCTTTGATGCCTATGAAGCCACCGGCGAAAACGTGGGCACCTTACACGCTTTTGGCGACCTACTGGCTAGCCTGCACGGCGGCGTGGATGACTTAAACGCCGAGCAGCGACAAACGCTTTTAACGGTGATGCAGCGAACCCGTTCCGGTAAGCGGCGTCTTAAAGCGGGTCTTGGCAGCGGCGTAAGCTTTGCCCATAAAACGGGCACCCAGCAGCGGCGCAGTTGTGATGCCGGTATTGCCGAGCGTGCCGATGCTGAGACGATCACCCAAGGGCCTTGGGTGATCGTTAGCTGTGCTCGCGGGCCAGCGGCGGTAAGCGCTCACGAACGCGCCTTAGCCCGTGTCGGTGAAGCGTTGCGTTATAGCGGTGCCCTGGGTAAGCCGTGGTAAACTACGGCCCCGAATGATTCTCAGAACCTACTTAGTCAGGAGCAATTGATGACACAAGCCAGCGCCCGCCACATTCTAGTCAGCAGCGAAGAGCAGTGCCTCGCACTCAAGAAAGAGATCGAAAACGGCCGCGACTTTGGTGACGTCGCCAAAGAGCACTCCAGCTGCCCCTCCAGCCGCCAAGGCGGCGACCTCGGTACCTTTGGCCCCGGCCAAATGGTGCCTGAGTTCGATAAAGTCGTCTTCAATGACGAAGTCGGCCAAGTGCACGGCCCGGTGAAAACCCAGTTTGGTTATCACCTGCTCGAAGTCACCAGCCGCACTTAACTTTTCCTAACCAAACGCTCTTAATTTCGCCTAAAAGGCCGTCAAGCGCCGCGGTCACTCGACCGCGGCGTGAGGAGTACGCCTTGAACGACCCGATTATTTCCATTAACGCCCTGAACAAAACCTACGAAGGTGGCTTTCAGGCGTTAACCCACATTGATTTAACGATTCAGCGTGGTGAAATCTTTGCGCTGCTAGGCCCCAACGGGGCAGGCAAAACGACGCTGATTAGCGTGGTATGCGGCTTGGTCAATCCAACCGCTGGTCATGTGCTGGTCGATGGGTTCGATAATATCACCCACTATCGTCAGGCCCGCGAACGCATTGGGTTAGTGCCGCAAGAACTCACCAACGAAGCGTTCGAAACCGTCTGGAACACCGTCAGTTTCAGCCGCGGCCTGTTTGGTAAAGCGCCTAATCCGGCCCATATCGAGAAAGTGCTCAAATCGCTGGCGCTTTGGGATAAGCGCAACAACCGGCTAATGACGCTTTCGGGCGGCATGAAGCGCCGTGTGCTGATCGCCAAAGCGCTCTCCCATGAGCCGCGCATTCTGTTTCTGGATGAGCCCACCGCCGGGGTCGACGTTGAGCTGCGCCGCGAGATGTGGGAGGTGGTGCGCCAACTGCGTGACAACGGGGTGACGATCATCTTGACCACCCATTACATCGAAGAAGCCGAGGAGATGGCTGACCGTATTGGCGTCATCAATCGCGGTGAGCTGGTGTTGGTCGAGGAGAAAGCCGCTTTGATGAGTAAGCTGGGTAGCAAGCAGCTCATCCTGAACCTGCACACCCCGCTCACCGATATCCCTGCTCAGCTTAGCCACTTCGAGCTTAGCTTGGCGGCAGAAGGGTATGAATTAATTTATACCTACGATGGCAGCCAGGAAGAGGACGGCCACGCTATTTCCGCATTTTTAACCGCGCTGGAGCGGGAAGGGATTACCTTCAAGGATTTGAATACCCGCCAAAGCTCGCTTGAAGATATTTTTGTCGACCTAGTGAAGGAGCGTGCATGAATCTTCATCCCGTTCGCGCCATCTATATGGCGGAAATGGCCCGCACGCGCCGCACACTACTGCAAAGCATTGTCTCGCCGGTGATCTCCACATCGCTTTATTTTGTGGTGTTCGGTGCCGCGATCGGCTCGCGCATCAGCGAAGTGAATGGTGTGAGTTACGGCGCCTTTATCGTGCCGGGGCTGATTATGTTGATGCTGCTAACGCAAAGCGTTTCCAACGCCTCCTTCGGCATCTTTTTCCCGAAGTTTTCCGGCAGCATTTATGAGCTGTTGTCAGCGCCTATTTCGCATTTAGAGATAGTGATTGGCTACGTGGGCGCGGCGGCTTCGAAATCGATCTTGCTCGGGCTGATTATTTTAGCAACTTCAAATTTCTTTGTGCCGCTGGAAATTGCCCACCCGTTTTGGATGCTCTCTTTCCTGGTGCTAACGGCGGTCACTTTTAGCCTGCTCGGTTTTATCATCGGCATATGGGCGGATGGCTTTGATCGGCTGCAGCTGGTGCCGTTACTGGTGATTACGCCGCTGACCTTTTTAGGCGGCAGCTTCTACTCCATCGATATGCTGCCGCCGTTCTGGCAAACCGTGACCCTGGCCAACCCGGTGGTTTACCTGGTGAGTGGTTTTCGCTGGAGTTTTTATGGCATTAGCGATGTGAGCCTCGCGGCAAGCGTGGGCATGATTACGCTGTTTTTGGTCGCCTGCCTTGCCACGATTGGCTGGATTTTTCGCACCGGTTACCGCCTTAAACCGTAAGCACGATCGTTACTTCTCTATTTAAACCAGGATGTTATTCAACTCTTATGCCGCTACTGCAAAGTATTGTGCACCGTCTTGATCCCACGCTTGACGGTGAGCGCCTAACCCTAACCGCCGCGCCCCAAACAGAACAGGCGGCGCCCAGCGACGACCCGGTGATGGCGGGCCTAGTCGGTGCGCTGAACGACACCTACAACACCAAGCCCAAAGGCTGGGGGCGCTTTGCTGAAGAGGGCGATCAGGCCGGGCCGCTTGCGGTTTGGCTGCGCGATTACCTTGCCGGTGAGCAGAGCTTTGCTGAGCTTTCAGTGGCGCTGGCCGAGCGGCTCGCTAAACAGCTTCAAGAGCAGCTGTCAGTGAGTGGTTACTTAGTGTTCAGCCACCAGCGGCAGGGCGATACGGAAACCCTGTTCATGGCCTTGGTGCATCAGCGTGAAGGTGTTGGTATCGATCAGTCGCACCAGGCGGTGCCCGCGGCCCAGCTCAATACCAGCCAGATCACTCTGGCGGCCCGCATCAACCTGACCCAGTGGCAGAGCGATGCACCGAGTGCGCAGTATGTCTCGTTTTTAAAAGACCGCGGCGGCAAAAAACTCGCTGAAGGCTTGGTGGCCTTATTGGGCATGGAAGAGGGCGTCGATGCGCCGGCGGAAACCCGCACGCTGCTAAAAGCGTTCAGCGACTACGTCGAGAAAGAGGATTTTGATGACGAAGTAAGTCGCGAAAAAACCGACACGCTGGTGGACTACGCTAACGAACAGCTGCGCCGCGGCGAGCCGATGACCCTGGAAGAGCTCTCTGGGCTAGTGAACGAACAGCAGCCTAAAGCGTTCTATGAGCATATTCGCAACTCAGATTACGGGCTCTCGCCGGAGATTCCGCCGGATAAGCGCACCTTGAGCCAGTTCCGCCGCTTTACCGGGCGTGCGGGCGGCGTCTCGATTAGTTTTGACTCCCACCTGCTCGGTTCGAGCATTGAGTACGATGCCGCTCAGGATCGCTTGATTATCAAACAAGTGCCCAAGCAATTAAGAGAGCAGCTTACCAAACAGGACTAAGCTGAGGACAAGCGGTACCGACTCAGGAGACCCCGATGCTGAACGCCATTAACGATTTTTTTCAGCGTACGCTGGCGCAACCCGAACAGCGCGAGAACCAAACGCTGACGCTGGAACTCGCCACTGCCGCACTGTTGTGCGAAATCGTCCGCGCGGATTACGACACCACTGATGAGGAACTGGCCGCACTGCGCACCATGTTAACGGCGCGCTACCGGCTAAGTGAGGGTGATGTTGAAGAGCTCATGACGCTTGCCCAGGCGGAAGTGGATGACGCCGTCGACCACTACCAGTTCGTTAGTCTGATCAAAGAGCACTATAACTACGATCAGCGCCGTGAATTGGTGGCCCAAATGTGGCAACTAGCTTGGGCTGACGGCAACGTTGACCCATTAGAAGAGCACCGCATTCGACGTTTGGCGGATCTGCTTTATGTGAGCCACAGCGATTTTATCCGCACCAAACTGCAAGTAGAGGAGCGCAATAACCACGATGCATAACCGCAACGAAGACTCGAATTTAATGGATTTAATTGACTCAATTGAGAACATGGAGCAGGACGCTTCGCGGGTCAGCGTTGACGATGTGGTTCACGCCGTGGGGCGGCGCTCGTTTGGGCCGCTCTTGTTAGTAGCAGGTTTGATAACCCTTACGCCGATTATTGGCGATATACCCGGCATGCCCACGCTAATGGCCGCCCTGGTGCTGCTGGTGTCTGTGCAGCTTTTAGCGGGTAGTGAAGCATTTTGGCTACCTAAATGGCTGCTCAAGCGCTCCATTTCGCGGCCAAAGTTCGATAAAGGCATTCACTACATGAAGAAGCCCGCCCGCTGGGTGGACGGGCTACTGCGGGTTCGCCTGCCATGGCTGACGGGGTATATCGGGATCCGGGTGACGGCGCTCGTGTGTCTGCTTATCGCACTGGCCATGCCCCCTATGGAGTTTATTCCCTTTTCAGCCAACGGGGCTGGGCTGGCGCTGACGCTACTGGGATTAGGCCTGGTGGCCCGCGATGGCGTGGCGCTGCTGCTGGGATTTGCGCTGTTTGGTGCCACCTGCGCTTTGATCACAATGAATTTTTTCTAATAAGGGAATTTCGTCATGTCAGAGGATTCATCCCCCACGCCCCCTAAACCACTAGAAAAACAGGGTACCTGGGAGCGGCGTATCGAAACGGCGCTGTGGAATTCACGCTTTCTTGTGATGCTGGCGGTGATACCTAGCCTGCTCGGGTCGTTAATGCTATTCATCGTCGGCACCATGGATATCTTAAAAGTGGTGGGCGACGTTATCAGCTACTACCTGCTGGGCAGTGCGCAGAATATTCACGATAGCCTAGTGCCCGATATCATCATCGCGGTGGATATTTATCTGATTGCTATCGTGCTGCTGATTTTTGGTTTGGGCGTCTACCGGCTGTTTGTCTCCCGCATTGATCAAGCCGAGGTGCGTTATCCACGCCACCCCTTTAACGTGGCATCGCTGGACCAATTGAAAGACAAAATTGCCCGAGTGGTGATTCTCGCGGTGATTATTGAGTTTTTTCGCGCCGTGGTGGATATCCGCTTCGCCACGCCGTTAGATGCCATCTATCTCGCGCTTTCAGTGCTAGCTCTGGCGGCCGCACTCTATTTGATGAGCCTGGGCCACAAAGACGAGTAAGCGGGGCTGCATTGATGGGCTAAATTACGGTGCGTTGGATGACAGCAATCCCTCCACCAGCCCGTTCAACCGCTGCTGGAACTGCCCGCCCGGCGAGGGCGGGGTAGGGTCTGAGGTGATCACGACGGTCATCTCACGCTCAGGGATAACGAACAGCGCTTGGCCACCGTAGCCGCGTCCGTAGTAAACATCTTCCCCTGCCAACTGCGTAATAAACCAACCAAAGCCATAACCATCACCGGTCCAGCGAGAGGTACCGTGTGGCTGCCACGACGCCTCTACCCAGCCGTCAGGCAGAACGCGCTGTTCATTGCCCGCATCGTCAATGACTAGCCCGTCGGTGCGGTATAGCTCGCCTACCTCGATCAGGGCACGTGGCGAAAGCTGCATATCATTGCCACCAAAATAGATACCTTGCGGGTCGCGTAACCAAGGGCGAATGGTGATATTGAGCGGATCGCCTAACAAACGTTGAGCGAGCGTGTGAGTGGTCTCGCCGCTAGCGTGGGTGAGCGCGGCGGAAAGCATGTGGCTAGTGCCGGTTGAGTAAAGCATCTGCCCACCCGGCTCATCCACAAACGGACGCGTTATCGCATCGTTCACCCAGTTATCGCTGGCCACCCAAGCGCCATAGTTGCTCCCGGAGGTACGCTCGAGCCCCGCTTGTTGGGCAAGCAGGTGGGCCACCGTGATCTCGCTGACTTTTGGATCGATACCGCTAGGAAGATGCTCGCCAAACAAATCCACCATGGGTTGATCAACGGACTCGATAATATCTGCCTCAATCGCTGCGCCAGTGATCGCTGCCAGCACGGTTTTAGACAGCGATTTGATATTGGCTGGCGAGGCAACGCCCGGCCCACCCTGATGGATCTCGTGGATAATCTCGCCGTCGTAGGCGATGACGACGCTATGGACGCGGTTTAATTCGGCCGTGTCACTCTCTAATGACGCCAGGGAAGAAGCACTCGGTGCTGATGCGGCAGCCGACGCTGCGCTTAACATCGCGCAACCGGTGGATGCCAGCAGTAGACGTGATCGCATTGAAGTCCCTCTTTATGTGAGTAGTCACCGAGCTTAGCGGTTTCGCGCAGGCGATGGTATGAGTACGAAAATAGCCAACGGTGAAGGTTCCGTCAGCATTGTTAGATGTGATTAGGCAAAATATGGGCAGGGCTGCTACTCTAGGGGTGTTATTTCAAAGCTAAACAACCCTTTGATTCCCCTGAAACGCAATAAGCAAGGAGCGCCCTATGCGTAATATCATCTATATTATCGGCCTGATCGTGGTTGTGCTGTTCATTCTTTCGATGCTCGGCCTGCGCTAACGTCTGGGAAGAAGTACCAGCAATAAGTCATAAAAAAACCGCCTACAAGCATAATGCTGTAGGCGGTTTTTTTATGAGCAGTTTTCGTACAAAGCCTAAGGTTCAAGCGCAATCAGCAGCACCTTGACCAAACATATCGAACATCATCTCACGGCCCATGCCGGTCAATACGAAACGACCGTATTCATTAAAGGTGGCGGCTTCGCTGGCTTCCATCACTTGCTGGCAGGTTGCCCAAGTAGGCGTAGCAGCGCTAAGCGCGATAAGCTCACGGCGGGCTAAGCCGCGTTGGGGTAACGTAATCGATTCCAGCACATGGCCATGGTCGTAAAGCAGTTCAGCGGCAATCGACAGGCACTGGCGAAGGCTACGTTGAACATTGGCCGCCGTCGTAAGCCCACGATTCGGCTGGACAGGGAGTTCGCTAGCTAGCTCGGAAGGCATGAGTTCTGGAGGCATCGAGTGTTCTCCTGCAATGAGCACCAAAGTGGGCTTGTTGCAGCGCATTATAGACCAAGGTCTAAAAGCGTAATGGACAGTCGTTATGTGACTTCAATCGGGGAAATAGGCAGCATTGCGGGCGTTGTATTCGATTATTAAATTTCAGGAACGCCACGGTCATGAAATTGCAAGAAAAGCTAAGGTAAGCTGATAAACAATTAATTCACATTCTCTTGGATAAGTAGCGCATATCTGAAAGGAGCGAGACAGGTGGGTTAATGCTAGTTAACGGTGATGGTTTCTTAATTAAGGTATTGATCTTTATTGTTTTATATTGAAAATCTTGGATTTTTAATTACTTTTTGTAACATTTAGATACTTAAAATATTATGAAATACGTCAAGTTTACGGTTGAATAGCCGAAAGTTTATTTAACACTTAAATGAGTTTCTGCATGGGCAGTGTGGTATTTACTGTATGGCGTTATAAAAGAGGACGGTAAAGCATGGCTTCCATTTCATCACTCGGTATTGGCTCAGGCCTAGACCTCAACGGCTTACTGGATCAGTTGCAAGAAGCTGAGCGCGGTAAGCTTGCCCCGATTGAGCAGCAACTGGAAACCCAGCAGACCAAAATCTCTGCCTACGGCCAGTTGCAAAGCGCTTTGTCTCAATTTCAAACTGCGGCTGATGCGCTTAATGACAGTGCGCTTTACGAAAGCCTTTCTACCAACGTCGGCGGCGAAGCCATCACTGCTTCCGCCGATGCAGAAGCACAGCCGGGCAGCTATAATGTCAGTGTTGAAACCCTGGCAACCCGAGGCACGCTTGCCTCAAATGGCGTTGATACCGCTGATGAAGCGATTACCGCTGATGCTCAAAAGCTAACCCTCAATTTCACGGGTAGCCCTTCCCAGGTGATCGAAATAGCGGCCGATAGCTCGCTGGAAGATATCCGCGATGCGATAAATGCCAACGAAAGCGCTGGCGTAAACGCCACAATTGTCAATGACGGCACCAATTTCCGCTTAGCCCTTAGCTCTAGCGAAACCGGCGCCGATGCTTCTATCGAGAATTTTAGTTTCGATGGTGCGGCTCCATTTGCCGCCGATACCACCAACACGCTGCAAAGCGGTACTAATGCGGCGCTTACCGTTAATGGTATCGCCATTACTAGTGCCACTAACCAAGTAGAAGGTGCTATTCAAGGCGTTACGCTAACTCTGCAAGAAGAAGGCGAAAGCACCGTTAAAGTAGAACAGAACACACTCGCTGTCCGCGAAGCAGTCACTAGCTTTGTGGATGCCTACAACGACCTTAAAGGCACCATTGGCAATCTTACTAGCTTTGACGCAGAAACCGGCGCAGCCGGTGAGCTATTAGGCGATAGCGCTGTGCGCACCGTGGAATCACGTATGCGGATAGCGCTTTCCAGCGGTTCGGAAGGACAGTTTTCCACACTTAGCGACATCGGTATTTCCTTACAGCGCGATGGCACGTTAGAAATCAATTCCGATGAACTCGATAACGCCATTGCAAATAACCAAGGCGCCCTTTCTGAGTTTTTCGCCGGTGCCTCTGAAGAGACGGGCATGGCCGGTCAGTTAAGCAATACGCTTGAACAGTTGTTAGGTCCCAACGGCACCGTAACCGGAGCAATTGCTGGTGCGGAGAATCGCATCGAATCGCTAGGTGAGCGCTATACGCGTATGGAGCAATCCATTGACCAAACTATCTCCCGTTACCGTACACAGTTTGGCCAATTGGATGGCATGATTGCGCAAATGAACCAAACGAGCAGCTATCTAACCCAGCAGTTCGATGCCCTTGATGCGCAGCTTGGCCGTGACTGATACGGCAAACTAAACATTGGTGAACTTGACGCCTGCGCTAAGCAGGCGTTTTTGTTGATAAAAACAAATCAGCTCGGTTAGCGAAAGAAAAAGCGCTAAAGTTGCCCTCTGTTCAGTCGATAAACCTATTATCAAAATTTTTGCGCTGGCCCTGTTCTGCAAGCGCACCCTATTGGTTTAGCCTTTTGCACTGAGGAACACCCAGCATGGCGACGATAACCTCCCTTGGCGTTGGGTCGGGTCTTGATCTAACTGGCCTGTTGGATCAATTACAAGATGCCGAACGTGGCAAGCTTGCGCCCATTACGCTTCAAAAAAAGCAGCAAGAAGCCAAAATTTCTGCCTACGGCCAACTGCAAACCTCGCTCGATGCATTTCAAGACGCTGTCGCTAAAATCAATGATCCCAAGCTCTACCAAAGCCTTTCCGCCAATGTGCGTGGAGAGGGTATTACCGCCACTACAACTGCGAGTGCGCTACCGGGTAGTTACCGGGTAGAGGTTCAGAATTTGGCGACGACCGGCACGCTGGCTTCTACTGGTGTCGCTACGCGTGATACGGCCTTAGCGTTAAATGGCGCTGATAGCCTCAAACTTACCCTGGGCGATGATAAAGAAATAAGTATTAGCATTGCACCGGATAGCAGTTTGGATGCTATCCGCGATGCGATTAATGCCGATAAAAATGCTGGGGTTAATGCCACCATCGTTTACGATGGCAGTGAAGAGGGCTACCGGCTGGCGTTAAGTTCGAAAACTACCGGTGTCGAGGCCTCAATCAGCGGCTTTGCGTTTGTGGATAGTCAAAATCCGGGGGCAACTATTGTAGGTCCCTTCGCTGAAGACGCTGCAACAAAGCGAGCAGGCGAAGATGCCTCTTTAACTGTCAATGGCATTACGATTAGCAGCGCCAAAAACCAAATTGAAGGCGCCATTCAAGGCGTCACGCTCAATCTCGCTGAGCTCAGCATTGCAGAAGGCGAAACCGCGTCTAGCACGGTCAATGTCGAACGCGATACGCTAAAACAGCGTGAAGCGATTAACGGCTTTGTCAAAGCGTTTAACGATTTAAAAGGCACTGTGGGTAAGCTAACCGCATTTGATAGCGAAAGTGGCAGCGCAGCAGAGCTATTAGGTGACAGCACTGTGCGTACTATTGAGTCACGCCTACGCAGTGTATTAACCGGCGGTATGGAAGGGGGCGAATTATCTACGCTTAGCCAGTTGGGTATTACGCTGCAGCGCGACGGCACGCTTAAAGTGGATGACAACAAGCTAGACGACTTGGTGGCCAATAACCCTCAGGCGCTTAGCAATTTCTTTGCCGGTGACACCAAAGAGGGCGGCCTAGCGGGTAAGCTCGAAACGTCGATTGGGCAAATGCTGGGCGATAGCGGTGTGCTGAAGGGCGCGATTTCAGGCGCGGAGAACCGGGTAAAGAGCCTCGATACCCGCTATGAGCGTATGGAAAAAAGTATTGAAAGCACCGTTTCACGCTACCGTACTCAATTCAGCCAGCTCGATGTAATGATCGCGCAAATGAACAGTACAAGCTCTTACCTCACTCAGCAGTTTGACGCCCTTGATGCCCAACTGGGGCGAGACTAAGCATACCGCCGGCCCGGTTTAAGATGCAGACGCAATTTTCTTCTTTATAAAAAAAGAACGCTTCATATATTACGTGTCCCAAAAGCAGCGCTTAGCGCTGCTTTTATCTTTGCAGTCAAAGCGAAGCTATAGCAAAGGGTGGTGGTGCCATAGCGCAAGCAGTGAAGTAATCTCAAGCTTTCGATTCCTGTTAGTTCAAGAATGGAATTGAACCGCCCCGGCTTTACCGGAGACTCCATATCTTGAGAGGATGGAGTTATGAA
>OJBX01000360.1_pt1 | contig 21779 bp, 26 predicted proteins | sample 1590751 | NCBI WGS metagenome assembly OJBX01 (sample SAMN05416780, study PRJEB24817) | seawater metagenome | isolation source: Sea water | place: Canada:Atlantic | collected 2013-07
AGATGTGTATAAGAGACAGCTGCCAGCAGGGCTGTTCGAAGATGGCTCCGACTTCAAGATGACCAGCCAGATTTTTATCGACGAGAAGCCAGGCTACTACGAATTTTACAACGCCACTCCGACAATGACGGGCGAGCAGGTGTTTGCCCAGTTTCCGGGACTGAATAATTGATCGCCTCCAGGCACAGGGATTACATATGGAACATATGAGCCAGAAAAAATTTCGTATGGGACGACTCGATCACGTGCATATCCGCGTGCCCGATCGTGATGAGGCAGCTCGATGGTATGCCGAACACCTGGGCTTTGAGGCCGTCGCGGCTTACGATTTCTGGGCCAAAGGCTTTGATGGCGGGCCCCTGCAGATATCTGCAGATGGCGGGCAAACCATGCTGGCGCTGTTTGAGGCCAGTGAAGGGCATCCAATGGTACCGCAGAAAACCGGTGTTGCATTCAGTCTCGATGCGGAAAGCTTCCTGGCATTCGCCCGTTCGCTACCGAACGGCATCAATGATACAGCCGGAAAGCCTCTGCAGACCGCTGACATCGTCGACTTTGACATGTGCTGGGCCTACAATCTGGCCGACCCTTGGGGTAACCAGTATGAGCTCAATTGCTACGAGTACGAACGGATCAGGGAGGCGCTTGTAGGGGATGATGGCGTCGAACCAGTGCGATACTGGCCGCGTGCTCTGTATGAGGAGTACAGAAGATGACAATTGAGAAAATAAACTACATTGAACTCCCGGCCACCGATATTGACGGTACCAAGCGATTCTTCGCCAACGTATTCGGCTGGCAATTTGTTGACTATGGGCCAGAGTACACTGCGATTACAGGCGCGGGGATCGACGGCGGTTTTTATAAGTCGAGTTTGCGCGCCACAACGCAGACCGGCAGCGCATTGGTGGTACTTTACAGCCAGGATCTCGAGTCCTCACTCTCGAGAGTTGAAAATGCCGGCGGCAAGATCGTGAAGCCCATATTCTCATTTCCTGGTGGTCGTCGTTTCCATTTTAGTGACCCAAGCGGCAACGAGTATGCAGTCTGGTCGGAGTGATGGGCATGCCACTAGTGTTTGATAAAAATGGCTGGGCACGCTTGCTGTTGATAACAAATAACAAATAACAAATAACAAATAACAAATAACAAATAACAAATGCAAGGTCCAATAAAGAGGCAATCTATGCGTGCTCGCTGGCTGATCATCGCGGTTATTGTTAGCTACTTCATTATGCTGATTGGCGGCGGGGCGCTGAAGCCCGGCTACTCGCATGTAGGCCAGTTTATCAGCGAGCTTAACGCCACCGGTACCCCGAACGCACAACTCATTGGCTGGCTCGGTTTTATGCCTTTTGGCGTGCTCTCGGCATTGCTCATTATATCGCTGTCAGGTATTGCGCCAGTTGCAGGCGCCAGTCGCGTCGGGTACTGGTTGTTGCTAATGGAGCCAGTTGCCTATATTGGCTCTGCGTTCGCACCGTGTGATATCGGTTGTCCGGTTGAAGGCAGCGCCAGCCAGATGATTCACAATTCACTTGCGGCCGTTACCTATATTTTTACCGCTGTTGGACTTGTGCTGCTTGCTTCGTCGACAAAGTTGCCGGGGCATGTGCGCGTACTTCTGGTTGGATTGGCCGTCGTCTGGCTGACGTTATTTACAATCATGCTGGACAGTTCGCTTGAGCCGTGGCGAGGACTTCTTCAGCGACTTGCCGAGTGGATCGTTTACGGTGCATTGCTTATTCTTGCGTGGAAACTTTCTGCTGACGATTCTAAACTAAATGATGAAGCAGCAATGAAGGCGCTGTAGCGTCGTTCACATAGCGAAATGAATTAAGCCGAAAGCAGGGAGGAATGACAGAATGTATGTGCCGAGCCACTTCAGGGAGGATGATATTGGTAAGCTACATCAATACATCCGTGACATTGGACTCGGTCTACTGATAGTCGCGGATGAGGATGGCATTGAAGCGAACCACATCCCTTTCCATCTCAGTATCGAACAGGACGGCACATTTACCCGGCTTCAGTGCCATGTGGCAAGAAGCAATCCTGTCTGGAGCCGCCTGAAACCGAATGCGCGAGTGCTCGTTGTTTTTCAGGGGCCCGATGCTTACATTTCACCTTCGTGGTATAAAACCAAAACAGAAACAGGCCGTGTAGTTCCAACCTGGAACTATCTGGCGGTGCACGCAGAGGGCACCGCTCGCACTGTCGAGAATCCGGTGTGGCTTAAAGATCACTTGCATAAATTGACTAGTCAGCAAGAGTCGGACATGGACCAACCGTGGTCTGTTGACGATGCTCCCGCGGACTACGTCGACCGTCTAGCACAGGCGATCGTTGGTATAGAAATCGACATCGAAACGCTAACCGGCAAGTTGAAAGCAAGCCAGAATCAGCCTGAAGAAAACCGTGTAGGTGTTAAAAAAGGCCTCGAAAATCGAGGAGAAAAAGGCGATTGTATTATCGCTTCTTTTATTCGTTAGCATAGAGTCGTAGCAGATCAGTAGATAAGAAATCGATGTTTAAAAAGTCCCGGGAATTTCAGTTGATCGGATTCCGTTGTTAGTCAGAGGTAGAGAATGAAAGCTGGATCACTGACGTTTTTCAGTGGCAAGATGGGAGCCGGTAAAACGACCCGGTCCCGCCAAATTGCGCAAGAACGGAATGCGGTACTACTGTCAGAAGACGAATGGCTTGAAGCGGTCTATCCCGGCTGTATTGCATCGCTGGACGACTATGTTCACTATTCCGCGCAACTTCGGCCGCAAATAAAAAAACTGGTGCAATCGATTCTGGTTGCGGGAACAGACGTAGTGATGGATTTCCCGGCAAATACGATCACGCAAAGAAACTGGTTTCGCAGCATATTCTCCGAAGTCAAGGCGCAGCATGAGCTGATCTATATCGATTTACCGGACAGTGTGTGTCTGCAGCAGATCGGGAACCGGCGAATCGAGCAGCCAGCGAGGGCGAGAACTGATACCGACGCAATGTTCGTGCAGGTGACAAAATACTTTGTAGCGCCCACGTCTGATGAGGGCTTTAATGTCGTCAGCTAGTCGTGAGATATAGTACACTGGAACGTATGGTAATAGTGAGTAAAGTTAAAGTCAGGATGAAAAGAGCTCTGGCGAAAATTTCAACTATGTATTGGAAGAAGTACTGACGAAGCCCGAAGAATTAGAATCAACCTGGTGTAAAACAACGCAGTGCACCCAGGTGCCAAAAAGGAGATCAAGGATGTTCAAAGTAATTTCTACCGCGCTCATCACCGCATTCATGTTGCTGCCTTTGGCGAGTGCCCAATCCGAGTCGCCTGTCGGCGACTGGCATGGAACGCTTAGTAGCCCTGCCGGCTCATTACGACTGATTTTCCAGGTAGAGCAGGTGTCAGACGAATACAGTGCCAGCATCGTTAGCGTGGATCAGGGCGGGGCCGTTATACCCATGATGATTAACGTTGATGGCAGTGCGGTTCATTTCACCAACACCCAGTACGATATCAACTACCAGGCGGAACTAAATGGGAACGAGATGACCGGTACGTTTAGGCAGTTTGGTAATGAATTTCCCGACTTTACACTGGTGCGTGAGGAATGAACCTCGAAACGTATCTCAGTGAACAGGAGTTAAAAAAAGGATTCCAACATATTCAGGGGTCTCCGCCCGACAACGGCGTGGTCGAAATGATCGTCTGCAGGCCTGGCACGGGTGAGCGAAGTGAAATGCAGTCTTGTGAGCTGGATCGGGAGCAAGGACTGATAGGCGACAACTGGCTGGCCAGAGGCTACAAAAAAACTGCAGACGGCTCTGCGCATCCCGACATGCAGATTAACATCATGAACGCCAGAGCTGCTGCGTTAGTCGCCGGTTCCAGAGACCGTTGGAAGCTCGCGGGAGACCAGCTTTATATTGATATGGATCTGAGTGCGGACAATCTTCCCCCAGGTACACAGCTGCAGGTAGGTGATGCAATCGTCCAGGTTACGGGGGAGCCGCACCTTGGCTGCAAAAAATTCATGGAGCGATTTGGTCGGGACGCCACGTTATTTGTTAACTCCGAACAGGGTAGGTTAGTCAATATGCGGGGTATAAATGCCCGTGTTATAAAGTCAGGTCGTGTCAACGTGGGGGATAGGGTAGTGAAGAAAGCATAAATGCATTTCTCATCAAGCCCTTTTTGAAAAGTACGGCCTGATGGAGCGTGATAATGAGGTTTTATGAAAGCATTTGATGTAATTGGCAAGGCTATGGAGTCCGCAGGGGTGCTTCCGGGCAGCCATGGAAATTGAATATCTGGCAGACAGTCCTGACGCGATTGATCTGGTTGCATGCTGGTATGTCGAAGAATGGGGCGGGTCGAACTCAAGGCTTACGCTTGAAAGTGTCTCCAGAAGTCTCACTTCGAGCATGAATCGCGATAGCCTGCCGCTGATGTTGTTGGCGGTGGAGCAAAAAAGAGTGGTTGGCGCGGTTGAGTTAAAAATTCGCGAAATGAGTATCTATCCCGACAAAGAACATTGGCTGGGCGGGCTGTATGTCGATCCGGCACGTCGTGGCTCCGGCATCGGTCGGCAGCTGATTAAACGCGCAATTGCGCTGGCCTCAACACTCGGAATATCAATGCTTTATTTGCAAACAGAGCGACTCAATGGTGGTGTTTACGCCAGCCTTGGCTGGAAACCGTATGAGCAGGTTAACAATAAAGGAATCGACGTCCTGATCATGGAAAGAGATGTTTAATTGTCGCATTACTTGAAGAAACCGGGGAAACATGGAATTTATAATAAAAAATTTTAAATGGGTCATGCTGGTAACAGGTGCTCTGACTGCCACGATGTTTTATGGTTCTTTTGCACCCCAGATGGCTCTTGAGTCAATGTTTGCGACGTCGTTCGGCGGCGAGCTGGAAACGTTGGTCGCACGTAGCTGGTCAGCGCTTATCGGACTGATTGGTGCGGTTTCTATTTATGGCGCATTTGTCGAACGGCATCGTGTCTTTGCTGCGGTGATCGCAGCAGCAAGTAAGGCAGTCTTTGTGCTTTTGATGCTGATTTATGGCCAGGACTATCTGGCTGCGGCCGCTCCCGCGCTGACAATGGATGTTGCCGTTATTGTGCTGACTCTGGTTTTTCTGGTGGCCATCAGGGCTCGTGGTGTTCCGACAGGGAGTGCCCGCTAAAGCGTTTTGTGCTCAGGGAGATTGGTTTTGCCCAGGATTACACTAAAAGGCCACATTGTGGTGCCGGACCATGACCTGCAGGCGGTTATGGCGCAACTACCCACTCATGTAAGGCTGACGCGCCAGGAAGAAGGCTGTTTGCTTTTTGAGGTGCGCCAGGACGCCAGTACGCCCAAGGTTTTTTGGGTGCATGAAGAGTTCACTGATCGCGCTGCCTTCGACGCGCATCAACAACGTATCCAGTCGTCGGACTGGGGGCGGGTCGCGTCATCGGCCGAGCGGCATTATGAAATAACAGAAGCAGATTAAAGTCATCGAATAATCGCGCCTTTATGGTGCATTATCAATGGCTTCTGCGCGATCCGAGAACACAAGGTACGCCCTTGATGGTGCAGTTGTAATATAACGTGGCGTTTTGATCGCACTTCCCCCTTTTACCGCTTATTTGCTTTACCATGGTTTGGTCTTCTCGGCGCTACGTGGCGGTGTTCTTTAGTTTTGTGACTGCCAAGAAAGCCCCATTCAGGCTGGAGAGACAATCTAAACCTATGATTTTCCGACTGTCAGTGTTTTTTGCTGACGCAATCGCCGGACCAACAGGAGGGAAAGATTGTGAAGACCGACATGCAGACTTTTTGCCAGGAGTTCTCCCAAAAGCTCGAACCTTTCGCGGACGAACTGAGGCAGGCGCTAAACGAGCTGCCGCCGCGCGAAAAACTGAATCAGATTGATACGACAGTGCTGCAGCTTCAGGAAGTGCAGCAACGCCTGTCTACGCTGAGAGAGAAAGTCAGCGACCAAAGCACCTTCCTGCTTATCTTCGGTCCGCTGAAAAGTGGAAAGTCTACGCTGATGAATGCCCTGAGTGGCGCCTATGTCAGCGAAGTTTCCAGCCTTCCTGCCTATCCGGCATTGGTCTATGTCAAAAATGGCGATCAACACCGTTTTCAGGCCACTGACTATCTGGGGGAGCGACGGGATTTTGCTGACAATGTTGCCTTGGCTGAGGCAATACAGACAGACCACTCACTGTTAGCCGATGCCATTGTTGCTGCGGAGAATACCAGCGCAAGCTTCGACCCCCAGCAGCATTATCCGCAAGCTATCAGACGAATGGACATAGAAATACCCGCCGCCCACCTCGCCGACTCCGGCTCTGTTCTGGTCGACACGCCAGGCCTTTACAGTCGAATGAAGTTCGGTTACGACCAAATGACGCGGGACTTTCGTGATACCGCTGCCTGCGCCATCTTTGTGGTTAAAACCGATAATCTGTTCTTTGAAAAAGTGTTCGAAGAATTTGAAGAGTTGTTGAGCTGTTTCAGTCGCATATTTCTTGTCGCCAATATTGATTCGTCAAAGCAGGATCTGCGCCCGGACGGCACGCTTGAGCCCAGTCTGGAGAGCAGTGATCCGAATAAAATCATCGAGTCATTCCGATCCCTGTCCATGAGTGCGACCTTGAGTGGCGCCATTGATGAAGGCCGCCTGAAAATCTATCCGGTCGACCTGCAAAAAGCGGCGACCAGAACGCTACGTGAGGCTGCTGGCGAGGCTTCACTGGTGGCAGTGAATGCCAGCGAAGCAAATGAGGATCGGGATGATGGTTTTGACGAGTTTGTTGATGACCTTACCGGTTACCTGAACAGCAGTGACTATCTGCACGACTTCAAGTACGACAGCTTGCGACTGGCACAGGACCTGACCGCCGAAACCTGCGATCTGGTTTCGGACGACGCGTCGGCTGCATTGAGCCGGGAAAGCGAACGGATTCGCGAAGAACTTGAACGCGACCGTACTCGGCTCAATGCCTTGCAGACACTGGAACGACAGAGCTGGGATCTTGCCTTCAACACCCTGTCGGCGTCCAGAAACAGAATGCCTGAAGATCTAACCGAACAGAGTGACGGGCAACTCGAGCAATCCTGCCAGCAACAAATCACTGCCTGGATGGAAAGCGATGAAAGCTGGAACCAGTTGCTGGCGCGGCTTAACCCCGAGCTTGAGCAAGAGGGCAGGCGACGTTCCGGGCTGGTACTCGATCATATCCGCGCACAGCTACAGGGTGGATACGCGGGTGCAGAGTTCTCCGACACACAGCTGTCCGCTTTCCGTGACGCCGGCCTGCAGGTAGAACAATCATTGGCAGGATGTCTGCAGTCACTGGGCGACTCAACTCAGGTTGTTACCCCAACGTTGGAGTTAGCCACCGAAGACATACCTGTGAAGCGCACATTGGGCGACTACCTGTTATTGCGCAGTCGTAAACGGGTACGGCAGGGTATTTTCGGCGAAGACGGCAATCGTAGCGTTGAGGCTGCCGTCAAGCAGAAGCGTCTGGGCGATGCCAGCCTGGAGAAGTTGCATATCATTGTGCGCGATACGGTTGGCCGGGAGATGCCCGAGCTGCAAGCGCAGTATGCTGATGCGCTGGTGGAGGCTCATATCGTTAGATGCAGCGAGGCAGTTCACCAAAGCATCACACAAATCAGCGAAGGCGTGCAGGATTCAATCGCGCCACGGGAATCAATGTTGCGGCTTTGTCAGCAAGCGCAGGATGTATTTAAGCGCATTGAGCAAAGCAGCGAACGTTTCAGTGCCGACCTTAGCGAACTTCAGCGTCAGTTTGATCTGAAGAAACCTGAACCGGCTGACGATCACGAGGATGTGCTCGCCGAGGCGTATCCTCAGTAGAGTCAATCGTCAAACGCTGGTGAGCCGGAAGGCCGCCAGCGAAGTTCAATCCCTGTGCCCGCCAGAGCGTCAGATCTGCAGCGCTTAGTATGACGCTTGCGTCATTCTCAACAGTTCTGTTCTGTGCCATTGCAAGCTCCTGAGTGCCCGTGGGCAATAACTGTTTTTGCCGTGACAGGTGTCGGTGGGATAGAATAATGAGTATGCAAAAACACAACGCGATAAAGCAAACAATAAATGCAATTGGCAGCGCGTTCTCCGAGCTGGATTTCGACGCCTGGCTGTCACATTTTTGTACGCCACGCACAGTAATATCGCAAGGTACTGTGTTCTCGTCTTCCTCAATTGAAGACACCCGAGAGTTCATGGGGCCGGTCTTCGACAGTCTTCGGCAACGCGGTTTCAGCCATACCCGGCTGGATACCTGTCATGTCAAGTTGCTAGGCGATACCACGGCCATGGTAAGTACCGTCTGGACCCGATTTGGCCACGGCGATACGGTTATTGAAACGCTGGGCGCTACTTATTTGCTGGTGTCCATAAACGCAAGCTGGAAAGTCGCCGTGGTGACGTCGCACAGAGCTGATGTGCTCGCGATTGAGGCGGAAGGTTGATTGTCTGCAAGTGCACCGGGAGTTTGAGTCATGTCGATTTTTGAATGGTTTGTCGCCGCAATTCAGCTGGGTTTGCCGATGGCGGTCATGAGCTGGCTTATGTTCAACTGGCTTTACGGTGCCGGGCAGTTGCCGCGCGATGCGGGGCACAAGGCCATTCGTGAGCATCTCGCCAAACTTAAAAAGCAGCATAAGAAAAGCAAAAGCAGAAGCGGTAACTACCTGTATAAGCAGTGGTTATTCTTTGGTGGTGGCTTCTACGGCCTTGCTGTTCTGTGGACCTTGCTGGTGATCGAAGTCAGTGAGCTGATTGGCTTTATTATCAGTTTTGATCTGACTGCGCTGCTGGAAAACGGAATCATTGCACTGATGGTAAGTGTGGTGGTGGCGCAATTTGGCAACATCCTGGCGGCAATGCTCTGGTTTAGTTATTGGCCCAGTGAGCAAGGGTCAACCGTCGTGATCTGGTTCTTGATGGCCTATGGCGGGTACCTGCTCGGCATTCATTTCGCTCGCGAAAGACAGACCCTGCATCAGGCCTCTGACCTGATCAGCAAAAACAAATGGCGGCGCAGAGGTGAATAAGCCTGTGTCAGACGCGTCACGGTGAGCGGGTCGTCATCGCAGATTCAAAAATACCCGATGGGCTGGCGCGTGTTGCATTGGCTTATGGCGGTAATGGTCCTGACTCTGATTCCAGTTGGACTGTGGATGTCGTCGCGAGCGGAGGCAGATAACTGGGGGCCGTTGACGGATGTTCTGTATAGCTCGCACAAAGCCGTCGGCTTTAGTGTACTGCTGCCGATGGTCGTACGAATCCTGGTAAAACTCCGCGTAAAATCCCCACCCTACCCGTCGACATTGCCGCGTCGGTTGCAGCTTGCGGCAAAAGGCCTGCACCATCTGATCTACGTGTTACTGGTGCTGACGCCCCTGTTTGGCTGGGCGGGCGTGACGGCATACCCGGCGCTGGTCACTGTGGCCGGGTATCACCTGCCGGCCATGCCGTTGGTACCACAGGACAGCGCCCTGGCGGAAAAGCTGTTCGCTGTCCATGGTGTACTCGCCATCACCCTGAGCATCCTGATCGCTGGCCATATTGCAGCAGCATTCCGTCATATGCTGCGCAAAGACGGCATCTTTCGTAGAATGCTGTAAGCAAGCGTTATCAGCGTTCGAAATGTGCCATCAGGCGGTTCATGCCCAATACATGCGGCTCCACTTTCTGCAGAAATTCTGCCAGCTCCAGGCCGTTGTCCAATGAAAGCTCAATATCCAACGCCAGTACCCAGAAAAAATAGTGGTGCCGGCCGTGCCCCTCGGGTGGTTTCGGGCCGCCGTAACCAACTTCGCCAAAATTATTTTTGCCTTTGGCATAATCCTGGCAGCCTTGCTGCAGTTCAGTCGTAGTCGGCGGAATATTGTAAACCAGCCAGTGCGTGAAACCGTAGGTGCCCGGGCTGGAAATCAATGGTGCATCCGGGTCATGGCAAAAGACAGCGATCGACTTGGTGCCGTCCGGGGTTTTTTCCCAGTACAGCTGGGGTGAAATGTTGTCACCGTCGTAGCTGTGCATTTCGGCAATTTTATCACCCTGTTTCAGGTCGTGACTGCTGACTTTCATGTCGGATAGGGCAAATGTCATAAGCGCTCCTTGAGTGTTGTTTGTGGTTTCAGTAAAACACGGCCAGCGCTGCGCCTCCGGCTAGCCAGAGTGCAGCGATAACGGACAGAATCCGAAGCACCCTGTCGGTTAGCGAAGGGCCGCCGTGATCGTGATGGTGGTGACCGTGATCGTTGTGCCGGGCCTGTCGATAAAGCCAGACCAACACCGCGGTGGCCATCAGGAAAACAATGTTCAGACCCAGTTGGTAATTTACCTGAAAGAACTCACGTTCTCCCGGAGCACGGGCGCTCTCAAGGTCGGGCAACATGCCCAGTGCTGCCAGGCCATAATGCATGACCAGTGCTACAGTAATGATGCCTATCAGCATGATGCCCAGAATGTAGAGCGCCATCTTCCAGCCATAGTAGGCCGCATTGATGCGTAGTACCGGCAGCACCACCAGGTCCGAGAATATGAACGCCATAACACCGGCAAAGGTGACACCCTGGCCGAACAGGACGGCGGCCAGCGGTATATTGCCCATGGAGCCAATAAAGGTAAAGAATGCGGCCAGCGGTGCCACAACAGCTTGCTGCAAGGTCAGCCAGAAGCCCGGGTTGGCAGCGTTATCGCCGCCAGAGCCAAGAAACAGGGCCTGAAAGAAGCTTTCTGGTACCGCTGCAGAGATGATGCCGGCGACCGTAAAGCCGATCAATACATCCTTCCAGACCATTTGCCACTCCATGACATAGGTCATGCCGATTTTCTGCCAGTATTGACGGCTCTTGAGCTTCTCCTGCCAACTGACGCTCTCTGCGTTGCCCTCATGGTCGTGGCTGTCATCTACATTTTTGCGGGCCAGTGCCTCCAGACGACGCGGTCGGGTGATGCGTATCAGAAGCCATGTCACCAGAATCAACAGGATGCCACCAACGTACTCGCCGACAACAAATTGCCAGCCAAGAAAAATCGCTATCACCATACCCAGTTCGATGACCAAATTGGTCGAGGCCAGCATGAACGCCAGAGAAGGCGCCAGGCCAGCCCCTTTGCTGAACAAGGCGCGTGTTGTAGACAGCGCAGAGAAACTGCAGGAGCTGGACAGGAAACCGAAAAAGGTGCCAAGCGCGACACTTCTGGGCCCATCTTTGCCCATGGTCTTTTGCATACGCTCTTTGGTAACCAGCACCTGGATCAGGCTGCTGATCAGGTAGCCGAGCATGAACGCCCAGAGGGCCATCCAGAAAAAGCCCGCGCTGGTGGTGGCTGACTCTTGCCAGATTGCCAGAATATCCTGCATACATCATCTCCTTTGCAATTGCCCCGTGGTCTGGGGCATCCCATTTGACAGGTTATCACTCAGTCGATTTCATATTCGCTACCTTCGATATTGACAGAATCCTGCGTTAATTCAACGTTGCCTGTTTCTGCAAACGACCGCGTGTTGTTGTTTTTTGGGGCTAAAATCCGTCGAAATGAACGAAAGTGGCGGCCATCCTCGGTAACTTGAATTAAAGTCCGGAATCGTTGATGATGTCTTGATAAGTCTGAATCTCTGTCATGCAGGGCCGCGCTGGAGAAGCATGAATTACGATGATTTTAATCAGTTTTGTGATTCGTTGCCGGCAACAACGCACGTCGTGCAATGGGGGAGTTCACATGTCTGGAAAGTGGGGGGCAAAGTGTTCGCGATTGGTGGCTGGGCACCAGACAGGCAGCCAGCTTTTACTTTCAAGGCCTCAGATCGGAACTTTGCCTATCTTCGTGAGCACGAGGGCTACAGACCGGCACCCTATTTTGCCAATCGAGGCATGCAATGGATCCAGCAAACAGAAACGTCAGGCGTGCTGGATGAAGAGTTACGGTACTACCTGACTGAGTCCTATCGAATTGTGTTGCGGGGACTCAGCAAGCGTAAACAAAAAGAACTGGGAGCAGACCAGTTCCTGGCTACTGTTACTGAAACTTCTGGAGATCTACCATGAAGCAGATTTATACGCATGAAAACATCGTTATTCTGCACTCAGTCAGAAATATTCTTGCCATGAATGATATTGAATCGTTTGTAAAAAACGAACATACCATTCCGGCCGGCGCCAGACATGGCATCAATAATATATTCCATGAACTCTGGATCCTGAACGATCAAGACTACGACAAAGCGGCAGCGCTCATCGACACTGAGATTGAGAACCCGATCGTCAGGGATCCGTGGGTGTGCGGTGATTGCAACGAAGAGAACGAAGGCAGCTTTGACGTCTGCTGGAAGTGTCAGTCAGTCCCGGCATAGCCTGCTTCTGACGTGTCAGTCCCGAGTTAGTCATTTCCGTCGGGGGCGTCGTCAGAGGGCGTTTTTGACGAGAACGTTGCTGAGAAAGCCGCTGCTTTGCGCACAGCTGCAATGTCTTCCGGATGCGACATGGCGCGTTCCGAGCGAGCCAGCGCTGCGCGCGAGTGCGCACAGGCAGCCGCCGTCATCGACTCGTCACCGGTTTCAGCCAGCGCATGCAATGCTTTCTGCAGTCGGATTGATACCTCGAAAAAACCGGCGCCGTCTCTGGCGATAGCGGTAAAGGCATCGTCGAACATGTCCGACAGCATAAGCTCGGGCACATGAACCCGCTTAAACGTAATCTCATCGAGCTCATCATTCGCCAGTGGCGCCTGCCACTGTGTGAAAAGCCGGACCAGAGTGCCCACGACATTGATAGCTGTGCCCGGATCATTGATGCCGGGGGATAATGCCTTGTCGGCAATCTCTGACAGAGCCAGCAAGCCAAAGCGTGGGTCATCTTCAAAAGTGCGGTTGTCGCCAATCTTGAATGCACTGACAAAATCCTCGGTGCTACCCTCGCTTTTGCCTTCGATACGTAGCAATGCTCGTTGAGGCGTCACAAATGTGCCGGGTAGTGCGGTTACCCGGACACGACAATCAAACTCTTCCGCGCAGATCTGCAGCGCCTCCATGTCTATGTTCTGGATGTATCCCACGGTAGAAGAATAGACGGCTGTACCAGTTGTATCACTCTGATTTGCTGTCACCGGCTGGGCACACAGTGTTGGTGACCGGCGTCGGCGCTTCAGGGCATTGCTGGCGGCGTGTTCCACCTGCCCGATTGTGTTCACGACACGGCCCAGGCGCGCGATGCGGTCAACCCAGCGCACAAAGGTGACAATAACAATAATAAACACCAGCAGGGTCAACGTGAAAATCGCGAAGCGACCGGCTTCGCCAAACAGTCCGTTCTGCGCCGCGATCAGGGAAACCAGGCTGAAAATGAACGCGCCAATGAATGCCGACAGAGCGTTCTGGGTGACGTCATCGGCAATGACCAGGGGAATGGATCGGGGCGTTGCGGCCGTGCTGGCAGAGGCATAGGCGGCAACCATGGAGCCAACGGCAAAGGTCGCAATAACCAGCATGCTGGACGCCATGATGGACAGCAGTGATTCAACCGAATCCGGGTTGATATCTGGCACCACGTCCGCAAGTCCGGTGTCGTCTGCCAGTCTGGCAACGAAGGTGGCCGCTATCGACAGCACGCAAAGCACGAGTGGCCTTATCCATAAACGCTCCTGAATTCGGCTGACAAAATAGCGCAGGCGATCCGGGCTAAACAGGGTAGATGATCGGGCCATACCAGTGTCCTTCGCAGTTCCATTGACAATTGCGTGTTCGGGCCGGGTAGCCAGCAACAGGCCAACGTTATACCATAAATTCACGCGCAGTGACCGTGCGTCGACCAACAAGGAAAAAGCCAATGGAGAATACGCTGAAAGGTAAACGCGTGCTGATCACACAGGCGTCCGAATTCATGGGACCTGCCTTCTGTGAGGTTTTTGCCGAACAGGGTGCTGAGCTCGTCAAGAGTGAACTTGAACTGTCAACGCCTGGCAACGTCGAGTTGATGATGCGCGAGGCGGGCGATCTTGATGTCATCGTTGCCAATTTATCCATGCTGGCACCCAGCACGCCGGCGCCCGATGTTGAAGAGACTGAGTGGCGCAATGTGTTTGCTGCTCTGGTAGACCCGTTGCCGGGGCTGGTCAGGGCAGCGGTGCCAATGATGCGAGCGCGAGGCAGTGGCAAGATTCTTGTCGTGGGCAGTGCGTCAGCCCTGAGGGGCATGAAGCGAGCGTCCACTTACAGCGCCGCTCGCGGTGCGCAGGTTGCCTACGTGCAGGCCGTGGGTGTGGAGCTGGCGCCGCTGAATATTCAGGTTAATGCGATAGCCCAGAATTTTGTTGATAACCCGACTTACTTTCCGGAAAAGTTGCAGGCCAATCCGAAGTTTCAGGACAGACTGGCGCGCGAAGTGCCGTTGCAACGACTGGTCAGCGCGCGTGAAGATGCCATGTTCGCCGCTTACCTGTGTAGTAGTGCAGCGGACTGTTTTGTCGGCCAGGTGTTTCCGGTGTGCGGGGGCTGGGTTGCCCGCTGACATTTTCTACGCGGCCCGTATCCAGTCCACAACCAGTTTGAACGGACCCTCGCGTTTGTCGACCAGCATGAATCCCATCTCTTCCACATCAGCAGGACTGAACGCTGGTCCCGATAACGTGCGGCCACGAAAGACGGGTTGCAACTGGCTGAAATGCAATCGCAGTTCTAGCCATTCGTTGTCGATGGTCTGGAAGGATGTTGCGTAGGCAATGCGGGAGCCCTGAAAATGGGCCTTGGTATAGAGCCTGAACTGATAGCTGCGCCCGTCTCCCTTGATGCGTATCAGCACGCTGTCGGCAGCACTGAGATCATGATGTTGTCCGCGCGCCCGGACAGACGCGAAACCGCCATTGTTTGCCAGCGAGATATCACCCTGAAAGTGCAGCTGCTGGTCAACGACCTGCGGTTCGCCCTGTGATTCCCCGCCCATAACGTCGTCATTGATGGCCTGCCACATTGCGCTGCTTTCCGGCTCGGCAAAATCCATCAGCGTTAGCGGTTGGTATGATTCTGTGTTCATGTCGGCGTTTTGTTCCCGGGTTCGCCACGATCTGGCGCTCTCTGGCATCACGAGATGGCAGATTCGTTGGGTGTGCGTTACTCTGGCTTCCGGTTACGATAAACAAACAGGCTGTCGCTGTCGACAGCTGACAACGAGGAGAGAAGGAATGTTCAGCCACATCATGCTGGGAGCCAATGATATCGAGACTTCAAAGACGTTCTATGATGCGACTCTGGGAGCGCTGGGGGTCCAGCCCGGGTCAGTTGATCCCAAGGGACGTCTGTTCTACCGAACCAAAACCGGTGTGTTTGCCCTCAGCAAACCGATAGACGGTGAGCCGGCCTGCAATGGCAATGGCAGCACTATCGGTTTCGCGGCTGAGAGCCCTGAAGCTGCTGATGCCTGGCATAAAGCTGGCCTGGCCAATGGTGGCGCAGACTGTGAAGATCCGCCCGGTATTCGTGAAGGGGCGGGTGTCAAGCTGTACCTGGCTTACCTGCGTGATCCGTCTGGCAACAAGATCTGTGCCTTGCATCGCGTCGCGTAAGCCGACTCCGATTCGGGTGCAACGTGCCGCCTGCGACAGCAGGCGGCACACAGATCACTCCTGTTCTACAGCCTCTTCCAGGTCATCGTCCAGGTCCACTGCTTCTTCATCGTCTTCCCGTTCCAGTGCCTCGGTATGACGCAGGTAGTCTGCCTGATCGCCATAATAATCATCGACCGCATGCTCCGACGCTACCGGACTCAGGTAGAAAGACTCCGTCAGGCCTTCTTCGCGCATGGCCAGGCCGGTCAGACAGGCCTTGATGACATGGGCGCTGTTCAGCGTTGTCATGTAGGTGGGGTCCAGATAAGGGTGCAATTCCACCAACTCAAACCCCACCACGTTTGCTTCGGCGCACAGTCGACGCACAATGGTGATGGATTCGCGCATATCAAGGCCACCTGACACCGGTGTGCCGGTGGCGACCGCAAATGCCGGATCAATGACATCGATATCAAACGAAATATACAGCTTACGTCCTTCCTCACTGGCTTCTTTTACAACGCGCTCCAGCGTTGCGTCCCAGCCGCGCCGTTCGACTTCTGCCATGGTGTGATAACGCATGCCATTCTCACGCATCCATTTGAAGGCGGCTTCATCGGGTCCGCTGGAACGCAGACCGACCTGAATGTAGTCTTCCATGCGCACGTGTCCCTCATTAAGCAGACGGTAGACGGGGGCGCCATGGCTGATCAGGTGCGCGCTGCCCCACCAGGCATCGTAATGAGAATCGAAGTGGATAACCGATACCCGTTCCTTGCCGTGAACGTCGGCCATCGCCGCCACGTTGGAATAGGACAGCGAATGGTCGCCGCCAACGATGACGGGCACAGCGCCGGTGTTGCCAATTTCGCGCACAACTTCACGGATGTGCTGCATGGAACGCTCAGTGCTGGCATTGTCGATGGCAATGTCACCGTAGTCTACGATATTGAGCACGCTGCCGGGATTGACCTGAACGTATTGATCAGAGCCGCCCAGGGCACGGCCCATGACGCGCATATCGGTGGTGGCCTGTGCGCCTGAATCGCGCCAGCCCGAACCCATGTTGAGGGGGGCGCCGACGATGGCCACGTCAACTTCGGCGGCCTCCAGGTCTTCCGGTGTCAGTGCCAGCGGGAAACCCCCGAACGTGGGAGGCCCGCCACCACCATTGTATCGGCCCAGCGAAATTGTGCCGGGTTCACGCTCCGGATCCATGGATGCCGGCCGGCGCAGTCGCCAGGCGTTAAACATGGGTGAGTCGGTATTCAGTGCAATATTGGGTGCGTCCCTGTCTTCATCGTAGCGTTGGGCGCTGATCACACCCTGCATGGCTTCAACCCAGGTCAGGATGTGTTCGGGTGTATTCTCTTCCAGGTATTCAATGGTTTTTTCCAGGTCGCCGCGGAAACGACCGGCGTCGCCACTTTCCAGAAATTCGATCTGTTCGTCACTGAGTAGCGCCAGTTTGTCTGACACACTGTCTGGCAGTTCGATGCCCGGGCGGTCGTTTTCACGCGGGTCCTCGGTGGGGTACGGATAGGCGTTGGTGCCGGTTACATGCTCCGGTTCATCACCTGCCGGTTGAGCTGACAGTTGTGCGCTGGCGCTCAGGCCTGCCCACAGGATGGCCGCGGTGAGAGGCAACAATCGGGTGTTGGCGAATGTTTTGGTGTTTGTTGTTTTCATCATACGTTTTCCAGTCATCAGTGCAGGTTTGAGGACGCCATCTAAAACGTGGCTGTTCGTCATGGGGTCAGTCCTGACCATGGTCAAGTGCCAGCGGATGAATCTCATCCGGCGCAAAACCCGCCTTGCGAGCTGCCATGCCGACGAGGCAGGCATTGAGCACGGCATTGGAGTTCAGTGCAGACAATCTGGAAAAATCCAGTGCCGGCGCCATGTCGGTGATTTCAAACCCGACTATTTCACGTGCTGCGCAGAGATGTCGTACCGTTGAGGTAACGTCGTTGATGCTCAAGCCATTGGCAGAAACCCGACCGGCCGCAACAAGATCGCCCGGATCAATAACACTGACGTCGATAGAAACAAAAAGTTGTTCCGGCAATGATATTAATTCATTGACCACACGATCCATTACAGCGCCGTAACCGTTGCGATTAACTTCGGCCATGGTGTGGTAGCGTACGCCACTGTCTTTAAGCCATTGCAGGGTGGTCTCAGTGGCGGCATTGCCGCGCAGTCCCACCGTGATCATGTCAGAGCCATTGACGATTCCTTCATCCAGCAGCATGAACAGTGCCTGATCGTCAGAAATGGTATGCACGGCATCGCGTCGGGCATCCGGGTGGGCGCTGAAATGCACCAGCCCGAAACTGCCATTGCCGTGGTTACGCGCGACGCCCTTGACTGCGGGATATAGAATTGAAGTGTCACCGCCCACCATCATCGGCGTGGCATTGGTAGCGGAGGTTTCCGCGACCATGTCAGTGACATGGTCAACTGATCGTTCGATGCTCATGTTGTCAACACGAAAGTCGCCGTAGTCAACAACAGTCAACGCCTTCATCGGATCAATCAGCGTCTGTATGTCGAGTTCGGCGATGGTGTTCAGGGAGCGCATAACATTGGGGCCTGCTTCCGCGTTGCGTCGGCCACTGCTCATGTCGCTGGGGATACCAACGATGGCAACATCCACTGAGCCGGCGGTGAGATCCTCTGGCCAAACGGCAACCGGGGCGCCAGCGAAGGTGGGAATGCCAGACTCAGGAAAGAGATAACGGTGCACACTGAACGGGCCGGGACTGCGTTTGTCATCACGAAGGATGGCTGGCAGCAGAATGCCACTGTTAAAACCGGTTGATGTCAAATTGAGAGGCATGGCGCCCATGTCACGGTTGGCGTCGTAACCCATCTCGCCAGCGACGGCCATCAGGTCTGTGATCAGCGTTTGCATACTGGCGGCATCGCGGCTGGCCAGTTCCAGCTCCATCTGCCGCGCTGGCATGAAAGGCAGGAAGCTGCCATTAACAACAAAATTGCGCTCACCTGACGGTAGGTCCTGCAGTTTGCTGCTCAGCTCGTCCGGCAGTTGCCAGTTTTCAGCAGCGGTGGCCAGGCCGCTGCACAACAGGGCGCAGGCGGCCAGTGTTCTGAGTCTGTGAACCCGTCGGGGTTTAAAGGCGGACCTAGTGATGTCGGGTGTAGCTATCGTACTGGGCATGCGGCGTTGCTCCTGACCTGATCAATTTTCAGATAGTTGGATTAAGCAAATTGGGTGCCATAGGCTGCCGCTCGTCGATCTGGGGACGAAACGGATTGCGATGCCTCTTTATATATCAGGGGTTGCCGGCTTTCGATGCGTTAAACAACGGTGGTGGGGGTGCCTGTAGTACTCAGGTTGGCAATAGCGTGTGATGGGGCGCGGGTACGGTCAATGCACTGTTGCAGTGCGTCATAGCGGCTTTATTTGTGACACCGGGCGCAGCCACTGGCAGCCTGCGCCCGGGTTTGCAGAGTCCTTATGCCAGATCGAATCGATCGGCATTCATGACTTTGGTCCAGGCAGCCACGAAGTCCTTGACGAACTTGTCGCGGGAATCGTCCTGGGCGTAGAGTTCGGTCAATGCACGCAACTGCGAGTTGGATGCAAAGATCAGGTCGACGCGGGTACCCGTCCATTTCACTGAGCCACTGGTACGGTCACGGCCTTCAAATACATCGGCATTGGTTGGGGACGGTGCCCATTCAATGTCGGTATCAGTCAGATTGACAAAAAAGTCATTGCTCAGTTTCCCGGGTGTGGTGGTCAGAACGCCGTGTGCTGTCTGCCCGTAGTTGGCATTCAGCACCCGCAGACCGCCCACCAGTACCGTCATTTCCGGCGCACTGAGCGTCAGCAATTGTGCCTTGTCGATAAGCATCTCTTCATCAGAGACGGTGAATTCGGTGCGCCGATAATTGCGGAAGCCGTCGGCCTCAGGCATCAGGGGCTCAAACGACTCTGCGTCGGTCTGCTCCTGAGTAGCGTCGGTACGCCCGGGTGCAAACGGAACAGTTACATCATGACCGCCATCTTGCGCTGCCTTTTCTACCGCCGCAGTACCACCGAGCACAATCAAGTCGGCGAGAGAGACGCGCTTGTTACCACGTTGGGCGCCATTGAAGTCGTGCTGAAGTGTTTCCAGTGTTTGTAGCACTCTGGCCAGCTGCTCAGGCTGATTGGCGTCACAATCCTTCTGTGGCGCCAGCCGGATACGGGCGCCATTCGCGCCGCCACGCATGTCGGAACCACGGAACGTCGACGCGGCTGACCACGCCGTGTAGACCAGCTCGGACACAGAGAGGCCGGAGGCAAGAATTCGCTTCTTGAGCTCTGCGATATCCTGCGAGTTGACCAGCTCGTGGTCCACTGCAGGGACAGGGTCCTGCCAGATCAGGTCCTCAGCCGGTACTTCAGGCCCCAGATAACGAGACTTTGGGCCCATGTCCCGGTGTGTCAGTTTGAACCAGGCACGGGCGAAGGCGTCAGCGAACTCGTCCGGGTTCTTGTGGAAATGCTCGGAGATCTTGCGATAAGCAGGGTCTTCGCGCATCGCCATGTCAGCCGTGGACATCATGATTTTTACGCGCTTGCCCGCATCTTCGGCATCCGGGGCGTGATCTTTCTCCGCCAGGTTTTTTGCCTGCCATTGGTTCGCGCCGGCCGGGCTCTTGGTCAATTCCCACTCATAACCAAACAGAACATCAAAATAGCTCATGTCCCACTGGGTCGGCGTAGGTGTCCAGGCACCTTCCAGACCGCTGGTAATGGTGTCGCGACCCTTGCCGCTGCCAAAGCTGTTTTTCCAGCCCATGCCCATCTGTTCAATGGGGGCGGCTTCAGGTTCGGGACCGACATACTGGTCCGGATCGGCGGCACCGTGGGTTTTACCGAAGGTATGACCGCCCGCAGTCAGTGCCACTGTCTCATAGTCATTCATGGCCATACGGGCAAAGGTCTCGCGGATATCGCGGGCGGACAGCAACGGGTCCGGGTTGCCGTCCGGGCCTTCCGGGTTCACGTAGATCAGACCCATTTGCACGGCGGCCAGTGGGTTTTCCAGATCTCGCTCGCCAGAATAACGGCTGTTGGGTTTGTCGCTGGTGGCCAGCCATTCGTCTTCGGCGCCCCAGTAAACGTCTTCTTCTGGCTGATAAACATCCTCGCGACCCCCAGCAAAACCGAAGGTCTTGAACCCCATGGTTTCCAGTGCCACATTACCGGTCAGGATGTACAGGTCAGCCCAGGACAGGCGATTGCCGTACTTCTTCTTGATTGGCCAGAGCAGGCGACGGGCTTTGTCCAGATTGCCGTTGTCAGGCCAGCTGCCCAACGGTGCAAAGCGTTGATCGCCGGAGCCGGCACCACCGCGACCATCACCCAGGCGATAGGTGCCGGCGCTGTGCCATGCCATGCGGATGAAGAACGGGCCGTAATGGCCGTAGTCAGCAGGCCACCAGTCCTTGGAATCGGTCATCAGGGCTGCCAGATCTTTTTTGACGGCGGCCAGATCCAGTTTGCTGAATGCATCGGCATAGTCAAAATCGTCGCCCATGGGATTCGATCTGGGCGAATGCTGGTGCAAAATATTCAGGTTGAGCTGATTCGGCCACCAATGCTGGTTCGCGGTAGCGTTGCCCCCCATTTTGGTGCGGGAGCCGTGCATTACCGGGCATTTACCGGCGCTGTTGCCGCTGTTGTTGTCCATGTCTGTCTCCAAAGATTGATGGGGTCGAACTAATTCTTGATCATGGACTATACATCATGTCCAATTGGGCACTGAAAGACGTTTTATCGACCACAATGATAGAGATTCTCTATCGAAGACCCTGTTTGGTCACCGACGCGCCACAACTGACAACCAATCATCGAGCACTGCACTGACCATGAAACTAGCGATACTGGACGCCGATATTCTTTATGACTCGCTGAAACCTCGTTATGACAGTTACGGTGTCATGTTCGAGCAACTGCTTGCGCGACCCGACGATCAACTGCAGATGTCGGTATTTTGTGTGATAGAAGGTGAGTATCCGCCAGATCCCTCGCTGTTTGATGCATTCCTTGTCACGGGTAGCAAATTCGACAGTTTTGCCGACGATGCCTGGATTGAGGCGCTGAGAGTGTATGTACGCAGGCTGTATGCTCTGTCTCTTATACACATCTGACGCTGCCGACGACTCCTTACGTGTAGAT
>OJBX01000364.1_pt1 | contig 21509 bp, 13 predicted proteins | sample 1590751 | NCBI WGS metagenome assembly OJBX01 (sample SAMN05416780, study PRJEB24817) | seawater metagenome | isolation source: Sea water | place: Canada:Atlantic | collected 2013-07
TGTATAAGAGACAGAAATGACAGTGTGCCGCCGAGCTTTTCGTCGAACAGTTTCATGCCCTGATAAATCTCGGTGTCTTCACTGAAATAGGAAATAAAACTGTTCTCTACCTGAAGTCGCGCAATACCAATGGCACTGACAACAAACACCAGGGCATAAACCCACAACAGCTTGTTGCCGAGCCGGTCTGTGGTTTTCGCCAGCAGGGCCGTGAAACTGGCGCGCATGGCATTGGGCCGCTCACGCTTCTCGGCGGGCAGCAGAGTCATAAGCGCCGGGAACAGCAGAAAAACCACAATCAGCGCCGTCAGTACGCCCATGACCATGATCCAGCCAAATGAAATGATGGGAGAGATGCCGCTGACAACCAGTGAGCCAAACGCAACAATGGTGGTCAATGCGGTATACAGGCAGGGCAGGAACATGGCCCGCACCGCATGGCGAACAATTTTTTGCTGATTGCTGAAGCGACGGCTGGCGCGCAGCTCGCGATAACGCACCATCAGATGTACCGTCAGGGAAATGGTGATAATCAGCAACAGGGACATGAAGTTGGAAGAGACCACGGTCACCTTCCAGTCCATTATGCCAAGAATACCCACCACAATAATGCCTGCCACGGCACAGCAGGCCAGCGGCAACAGAACCCAGCGCAGGCGTCGGAATATCAGCCCCAGCGCGATGACAATAAAAGCGAAGACGCCCAGACTGAAGGTCGCCAGATCGTTCTGTACAAAGGTCACCAGATCATCAGCGATCATGGGCGCACCACCCAGATACAACTGCACTTCCTCGTCATATTGCGAAAGGATGTCACGAATGGCGGCGATGTCCTGATGGCGCAGTTCCGCAGCACGAGCGCTATAGGCATCAAACTGCTCGGAGACCTGCGCCAGCTCCTCTGCTTCTGTGTCACTGAGGCCTTCCGCATCGCGCTTGTTGCGCAATTCCGTGCGCCGGTTGATCAATTCTGTGTAACGGGTGTCGGCTTCGAAGCTCGCCAGCATCGCACCGGTGGTGCCGTCCGGACTGATCACGGCATTTCTGAAGACCGGGTTGGTGCGCACTTCTTCGCGCGCGGCTTCACGGTCGACCTCCTCATCGAGGATGGTCAGGTAATCCTCGGAGATGCCGGTAAGCGGTGTGTCCCCGAAGATGGGTACATCAAGCAGGCTGTTGACTGACTCAATACGTTCCATCGCCAGCAGTTCGTCGCCAATCGCCGACATGATTGCCAGCGACTCATCGCTGAGCAGGTCCATGTTGCGTGGGGTAAATGCAATTGTCACTGAGTCAGTGGCACCGTAGCGCTGGCTGATCTCACGGGTGTACTCGAGCTCTTCGTCACCCTCCATCAGCAACGAGTCGGCGGACACATCCAGCCTGAAATCCTGGGCATACCAGCCGAAGCCAGCGACCGAGAGTAATAGCAGGGCAATCACCAGCCAGGGTCTGTCAAAGACCAGGGCACTGTACCAGCGCGAAAGAGTCAATCGCATAACGCATCCATCATTTGTGTAGAAATAAAGGCATAAAATAACGCTCCGAACTATACCCTGTTGACGCGCAAATTGTTATCTCACAGGGAGGCCGTCATAAAAAACGAGCCCGAAAGGCTCACCGGCCGGGCGACGATACATGGCGACTTCACCGATCAGAGGTTCCGATTACCGATTCCGGCCCCGGAGTCTCACAATTAGTCACAATCAGGGACTTGATAAGTCCGAGCAGAATTGGTCTAGTAATGGTATCGTTACGTAATAAAGCCACACCAATGGGAGTTTGACTATGCGTAAGTCAATAACATTTCTAATATTCTCGGTTTTCGCCTTGATGCCGTTTGTCGCTCAGGCTGAAGACTATCTGAAGCAGATCAAGGACTTTGAACTGCAGGACCAGAATGGCGTCATGCACACCCTGGATGAGTATCAGGATAAAGACTATATCGTGATGTACGTCCACGGTTCAGGCTGCCCGATTGCACGCCTGTCGGTACCGACCTACCTTGAGATTGAGGAGGAATATGCCGAAAAAAATGTGGAATTCCTGATGATTAACGCCTTTATTCAGGATGATATTCCCCGCATCGCCAAAGAAGCGGAAGAATTCAACATCACCTTTCCGATCCTGAAAGATGCAGATCAGTCAGTTGCACGCTCGATGGGTGTTGAGCGCACGGCAGAGGTCTTTATTATTGATCCGAAAACACGCGAAATACACTTCCGTGGCCCCATCAATGACCAACTGGGTTACGAAACCCAGCGCAATAACGCGTCAAATCATTATCTGACCGACGCGCTGGATACCATCATGGCTGGCGGCAGTGTCAACATGAGCGATATTCCGGATGCCAAGGGCTGCCTGGTTGGTTTTTTCCTGAGCTAAACCGGATTAATTAAATATCGGCATAAAAAAAGGCCGGTCGCCTCAGGCGAACGGCCTTTTTTGTGGGTGCAGCAAGCGTCAGTGCTTATTCCACAAATGCTCGCTCGATCACATACTCTGCCTGAATACCGTGACGGGACTCCTTGAAGCCACCGGCATCAAGAATCCGGCACATATCCTTCAGCATGGTCGGGCTACCACACAACATGAAGCGATCGTGCTCAGGGCTGGGTTGCGGCAGGCCTATCGTCTTTGCCATGGTGCCGTTCTCCAGAACATCGGTGACGCGGCCCTGATTCTCAAACTCATCGCGGGTAACCGTGGGGTAGTAAATCAGCTGCTTGCTGACCTCCTCACCAAAGAACTCATTCTGGGGCAGCTCGCGAGTGATGTAATCCCGATAGGCCAGGTCAACGACTCGTCGAACACCGTGAACCAGAATGATTTTTTCGAAGCGGTCATACACTTCCGGATCCCGGATAATGCTCATGAACGGCGCCAGGCCTGTGCCGGTGCCGACAAGATACAGATTCCGGCCCGGCAGCAGGTGGTCCGCTACCAGCGTACCCGTAGGCTTGCTGCTCACCAGCAACTCATCGCCAATCTGGATATTCTGCAAGCGTGAGGTCAAGGGTCCATCCGGCACCTTGATGCTGAAAAACTCCAGCTCTTCGTCATAATTGGCACTGGCAATGCTGTAGGCACGCATCAGCGGACGGCCTTCCACTTCCATACCCACCATCACGAAATGGCCATTCTCGAAACGCAGACCTTTGTCTCGCGTTGTGGTAAAACTGAACAGGGATTCATTCCAGTGATGAACGCTGGTCACACTCTGTTTGGATATTGCAGCCATTTCAAAATCCTGTCGTTGTTGCAAAAAAGTGGATTAGTTTGATGAGCGCATATTATACGGCCCCGCTATACCAGTAAAATGATTTAATGCTATAAGGTTAATCGAAAATAACGATAACACTTGGGAATCCCAGCCATGCACTACACCCTGCGGCAGATCGAAGTTTTCCTGGCAACAGCCTGGCACGAGAATGTTTCACATGCGGCCGATAGTCTGTCCATGTCGCAATCCGCTGCCAGCGCGGCGCTGAAAGAGTTGGAACAACGCTTTGACATGCAGCTGTTTGACCGGGTCGGCAAGCGCCTTCAACTTAATGATTTTGGTAAAAGCCTGCGCCCTCATGCCGTCGCGCTGCTGAACCAGGCCACGGAATTCGAGCAATTGCTGGCCCGCCAGGGTGAAGTCGGCCATATCAAAGTAGGCGCAACCCTGACCATCGGTAACTATCTGGCGGTGCCGATCATGGCCGATTTCATGAATCGTTATCCTGGCTCACGCGTCGACCTGACCGTGGAGAACACCGCATCCATTACCCAGCGAGTACGCAATTTTGAACTTGACATCGGTCTGGTCGAAGGCGAGCTCCAGGACTCCACCCTGGAAGTCATTCCCTGGCGCGACGACGAGCTCAGCCTGTTCTGTGCTCCCGACCATCCGCTGGCCGGCCGGCCGACACTCAGTGATGAGGATCTGCTGAGCGCTGACTGGATCATAAGAGAGGCCGGCTCGGGCACACGGCAGGCTTTTGAGCACGCCATGTATGGCCTGATGCCCAAGCTTAAATTACGACTGGAACTGCAACACACCGAAGCCATTAAACGCACCGTGGAGGCCGGCCTGGGCATTGGCTGTCTGTCGCGTATCACCCTGCAGGAAGCCTTTCGCCGGGGCAGTCTGCTGCCACTGTATGCCCCTCAACGGGTCTGGATGCGGCGCTTCTATTTCATCCTGCATAAACAAAAATTCCGCAGTACGGGTATTCGCAACTGGATAGCGTTGTGTCAGGAAGACGATGCCGGCACATTCGGAACCTATGGACCTGACCAGTGACCCCAGGGCTTCTGGTTCGTTATCGTGTGCTCTGGCTGGTGCTCTGTCTTGTGATTTCGGCACTCTTGGCTTCAGCATTATCGTCCATCCGTTTTGACACCCGAATATCGGTGTTGCTCGGTGACAATGATGCCTACGTCAACGATCGCGACCAGCTGGCCGCCGAGTTTCCCAACCGACAGGACATCAGTATCGCGGTCAGCTCGGCATCGGGCGCTACCAACGTTTTTTCTGCACCCATTCTGGAAGCACTGGGAGCGCTGCATCGAGAGTACCGGCGCATCCCGTATACGACCGGGGCAAGTTCGGTGGTCGCCTACGATTCACCGTTTGGTGAAATCGGCCTGTTCCCCGGACGTTTCCGCAATTTTCATGAAATCGATGCCAAGGCCATGCAGGCAGCGCGCGAAAAAGCCATGGCGGACCGGTTTATCAATGGCATTCTGGTATCGCCGGGCGCCGACCTTGCACTGTTTTCGGCACCACTGAGCCTGAGCACCAGCACCTCGGCCCAGAATCGCGAAATTGCCGACGCCATCAGCGCTGTCTTGCGGGACCTGCGTCAGGCGCACCCGAACGTGGCATTCGCGCCTGGTGCGGAAGCGTTGTTTGAAACCTCTACGCGCGACGCCATGATTCAGGATCTGACCCGGCTTTTACCGCTGGTGATTCTGGTCTGCGTGCTGTTTATCTGTTATTGCTTTCAGTCAGTGCGTCATGGCGCCTGCATATTGCTGGTGACCTTACTGACCATCATCTGCACGGTTGGCACATTGGCATGGGCCGATATCGCGCTGAACAGTGTGTCGGTAATGGCGCCGCTGGTTGTTGTCATTATTGCGGTCGCCAACACCGCGCACATTCTGTCCGTCTTTCGTCAGCAATTGGCTGACGGCGTCACCTCAGCACAGGCCATGCAGCAGAGCCTGGCGTTCAATCTGCGGCCGGTCAGCCTGGCAGCACTGACTACCGCCATCGGCTTTGCCAGTCTGAACTATGCATCGGCACCCGCCATCAGTCAATTTGGCAGCATCGTCGCACTGGGTGTTGTATTCGCCTGGCTGCTAAGTTTCCTTAGCTTCCCCGCACTGGTCATGATGGCGGGCACAGCCGTCAATGACATCAGACTGGCAAACGCATTCCTGCGCTATTGTCAGCATCTGGTAGCGCACTATCACCGTGTCATCTTTTACGGTGTAATTGTAGCTGGATTGATCGCTGCGGCCTTGTTGCCGTTGAACAAACCGGATTTCGACCGACTGGATTTTATTGATCAGGATTCACCGCTGCATGCCTACTATGCGTTGCTAAGCGAACGCATGCAACGCGGCACCGTCATGAACTACGGCATCGTTGCCAACAACCCGGCCAACTCAACACCACTGCCAGATGGCGCCATAGACCCGGAGTTTTTGCAACGCGTTGATGAACTGTCCGTCTGGCTGCGCCAACGCCCGGACGTGCTGGATGCCGCCAGCCTGGTAGACGTGGTCAAAACCATCAATGACACGCTTGAAGGGTCGCAGGCGGGTGACAATGTTGACAACTATCGCCTACCGGAGTCTGCTGAACTGGTCCAGCAACACCTGATGAACTATGTCTCTGTGCAGCAGGACAGTTACGCCCTGGCCAATTTCATTAATACCGATTTCTCAACCATCCGATTGTTTATAACCACAACCCCGCTGAGCAATCAGGGCATCATAGATCTCGACGTCGCCATAGGCGAATTTTTCACTGACGCCTTTGCCGGTGACGCCATGCGACTGATGCGCGGCAGTAGCACACTGCTGTTCGCACGCATGGACAGGACCGTCACCGTAGAGTTGATTCAAAGTTACCTGATCAGCCTTGTGATGATTACGGCCGCCCTGACAATAGGGTTGCGAAGCCTGTATTTTGGTCTGGTCAGTGTGGTGCCCAATCTACTGCCGGCGACGCTGGTGTTTGGTCTCTGGGGGTTGCTGGTCGGGACCGTGGACCCCTTCGTGATGATGCTGTTCAGCATCAGCATCGGGCTGGTGGTTGACGATACCGTGCATATTCTGAGCACCTATCAGCGGCAACGCCAGCAGGGTCTGCCAGTGGACTCAGCCATTCAGGCAGCTGTTACCAAGGCCGGACCGGCACTGGCCATTACCACGGCAGTGCTGGCATTGGGCGCATTGATTCTGCTAATGGCCAGTACACTGTACTTTCAACAGGCGGCCAGACTGCTGGTACCGATTGTGGTGTTGGCCCTGATTCTTGACCTGACATTTCTGCCCGTATTGCTGTCGCGCCTGGAGAAAGCGCGCGAACGCCTTGCTGCGCGTCGTCAACAGGCAGCGCGCCCCTGATCTCCTGGCGGTGGCTCAGTCCTCAGCCTGCAGCAGAATGTCTCTGGCCTTATTGTACAAGGTGGCATTGCTGACCAGAATATTCTTGTTGTGGAAAACCGGGTTGACACCATCAGGAACCGGCAGAAAATGTCCGTAACGAGCACCGGCTTCAATGGCAATAAGTTGTGCGGCGGCAAAATCCCACACACTCAGGTTTTCGTAGTACACATCGAGACGACCGGCGGCCACCCAGCAGATGTCCAGCGCTGCGGACCCCATGCGCCGCAGATCAGCACAATGCGCCAGCATCAATCCCACCCGCCTGACCAGAAGCGCCATGTCCTTCTTGATGTAGGGGAACCCGGTCGCGAATAGCGCGCGGCGCAGGTCGGTTTTCTGCGCTACGTGTATCGACTCTCCGTTCAGCGTTGCGCCCTTGCCCCGGGCGGCGGCAAACATTTCATTGTTGTAGGGATTGTAAACCACGCCGCTCTGCACGACGCCGTCAACCACCCAGGCAATGGACACGGCTGAATGTTGATGGCCATGTGCATAATTGACGGTGCCATCAATCGGATCGATTATCCACAGTGGCCCTTCCCGTTCACTCAATTGTGTCAGGTCCGGCGCTGACTCTTCGGCCAGTATCTGGTGCGTCGGGTAACGCGCCCGAATGGCGTCACAGATCAGTTTGTCGACCTTGATATCCGCCTCGGTGACCAGTTCCTGCCCGTCATGTTTGAAATGCGCTGCCGGCCCTTCATCACGTTGCAGTTCTGCCAGCATCAAGGCACCGGCATCGCGCGCGACCTGTTCGCTGAAAGCCAGTACCTCGGACACCGATGCGGGTGGCCGGTCAACATAGTAGTAGGCGTATTCGTGCAACTGCCCGTTGATTTCCTTCTCACTCTCATGCGAGAAGCGCGCCCCGATTTTCTCAGTGCCGCGACGCGATCGCAGGTTGTCCTTGCCAATATGGAACCATACTCGTCTGGCCCACTTGAAGGCATGATCAAGCATCAACATCTTCATTTCACGGTTGGTAGCCCCACCCCAGCGACTGCGTGCCAGAAAAGTAAAGCCGATGGCCACTTCTTCTGCCACCGGGTCCCACTCGTAATAACGGGAACAGCCAACGATTTCACCGGAGGCGTTATCGATGGCCACCAGGGCGCTGCCCGCGGTGACCGCCCCATTAAAATACCGGGCCTCAAAAGCTTCACGTTGATAGCGTTGCGGGTCCGGGTGCAGTTCCCAAATCAGCGGGTCGCTCGCCGCCGCGTACAGTGATTCAAGATCATCGGGCTGCAGCGGCCGCAGCGTAATGGTTCGTCCCTCGAGGGTAGGCTGGAAATCAAAGTTGTCCTGCTTTGTCATGCTGTTTTCCTGAATAGGGTTCGATTCTGTTTGGGTCCATACATGCCAGACTGAACCCCTCGTCCAGCCAGCCGGTGATGCCACCTATCATTTTTTTGACCGGCTGCTGCAGTCGGGCCAGCCTGACGGCAGCCTTGTCGGCGCCATTGCAATGCGGTCCCGCGCAATAGACAACAAAAAGTGAGGCGCCGGAAAATACGCTCAGGCTGTCTGCATTGATACGTGTGTGTGGCAAATTGACTGCGCCGGCGATGTGACCCCGCGTAAACAATTCCTCACCTCGCACATCCAGCAGGACAAAATCCTGTCGAGCATTGCTGATGGCATGGTGCACGTCCCAGCAATCGGTCTCGAACTGCAACAGATGCTCAAAATGCTTGAGAGCACCGGCGCTGGGCGCGGCGGCGGGTCGGGAAACCGCCGACGATCCTGTAACCACGGGTGTATTGGCTGACGTTGACATATTACCTCCTGAGACCTGATTTATGAACTCAGGGTAATTATTATCCTGTCCCCCATCTGTTGCTATTGGCTTAACAGCCACTCTTCGATAATATCAGGCCATGACTCAAGTCGCCATTCTGATCTATCCCGACACCGCCCTGTTTGAGCTTGGCTGCGCCGTTGAACTGTTTGCACTGCCCAGGCCGGAGTACCCTGACTGGTACGAAACGGACGTGGTCTGCTTCGGGGAACAGGCGGTTCGGGCAACCGGCAATATCATGTTGCAGGCAAAACCGGTGGCGTCTCTGACCGACTACGACATGCTGGTCATTCCCGGCTGGCCGCTGCACATGCAGCCAGTCCCGGACCTTATCGATGAAATCCAGGCACTTCATGGTCGTGGCGGCACCGTTGTCAGCTTCTGTTCAGGTGCTTTTCTGCTCGCAGCGAGCGGGCTTCTGGACGGCCAGTCTGCTACCACTCACTGGCGTTATGCCGACGTCTTTCGTGACCGATACCCCGATATTCACTATGTCGACGACGTACTTTACCTGTTCCACAACAGGCTTGGCTGCGCGGCTGGCAGTTCCGCTGCCCTCGATCTGGGCATGGCCATTATTCGCCAGCAGCACGGTTACAGGGTCGCCAACCAGGTGGCGCGAAGACTGGTTATGGCCGCTCACCGCAGCGGCGGACAGTCACAGTTTGTCGAAGCACCCGTTGCCAGAACAAGTAATCACTTCGCCGACACCCTGGACTGGGCCATCAGCAATCTGACAACAGGTCTGACCATCGACGCGCTCGCCAAACGGGCCAACATGTCCAGACGCAATTTTGACCGAAAGTTTCGTGCCTCAATGAACACCAGCGCCAACGAGTGGCTTGTTCTGCAGAAACTGGAGCTTGCCAAACAGTTGCTGGAAAGCACGCAATTGCCCATTGAGAGGGTGGCGAGCCGCGCCGGATTTGAGAACGCAATTACCTTGAGGCACCATTTCCGCAAACATCTGCAGTCCTCACCCAGCCGTTTTCGAACGCAGTTCGGTCGCGCTCAGTGACCATCAGACCTGCTGCCAGCCGGGATTCATTGGCCGGGCACGGACAGCATGGCAACGTAACGGGCCAGTAACGAAACATCGGTATCGTCCAGTTGCAAACCAAACGCCGGCATTTCCACGCCGCCACTCTCTATGATGTTGCGTATCTGTGCCAACCCGTTCGGGTTCGTCAATGCCGGCGCCGACCCTCCACTGATGCCACGACCCTGCTCACCATGGCAGGTCGCACACATTAAAGCGAATTGTTGTGCCGCTGCCGCACGTTCCGCGCTCGTCAGCGTGACGTCCGGCACCGGGACGCCGGCTGTGTCAGCGCCAGGGCCACGGAGAGAGTCGGGGCCTGGCTGGGCGTACTGAGTAACAGCACCGGGCAATGCCAACGCCACCAACTCTGCCGGATGTTCTGCGGTTGCCACGGCAATCACAATATACTGATAGCCCTTATGGAAGTATGTCATCGGTGCACCCGATGCTTTCGCCGGCAGTTCGATCTCGGCGACCACTTCGCCGGTATTTTTATCATAGGCACGAAACATGGGGCCGCCCGGGTCGCCACTTAAATGCCCGGCTTCTGCGAGGAACAACAGGGTGGCGGTGGCGAGCGGTGATGGCCTGATCATGGGGTGACCCATGTTGTCAAAATCCAGATCAAGCCCTTGCAGATCAGGATGCTGACGAATGTAGTCAGAGGCGGGGCCGATACTGCGAGACCAGGTATGACGGCCGCGATTCATGTCTGTTGCTGTAATCAGGCTCCAGGGTGGGCGCACGATGGGCAGGTCACGCGGTCCCTGTATAAACACGGACGGCGCTCTCAGGTACCGCCAATTGGTCTGGTCGGGATCCGGCGTCAGCAATGCAGCCGCCATTGGCGCTTTACGTAGCGGAACAAACATGTGGCCATTGACGGGATCGAATGCCCCGCCGTTCCAGTTGGAACCGCCCTGGTAGCCGGGATTGACCCAGGTACCCTGGGTGCCCCCCTCTCGCAGTGGTGTCGGCGGTGTATATATGGGACCGCGCACATAGCGCCCCGCTATCTCCAGCGCTTCTGCGCGCAACGCTGGCGTAAAATCAAGCAATTCGTCCTCATCATAACCCTGACTGAGATAGGGCTCCGGCAAGCTTGGAAATGGCTGCGTCGGCGAAACCCGTTCACCAGGCACTTCACTCGACGGCACTTCACGCTCGTCAATTGGCCAGACCGGCTCGCCAGTGAGCCGGTCGAAGACAAATGACATGCCCTGCTTTGTCAGCTGCGTGACTGCCTTGATGCGCTCACCGTCAACCACGATGTCACCCAGAATCGGCGCCGCTGGTGGGTCGTAGTCCCACAGGCCGTGATGCGTCAATTGATAGTGCCAGACCAGTTCGCCAGTGCGGCCATCCAGGCAGACCAGGCTTTGTGAAAACAGATTGTCCCCCTGACGGTGCCCTCCATAAAAGTCATTGGAGCCAGCCTCTACCGGCAAATAGACATAGCCGGTTTCGGTATCGACACTCATCATGGACCAGACCCCGGCATTGCCCGTATGGCGCCAGGTGTCTCCGTGCCAGCTGTCGTGACCAGGCTCGCCGGGTTGGGGAATGGTATTGAAGCGCCACACCATCTCGCCGGTGCGAACATCATAACCACGAATATGGCCCGGTGTTGCTTCCTGATTGGGTGCGGTAATTGTACCGACAACCTGCGCCACCACAACATCGCCTACCACTGCCGGCGGGGACGACGAACCCACCGACTCGGCGGCGCTGCCATCGGGATACAGACCCTCCCGCAACAGTACCGTGCCATTATTGCCAAACGCCGGATCTGCCAGTCCGGTGTGCGCATCAATCGCCAGCAAACGACCGTCGAGTGTATTGTGGAAGAGGCGCGCCTGCTCGCCGTCACGCCAGTATGCCAGAGAACGGCTGCCCAGACCCAGACCGCGCTCGGCAACACTGGCGGGGTCGGGCGTGTAACGCCAGATCTCCTGCCCGGTGGCGGCATTCAGTGCCACCACCTGATGCTGACCGGACGGCACGTAAAGCACCCCATCAATCATTAACGGGGTCGCTTTCAGGTTTCTGTCTGCCCTGTTACCGAGCGGCAGCGCACGCCAGCGCCAGGCAACCTCAAGTTCGGTGACATTGTCTGCATCAATCTGAGACAGTGCGGAGTAGCGGGTAAAGCCGTGGTCGCCACCCCAGGTATGCCACTCACCGTCTGGGGCACCGTATTGCGCTAACGCCGGCGTGCCGGCACCGGACAAACTGCAGGTGGCAGCAACTAGCGCTGCGAGTCTACGGAAGGACGCTCTCATACTGATCTCATTATTATAGGCGCCGTGTTCTATATTGTCAGTTGAGCGCCTTCTGTTCGACTATTTCCTGCAGTCTTGCCACTGAAGATTCCAGTGCTTTCCTCGCCTCCTCGTCGGATGACACTTTGGAAAGAACAAAGTAGGCTGTACGGGCGACCTGGCGCCACCTTGGATTTGAAGGCAACTTGTCCAGTGACAGATAGCGATTCATTGATCGCGTTCGCAAACGCCCGTTGTCAATACTGACGCTCCAGATACGGCTTTTCTCAGCGAGATCAATAATCGACTCACCGGTCACCTTCTGCCAGTAATAGTGGCAGTCCTGCATTACCTTGACTAAGGCCTCACGGTACTTAAGCTCACTGTCATCGTCGTCATCTGGCACCAGCGTGCCAGACAGATGATTGATCAACTTGTCGATGTGCCCCAACTCTTCGACCAGATCTTTGTGCTTGTGCAAATCCTCAGGCTTTATCTGCGACAGATATTCGCCCAGCAACTGCGTGCGCTCAACATTACGATTTATTTCTTCGACAATCTGGGGCAGGCTTAATGAGCCCGGTGCTTCGTCTTGTTCATCGACAACGCGCGCTTCGGGCACACCGGTCTCGAAGACCATCAAATAGAATTCCTGGTCTACCTGACTCATGGTTAACAAACAGAAGCGCCCTCGCGTCGACTCCAGTTCGAAATCGAAATACTCAGTGCTGCCGGGACAGGAGATGCGGTCTTCGCTAAACGGGAAGTGTACCGCGTCTGCCAGTGCCGGGGAGCGAGGCACCAATTCATCTGATATACGGTTTACCGATTGATGTAAAACCGAGTCAGCAGTGACCTGTAACAGTTCTTCAGCGGCGCTATTGATAAAGATAACGACACCCGTCTCATCGATCGCCAGCAGTGGATCACCGGTAACATCCAGCAGCGCCGCCAGTCTTTGCTCACGGTCTCGCAACCGCTTTTCACTTTCTTCGTAACGCTGCAACTGCCAGCTCAGGCGCTGGTTGTCGCGCTTGACATGGGTCAGGTTGAGCAGCTCGAACTGTTTGTCTATGCGGACACGCAACTCTTCTTTGCTGAACGGTTTTGTTATATAGTCGTTCGCACCCAGGCTCAGCCCTTTGACCAGATCTTCCACACGGTTTTTGGCAGTCAGGATCACAATCGGCAGCTCGTCTGAATCGTATCGTTTGCGTACAATCTGACAGAACTGGTATCCGGTCATCACCGGCATCATCAGGTCCAGAATGATAAGGTCAGGCTTCTCGTTGCTCAGTATTTCCAGTGCCTCAGCCCCACTGAGTGCGGTGGTGAGTTGGTAGCGATCCGCCAGGTGCGACTCCACAATACGCAGATTCAGATACTCATCATCAACGACCAGAATCTTGCCTCTTTCCTCTTGCCGATGGATGTTGCCGCCAGCCGGGTCATTTTCGGCACTGTTGTCGTCGCCATTTAACGGACCCTGGTTGCTGCGTCGGTCAACACTCATACCGGTCGCCTGCAGCGCAGCGGTCAGACCGGCCGGCTTCGCAACCACCTCATCACCTTTTGTCGCTGCGCCCTCGCCGGAGGCCGCCCTGTCGGACTTCTTGCCTTCCGGCAGCGATTTTTTCAGCGGCAAATCAAAGTAGAACAGCGAGCCTTCGCCGGGCGTACTGCGCAATATGATCTCGGACTCATGTAATTCCAGCAGCCGTTGGGAAATGGACAGGCCCAGCCCGGTACCGCCCGCCTGCCGCGCCTCATCGGAATCAATCTGGTAAAAGCGCTTGAATATATTCTGCTGTTCAGTGGTCGAGATGCCAATCCCGGTATCACGTACCGACACCCTCACATCCAGCTCCAGCACCTCCACACCAATGGTGACACTGCCATGAGGCGTGAATTTGACGGCGTTGGCTACCAGATTAAACAGTACCTGTTGCAACCTGTCTTCATCGCCCTCAACGATAAGTCTGGCCGTTGGATATTTTTCAACCAGCTTTATCGGTTTGTCACCGATCAATGGGCGGGTCATGCGGACCACAAGCTCGCAGACCTGTTTCAAGTCAATGTCGCGTTTGCTCAAGGCAAGATGACCGTTTTTGATGGCAGAAAAATCGATTACATCATTTACCAGACTCGACAAACGTTGCGCGCTGACCTTCATCAGAGTCAACGTTTCCCGCTGTGATGCATTCAGGTCGCTGGAGCGATCAGCCAGCATGATTTCCGCCAGCCCGATGATGCCCGTCAGTGGCGTGCGCAATTCGTGCGACACATTGGCAATAAACTCTTCTTTGACATTATCGGCTTGCTGCAGGGCATCAATTTTTAACTGGTTTGCCCGCAACAGGTCCTGTTGCGCTGCTTTATAACCTTCCATCATGCTCTGCAACCGGTCACTCAAACCGAGCGCCAATACGGTTACCGCTGCCAGTGTGGCAATCTGGATACCGTTGTAGGCCAGTAATGGGGGAATAATGACGCCCAGGCGCTGCAGAAGTTCGAGCAGAATGCCCACCAGCAGTATTGTCCACGCCGACACAAAAAAACGTGCCGCCCTGACCAGGCGCCGCTTGGCCAGCAGCCCTGACAGTGTTACCAACACGGTCAGGCATGCGGCATAAAGCAGTGCCATGCGATTGACCAGGCCTGAGTCGGCAAACAGGCTGATGACAACACCCAGCACTGCCATCACCAGGAAAGCCCGGGCGACGAGTTCGAGTCGCCGGTCCAGCGACTTCAGATTAAGGAAAGAACGAACAAATAAAATGCCCGCGACATTAGCCATCAGGCTGAACACACTGGTGGCCCTGTTCGCCCAGTCCGGCGCCTCCGGCCACAGGTACTGATATGCCAGGCCCTGTGCAGAAAGGGAGTACAGGCTGCCAAACACGACCAACAAGGCAAAATACAGAAAACCTGACTCCCGGCTGGTAAACCATACTGTGAAACTGTAAATGGCAATCATCAGCATCAGTCCGTAATACAGACCTGATGTAAACAGAGTGCGCTGCGCTTCAGAGGCAAAAAATGAGGCGCTGGCCAGCGCCAACGGGAATTGCAATGACCCCGTGCTTTCGACACGAAAGTAGATGGACATGGTTTCTGACGGAAGCACCTGGAATTCGAAATTGATACTGCGGTGCAACAGGTGCCGGGCGCGAAATGGCAGCGCACTGCCCGCGGCGTGGGTTTGCCACTCACCTGCTGCGTCCTGGTAATAGAAATCGACTCGATCAAGATTGGGAAAGCCGATATAGGCAACCCAGTCCCTGGGTTCCTCGAACCGGTTATCGAGATCCACCCTCACCCAGAGTGCGCTGCGGCGATACCCCAGGTTTGGCTGCCCCGGGGCTACCCAGGGTAATCCGGCGATGCTGAGCTGCGCTCTCGCCTGTTCAAAATCGAGCTCGGCACCTTCATCTTCGAACAGAATCATTTCACTGCCGGGCACGAGGCCGCCGGGAAAACTTTCCAGTTCCAAAGCCGAGACGCCTGATGCCAGCAAACAACTCAGCCAGATCAGAACAATGTTCCATATGTGTTTTTGTTGCATCCGTACCTTTGCCCGCATTTGCAGCCCGTTATGTACTCAACACCCCGAATCATATAGAGTTTAACCTAACAATAAAACAAACGGATCCCAACATGCCATACGCTATCGACCACCCCGTCTCACGCCTTCGGCTGACACCCTTGGCCACGTTGACCATTTCCCTGACATTGAGTGCCTGCAGTGGCATCGATGGCGTGCCCGCAACGGATGTCGCCGATGCCAACTCACCCACTACCTACTCTGTAAACCAGGCAAACCTGGGCTCAGCCGGTTATGCCGCCTATTGCGCATCCTGCCACGCAGCCGACCTCAGCGGCGGCCCGGCCGCACCTGCGCTCAGTGGTGAAGCTTTTGTTACGCGCTGGGGTGGTCAGACCAGCAGCGCCCTGATCCAGCTGATCAGCACCAGCATGCCGCCCGGTGGCAACGAGGCCCTGCAGACATCAGACTACGTCAACATTACTGCACACATTCTGCAGGTTAATGGTGCTGACGCTGGTACTGCGCCGCTGACCGCCGATTCCGGCACGGCACTGAATGACATGCCCCGCTCAGCAGCCGTTGCCAGCATCGGAGCCGATAAGGATAGCGCCGTCACCGGGGTCACCGTCGCCGGTACTGTTGCCGACTTCACCCCAGTCAGTGCTGCACAACTTGCCAGTCCCTCACCTGAAGACTGGTTGATGTGGCGCGGCAACCCACAGGCATGGAGCTACAGTGAGCTGGATCAGGTCAACCTGGACAACGTCAATGACCTGCGCCTTGAATGGGTCTGGAACATGCACGTTGGTGATTCGGAACCCGCGCCCATCGTCTACAACGGCACCATGTTTCTGATCAACCCGGGCAACGTTGTGCAGGCCCTGAACGCGCGCGATGGCGAGTTAATCTGGGAGCACGCCGCCGGCCCGGCCACTGGTGAAGACATGCGCAACATTGCCATCTACAACAACAAGATCATTCAGGCGACCACTGATGCGCGATTGCTGGCGCTGGATGCCAGCACCGGTGAGCCTGTCTGGGAAGTTGTTATCGCGGATAGCGACAAAGGTTTTGCCAATTCCAGCGGCCCCCTGATCGCAGGCGACAAAGTTATCGTTGGGCTTGCCGGCTGCGCCAGCTATATTCCCGAGGACTGTTATATCAGCGCCTATGATGCTGACACCGGCGAACTGGCCTGGCGCTTTGACACCATCGCCAAGGCCGGCGAAACCGGTGGTGACACCTGGGGTGGCCTGGACAATATTTTCCGCGCCGGCGGTGAAACCTGGATCACCGGCAGCTACGACCCGGAGTCAAATCTCACCTATTGGGGCGTGGCTCAGGCCAAACCCTGGGCACCGCCCAGCCGCCATATGTCAATCCACGATGCCGGTCTGTACACCAACTCCACACTGGCACTGGACGCTGATACCGGCGAACTGGTCTGGCACTTCCAACATGTCCCCGGCGAAGCGCTGGACCTGGATGAAGTCTTTGAACGCGTGCTGGTCGACCGTGACGGTCAAAAACTGGTGCTGTCCATCGGCAAACACGGCATTCTGTGGAAGAACGATCGCGATACCGGTGAATTTCTGGGTTACACCGAAACCATGTATCAGAATGTGTTTACTCATATCGACCCGGAAACCGGCGCCGTGACCTATCGCGACGATATCATCAATGCGCGTCTTGATGAGTGGGTCAATGCCTGCCCCAGCAGCGCAGGGGGCAAGAACTGGCATGCCATGAGCTACCATGAGCCCAGCGGCGCCCTGATCGCGCCCTTGAGTCAGACCTGCCTTGATAACCGGGCGCGAGCGGTGGAACTGGTGGCCGGGTCAGGGGGACTCGCTTCCAACCGTCGCTTTCATGAGATGCCTGGCACCAATGGCAACCTGGGCAAACTCGCCGCCTATGACGTCAGCACACTGACCGAACTCTGGAGTTACGAACAGCGCGCATCTTTTATAACGGGTGTGCTGTCAACGGCCGGAAATCTTGCCTTTGTCGGGGATCTGGATCGACGCTTCCGAGCATTCAATGTCAGCAATGGCGAGATTGTCTGGGAAACGCGGTTGGGCACCGCCGTACAGGGCCACCCACTGACCTTCACAATCGACGGCAAGCAGTACATCGCTGTAACCACGGCAAACGGGGGCACCAGTCCGCGCATGGTGCCACGCGCGGTAGCGCCCGATCTGGCGCCGCCGCCAGACGGTAACGCTGTTTACGTATTCTCGTTGCCCTGAATCGTCGCCGTTGCCACTTGCTAGAGACGCAACGGCCAGAACAGCAGCAAAACGCCGATAGTGGTTATGCCGACGATGATATTCATTGGTATGCCGGCACGCAGAAAGTCGCTGAAACGATAACTGCCAGGACCATATACCATCAGGTTGGTCTGATACCCCAGTGGTGTGGCAAAACTGGCCGATGCGGCGATCATGATGGCAAACATGAAGGGTACCGGATCAAGTCCCGCCTGCTGCGTGATCGCCAGTGCCAGCGGCACCATGATGACAGCGGCAGCGTTATTGGTGATGGTTTCCGTCAGCAGTGAGACTGCGACATACATCAGGATCAACAACAACCAGGGGCGTCCGCCACTGTAAGTGACCATGATCTCCGCCAGCAGGCCGGCAACGCCGGTTTTCTGCAATGCCGCCCCCAGCGCGAATGACGCTGCAATGGTGATCAGGACTGGCAGGTCGAGGCTTTTTTCCGCTTGTGAAATGCTCAGACACCCGGTCGCCAGCATCAAACCAGCCGCGAGCAGGGCCGCATTCAACATGGAGATCACGCCCAGGCCGGCGGCGCCTACAGCAAACAGCAGAATGCCCCAGGACAGCAGCGCCTTTTCATGTCGGGGCGTTTCCTTGTCCAGATCGTTAACAACAAGAAAGTCTTTGTTGTACTGCTGCCGCGTGACAAACGCCGGTCGCGCTTCGAGCAACATGGTATCGCCCGGCATGATGATAATATTGCCGAGGTTGCCTGCGATACGCTCGCCATTGCGGGCCAGTGCCAGCACAATGGCGCCATAACGATCATGAAACCTTGAACTGCGCACAGTTTCTCCCACGGCGGCACAGGACTGCGACACCACAACCTCAACCAGACGACGCTCGGCACGGTCCTGCATTAACGTATCATTGCCGCTGCCAACAGACGCAGTGATGCCATGAATACGCAGCAGGTCGGTAACCGCCTCCGTCTCGCCGGCGAACACCAGACGATCGCCAGCCAACAGAATCTCCTCTGATGGTGCCGCCGTGACAACGGTGTCGCCACGAAGAATCTCAACCAGATACAACCGCTCCAGTGCGCGCAAACCGGCTTTTTCCACGGTCAGGCCGACCAGAGGGCCGTGGCCGTCTACCGCCACTTCGACGGTGAACTCGCGCATATTGGCAAAAGGGCGTTTGGCACTGCGGTCGGGTAATAATCGGGGCAGCACCAGCAACATGAACACCACGGACACCAGGACTACCGGCAGACCAACCAGCGTAATTGCGAAAATACCGAACCCGCTGTTGCCGGTCAGGGCTTCATACTGGCCGGACACCACCAGATTGGTGCTGGTGCCGATCATGGTCAGGGTACCGCCAACAATGGCGCCGTAGCTTAATGGTATTAGCAGGCGAGACGGTGCAATGCCGATTTTGCGCGACCAGGCATTGATTGCCGGAATCATGGTCGCCACCACCGGCGTATTATTGAGAAATGCACTTAACGGCAGAACCGGCAACAACATCCGGGTCATGGCGGCACGCAGGGTTTTGGGGCGTCCCAGCAATTTATTGACCAGCAGATCAATACCGCCCGAGGCATGCAGGCCTCCCGCCACTGCAAACATGGCAGCCACCGTGATCAGACCCGGGTTGCCAAAGCCGGCAAGCGCCTCCCCCGCAGTCAGCACACCCGTCATGCTCAACACGGCCAGCGCGCCGAGCAACACAACGTGCGGCGCCAGGCGTGTGACGATCAGCACGCCCAACACGCCCAGCGTCAAACTCAACGATAACCAGCCCTGCCACTCCATGATCAACGTCTCTCCGGTGTCTGTCTATGAACCAATGGAGCGACAGTATAGACTGTCTTTCTTATTCCATTAAAGAATATTTAATAATTAAGATATTCCTTTTATGTCTTAAAAAGACTGGGCAAGCTCGCCACGCTGATAATCTGCCAGCGCCTGTTCAATTTCCTGCCGTGTGTTCATGACAAAGGGGCCATACTGCACAATCGGCTCCTGCAGGGGTTTGCCAGTCAACACTATCAGCCTGGTATCCGCGTCCTTTGGTGTGATCGTAACCGTATTACCATCACGATCCAACCGGGCAACCTGCCCCCGTTTAACCTGCGTTGCGTCCTCGCCCAGGGCCACTGTGCCTTCATAAACATAAACCATGACAGTATGACCCTCAGCTACTTTTAGCGTATGAACTGCCTGGCTCTTGCTGAATTCCAGATCCAGATAAACCGGCGCCGTGTCAGGACGCGATACCAGGCCATCGAGTGCTTGTCCGTCCAGATCGGCATGACCGGCAATCAGTGTGGCTCGTACGCCTGACAGCTCGACAACAGGAATCGTCGCTGACGCAATATCCCGATAGGCAGGAGGCTGCATCTTGCTGTGCGATGGCAGGTTCAACCATACCTGAAAACCACGCATACGACCTTCCATCTGCTTCGGCATCTCCGAGTGTATGATGCCCGCTCCAGCCGTCATCCATTGCACATCTCCGTTGCGCAGATCACCAACATTACCCATGTGGTCCTGATGTTCCATATGGCCTTCCAGCATGTAGGTGATAGTTTCGAAACCACGATGAGGGTGTGGCGGGAAACCACCAATATAATCGCTGGCATCGTAGGAGCCGAATTCATCCATCATCAGAAACGGGTCAAAACGGGCGGGATCGCCAGCGCCACCGAAAACACGCAGCAGCTTCACACCATCACCATCGGAAGACGCACGGGCAGCAATAATTTCCTGGACCGCTTTAATGTTCATCATTTTCACCTCCTGTCATCAGCATGATGACCTATGGGATCTATATTACCGGCAATGATCTGATGTTATGATGCAATTTTAACGGCTTTTATATTCAATTATCCGAACTATCCACCGTGGCACCGTATTCAGCGGCAGGACTCAACGATGAAGTTACCGCGTATCAGCCTGGAACAATGGGCCGCGTTTAAAGCGGTGGTCGACGAGGGCAGCTTCGCCAGAGCGGCTGAATCACTCAACAAGAGCCAATCCAGTGTCAGCTACGCCATCGCGCGACTGAATGACCTGTTGCCCGCACCCGTGCTTGAGCTGGCGGGTCGCAAAGCGGTGCTGACGCGCGAAGGCAAGGTCATGTACCGACGGGCGACACAACTGTTGGCCCAGGCAGAGGCGGCAGAGCAAACCGCGCAACTGCTGGCGCGTGGCATTGAATCAGAAATCGTGCTGGCAATCGACGGCTTGCTGGAACCGGGACAACTGATTCCTGTCCTCGACCAATTTTCGCAACGTTACCCCCTGACTCGCCTGCGTCTCCTGGAGACACAATTGTCAGGCACGACAGAAGCCTTGCTGGAAAAAAAGGCTGACATTGTGCTTGGCAATCAGGTGCCCGTTGGCCACCTGGGCACGCCGCTAAAGTCGATTCGCATGGTTGCTGTCGCCCATCCCGATCACCCATTGTGCCAGACCGGAGCAGACGCAGGCATCAATGACTGGGAGTTACGGAGCTGGCGACAGGTTGTCCTGCGTGACAGTGGCACCCGTCGCGAACAGGATGCTGGCTGGCTGGGCTCCGAGCAACGTTGGACTGTCAGCCATTTCTCCACGACATTGAAAGTGCTCAGAGCCGGTCTCGCTTTCGCCTTTATTCCTTATGACTGGGTGGCAACGGACATCCAGCAGGGCACGCTAAAAATAGTGCCGTTGAGTCTGGGCGCGGAACGCCAGCTGCCCATCTATATGATGATGGCAGCCAGCGACAGTTGCGGCCCGGCAACATCCGCCCTGGCTGAATTGCTTAAGCAGCATTTTGCTGGCTCGGGCGACCTGGCCCCATTACGGACGCCGTCAGGCTGCACTAGCGACGACGGTCCATGACACGGTCAAACACGGCCCAGTTGCTGTCTCTTATACACATCTCCGAGCCCACGAGACAGGCAGAAATCTCG
>OJBX01000365.1_pt1 | contig 21501 bp, 18 predicted proteins | sample 1590751 | NCBI WGS metagenome assembly OJBX01 (sample SAMN05416780, study PRJEB24817) | seawater metagenome | isolation source: Sea water | place: Canada:Atlantic | collected 2013-07
CTACACGTAAGGAGTCGTCGGCAGCGTCAGATGTGTATAAGAGACAGGATCTATACCGAGGATGTTCAGGCCGTTTGCTTAAGACAGGCGTAGTGTATAGAATCGATATATATAATTTCACAATAAGAATTTCACATTGTTAATTTTACAAAATACAGTTCCTGTCATTGCGATGACAGGATTCGGCCTTAGGGGTGAAATATCATGAGAAGTCATGCCAGCCTGATGCGACAGTCTCACTTTCTTGGCACCAAAATCCGCAACCTGCGCAAGCAGCATCATCTAACGTTGGAAGACCTGTCTGCCCGCTGTATCAAGGTGGACCCCGAAGCCGCACCGTCGGTGTCCTATCTTTCGATGATTGAACGCGGCAAACGGGTCCCGGGCAAAGACATGCTGGCCATCATTGCCGAGGTGTTTCAGAAAGACAGCACCTGGTTCATGGATGATGCCCTGCCGCAGACAGCGATCACGCCAGTAAAGTCCGGTCACGGAGGCATTAGCGGCATGGCACTGGAACCTGGCTTTCTGTTCAGCGACAACATACTGCAGATCGCAATTCCGGAAATGCTGGCGCAGACCGGCACAACTGGCCGACAGTTCGCTCATCTATTGATACGCGCGCACCAGGAACATCATCGCAACCACTTCCCTGATCTGGAGCGCGCGGCGGAAAATATTGGTCTTAAACGCATGCCACTGCAGGTGGATGAAATGCTGGCTATCGTCGCCAGACTGGGTCTCACCATCAAATGGTTTACCCGGGCGCCCCAGGAAGTTCTGGATGAAACCGGCAACCACTCAAAGAGCACTGTTCGTTCCTTTTTTGATCCGCCCGGCACCCTTTATCTCAATGAACTTCTGAAATCGGAACCGTCGCGGCTCAAGTACGACCTGGCGCTGCACATCGGGCACTGCACGCTGCATGACAAGGACGGATTAAAAAGTGTGCTGCTGGCGGGCAAGAACCGGAGCAATGCCGGTAGCGCAGCCGGCGCCCAATCCTTCGAACCTGATGCTCAGGACATTCTGGCAGCATGGCGGGACTTTGAATGCAGCTTTTTTGCTGGCGCCCTGCTCTGCCCAAGGATTCCGTTCCGGCAGTTGCTTGAACGCAACAGTTACGAAGTTAACGTGCACCAGCAACTGGGCGTGTCGCCTTCCGTTGTCATGCGCCGCATGACTGCCGTATCGTCCTATCCACATTGGCACTATTTTGATGCGTATCCACCCGGCACTCTCAAGGCCGTCTATCGTGGCAACGGCATTCCCCTGCCCTGGGGCAATATGCGGCTGGTGGAAGATCCGTGTCAGAACTGGGCGGTGTTCCGCATGATCAATCAAGACAACGCTGGCACCAGCGCACAGATTTCGGTGCTGGAGAGCAGCAAGGGGCCACGGATCTACTGCTGCGAATCGGTCAACGTGGAAGATATGGCAGGCAATCCGCACGTCCTGTGTGCGGGTATTGATCTTAATCCGGTGCTTGATACTCAGGGCCGGCCCGCCAGCGAACTCGCTGCCAGTCTGAAGGAGGTCTGTGTCAGAGGAGGTGGCGATGCCGACATACCTGCGGCCATCCGTAAGGACCTGCTCAGCGCTGCCGGCATTCTCAATATTGGCTGGATACAGCGTGGCATCAACAACCCGGCACGGGTGATCTGCTCACGCGGATCAGTATGTCCACGCACGCCGACCTGCTATCCGGCGACCGATTCGCCGGACACACTGACAGTGATGGAGAGAATGCAACAGGCAATCAGGACCGAGTGTTCGTAGCCCTGATTAAAGATGGTGCGGACGGGGAGACTCGAACTCCCACACCTTGCGGCACTGGAACCTAAATCCAGCGTGTCTACCAATTCCACCACGTCCGCCTGCGATACCGGGCACTGCTTCGTCAGCCATCTGTCAGCGTCAAGAGCCCCGGTGCGAGGAGCGGCGCATTATACCCAGTAAATGGCCGCCTGTCAGGCTCAGTTTTCGCGAACATCCTCAATTTGCTGCTGCAGCCTGAGTACCGTCTGATTAACCTGCAAACGATAGGCATCAATCGCTTCAACCGCTTCTTCCACCCGCATCAGGCGATCGTTGAGGCCGCCAGAAGTGCCTTCTGCCGTGCTGATTTCCGCACGCAGATTAACCACATCCTGGGCAACACCCCGCACTTCCTGCACCGTGGTGTTCAAGGTGGTCAGGCGAGTCGCCAGCGCTTCCGATGCCTGACGCAAGTCGGCAACGCTACGGCGCGTTTCTTCAACCAGATTCGTGGTTTGCACCAGCCGCTGGGTGGTTTCTTCAACGGCAGTGAGGTTTTCCTGAGAGCGCGTTTCGGTTACTGCGACCCGGCCGGTAAGATCCGTGACGCTGGCGTTGGTGGCGTTTCGCGCCGCCCACAGCTTGTCAATTTCGGAAAAATTAAAATCTATGCGTTCAATGATGTTGCCCGTGGTTTCCTCAGCGGAATCACCCACCATCGCCAATCGACGCTCCAGATCTGCCAAACGGCTGTTGGCCTGATCCAGGCGCCGCAGGTTTTCCTCATACGCCGTGTAGGCCAGACCTGCGCCCGCCGCAATCGCCAGTGTGAGCAACAGCAGCATGATCCGCACCGGCCAGGTACTGACTTTGATGGTTTCGGCATAACTGACAGGTTTCACCAAGTCCGGTTGCCGCCGGGAATGCTGACGGTCTGCTACTTCATCCCGGTCAGGTACCATTGACGGGATATCCCCCAGCTCATCGTTATTTCGCATCGTTCATTTCCTCAATGCCTTGCTGCACATGCATTACCAATGCCCTGTATTGTAGACGCAATGCAGTACCGGCGGCAAAGCCTGTCTGCGGCGCGGGCTACAGCCGAGCCGCTGGCAAACACAAACGTCTGTCGCAGCCCCCTGCCTTGAACTATGGTCCGGAGTGATTTATGCTAAAAAGCTGAATTTACGTGACTATCAATCAATGATTTGTCGAGGTTTATATGAAATTAGAATTACCCGATCTGCCTTATGCTGCCAACGCTCTGGAACCGCATATGTCTGCGGAAACACTGGGCTTCCACCACGGCAAACACCACAATACATACGTGGTAAAAGGCAATGAACTCCTGGCGGATGCCGGTGTTGATGCCGACAATCTGGAAGATCTCGTGCGCGCAACCGCGAAAGTCGGTGGTCCGCTGTTCAATAACGTTGCGCAAGTGTATAACCACAACTTTTTCTGGCAAAGCATGAAACCCAGCGGTGGCGGCATGCCAAGCGGCGCCATTGCTGACAAGATCAATGCCGATTTCGGCAGCTACGACGACTTCAAGAAAGAGTTTACCGCGGGCGGTGTTGGTCAGTTTGGCAGCGGCTGGGTCTGGCTGGTGCTGGATGGCGGCAAACTCAAGATTGCCAAAACGCCGAATGCGGAAACGCCACTGACCACCAGTGCCAAACCCATTCTGGTGTGTGATGTCTGGGAGCACGCATATTACCTGGACTACCAGAACCGTCGCCCGGACTTCCTGGCTGCGTTTCTGGACAATCTGGTCAACTGGGATTTTGCCAACCAGAACCTGGCCTGATTTTTCGGGCTTGAGCCCGAAAAACGCTTATTAAAAAGCCGACCTGCTGATAAACAGGTCGGCTTTTTTTATGACATTGTTATAAGATCGTCCTGCGCGCCAGCATCAGAAGTTCAGGCGCAATCCCAGACCCATGATGTCATCGTCATCATTGCGGCTGTATGTCAGCATGCCCGACAGCGCCGGAAGAAACTGATAGACCAGGCCAGCGTCCAGCGCCGTATCCCCATCGTCCTCACCCAGATCGGTATGTTTGGCTGCCACATACAGCTCCGCTTCGGGGCTGAGGTTCATGCGGGCACCCAGCTCAAACTGAGCACCTTCACTGTCATCGCCAAATACAAAGGCGCCAAGACGTCCACGTACATCGTATTCGATGTGACTGACGGTACCGTAGACACTGGCGGTCTCATTGCGACCGAAAATGAAACCCAGGCCGACTGACGTGATGTCACCCTCCAGGTCAGCTCCGATGCCATCGTCGTCCTGGTCAAGGTCTGTGAAACTGGCTACGGCAAGAAATCTGTCAATAAATTCCAGACTGGCTTCGACGCCAAAACCGTCGACCTCAACCTCGCTGATCTCACCCTGCAGGTAAGCGCCTTCGATATAGCTATAGTCTGACGCATCCGCCAGCGCCAACCCTGGCATCACCAGACCCGCAACCAATAACATTTTGATATTCTTCATTAATCCTCTCCCTTTCATCCAGAAACACAGTTCAGTCAGCCATCGAGTCTGGCCGCGCCGAGAGTATAGCAGAGCGCCCGCCGCGGGCGTATACAGTGACGAGAACCACTTGTTGTCCTGAATTCCTACAGAGTTATCAGAGCCACCACCTGGTCGCCCGGAGCCAGGTCCATGGCTTTGGCCCGAACCGGGTTAAGTTGCAGACGCCTGCCGGACGCATCCGCGTTGGCGCGATAAATGCCCAATGCCGTTTCGCCCAGGGCCGCTGCCTTGACCTCGAATTCGCCGAAGCTGGCCTTTGCCTGCAGGTCATACTCACCCGGAGCATAAAACTGTATTTCAGCACCATGCGCGGTGAACAGTTCGTCATAAACCAGTCGCAGTTCCCGGCGCAGTGTCACCTGGGACAGCATGTGACTGAGGATCATGGGACTAATGATGGTTTCGCTGCTGTTGCTGACCAACAGGTCTTCGTTGGCAGGGTCACTGAGTTCAAGCAATATCTGTGGCTGCCTGCGCTCATCCTGCAGTATCTCCTCCAGCACCAGATAACCAACAATTGCGCGGGCGTCAGCCTCTTCACCGGAGCTCAGTCGGTCACTGCTCAACAACACGATGCTGTCGTAACGTGCCGGGTTCAGACGGCGCAGTTCACCCTCTACCATGTAGTCGGCTTCGATATGGTCGCAGCTTACACGGGCGGCAATCTCACTGTAACGGCCTATCTCGGCAGTGCGGTTGTCCGCCGGGACGACGGATACCAGGTCTACATCAAACTCATAATTCAGATAACTCGCCAGCTCGGAAATGATCGCGGGCACCCGTCGATTCCAGCCCAAAATCAGCAGGCGTTTACGAGTCGTCGGCAGGGTTTGTGCATCTGGCAGGGTCGCCACCCGGTTGACCCGGTGACCACTGGGCGCACGCGCGGCCGGTTCGGTTTCGTCAAACGATTGCGCCATCAACACCAGCGCGTCTGCCGATGTCAGAATCTCATCCGAAGCCACATTCAGGTGGGTGCGTAATTCGCCGTCAGCACCGGGACGCAGCAGACCAAACATGATGGCATAGGGACAGCGGGCTTCAATTTCCGAGATCGCCAGACCGGCATAAGGTGCTGCCGGCCTTATGTACAGTTCATTGCCGGCATGTGCTGTCAGAAGCTCTCCGTAGAACTCCGACAACCCCGGATGAATGATGTTCTGCGCCAGCAATCGACTGATGGTGGCATCGCCGGCAACAACTTCCAACGGCCCAGGGTAGGCACGGGAGGCGACCGAAAACTTGCGAACATCTTCAACTTCCATAACCACAAATGGTAGCGGCTGCTTGCGTTCTCGCGCCTGAGAATAAATCGACAACAAGGCTTTCAGTGACTCTACATCAGACGTCACCAGACTGTCCGGGCCATGCGACTCGCTGGGAATGATGACCGCCGCCGCCTGCAGACAGGCAACACGGTGCAGCGCTTCAGGCTGCAGCGGCGAACCACTGCGCAGAATAATATCTTTGCTGCGTTTGCCAATGCCCGGATCGGCACGCAGTAACTGAATCTGTTCCGAAGACACCTGTTCAGACAGCACAACAATCTTCAAACGTTTGATATCGCGCTCTCGCATGAAGCGGCCGAGACGTGATGTCGACATCACCAGTTCGCGCAACAATGGCACCGTGCGGTTGTTCCAGCCAAGAATGACAATGTGGTTCTTAAGCGACACCGGTGTCAAACCAAGTTCAAGGTGTTCCATGATATCGATCAACCAACGCGTCATGATCGCCACCAGAGCGCCCAGAAACACCACATAACCACTGACCGTCAGCCAGGTCGATACGATACGGCGCCAGGTGCCTTCGTCATCACCGAGATAGCCCGGGTCGGTCAGACGCAGGAAGGCCCACCAAACTGCATTACCCAAGTGTTCATCGTACTCCCCCAGCGGCAACACCAGCATGCCGCCAAGCAGGGAAATCAGCCCTATCACCGCCACCACAATCAATAACTGGTAAGACGCGCCCTTTACAAACTGGCGCTCGACAAAAAACTTAAGCCGGTCAATGAATCGTAAACGAAACATGCGGGGGGGCTCCTGAAGCGGGCATTGTTGTTATCATGATCGCCAGTATAGGAGTACAGGTCAGCTTGGGCAATGTGCAGAGTCTTCATAAAAAAGACCCGGTGCACGATCCTCGATCATGCACCGGGTATGGTTTGACTGATCTTGCCACCCGGTCACAGGCCGGGATGGCGCTCAGATCAGAACTGCCCTTTGAAACCGATGGCAAATGTTGGGCCATACTCCTCAAACTGGAAAGTATAATTTTTGCTGCCCTGATACAGCTCCAGCGGCGCATCAGTCAGGTTGGTCAGTTCGGCAACCAGCTCGAATTGCGGGTTGAAGCGGTAGGACGCGGTCAGATCCACTTGCGTGTGAGATGCCACATAGAGATCAAAACGCTCGTCGTCACCAACCTCGCTGAGGAACTTGTCACGGTAGGTGACGCTCAAGCGGGTGCTGACCAACTCATTTTCAAAACCCAGATAGAGGTTGCCTGAGCGTTCGGCCGCTTCCGGCAGTGAAAATGACTCACCGGCACGTTCGGCGATCTCCAGATCAGTGTCCAGTGCGGTCAGATTAAACCCAGCCAGAAACCCCATCAGCGATTCATCAAAAACTTCGAAGCCTTGCTGCACATTAAACTCAATGCCGGTCACTGAGGCTTTGGTGCCGTTAACCGGCTGATCAACTTCGAACCCGACAAAATCCGGGTTCTGCCGGGTTGATGCATCAACGATGTAGTCATCAATGTCTTTATAGAATACGCCCGCCGAAATCACACCGGCGCTGCCCAGATACCAGTCGGCCAGCAGGTCGAAGTTGGTTGACTTGTAGGGGTCGAGATCGGGGTTACCCAGCTCAATCTCCATATCCTCTCGACTGATTTGCGCGCGCGGAGAAATATCGCTGAAGCTGGGACGAGCGATGGTATTGCTCCACGCTGCGCGCAACACCAGATTGTCCGCTGGTTCATAACGTAAATGCAGACCAGGCAGAACGTCGGTATATTTTGACGATACCGAGCGTGCACTGATACTCAGGTCTCCGTTGTCGTCAAACAGCAACTCATTACCTTCCGCAGTATAATCTGTACGCTCAAGTCGCACGCCCGCAATCACCCGTATGCGATTCAGGTCCCAGGTACCCATCATGTAGCTGGCAGTGACACCCTCTTCGGCGCTGAAATCCTGTACTGAATTAAGTGCCAGGTTTTCCTGCACATCCTGCGGACGTGCCTGGAAGTCGCTCCGATTGCGATTGTAGAAATCAACAAACGCAGCGGAACTGATACCTTGACCCAGATTGCCCAGCCCATAATCAGGCGCGCCTGTGGTGAACCGGGACAGTAATACGTCCGGCGTATTACGCTCCTCAAATTCGTTAACATCGGTCACTTTGTCCTTGAACCGGCCGTCAATTCCTGTTTTCACGGTTAATGACTCAATACCAAAGGCCATGGGTACTTCAATGTTCAGTGCAAAATTTACATCATCATCATCGACTGACAACGGCTCGTTGACGACACGGTCAAGCTCATAGAGGCTGTTATCAAGATAGCCGTTGGCCGGCGCGCCGTTCTCCATAAATACATAGCGGGGAATGCCTTGCGCTATCTGTACCATCGCATCCAGTTCATTGCCGGTCTTTTCAAAACGCCCCTCTTGCTCGTCTGGCACACGCTCATCTGTAGTGGAGATACCGGCATTGTAGTCAAGCGACCAGGTCTGAAAATCATGTTCGGCACCGAGGGCAAATGCCAGCGTATCCTGCTCTTTGGTGCGGAAGCGAATGCGTCGGCGGAAACTGTCTTCCGGGATGTCAGCATAGGTGACATTGCTGCCATCGTAGGCAGTGATGGTGGCATCTTCGAATACAAACACATTACGCTGGCGAGTTTCCGCATCGGTAAACTCGCTATACACGGTATTGGCATAGAGGCGCGTGTTGGCAGTCGGCTGGTATTCCAGATTGAGATTAAAACCCAGTCGCTCCCGCTCGATAAAATATTTACGCTCGTTGACTTCCAGCAGGGTAAAAACATCTTCGCCATTGAATTCAAGGAAATCATAGGCCGGCTCAATATTATCTGATTCAAGCTTGCGATTCAGGTAGTTAACGCCAAAGGAAATACCAATGTTGTCAGTGCCACCAAACCCGTCCACCACATCACTGAAATTGAATTGCGCCTTGGGGCTGGTTTCACCACTGAGGTCATTGTAGGAGCCTTCAGCACGGTAGGTAATCTGACGACCCTCGCGATCAAAGGCAGAGGCAGAGGTGACATTGACCGCGCCACCGACAGCGTCGCCGGGCATGTCCGGTGTGGGTACCTTGACAACTTCGATACCGTCTACCGATCCGGTAGGGATAACATCCAGCGGTACGGCGCGCGAACCATCTTCCGGCGTACCGATACGCATACCGTTGATGCTGACGGTACTCAGGCCTGCAGCGATGCCACGCACGCTGACAAACCGACCTTCACCCTGGTCACGGGAAATAGTCAGGCCCGGCAACCGCTGCAGAGACTCAGCCACATTCTGGTCAACGAATTGACCCATGTCATCTGACGAAATGTAGTTGGCAACCGCGTCCGATTCCCGGTACTGGTTCAGCGCCCGGTTGGCCGCTTCACGCTGACCGAACACCAGGATGGTTTCCATCTCCGGGTTCTGTGAGCCTGATTGCGCTGATCCGGTACTGCTCAGTCCGGCCAGCATGATGGCCGCGGCTAGTTTTCGACAGATAAACTGTGGCTTCTTTTTCATTACATTGCTCCGCTCAAACTTGGATTCCGGGGCAGCATAAACAGCCTGCATGACGAAACCGTGTCAACGCGATGACGTTTTAGTGACAACTACAAGTAAAAGCGGTGACGGCAACATGACAGGCCTTGAAATCCGCTTGCCAATCCCCCATGTCAAGCGTATAAGCCACAGTGTGAGTAACCCAACTATCAAACCACATCACCTATCCCGGATGCTGACTGTCAATGCTGGCCTGCGTGCTTTTGTGTTGGTGTTGTGCTGTCTGGCGGGCGCTTCCGGTTTTGCGACAAGTGATCAACGCTTCGTTGACTCGGCGCTGACAAACGCTGCCTTCCCGATGCAGGGTGCGCCGGCGCTGCCCGATCAGGAGCAGACAGCGGGTGCTGGCAACAATGTTAATCTGCTATCCCGGCTGTGGCGGCCACAACAGGCAAGGCTGTTCACGTTCAGTTTTTCCAACGGTGACGGTAACGAAAGCACCGCTGATTTTGCTGTCAATACTGCCTCCCCTCATGGCGGGATTTCAAACCTAGCTTCGCAAGGTTACGCACCAGGCACCCACACGCGTGTGCCGTCCTTCTACTCACTCACCGGCACTCCCCGCGCGCCTCCGCTGACCTCCTGAGACAAAAACCTTTTTCTGTTTTTGATTTTCAAGTGAGGACTTTATGCGTGCTTTAACCAAACGTACCCTGTGGTACGGCTGCATTATTCTATTGGGGTTACTCAGCGCCCTGCCTTCCTTCCTGCCCGGCGAAGAGCGGCAAATTCTGCCGGACTGGTATGCCAGCAATCAGTTCAGCCTGGGGCTGGATCTGCGTGGTGGCTCCCACCTGCTGTTGGCTGTAGACATGGAGGAGCTGCTGCAAAGCGAGAATCAGCAAATGGCTGATGCGCTCGCCGACAATCTGCGCCAGGCTGATATTCGTTACCTGAAACCCAGAGTAGATCAGGACAGCATCCACGTCAGCCTGCGCGACGCCGGCAACATGGAGGTACTGACCCGAATCGCGCGTGACACTCTGGCAGAGAGTCAGAACGGTGCCCCGGCGTACACCCTTGATCGTGACAACAATACGCTTACGCTGAGCATGACTCAGATACATCACGAAGCGCTGCAGCAGGATGCAGTGACGCAAAGCCTGGATATTGTCCACCGACGTCTGGATGAAACCGGCATGGTGGAGCCCAGCATTACCCGGCAGGGCCAGGACAGCATTGTTGTGCAGTTACCGGGGGTGAGTGATCCACAACGAGTGAAAGAGCTGCTGGGAACCACCGCCAAAATGAATTTTCACTGGCTGGCGGACAGCACATCCACCGACGTAATTGAGTTGCAAGGCCTGGAGGATGGCGGAAACGCAAGCCAAGTGTATCGACTGGAGCGCCAGGTCGCGATGGAAGGGCGGCACGTTCGCAACGCCAATATGGTTTTACAACAACAGACCGGCCAGCCGGTGGTCAATTTTGTGCTCGACAAAACCGGGGGTCGCCAGTTTGGCGACATGACCCAGGCCAACATTGGGCGGGCATTGGCGGTGGTGCTTGATGACAAAGTGATTACTGCGCCGGTCATCCGCAGCGCCATCACTACCGGTAGCGGAGAAATCAGCGGTGGCTTTAACGCCGTGGACGCCACTGACCTGGCCATGCTGTTGCGTGCAGGAGCCCTGCCGGCGGCGCTTGATGTAATCGAAGAGCGTAGTGTCGGGCCCAGCCTGGGCAGCGACTCCATCAACATGGGGCTGCTCGCTGGTCTTGTTGGTGCCGCGCTGGTATTGGCCTTTATGGTGGCTGCGTACGGCAGTTGGGGACTGATCGCCTGGCTCAGCCTGAGTGTCAATGTGGGGCTGATCTTTGGTGTGCTCAGTCTGCTTGGCGCCACCCTGACACTGCCCGGTATTGCCGGCCTCATACTGGTCATGGGCATGGCAGTGGATGCCAATATCCTGATCAATGAACGCATCCGGGATGAATTGCGCCAGGGAAAAACTCCATGGCTGTCATTAGACAACGGCTTCCGCAAAGCCTATGGCACCATTATCGATTCCAACATCACAACACTGATCGCCATCAGCCTTCTGTTTACCATGGGTTCAGGTCCGGTGCGCGGATTTGCGGTCACCATGGGCATCGGTCTGTTGACGTCGTTGTTCACCTCGGTGGCGTTCACTCGCGTGCTGATGGAGTGGCGCATACGCCTGTCCGGCAAGAAAACGCTGTCTATAACCGGTCTGCCGTTGTTTGACCGGTTGGCTGACAAATTCAGCAGCGGCAAACAGGTCATTAATTTCATGCGTGCCAGTGCCGCCGGTCTGGTGATATCTGCGATTCTGTCAGTGGCGTCGATTGGATTATTGGTATTTCCCGGCCTGGATTTTGGCATTGATTTCAGCGGGGGCGCCCTGGTCGAAATCAAGGCACCTGACACGTCAATCGAACAGTTACGCAGCAGCCTTGTCAATGCCGGACTGCCTGATATTTCAGTCCAGGAAACTGCCAGTGCCGGCGGCAACGCCATCGCCAGCGACACCTATCAATTGCGCCAGGCGATTCAGGAAGATGCCGACAACAGCCAGGTGATGAACAACATGCGTGCCGCCGTGTTGCAGGCTGCGCCAGATGCCGAGTTCCAGCGTACCGACATGGTGGGCCCACGTGTCAGTGGTGATTTTGCCGACATGAGCATACTCGCAGTCCTGCTTGCCGGCGCAGGCATGCTGTTTTATTTATGGTATCGCTTCGAAAACCACTTCGCCGTGGCAGCGGTTATCACCATTGCCCTGGACCTGACCAAGACTCTGGGTTTCTTTGCGCTCAGCGGAGTAGAGTTCAACCTGACAGCGGTTGCCGCGCTGCTTGCCTTGATAGGGTACTCGGTCAATGACAAAGTGGTGGTTTTTGACCGGATTCGGGAAAACCTGCATGCCAAACCCGATCAGGATCTGGCGAAACTGGTCGACCGGAGTATCAGTGCCACCTTGACCCGAACCGTGTTCACGTCCGGCAGCACGCTTGTCGCTATCCTGCCCATGGCCGTTGCCGGGGGCAGCGCGGTGTCCAGCTTTGCCCTGCCCATGTTGTTCGGCATTATCATCAGTACCAGCTCGTCGATTTTTATCGCGGCACCCATTGTGCTGATGCTGGGCCGACGGCGCGAGCGCCAGGGCAAGGGTCAGCTACACCAGCCCGAAGCCTCAGATGTTCATGATGTGGCGTAGAGTTGGCAATACGGGGTTCAATATACTTTCGGTGTCAGGTTTACCTGACACCGAATCTTCTTTTCCACTCAGCTTGAGGCAAATGCTTTGGCACGGCGCCAAGGCACCAGTCTAATTTTCTACCCCGCTCATCGGCTCAGCCAGCACCGCATTCCACGCTATCTGTTGCAACAGATGTTCTCGCTCGGCTGACGTGGGATCAGCGTCATCGATCAATGATTGCAGTCCCACCGGGCTTTCTCGATACATGGTGGTATACCAGACGTAAGTTACAAGATTGACACCTGGCGTCGCCACGTGTCCCATGCCGTCACGAAAAATATCGGATTGTTGACCGATGCCTGGCACATCACCGGCAATGGTCGCCTTGCGCAGCTCGTAGATCGCCACGGATGAAGGCACGACAAAGGCCATTTGCCTGCCTGCGCGGTCGTTGATTCCGCCAAGCTGAGTGCGCAAGCGTTCCAGATAACCGCCATCGCTCTCCAGTGATGCAAGCCAGCCATTGATGGTTTCCTGATCAGCTTTGTTGTGATCCTCATTGGTAAAATCAGGTCGACCTGTACCACCCACACTGGCAGTCATTCCTTGCCCATCCCATGCGGCCCAGGAGTTCTGAACCAGTAGTCGGGCGTCAGGATTGGTTTCCATCAACAAATCGGCGAACAGATCAATACCAGGCTCTGGCATCAATGCATTCGGTGACATCGTCAGCACATCCACGCCGCCGTCGCGCAACGCCACCTTCGCTATATTCCGGCTGTCATCACCGGCACCCTGATCCCAGTGCTGCATCGGGGTTGATCCGCCAATCATCTGCACCGCCAATGCTTCATGGCCGCTCTTGCCGCGCTCCAGGTCCAATGCGGCCAAGGGCCCCGGAGCCGTAAATTCGCCTTCACGATTGCGAACAGGTCCGATAAATACATTAAATGAATGTGTCGCCATGACATACGCCTGACCTTCACTGACAGGATCACTGGCTTGCGAGTAGCTGCCGAGCATCAGAACCAGCAGAACAGAACTGATCGCAGACACAGCGTTTTCCCTGATTACGCTTATGTTTTTCATGTTGTCATCCTATAGGCGGAAAAGAGTTTACGATCTGATTATTCCATGTACTGCCCCAACCAGGCCAGCTTTGGCACAGTCACTTATCGCGAAAAACACCGCCTCCAGCTAAAGCCCGGCGCAAGACAGCCGATATAAGCTGCGTTAAAGCCTTAAACCCACTCCATTCAGCCAGGACACCGCATGAATCCATCCACCATCATTGGCATGCTCGCCAGTATTGCGCTGCTGGGCAGTGTTCTGTTCTTCTCTGCGGAGTCCGAGTCCAGTTTTCTCAACCTGCCCGGCCTTGCGATTGTCATTACCGGCACCATGGCAGCCACCTTCATCAGTTACCCCCTGAAAGAGGTTGTTCGAGTTTTCGGACTGGTGGCGCTGGTTTTTCGTCGCGAAAATACCTATTCCCGCGATGACATCAAAGAGATGGTGCAGGTATCACGGCTCTGGTTTCAGGGCAATATCAAGGATGTTGACGACGCGCTGGCAAAAATCAAAAACCCATTCCTGCGCACCGGCATTCAACTGGTCATCGCCAATACCGATGAACAGGAAATTGTCGACACACTGCGCTGGCGCATCGCCCGCGTCAAGGCGCGCGAACGGGCAGAGGCACACATATTCCGCACCATGTCGACCTACGCCGCCGCGTTCGGCATGATTGGCACACTGGTGGGTCTGGTCAATATGCTGGCAGTCATGGACTCTGGCAGTCTCGACCTGATTGGCCCACAAATGGCGGTGGCGCTGCTGACGACCTTCTACGGCATTCTGCTGGGCAACGTTTTCCTGCAACCGATCGCGGTTAAACTTGAAAGGCGCACTGAGGAGCGACTGATCGCCATGAACATGGTACTGGAAGGCATTGCCATGATGAGCAAGCGGCGGCCGCCTTCATTCATTGAAGATACGCTAAAATCATTTGCCGCCACCTACCAGGATGAAATACGCGACAAAGGCATGCCGCCCATGAAGGGAGCTGTGCGTGGAAAATAGCCGTTATGCCGTCGACATGATCGGCGACGACTCCGGATCATCCGACAGCACTGACAATAGCTGGATGCTCAGCTACCTAGACGTGCTGACCTTGCTGATCGCTTTTTTTGTGCTGCTGCTGGCAATGAGCGAGCCCAAGACCGACGATGACGACACGCCTGATGCGGTATCACAGACCGGATCCGCCGGCTCGGACGCAGGGGCAACTGCACAGACGCCACTGGATGAAACCGGTGGCGTGATGCCTGGCGGCATCGGTGTACTACCCGAATACAACAGCCTGCTTCAGGGAAGATCGGGAGAGTCAGCACCGGATGCTGAGGACGAAGGTACCGATGACGACGCTGACGAACGCTTCGGCGACCTGGAAAACAGCCTGAATTCACTGTCGCTGCAGGGCGTTGATGCCGAACCCGGACGCGAGGGCCTGACCTTGCGCATCTCGGACAATTTATTGTTCGCCAGTGGGCAGGCAGAGCTGAGGTATGAGGGCATGGTGCTGATCAGTCAGTTGACCGGGTTTCTCAATGCCTTTGAGGGTGAGATCTCCATCGAGGGGCATACTGATAACATCCCTATCAATACGCCACAGTTTCCGTCCAACTGGGAACTGTCCAGCGATCGCGCCATTTCAGTGCTGCGTTACCTGGAGTATGACGGCATAGACGCAACCCGCATGCGCGCAGTGGGTTATGCCGATACCCGGCCACTGCAGGCCAACGACACGCCTGAAAGCCGCGCTGGCAACCGTCGTGTAGAGTTGATTCTGCGTGAGCCCTGACCCCCAAATCAGCAAGCAAGAGACGCTTACCTGGCCTGCTCTTTAATATACTCGCCGATTTCACTCAATGCCTGATTTGCTTCCGGCAACATGGGTACAAACAATGGCCAGACATGAGGCTGGCCGCGCCAGATGCGCAGATCTACCGGTACCTCCGCCGCTGCCGCCCGCTCTGCTACACGCAAGCCATCGTCACGCAGCACCTCAGTGTCACTGACGTAAATAAGCATTGGTGGGAAGTCGGCGTATTCAGCATATAAAGGTGATGCGCGGGCGTCCAGGGCATGTGCGCCATTGAGATACGTTGCCGCCGCCCGGCGGATTGCGTCACCACTGAACATGGCACAGGTGCGTGTGTTGCTGTCCGCAGATTCTCCGGTAACGGCAAGATCAGCGTATGGAGACAGCAGCACCGCCGCTACCGGCATCGGCAGACCGAGCGCACGTATTTGCACCAGCAGCGAGAGGGACAAACCTGCACCGGCGGAATCACCTGCCAGCACGATATCGGCAGGATCATGCTCAGTTAACAGGTATCGGTATGCCGCGATAACATCATCGGCGGCAGCCGGGAACGGATGCTCCGGCGCCAGTCGATAATCCAGTACAAATACCCTGGCATCGCAGGCCACAGCCAGCCGCGAGGTAAACGCCCGGTAAGACAGCGGTGAACCAAACAGGTAGCCGCCGCCGTGACTGTAAAGTACAACTCGTTTACTGGTGCACGCTGCTGGCAATATCCATTCGCCATTGACCGCTTCATGCTGCAGTGGCGTTATGTCTACATCACTGGCAATCGGGTTTTTACCCATATCGCGGTCCAGCATTTTGCGAAACCGGGCCGGATCGAAGTCAGGGCGTAACAGTTTTGGTTTGAAACGGCGGCGCAGGAACCAGCTCAGAAATCGGGAACGAATGGAGCGGCGTTTAACCATTGTGCGGGTCAGCATCTTGTCACCTGTGGCTTAGGTTTTGAGTGTTGTACCACAGGCGCAGATTAATTGTCAGCTGCCATCAGCAGACTGATTTCATCCAGCTGGCGGTGCAGCGTATCAGAATCGACACTACGCACAGTAGCGTGTCCGACCTTGCGGCCGTCCTTGAAGGCCTTGCCGTAGTCATGCACATGGCAGTCAGCAATGGCTGCGAGCCTGGCTATTTCTGGCACACAGCCAATAAAGTTAACCATGGCGCTTTCACCAAGCTTCCTGGTGGAACCCAAGGGTAAACCGGTAATCGCCCGCAAGTGATTTTCGAATTGACTGCACTCGGCCCCTTCAATTGTCCAGTGCCCGGAGTTATGTACCCTGGGCGCAATCTCATTGGCTTTGAGTCCGCCATCGACTTCAAAAAATTCGAACGCCATCACCCCGACATAGTCCAGATGCTCAAGCACTGCCGAGGTATACTGCTCAGCCAATGCCTGCAAGGGATGCTGCTCACTGGCAATGGATAAGCGCAATATACCGTCATTATGGGTATTGTGGACCAGTGGATAGAACCGGCAGGCGCCATCGCGGCCACGCACTGCAATCAATGACACTTCGCCGCTGAATTCAACAAAGTCTTCCAGAATACAGGGCACACTGCCCAGCTCAGCAAATGCGGCGCTGACATCAACCGGAGCACGCAGTACCTTTTGACCCTTGCCATCGTAACCCAGCGTGCGCGTCTTCAACACAGCCGGCAGTCCGATGCTGGCGACGGCCTGTTCAAGCTCAGCCTGCGAGTCAACCGCAGCGTAAGGTGCCACCGGCACCTGAAGATTGCGAAACAGGTTTTTCTCAAGCAGACGGTCACGGGCAATACGCAAGGATTCGGCACACGGATAGACCGGTACAAATTGCGACAGAAAGGCCACGGTATCGGCGGGTACACTCTCGAACTCAAATGTCACCATGTCGACCTGATCGGCCAATTGCCGCAGATGCTCATGATCGTGGTAGTCCGCGTGGATATGTTCACCCAGCATGGCGGCGCAGGCATCCTGCGCCGGATCCAGAAAAACAAATTTCATACCCAGTGGAGTGCCAGCCAACGCCAACATACGTCCCAGCTGGCCACCACCGATTACGCCAATTTTCATGATGGTTCAGGCCTGTCGTGGATCTGAATTGTCCAGCACGTTGCTGGTCTGCTTGGCACGGAACGCCTGCAGCGCCTGCTGATGCTCAGGGTACTTGTTACCCAGAATACTGGCTGCCAGTAAGGCCGCGTTCACCGCGCCGGCTCGCCCGATTGCCAGCGTTGCCACGGCTATGCCGGCAGGCATCTGAACAATGGAGAGCAATGAATCAACACCGGACAACATGGATGACTGCACCGGCACACCGAGCACCGGCAAATGCGTTTTAGCCGCACACATACCCGGCAGATGCGCGGCACCACCGGCACCCGCGATGATCACTTCAATTCCGCGTTCGGCGGCCGTTTCTGCGTAGGAAAACAGCAAGTCAGGGGTTCTGTGAGCCGAAACCACCTTGGCCTCATGTGGTATTCCCAGCTGTTCCAGCATATCAACCGTGTGGCTCATGGTAGCCCAGTCTGATTTCGACCCCATGATCACGCCTACCAGTGCAGACATAGAAGTCGCCCCTGTGCAAGAAAAAGCGCGTAGTATACCTGAAAACGGGTCAATTCAGTAATGGTTTCAGAACTTGTGCGGCCTCAGCACCTCCACCGGGGTTAGAAAGCAGATCATGGCGTAATCCTGATAATAATGCTGCTGTACATGCTCACTGAGCTTGACTGCCAGCTCCCGGGCGCAGACGACCTCCACCCGCACATTACCGTCGTTATCCCAGCCCGCAGTGCGAATGCCACGACTGCCCCGCCCGCGCGCGTCGGACACGGTCCAGCCGGGAGCGCCCAGAGACTCCAGATCGTGCAACAGGCGCGTCTCCAGCACGGCTTCGCAAATGATGGTAAGCAATGTGCGGGTACCATTGTTGTCAGCCATACTCATACTCCAGCCTGTAGCCATTGGGCGGCCTGCAGGTATAAAGGGATGCCAAAGATGATGTTAAAAGGAAAGGTTATACCAAGCGAGGCGCCCAGGGACAGGGAGGGATTGGCCTCAGGCAGGGCCAGACGCATGGCGGCAGGAACAGCAATATAGGACGCGCTCGCGCCCAGCGTGGCCAGCATTGCTGCGCCACCGACCGAGAGCCCCATTAAGGTGGCGAACCCCAGCCCCACGGCGGCGCCCACCCAAGGCATGACCAGCGCAAAGATCGCCAGGCGCAGCCCTGACTCACGCAAACTACCCATGTGTCGCGAAGCAATCAGACCCATTTCCAGCAGAAACAGGGCCAGGACTGGCGCAAACATACTGGTGTATAAAGGTTCCAGCGGGGCAACTGCCTCTTTGCCTGCCAGCACACCAATCAATAAGCCGCCCAGCAACAGGACAATACTTTTGCCTAGAAATATCTCGCGCCCCAATTCACTCCAGTTAGTGGTTGTGCTGAGACCGCGCGCCAGTACGATGCCGACCAGAATTGCCGGGATTTCCAGAATCGCCACAAACAAGGGCATATAACTTTCAAAGAAGACACCTTCGGCAAGCATGTAAGCCACAACGACAGCGAAGGTGCCGGCACTAACTGAGCCATAGTGGGCCGCAACACTGGCAGCATCCACTCTGCCGAAGCGTAGTGCGCGCAGCAGCGGAAAAGCGATCAGGGGCAGCACAACACCCATCACCAGCACCAGAAGCATCTGCCCCACCAGAGCAGGGCTTGCCTGCGCTGCCAGCTCTACGCCCCCATGCAGGCCGATTGCCAAAAGCAGCAAAATGGAAAGAGTCTCATATAGCGCCGGCGGTAGTTTGAGTTCACTTCGTAACAACCCTGCGACCACACCAAACACAAAAAACAGTACAACCGGATCCCAGCCCATAATGCTCCCCAGATAATCAGGCCAGCATAGTCATTTGCGCACCCAAAAACTACTGTTTTACGGCACCAAAACACTCTTTGCATCGGGTTTAACTTGCAATTCTTGCCCTGTTCAGAAAGAATCTGCACGGTACACTCATTCTCAAGGGAGTTAAAACGCATGATGCACCCCAAAAACTTTAGCAAAGGTTCACTTGCAGCCTTTATTGTGTCAACACCGATGCTGTTTGCCAGTTCATTCGCGCTCGCGCAGGACAGTGGTTTTTATCTTGGCGCAAATTATGGCGAAAGTTATGGCAACCTATCACGCGCCGAGGTGGCAGATACCTTTGAGGCCAATGGCCGGCAGGCCCTCACGCTGACCAAAGAAGACGAAGATGGCGCGGGCAAACTGCTGATTGGTTACGATATAAATGACATTTTCGCGGCTGAGTTCAGCTACTTCCATCTGGGCGACTATGAATTCAATGCGACGCTGGCGCCCGCGCAGAACATGCGGGGCAGAGCCACGGTGGATGGGTTCGCTCTCGATCTGGTCACCAAGATGCCGATTACCGACAATCTGTCAGCGTTGCTGCGGGCCGGTGTGACGCATACGTCTGTTACACAGTCGTTTTCCACCTTCCCGACGACACCGGCAACCGGTTTTAACGGCCGAACGCCTCGCGATATTGAAGGCAAAGCCGGTGTTGGTCTTGAGTATGCTTTCAGCGATGCTCTGTCCGCCCGTGCAGAAGTGGAATACTTCAATCTGCCATCAAACCAGATGATCGGCGACAGCGCGCACATGGCCAGCGTTGGTCTCGTGTACCGCTTTGGACGCAGAGCAGCAGCGCCTGCGCCAGTCGCTCCGACACCAGCCCCGACACCGGCACCAAGGCCTGAGCCTACACCACCGGCACCAGAGCCTGTCAATGTAACACTGGAAGCCGATGTACTGTTTGATTTTGACGACTCAACCCTCAGAGCATCAGGTCGCCAGGAGCTCGACGCGCTGGTGCGCCAGATAAACGAACTCGATTACGATGCCGCCATCGTGGTTGGTCACACCGACCGGATCGGTAGCCGTGACTACAACCTTGACCTGTCTCAGCGCCGAGCTGAATCAGTGCGCGCATATCTGGTTCAGGGCGGTGTCCCGGCAAACAGCATCACTGCCCGAGGGGTTGCCAACGACGAATCCATACTTGATTCGTCAGATTGCCGCAACCTGGGTAGCAATGCAGCCACCATTGAGTGTCTGCAGCCAGATCGTCGTGTTGTTATCGAAATAGACGGCACTCGCGAGCCCTGATCTGTCAGCTCGTACGGGCGACCCATAAGGGAAACCCATAAAAAAAGGCCAGCGCTAAAACGCTGGCCTTTTTTTATTTCTGGCTTTGGAGAGCCGGGCTTACATCATGCCGCCCATACCACCCATACCGCCCATACCACCCATGCCGCCCATGTCAGGGGCGCCACCAGCTGGCGTGTCTTCCACGATCTCAGTGACCATGCACTCAGTGGTGATCATCAGACCAGCAACGGATCCGGCAGCCTGAAGCGCACTACGTGTGACTTTAGCCGGGTCAATGATGCCCTGCTCTACCATGTCCACGTATTCGCCATTGGCGGCGTTATAACCCATGTTGCCTTCCAGACCTTTGACCCTGTCCAGAACCACCGAAGGCTCATCGCCTGCGTTTTTCACAATCTGACGCAGCGGTGACGTAACCGCACGCAGCAACAGGGCAATACCAACATTCTGGTCTTCGTTGTCGCCTTTAACCTTGCCTTCAACGGCCTGCAGGGCACGCACCAGAGCAACACCGCCGCCAGGAACCACGCCCTCTTCAACCGCAGCACGGGTTGAGTGCAGCGCATCTTCAACGCGGGCTTTTTTCTCTTTCATTTCCATCTCGGTGCCAGCACCGACCTTGATCACGGCAACACCGCCAGCCAGTTTGGCAACGCGTTCCTGCAGCTTTTCACGGTCGTAGTCCGAGGAAGTATCTTCGATCTGCGCACGGATCTGATTGACACGACCCTGAATGGCACCGTGGTCGCCGGAACCGTCAACGATAGTAGTATTTTCCTTGGTCATGGCCACACGCTTTGCAGTACCAAGGTGATCCAGTGTCGCCGACTCCAGGTCCAGACCCACTTCTTCAGAGATCACCGTACCACCGGTGAGAACAGCAATATCCTCCAGCATGGCTTTGCGGCGATCGCCGAATCCCGGCGCTTTACAAGTGGCGACCTTGACGATACCGCGCAGATTGTTAACCACCAGCGTAGCCAGTGCTTCACCTTCCACATCTTCCGCGATAATAATCAATGGCTTACCGGCTTTGGCAACGTTTTCCAGCAGCGGCAACAACTCGCGAATATTGGAAATTTTCTTATCAACCAACAAAATGAAAGCTGTCTCTTATACACATCTGACGCTGCCGACGACGCCTTACGTGTGGATC
>OJBX01000371.1_pt1 | contig 20717 bp, 16 predicted proteins | sample 1590751 | NCBI WGS metagenome assembly OJBX01 (sample SAMN05416780, study PRJEB24817) | seawater metagenome | isolation source: Sea water | place: Canada:Atlantic | collected 2013-07
CGAGATTTCTGCCTGTCTCGTGGGCTCGGAGATGTGTATAAGAGACAGGTAGTAGCCGGTACTGAGATACTGATCGGTATTACACAGATTGATGATCCGTGTTTTTTTCTGACCCTTGATCGGGTGTTCAGTCAAATAGGTTTCGAAACTGATGACGGCTTCACCGGCCAGGGTGTGCGTCCATTGATCAAGGTCGTCAACAACCAGGTAGAGCTGGGGCATACGGGTCAGGACTCCAAAACAGGTACGATTGCAGAAAGGAAACCGTCAACACCCGAAACGGCTGCGCGTTAGCGCTCCCGTATCAGGCTCAGCACATTGCTGGCGTAGGCGAATGAGGCCAACAGAACCAACAGTGCCAGACCAAACCATTGTGCCGTATATGCGTAATGACTGCGAGTACTGAAATCGGGTTGCGACCAGTGCCTGCCCAATACGCCGGGCTGTCCGGCTTCCAGGCGCAGTACATACGGATAAACCGGCTCACCCAGCAACTGACGGGTCTGTTCGATATTCAGGCGTGGCAGCCGCACCGGCCAGCTGGTGTCCGTCACCTCACCGGCAGGAATCGTTGTCTCTGGTAGGTGGAGACGCGCGAGCACTGACGTTTCGCCCTCCACGGCAGGCACCGTTGGCGGTTCGCCTTCGTTGCCGGGTGCGATCCAGCCACGGCTGATCAGAACCAGGTCACCACCGCCGGCTGGCTGGAACGGCGTCACCAGTTCGTAGCCGGGACGTCCCTGAAAAAACTGATACAACACCAGAAAAGAGATTTCGCTGTGAAAACGCCCCTGCAAGGCCACCCGCAGATTGTTGCTGACGTCGGTCTGTGGCAGTTCCGCAAACGGCACCGGGTCAGCTTGTGCCGCGAACTGATAGGCCGCTGCCAGCGCGCGTTTTTCTGCCGCCCGATCCAGCTGCCAGAAACCCAGGCTGATAAACATGCCGCAACTTAGAAAAATACACAGTACGATGAAAGCATCAACCTGAACCGTGAGCCTGCCAAATTGCAAGGTTGCGCCCAGACGCATATCAGTTCCCCGGAATCGAAATATCCACGTCAGTCACGTCACCAAAAACCTCAAGCTGATCACCCAGCTCCGCGGCATTGCCCACAACCAGAATACGCAGCGCATCAGGTCTCAGGTATTGCTGCGCGACACGTTGCACATCGGCCACCGTCACGGCGCTGACTTCTTCAACCAGTTGCTCGAACGTATCGGGTGGCAGGCCGGCATAGTCATTGGACATGCGCTCGCGCAGCACCGAGGCGATGCTGGTGTACTGAAACACCAGCGTATTGAGAAACTGATCCTTGGTCCGCGCCAGTTCTTCATCGCTGATGGCTTCGTCCTGCAGACGCTCAATCTGCCCGACAATCGCGGCAATGGCTTCTGCGGTTGACTCACTTTGTGTCATCACGCCAGCAGTAAAGGTGCCCGGAAAATGCACACCGCTGCCGTATGAACCAAACACGGAATAGGCCAGACCCATTTCACTGCGCACCACCTGCATCAATCGACTGGAGAAACCACCGCTCAGCACCCGGTTCATGACCTGCAGAGCGGCATAGTCGGGGTTGTCTCGCATGCCGCCGATATGCCCGAGCAACACATAGCTCTGATTTACATCGGGCTTGTCGACCAAAAAGACACCTTCGCTAAACTCATAGTCTACCTGCGGAAAGGTCAGTGTCAGTTCGTCGCCCGCGGGAATGGTGGAGAACGCGTCGCTAAGTCTTGCCTTCATGTCCGCCATGTCAAAGTCACCGGTGACACCAATCATCATGTTGCGGCCGACAAAAGAGCGCTCATGAAATGCCACCAGGTCGTCGCGGCTGATGTTGTCCAGTGTCGCGTATTCAATGCGCCGACTGTACGGGGACTCCTGCCCGTAAATCAGGCGCTGGAACTCGCGTCCCGCGATACCGCCCTGATCATCGTTGCGGCGGGCGATACTGCTGCGCTGTTGCGTCTTGGCCAGCGCCAGTCTCTCTTCAGGAAACGCCGGATTGCGCAGCAGGTCAATAAACACCGGCAACAGGTCATCAAAATCGTCCGCCAGCACATTGAATCGAGCCGAGCCGGAGCCGAAACCGATACTGGTTTCCATCACTGCAGCACGATCTTCCAGCAGTTCGTTGAGGGCATTGCCGGGGTATTCCCGGGTACCGCCGCTGCGCATGACGGTACCCGTCAGCGATTGCAGTCCAACCTGTTGCTCGGGCACCAGAATGCCACCGGTCTGCACCATCACGTTGACGTCAATCAGCGGCAGTTCCTTGTCCTCGACCAGGTAAAAACGGATGCCATTGTCCAGCTCAAAAATTTCCAGAGACGGCATATCAAAGTTGTTCAGCGTGGGATAATCAAAATTTTCCCAGGGGCGGTCCTGCGCCGTTGCCGAGCCACCGAAACAAACAAGACAGATCGCTGTTGCCCATAAACGAATTCTGTTAATCATTGGCCTGCCCCTCCGTCACTCGCCCGATCAGATCCACTCGCACTGGCCGCATTCTGGATACTGCCCACGGTACGACTCTGCTTTACCAGGTAGGTTTGTGCAACCCGCTGCAGATCATCCAGTGTCACCGCTTCCAGATCATCCAGGTAGGTAAACGCATCCTGCCAGCTGCCACGCTGGGCGTGCGCCTGCGCCATGTTCAATGCCAGTCCCATGTTGGAATCGAGTCCACGCACCACACCTGCCCGGGCATTGGTGACGGCACGGTCCAGTTCCTGCTGTTCTATTTCACCAGCCTTGGCTTTGTCGATCTCTTCTTCCAGTACACGTTCGATGTCACTCAGGGGGACGCCCGCGTTGGGCACGGCAAAGGTGACAAACAACGACGGATACCGTGAGCCAGGGAAACCGGTCAGGGCCTGCACCCCCAACGCCAGTTGTTCGTCCTGCACCATGCGACGATACAGCCGTGAAGTTCGGCCCGACGACAGAATTGTGCTCAGCATTTCCAGCGCAGCAGCGTCGGGATGATCCGCCGCCACGGTTTTGTAACCGGCAATGAACAGCGGCTGGCTCTGCTCCTCAATGACAAAACGGCGTTCACCGCGCTGTGGCGGCTCGATGGTCTTGACGGTGGGCGGATGCCCTGCCGCCGGCAACTGGCCGAGATAGGTTTCTGCCAGGGCGCGCATTTCCTGCGGATCAACATCTCCTGCAATAGCCACGGTCATGTTGGAAGGCACGTAATAGGTTTCAAAAAACGCCTGCGTGTCAGCGATAGTGGTGGCAGCGATATCTGAAGCCCAGCCCACCACCGGATTGCGATACGGATGAGCAGAATAGGCCACACTGAGGAATTCCTCCAACAGTCGCCCCTGCGGATTGGAGTCGGTTCGCATGCGACGCTCTTCCATGATCACGTCTTTTTCCACGTAGAACTCGCGGAACACCGGTTCACGAAATCGTTCGGCCTCCAGGTAAAACCAGAGTTCAGCCTTGTTCTGCGGTAGCGAATAGAAGTAGCCCGTGGCATCGGCGCTGGTAAATGCATTCAGACCGACTCCGCCTTCACGCTCAATCAACTGTGAAAACTCTTCGCTGTTGATAAAAGTGCCGGCTTCCTGCTGCCACTGCTCAAAGTCCTGTCGCAAAGTTTCCAGCCGGGATTCATCAGGGTCTGTACTGTAGGATTCCTCAAGCCAGGCCTGATAGGCCGCGTCCATTTTATCCAGTGCTGCCTGCTCGGCTTCCCAGTCACGGGTACCGATGTTGCGCGAACCTTTGAACGCCATGTGTTCGAAAATATGCGCGACCCCAGTGTTGTTTACCGGCTCATCAACACCGCCTACATTTACAAAGGTGACAAAGGTCGCCACCGGCGCCACCGGCCTTTCGATAATGATAAAGTGCAGCCCGTTGTCCAGGGTAAACTCGGTGACACGTTCAGCGATGGCGTCAACGTCCTGAGCCGACAGCCACGACGACATTGTCAGTGCGGTCAGCGCCAACGCTGATCGGATGGAAAATGTTTTCATAATGATCCCGCTCCCCCTGCTTTTCCTGTTACCTGCTTGCACCCTTGGCACCTTGTAACTTGCAACTTGCCTGTCGATCTCAGCTATTGCCGCCCATCAGCACGATGCCAGCCAGTATGAATCCTGCACCCAGCATCTGCGCCGAGCTGATGGGTTCAGAGAAAATAAAGCGCCCGACCAGCAATACCATCAGCACCGACAACCCTGTGTATACAGGATAGAGTATAGACACCGGGCTGCTGCGCAGCACAACAATGTAATAAAAGAAAATAAAACCATACAGCGACAGCGCCACAAAAACGCCTTTCCACTGCGACAACAACAACTGAATGTAGTCGTCATGAGCCTGTACTGACACCCATTTAAGCACGGCGTGCGAGGTAGCCAGCAGAGTCGCCAGAATGGCAGCGTGCGTCAACAGCATCAGATACTTGCTCATGTCTTGTCCGCTTTCGGTTTACGTGGTTTTGTTGCTGCAGACTGGGTTGCCCGCTTGCTTGTGGATTTGGCTGCGGGCTTGGCTGATGGCTTGGGTGCACGCTTTACAGTGCGACCGGTGGCCGTCACCACGGCATCCAGGGTACTGCTGCCCTGATCGATCAGGTAACCCGGCCGACGTTTCACTTCCTCATAAATGCGCCCGACGTAGATACCAATCAGACCGACACTGAACATCAACACACTGCCAATAATCAGGATCAACAGAATGACCGTGGTGAATCCATCCACGGCAGCACCGGACAACTTGTCGAACAGCGCCATGCCGCCAATAACCAGGCTGACCAGAAAGGTCAGGCCGCCCAGCAGCGTAACAATCTGCAGCGGGTAAGCGGTGAATGAGGTAATCGAATTTATTGCGTAGCGGAACAGTGCAGTGTTGCCCCAGGCCGAACGCAACCGGGTAGACTCGGGCACATCAAACGGAATCTGCACTGCGTCATAGCCCATCCATTTAACCAGACCGCGGAAAAAGCGGCCGTGTTCGGGCAACTGGCAGTAAGCGCTGACCACTGTCCTGTCCAGCAGTTTAAAGTCACTTTCCCCGCGGATACTGAGCTTGGTCAGGTAACGAAAAAGACCGTAGTAGATCTGCACCAGGGTTCGGCGAAACGCGGTTTCATTGCCCCGCGACTGTTTCACCGCTTCCACCACCATCGCGCCCTGTTGCCAGTGCTCAACCATTTGTGCGATCAACTCCGGTGGGTGCTGCAGATCACTGTCCATGACCACACAGGCATCAAACTCGCGCGCAGCACTGAGACCGGCATGGATCGCCGCTTCTTTGCCGAAGTGACGATTGAGGCGTAGTACTTTCAGTAGCGGATCTTCTTTGCCCGCGTCCCGCACCAGTGCGCTTGTATTGTCGGTAGATCCGTCATCAACAACGATCAACGTAAATGTGATACCCGGTACAGCCTGCAGACAGGCTCGCACTCGTGCCATGTTGGCAACAATATTGGCCGCCTCATTGAGCGCCGGTACAATAACAGCAACAGATTTCATTCAGTTCTGATTCCTTGACCATTCAACAGCGGCGCCATCTCGCACCACACGATGGAGTTCCGAATAAGTGATCCAGCCTTCCGGCGAAGTATAACGCAGATAAAACGGCGCATTGTCCGCCAGCGTGACCCGTAACTGCCCGGCCGGTGGTAGTGGCAACACGCCCAGTGTGTCTGATACCACATGGTAGCTGCCTTCCTGCGCGGGACCAAACTGCCAGCTGAAATACCCACGCTGATAGCTGTACTGCAGTGACAGCGGTGCGTCCGGGCGCAGGCGCTGGGCAAAACCTGTCAGGCGTGCCGCGATGTCATCAGACATGTCGCGCATACACTGGCATTCCGCGTCATAAGTAAAAAGTTGACTGACGTCCTGTTCCGCCAGATAGATGTCGTCCACCACCGGCAAAGGCGAACCATCACCACTGATACGCTGTTTCAGGTCGGTGAGCCCGGTGACGAACCAGTACGATGGCAATACATTGGCCGACGGCACAAATGCACGGCTGTCGTCATGACGCCATAAGAAGTCCGCCTGCACATCGAACTCGGAGCCAATATCCGCCACTGTCCCCCGCGTCGGCACGGCATGTATCAGGGTAATCACGATAACCAGTGGCACTACCAGCCAGGGAGCCGCACTCAGCGCGCCCGCGCCTTTCCCGGAACCGGCATTGGCCGTGGTTGAGTGCCCGGCCAGCATCGCATTGTGGCGCCGCTGGTCCATCGCCACAATAACCCGGTCCGCACACCAGGCCAGCGAGAAGCTCAGCAGTGTCCACGGCAGCAGCAGGTAGCGATCGGCCAGCATGATCCCTGGCGAACGCACCAGCGGTACTAATGGCAGCAGGACCAACGCCGCTATCAGTATGGCCCGCCATGGCACACGCCGTTGCCCAATTGCATACGCCAGCCATAGACCCACGACCAGCACCACCAGCAACGGCCACCAGGACCCAGTCAACAAGACCGGAAACGTTGCAAAACTGGCAATAACGTCGCCCATAAAGGCAGGAGATAGATATTCACTGCTGCTGACATAACCGCCACTGAATGAGTCCAGCATGTAACCACGCCATAAGGCATAACACAGTGTCAGCGCAAAGAAGGCAATACTCGCTTTAATACGTCGGCGCCAGTCAGCCTCGGGCAACAGCACCAGCAAGGCTGGCAGGGGCACATAAACTTCTTTGGCGGTCACGGCCAGCGCATACATCAACAGCGCCAGTAATATCGTCCAAAGCTTAGCGGTACGCAGGTACAGAACAAAGGCATACACGGCGACCAGCGCAAAGACCAGACCTTCTATGTAGTGTCGGGTCATCAATTGTTCTGCCACCAGCATGGTGGGCAGGCCCAGAACAAACAGCGCCGCGCCAGCAGCCGCAAAAACCGGCAGGCACCACAGACGTAAACACGAGTACAGCATGAACGCTGCAGCAGCGATCGCGAGCAACTGGTGCAGGTAAAACAGGGTCGGGTTCAGCCCGAACAGAATCATGTCGACTTCGAAGGAGAAAATCAGCCAGGGTGTCAGGTTGGCCGGCGAAAACTGTTGCCAGACCTCCGGCCGGGTGAAGTCCTGCCAGAATGAGTACTGATGCGAGTGCAGTAGAATCTGGGAGTCGTCCCAGCGCCAGTTGGCGCCAATCACACCCGCATTGACCAATAGCACCAGTGCCAGCATCAGCAGCAACCCGAGCCCGGCTTTCAGCAGGTTTGTCATCACTCACTCCCTTATTGCGCCCGGCTGCAGTGCCAGCATTGTGCTGCCAGATTCCATCATTAAACCAATCATGTGTCTGAATGGCTAAATTGTTGTTATTCAAGCCATCGGCGGGTCTAATGGTACTGGTACTGGCATGATTTTACTAACTATTATTTCTGGCCTTATTATTGCTTTATGGTCTATTGTCACTAAGGCAGACACATATGGCCTAGTTGGCGAAACCGTGTCTGCTGACGACTCCAGTCTATAACAATGAAGGAACCCAGATAATGGAAGTTTTTGCGTTTATCGTTATGATCGTGCTGATTACTCAGTTTTTTGACTACCGAAAAAGCATGGCCAAACTCAACAACAAAGTGAGTGAGGTCAATGACAGCCAGGTGCAAAAGGAGCTGGAGAACGTCAAACAGCGGCTGGCTGTGCTGGAACGCATCGTTACTGACAAAAATTACGACCTGAAGGAAGAACTGGGCAAGCTGTAATACCCGAAGCTAAGGCATTGCAGGTAGCTAATAACAACCGTTAACGAAACGTTAACGTTTCACCAACAGTTATCTAACTCCCGCTATCGGGCGCTCTTTGCGCTGTTCCTGTACTTTTACGGCTTTAAACAGTGCCGTAAAGGAAGAACAATGCCCGTAACCAAACGACCTCTGTTCACGCCTGTAACATCCCTGAGCGCGATCAGCCTGCTCCTGCTTGCCGTCAGCAGTGTGCAGGCCCAGTCAACGATCGGCGCCGATGCGACCGGCGTACAGGAGATCCTGATCTCCGAGCGCAGCATCGAAAGCACATTGCCGCTGGAACTGGCCAACTTTGGTGTGGACCTGGAAATAGTCACCGACCAGCTGGTACGCGACCACGGTTTTGTCGACGTCGCCCAGTCGCTGGAAATGCTGGTACCCGGTTTACATCTGACCTCACAGGCCGGTGCCTTCAGTTATGTCAATGTGCAGATGCAGGGCTCACGCAGCAGCGACATCCTGTGGACGCTGGATGGCGTGCGCATCAACAACCGTCTTTATAACAGCACCAGCCCGGCCGACACACTGCCGTCCAGCATGATCGAGCGTGTGGAAGTGCTCAAAGGCAGTCACGGCCTGATGTACGGCACCCAGGCCATCGCCGGGGTGGTTAACGTGGTAACCCGGGGGTTCTCCAGCACCACCGATGGCAATATCACCGTCGGTACTGGCAGCCATGGCCTGCAGCGCATCAATGGTTACGTGCGCGGTGCCCTGGGCCAGCAAAATCAGCACAAACTGGTGCTGTGGGCATCAAAGGATGAAACCGATGGCTACGAGATTTATGACCGTTACCAGCCCACCGCCACTGACAAAAAACGCGGCTACGATGTCAACAGCGTCGGCCTGAAGTACGGCTTTGAATTCACGCCGGATCTGAGTCTGAGCATGACCGGTATCGTCACCGAGGCCGAACTGGGTTATCCCAACGTCAGCCGCATCTCCATCAATGACCGTACCGAGAACATTTTCAGCGCCAAACTGGACTATATCCCCAGTGACACCGCCAAATTCGAACTAAAGGGTTATTACCACACCTGGGATACCGACTATTACACGCCGCCCAATCCCTCGGATTACTGGGGTTATGAAGATATGGGCATGTCGGCAGCAGCGGTGCTGTCCCCGCACCGCTACTTCGATTATCACATCGGTTATGACTTCCAGACCTATACCGGCCAGGACGACTACCTGCTGATCTCAGGCGAACGCGAAGATGTGCACGCGGTGTATACCCAGGTGCGCAGCAGCGACGAGCTGTCCGAGCGTTTCCGTGTTGCCGCCGGTGTGCGCTACAACGAAACCGGTGGCAATGATGCCACGGTCTGGAATGTCTCGGGTGTGTATGATCTGACCGATAACCTGTACGTGCAGGCCATGGCCGCGACATCCTTCATGCTGCCCAGCGCCGAGAACCTGTATCGCATCCATTGCCCCAGTGGCGAGAATTGTACTCATGGCAACCCGAACCTGGCGCCGGAAGAAAGCATCGCCTTTAATGCTGGCGTAGGTGGCAACTTCAACCTCTTGCAACGCCAGTTCAGCTGGCAGGTATCAGGCTGGGACCGCACCGTTGACAACCTGATTACCCGCGCTGCGATTCCGGCAGCGCTGGTTGGCCAGTTCCCGGACGGATTTACCAATACTTTCATCAATATACCCAATGAGGTCGATGTCACCGGGACCGAGTTGCTGCTGCGTGGCCCGATCAGCGAATCACTGTCCTTTGATGTCAGCTACACCTACAGTAAGGAAGTAGACACGGGCACTGGCCAGCAGATTCAGGATCGCCCCCGTCGCCAGTACAAGGGATCATTGTCCTATGCTCCGCAGAACCAGCGCTTTGGTGCCAACCTGGCGATGAAATATGTTGGTGACAAATCCACCGATGTCACCGGTTTTGGCCGACAGGCTTATGGCGACTACTATGTGCTGGACGCCGGTGCCCACATTTACCTGGACGCCAACGAGCAGCATCGCGTGACCCTGCGCCTGGAGAATCTGCTGGATGAAAAGTACGCCACCTCAACCAGCTCGGCAGCGCTGACGGGCTCCGATCCGCAGGAACGCTTCCAGTGGCGCCGACTCGGGGTACACGTACCGTGCACCTGAATTACAGTTACTCGTTCTGATAGCCATACGAACCGGCCAGAGAATTCTATGCGCCTTATCCTAATCATACATCGCTATCTGGCCGTGGCCGTGGGCCTGCTGATGACGCTGTGGTGTCTGTCCGGTTTTGTCATGATGTACCAGAGTTTTCCCGAGCTGAGCAACGAACAGCGCCTGAATGGTCTGGAGCCGCTGGAGCTGAGTGCCTGCTGCAACCTGGGCCGCTTTGCCCCGCATGACGACACGCCCCTGGGCGGATTCCGCATAGAAATGTTATTGGGAGAGCCGGTGCTGCGCACAGGCGGCAGGGACGCATCCATTGTCAAACTGGCGACTGGACAGCCGCTAACGCCATTGACCGAGGCAGAGATTCTGACCGTAGCCGATCAGTTTGGCAGCGGCAACAGCGTAGATGGCTCGCCCCGCTCGCTGGGCATTGTTGATATCGATCAATGGACATTACAAAGTGCCCGACGCAATGCACCGGCCTGGCATATCGCCTTTGACGATCCGGCAGCCACCGAAATCTATATCAACGGCAGCACCGGCGAGGTGTTCCAGTTCACCAACCGCCGCCAGCGCGTACTGTCCTGGTTCGGCGCCATTCCGCACTGGACTTACCCGACCATTTTGCGGCAGAACGGCCCGCTGTGGACCCAGGTGGTTATCTGGTCCTCAATACTGGGCACCTTCCTGGCTGCGACCGGGCTGTATGTCGGCATTTCCAGACTACGCCGTGACCGGCTCAACAACAGACTGGCTTCGCCTTACACGGGCTGGTGGTACTGGCATCACATTACCGGCCTGGTGTTTGGCGTTCTGGTGCTGACCTGGGTGTTCAGTGGATTGATGACCATGAACCCCTGGGGTGCGCTCAGCGGATCGGGCGGCGGTGATTATCGGGCACAGATCACCGGCTCGGCCCGCTGGGGTGAGCTGAAACAGCTGCTGCGCGCCATCGGCGGTGATGCTAATGGCAATCGGGTCCTGGCGGATGAAGCCAGGCAGATCACGCCCGCCGTGTTTAACAACGAACTGTTCCTGCTGGCACACAACGCAGACGGCAGCCAGTTGCGCCTGAACAGCAATGCCCAGGCGGCGCCACTGGCACTCAGCGCCATTGAGCGCGCCGTCGACGGGCTGGGCACGCCGATGCAGAGCAGTGGCCTGCTACATCAGGAAGACAATTACTACTATGGCCACAAGCGTGAGGTCACCCTGCCCGTCTATCGCGCCATCCTTGACGATGACGAGCAGACCCGTCTGTACATCAACCCGGAAACCGGCGCCGTGCGCACCCTGGGCAGCACCGGCCGCTGGTCACGCTGGATTCGCACCGGTCTGCACGACCTGGATTTCCCGGTACTGCGGCTGCGGCCGATCTGGGATATTGTGGTGATTTTCCTGCTGCTGGGCGTGACGCTGGTGTGTGTCACGGGGACCTGGATGGCAATGCGTCGCATTCGTCGGGACTATTTATCCCTGCGAGGTTAGCCCTACGGGGTTAGTCGGGCTCTGCGGAATCGCGTGATCTGCCTTGCGGCGCTGGCATACTCTGCAGCGCCGATTTTTTATTCAGCGCCGATCTTGTTTAGCCATAGCGATGTGGTATCTTAGCCGCCCGCAGCACTCCGGCTGCCTCCCCCTGGCAAATGCGCAACCGTCAATTTTCCGGTACACTCTTTTTGTCAGCGCACCTTTCCTCACAAGGATTCTCATCATGAAAATCGGCGTCTTGTCCCGTAATGCCAAACTCTATTCCACAAGACGGCTGGTTGAAGCAGCCCGCGAACGCGGTCACGACGCACGTGTTATCGATGTGCTCAAATGCTACATGAATATTACCGCCAATAACCCGACCGTATTTTTTAAGGGCAAGGGCCAGGGCGATCCGGAGGCACTGGAATTCGACGCTGTCATCCCGCGCATCGGCGCCAGCGTCACCCTGTATGGCGCCGCAGTACTGCGCCAGTTTGAGGTAGGAGGCACTTACTCCGTTAATGAATCCATTGCCATCACGCGTTCGCGCGACAAGCTGCGCGCTCACCAGTTACTGGCCCGACGCGGCTGTGGCCAGCCGGTCACCAGCTATGCTCACTCGGCCGATGCCACCGACAATCTGATCAACTCGGTTGGCGGCGCTCCGCTGCTGGTCAAGGTGCTCAAAAGTACACAGGGTAATGGCGTGGTACTGGCCGAGACCCGCAAGGCCGCAGAAAGTCTGATCAATGCCTTCCGTGGACTGGAAGCTGACTTCCTGGTGCAGGAATTTGTCAGGGAAGCCAGCGGTTCGGATATACGCTGCTTTGTGGTGGGCGACAAAGTGGTTGCCGCCATGCAGCGCACGGCACAGGCAGGCGAGTATCGCTCCAATCTGCATCGCGGCGGTACCGCGCAGGTCATCAAATTGCGCCCTGACGAACGCAAGCTGGCCACCAAAGCGGCACAGGTCATGGGCCTGGACGTAGCCGGGGTCGACATCATCCGCTCTAATCACGGCCCACTGGTATTGGAAGTAAATTCCTCACCTGGTCTGGAAGGCATCGAACAGGCTACCGGCATGGATATCGCCGGCGCCATTATCGACTATATCGAAAAAGACTCTCTGAAAGGCCCCAACAAAATGAAGGGCAAAGGCTGAGGCGCCCGCGCGCTGACCGGAATCCAATTGACTGGGATTCAACCAAGCTCAAACCCATCCAAGCTCAAACAAAAACGCCCGACGCTGAAATCACAGCGTCGGGCGTCAATTTTCGCGTTCGGTCAGCGCTGTTGCTGAACCGAATCCTTACTGAGCCGGGACGGGCGGCGGTACCGGGATGTCCAGCAACTCTGGCGCAGTCAGACTGCTGGCAACGTTAGTGGCCGTGGTAATCGCTGAGCGGTAGTCACCTGCTGGCAGCTCTACCCATGAGTCCGACGCTTTGTCCCAGACCGCAGTCGTTGTTCGATCTTCAGTCTGGTAAGCCAGCATCAGTCGACCAATGCGTGTCATCGTCACTTCCTGCTCAACACCATCGACTTCCATCATGGTTTCGTAAGTATCCAGCGTGCGGCCATAGCCGCCCTCGGCCTGATACAGGGCAATCAGCAGACTCAGTTTCTGAGACAGGGGCGCCTCGGGGTTGTCCACCAGCCCACGAATACGACTGACTTCCTCACGACGCTCTTCCAGGTCGAAAGGCAGGTCGGATTCGACGAATTCTTCCATGCTGGCCATCATGCGCTCGATCAGATCATTCAACGGCGAGGTTTCTTCGTTGGAGATCATGGCAGCGTACTCAATGGATTCGGCCATTTCTGTGATCAGCTGTTCCTGCAGCGCTATCCGGTTACGGAGCTGCGCGTTGGTCAACGTCAGTGCTTCAAGCTCGTTATTAGCCTGATCGAACTGCTCTTGCAGGGATTGTGCGCTCAACGGAGCGCTCAGCACGGCGAATATTACCGCAGCTGCGGCCAGAGGCGCGGAAGCCAGTGACCTGGAAAAGTATTGCAGGGACTTCATAATTATTCTTCCTCGTTGGGGAGCACCATCTTAAAACAGTTTCGGGGGCGAAAACAACCCATCACCACCCCGCGAACCGTGGTCTTTTAACATATATCAGATGAATGTTGATGTGTGATGACAGGCTGCTGTCACCGGCCTGGTCTCCGCGTCAGCGTGCCTGTTCTGTATACAGGTGGCAGGCCACCAGTCTGTCCTCATCAGCCAGCGGGAGCAACTGCGGCGTCTTCTGACGACAGACCGGCATTACTTTGGGACAGCGTCCGGCAAAACGGCAGCCCTCCGGGACATTGACCGGACTGGGAATTTCCCCCTGAATTGCCGTCGACTCGCGTTGCCTTTCAGTGTCCGGATCCGGTTCCGGATTGGAGGCAGTCAGCACTTCGGTATAAGGATGCCTGGGCGAAAAATAGACGTCACTGGCATTGCCCAGCTCTACCAGCGACCCCAGGTACATGACGGCCATGCGATCACTGATATAGCGCACCATGGACAGGTCATGGGCGATAAACAGCATGGTCAGACCCATGGACTTTTTCAGGTCATTCAACAAGTTGACAACCTGCGCCTGCACGGACACATCCAGTGCCGAAATCGGTTCGTCACAGACAACAAATTCCGGCTCCATGATAAGCGCACGGGCAATACCAATGCGTTGGCGCTGGCCACCGGAAAACTCATGCGGATAGCGCGAGGCATGGGCGGCGTTCAGGCCCACGCGTTGCAGCCACTCACTGACCAGTGCCTGTTTTTGCGCCTGCGTCATGGACGTGGCACGCAATCCTTCAGCGATGACCTCACCCACCGTCATGCGAGGATTCAGTGACGAGTAAGGGTCCTGAAAAATCATCTGCATTTTGTGCGCCAGCCGTCGGAAATCTGCCGAACGGTAGCGCGCCGGCAGCTGTTCGCCGCGATAGCTAAGCGTGCCTGAGGTTTTATCGTGCAGGCCCAGCAGCGTCTTGCCCAGCGTGGATTTTCCGGAACCACTCTCGCCTACCAGTCCCAGCGTCTCGCCTTCATGAATGCTGAAGCTGATACCGTCGACCGCATGCACACGCTGACCGCGGCCCAGCTCAAAATATTTGGTCAGTCTGTCGAGTTGAATCAGTTCGGTCATCGCGACGCCCCCGCCTCAGCCCGGTAAAGGCCATCAATCTGACGCTCCTGCTGAGGATGCTGCAGCCAGCAGCGGGAATAGTGATTGTCCCCGATAACAAACGGTGGCGGATTATCGCCCTGGCAAACCTGCATCGCCCACGGGCAGCGTGCACAATAGGCACAGCCGGCTGGCGGCGAAAACAGATCCGGCGGACTGCCCGGGATGGGCTGAAGCTGATGCGCCGCATCCGAGTTGTTGCTGGGCATGGCCAGTTTGAGGCCCAGGGTATATGGATGCGAAGACTTGTAAAAAAGATCGTCTACTGACGCCGATTCCACAATCTGTCCGGCATACATGACAGCCACTTTGTCGGCCATGCGTGCCACCACGGCCAGGTCATGGGTAATCAGAATAATGGCCATGCCGGTTTCACGCTGTATGTCTTTCAGCAGATCCAGAATTTGTGCCTGAATGGTCACATCCAGAGCGGTGGTGGGCTCATCGGCTATCAGCACGGACGGTTTGCAGGCAATCGCCATGGCGATCATCGCGCGCTGAAGCATGCCGCCGGAGAATTCGAAGGGGTATTGTCGGGCGCGTTTTGGCGCTTCCGGTATTTTTACCAGCTCCAATAATTCTATGGCACGGGCAAACGCCTGTGAGCGCGAGTAACCACGATGCACTTCCAGGGTCTCGGCAATCTGATCACCAATGCACATGGTCGGGTTCAGCGACGACATCGGATCCTGAAAAATCATGCCGATTTCGTCACCGCAGATGGCCTTGCCATTCAGCTGGGTTTTGCCCAGGAAATCCTGTCCCCGAAGCCTGGCGGAGCCTTTGCGAATGCGTCCCGGTGGCATCGGGATCAGCCCCATCACCGCCTGCATCGACACCGACTTGCCACAACCTGACTCACCGACAATGGCCAGCGTCTGGCCCGCTTCCACACTGAAACTGACACCGCGCACGGCTTGCACGATGCCGCCGAAGGTAGCGAATTCGACGTGCAGATTATCAACGCTCAACAGAGTGTCGCCGCTCGACTGGTTGTCATTGCTCACTTGGGCGCTCATTCCGTGTTCCTCATCTTCGCATCCAGGGCGTCGCGCAATCCGTCGCCCAAGAGATTGAATGCCAGCACCGTGATGCTGATCATGGCGGCCGGAAATATCAATTCATGCGGATGCGTCAGCATGGTTTTCAGGCCCTCGTTACACATGCTGCCCCAACTGGCTGTGGGCGGCGCCACGCCCATGCCAATAAAGGACAAAAAGGCTTCGGTGAAAATGGCCGCCGGCACGGCAAAGGTCAGTGTTACCAGAATCACACCGAGTGTATTGGGAATCATGTGGCGCAGAATCAGGTAGTTTTGCGACGCCCCCAGCAGGCGCGCAGCACTGACATAGGCTTCTTCACGTATCTGCAGAATCTGCCCCCGTACCAGGCGCGCTGTGGCAGGCCAGGACAGAATGATGAGCGCGACCAGCATCGGAAAAATGCCGCTTTCCCCCGGGCCGATGCCAAACACCACCTGAAACAGGATCATGAACAGCAGGAAGGGCAACGCCACGACAAAATCGGCAAAACGCATCATCAGTGAATCCAGGCGGCCACCAACAAACCCGGAAGTGGCGCCGTATATCACACCAAATGCAACAAAAAACAAAGGTGCCAGCAAACCGATAAACAGGGATACGCGCGCCCCTGCCATTAACCGCGCCAGCATGTCTCGGCCCAGGTAATCAGTACCCAGCGGGTGCCATGACAGCTGCACTTCATCGCCAGGCTGCAACGTTTCGGGTTCCGTCACCAGATTTCTTGCCGCGACCTCGTCCACCGTAATCACCCGTCGCACATCCGCCGTGACGGTGTCGTAATTTCCGGTGAGCTGGCCGAGTTCATTCAGCTCGGCAATGGAGTAATAGTAAGTTTCCGGTGACAGATTGAGCCGGTCTTCGTAGTAGTTCAGCTCGGGATTATTGATGGTCAGCAGTGGCAGGCCCAGCGTCTGGGCATTCTCAGGTTGGTACTTGTTGCGAAATACGCGGTATCCATCAGCACCCGGCATGACACGCCATTTGAGTGTGACGCTTTGCGTGTCCGGTTCAGATGCCAGCCACAGATTGACGTCACTGGCAGGTGGCTCGCTGGTGCCATCCCAGACCTCAAAGGGTTCGACGATAATGGCACGCCGGTCGGCTCCCGGGCCGATACTGATCTGGTCTATGTCTTGCAGCGCCGGATCAACGCGCCAGACCAATGGGCCAATAAAGGTAAATATCAGCAGGCCCACAATAATTCCGAGAGACACAATGGCACGCTTGTTGGCCTTGAGACGGCCCCACGCATCCTGCCAATAGGAACGCGACGGACGCACCAGTGCAGGTGCTGATGATTGTCCGGCCAAGGGCTCGAAGTCAGAGGGACGCAACTGGCGAATGATAGGATTTTTTTCCATACTGAGTTCTATTCCTGTCTTCGCATCATTGCAGTCTGACTCTGGGATCGATCCAGCTGTACACCAGATCAACCAGTATCACCATCATGACCAGAAACGCACCGTAGAACACAGTGGTACCCATGATCACGGTATAGTCCAGTTGCTGCACCGCCTGGACAAAATATCGACCCAGCCCCGGGATGGCAAAAACCAGTTCCACCACAAACCCCCCCGTGGTGATGGCAGCAATGGCCGGACCCAGAACGGTAATGACGGGCAACACAGCGTTGCGCAGCTGATGTCGGGTAAATATGCGCGTGGGTGACAGACCTTTGGCTTTCGCCGTACGAATGTAGTCCGAGCTGATTACCTCCAGCATGGAGGATCGCATCAGGCGGGTCATATAGGCCATGGTGCCCAGGCCCAGAACCAGGGCCGGCAGTATCATATGCGACACAGTGCCCCAGCCGGCCACCGGCAGCACGGACACGCCGGTAAGCGCGTTGACGTTGACCAGGCCAAGTTGACCCAGCGCGGCAAATACAAAACTCGGAATGGATATGCCCAGAATGACCAGAAACATGATGATGTAGTCAGGCAGGCGATTGCGAAACAGCGACGTCAACGCGCCAAACAGAATGCCACCGAGCGCGGCAAACATCACGGCAAGAATGCCCAGCGTGGCGGACACCGGAAAATGCTCGCGGATGATGTCATTGACCTCACGATTCTGCTGCGTGTAGGAGATGCCAAAGTCACCCTTCAGCATGTTGCGCATATAGATGAAGTACTGCTCCGTTACTGGCCGGTCAAGGCCGTAGCGTGCCTCCAGATTGGCGCGAATCGTGGCATTGGTGGCGCGCTCGCCAGACAGCGGGTCGCCAGGCACGTTATGCATGCCTATAAAGGTGACCGTGGCGATAAACCAGACTGTGACCAAACCCTGAAGCAGACGTTTGCAGGTATACCACCACATAACTGATTATTCTCCGGGCTCGATCCAGGCGTGAGTGAAGTCCACTTCCGAAGCAAATACATGCCGGACAATGCCACGCACCTGCGAGTCCGTAACGTAGACATAACCACGCTCATAGTCGGGCATGATCACTACATCTTCCGTCAGAATTCGCTGGATTTCCCCGAACGCGTCAAAGCGTTCCTGCCGGTCCAGCGAACTCTGCGCAATGCGCACCTGGGCGTCAAGCGCCGGGTTGCTGTAACGGCCACGGTTGCTGAGGTTCCAGGATGCAAACAGGTCGGCAAAGGTCAGCGGATCATTATAGTCCGGCCCCCAGCCAGCACCAACCATATCAAAGTCACCGGCAGTCATCTTCTCCAGTCGCTGCCGGAAAATCTGCGCATCAATCAGCAGATCAATATCCAGATAGCGCTTGAAGACTTCCTGGTAATATTCAGCCTGAATGCGCGCGACCGGCGTCTCACTGGACAGGAATACCAGCGGAGGCAGCTCCTCAAGTCCGAGCTCATCCAGCGCCATCGCCAGATGTTCCTGGGCCAGCTCTATATTTCGCGGCTGTTCAGGGACCGGATACTCATCACGGAAAGGTCCGTCCATGCCCTCAACCCAATACGGAAACAGACTTTTTCCGGGCAGATAACCTGGCAATTTGATGACCCGGTTCACCAGCTCGCTGGAGTCATGCACCAGGCTCAGCGCCTTGCGCAGATGCCAATTGGAGGTCAGACGTTCCGGCCGATGGTTGAATTCGGTATAGAAAACAGTGCCTTCCATGAACTGACTGAGCGACCAGCGTTGCAGCATGGCCTGATCCAGCATTTCTGCGGTGAGGTCGGCGATAACGATCTGGTTGTCCTGAAACAGATTCAGGAGGGTATTTGAATCCGACGTCATGTGGGCGAAATTGATGCCATCCAGCCTGATCCGTTCGGCGCCCCAATAGTCGGGATTCTTGCGCAACTGCATGCTGGCGCCGTGCACCCAGCTTGTCATGACAAAAGGACCGTTATAGATCATCTCGTCAGCATCGGCACCGTAGCGGCCATTGGTCTGGTTGTAGAACTCCTCATTGACCGGCAGATAGGTAACGTATCCCACCATGCGATCAAAATAGGCGATCGGCGTCTCAAGGTTGACCTCGAGTGTGAAGTCGTCAATGGCTTCCACACCGACTTCGTCGACTGATACCTCACCATTGTTGGCTTTTTCGGCATTCAGAATAGGGTAGAGAATGAAAGCGTATTGCGAGGCGGTTGCCGGATCCAGAACTGTTTTCCAGGCAAATTCAAAATCATGCGCGGTGACCGGTGCGCCGTTGCTCCAGCGCGCGTCATCCCGCAACCAGAAGGTAAACCGCGTGCCGTCCTGCTCCCAGCGCTCGGCAACACCCCCGACCAGCTCGCCGTTGGCATCGTAGCGCAGCAGGCCTTCCATGACGTGGTACATCACGATGGCACTGACCGCATCACTGGCGCGCATACTGTCCATCTGCGGGGGTTCTTCGCGCAGATAGCTGGTAATGGTGTTGTTTTCGACGTCTACCGCCATCCGCGACATACCGGCAGCACTGCTGGTCAGGCTGGCCAGCACATTGAGCACAAACATCATCGCGACCAGCAAAGCCACGGCGGCGGCGGCATAGATAGCCAGTTGTTTACCCGCTGCCCGGGTCAGTCTGTCGCCGGTAGCCTGTTTAACGTCTGCGGGGTCAGTTTGATTCATCGTTACAACTATTTCCTGCCTGAATCGTTTTTTGTTTCATCGATCGCCTGCGTTTTTATTCGGCCGCCTGCGCTGGAAACGCCAGACCGCAAGCATACCCCAGCGTGACGGTGAGAGTCGATAGATGCAAACGGGTTTATTGAATGCATTCATTTTTGAGCCAGAAACACCCAACAACGCCGTCCCTGTTGCCATGCATGGTCAATTCATCCCGCTTTTTACCCTATTTGGACGGTAGGTGGTCTGGCTTATTTCATTCAGGGGCGTAAAATTGCACTATCGGAATTGCCTTTAAAAGGCAGCAAGCATTCTCGTACCGGACCCGAGTCCATGATCCGGATAGTGCACCGTAAGAATAAAGGTCAGACTAAAGGACAGTAACATGCGTACAAAAATTATCACTAAACTCGCGATCGTACTCGCCCTGCTCAGCGTCATGCTGTTCAGCGGGTCCGCAGCCTATGCGACCTGGGGTAGCTGGGGCAGCTGGAGCTGGGGTGGCTGGTCGACGTCCTCATCCAGCCACAACAGCGGTAAATCTGACAAGTCTGATAAATCAGACAAGTCCGACAAGTCCAGCAAATGGGGCAAATCTGATAAATCCGGTAAATCTGATAAATCCGGTAAATCTGATAAATCCGGTAAATCTGATAAATCGGACAAATCAGATAAATCCAAGAAGTCTGGCAAGTGGGGCAAATCTGATAAATCCAACAAGTCTGACAAATCCGGCAAGTCTGGCAAGTCAGATAAATCCCACAAGTCTGGCAAATCTGGCAAATCGGACAAGGATCACGGGCCAGTCGTTGCGCCAGTGATTGACGGCAATTGTGCGATTTATCGTGCCGGCCAACACACCGAGGTGGGTAGCGTCTGTCTGACCATCATCGGTGATACGGTATTTGTTGACTACCTGATGGAAGGCGGCTGGACGCTGTCCAATCCGCACCTGTGGATTGGCGACACGCTGGCCAGCGCGCCAACTGCAGGCAACGGCAGCCCGATCCCGGGTCAATTCCCGTTTAATGCCGATGTGACTAACGTTGAGCAATACCTGTCTCTTATACACATCTCCGAGCCCACGAGACAGGCAGAAATCTC
>OJBX01000372.1_pt1 | contig 20705 bp, 19 predicted proteins | sample 1590751 | NCBI WGS metagenome assembly OJBX01 (sample SAMN05416780, study PRJEB24817) | seawater metagenome | isolation source: Sea water | place: Canada:Atlantic | collected 2013-07
ATGAGCGGTGCTGCCAGTGAGAACAAGCATTGTGTCTGATAGCCTTAAAGTCAGTCGAGCCGGAAGAAGAAACCTGCAGAATTCGGGGCAGTATGATACGCCATTTGCCAGTAAAAATCAGGCAATTATTGCGACTGGGAGCCTGCGTCAGTTGCTGACGCTTTGTCCGCGCGGCGATCGCGGCGTTGACGGAAAAACTGTTTCATCAGTACGGCCGCCTCTTCCGCCAGAATACCACTGCTGACCACCAGTTCATGGTTGTAAACCCCATTCTCCAGCAATCGCTGGCCGCTACTGACAGCGCCGTAACGCGGCTCGGCGGCGCCGAACACCAGCCTGGCAATACGCGCATGAATAATCGCGCCCAGACACATGGTGCAGGGCTCAATGGTGACATACAGGGTACAGCCTGGCAGGCGGTAATTCTCCAGCGTCTGTCCAGCATCGCGCAGGGCGCAGATCTCGGCATGAGCGGAGGGATCATGGCGGCCAACCGGCTGATTATAGCCCTGGCCCACGACCTGGCCATTTTTGACGATGACCGCGCCGACCGGCACCTCATCATGACTGCCAGCCCGGGCTGCCAGACTCAGGGCTTCCCGCATAAAGGCGATATCATCGTCCAGCGAAGAGACAGCCGACACGTTAGTGTCGACACCGGCGGTGTCAATATCGATCACTGCTGTCCTCCTGCCGCTGCCCTGATGGAGGCTCCATTCTAACGGCAGCATTGGCAAGGGCGCCAGTATCTTGTGCCGATGACATGAGAGAGGTGATGGCCACCCTGAATACAGAATGGCCACCACATTTAAGCAAAGTGGGAGCTTAGAAGTAGAATCTCATCCCGATCTGCAGGGTCGTGATATTGTCTTCGATCGAGTCATCGGTGGCAAAGACATCATCTGTCGCTAACTGGAAGTTGATCGCGGTAGATATGGCCATATACGGACGGACAAACCATTTAACACCGGTTTCGATATCAAACACGGCGCCATCGCCGTCGTCGAGATCGGATTCAGCATCAAAATCGCCGTCATCGAAACTGACCGAGCCCAGGCCAATTGCTGCGCCGACATACGGTACCCAGCGACTGTCACGATTAAAGTTGTATTCGGTGAATACACCGACATCAAGGCGATCTACACCACCAAAATCCGCTGCACCCAACTGAGCACCGACTTCCCAACCGTCCTGCAGGAAGTAGCCATAGGATCCATCCAGGTCATAGTCGAGTTTGTCAAAATCAGGGAATTCCAACCGGCCCGATATGCTGACCTCTTTCGTCCCCTGATCCAGCATGGGAGTCCAGTTTGTGTCTTGAGCCAGTGTATAACCGCTGCCCGTCATGAGCACAGCAGACATAAGTATTGCACTTTTTTTGAGTTTCATACGTCTCTCCAATGAGTTAATGCTTCCTTTAAAAGACCCGAAGACCTCGGGTCTTTTCACTTGACCTGCTGACGGCCAAAAAAGTTACAACTCATTGAAGTTTTTTTAGACTATTCCCACTCAATCGTTGCCGGTGGCTTCGACGAAATATCGTAAGTTACCCGTGACACATCGGTAATTTCATTGATGATGCGGTTACTGACGGTTTCCAGCAATTCATACGGCAAGTGAGCCCAGCGCGCAGTCATGAAATCGATGGTTTCCACCGCGCGTATGCTGATCACCCATGAGTAGCGTCGTCCATCACCCACAACGCCAACAGATTTCACTGGCAGGAATACAGCAAAGGCCTGACTGGTTTTATGGTAGTAGTCAGCTTTGTGCAGTTCCTCAATGAAAATGGCGTCTGCGCGGCGCAGAACGTCACAATATTCCTTTTTCACTTCACCCAGAATGCGCACACCCAGCCCCGGTCCGGGGAATGGATGGCGATACACCATATCGTAAGGCAGGCCCAGTTCCAGGCCAATACGGCGCACTTCGTCCTTGAACAGTTCGCGCAGCGGTTCGACCAGTTTCAGCGCCATGTTTTCGGGCAGCCCACCAACATTGTGGTGTGACTTGATAACATGAGCCTTGCCCGTGCGGGACCCGGCAGACTCAATGACATCCGGATAAATAGTGCCCTGCGCCAGCCAGCGCACGTTCTCTATCTTCGAAGCCTCCTGGTCGAACACTTCTATAAAGGTATTGCCAATGGCTTTGCGTTTCAGCTCAGGATCACTGACCCCGGCAAGGCGGTCAAGGAACATGTCCTCAGCATCAACACGGATAACTTTGACGCCCATGTTTTCAGCAAACGTGGCCATCACCTGATCGCCTTCGTTCAGGCGCAGCAAGCCGTTATCAACAAACACACAGGTCAACTGATCTCCGATAGCTTTGTGCAGCAGCGCTGCCACTACCGAGGAATCAACACCCCCGGAAAGACCGAGCAGAACGTGATCGCTGCCGACCTGCTCACGTACAACCCGAATCGCATCATCAATGATATTGGCTGACGTCCACAGCGCATCACAGCCACATATTTTACGCACAAAACGTTCCAGTATGCGCTGACCTTGCAGGGTATGAGTCACTTCCGGATGGAACTGGACACCATAGAACCGGCGAGATTCATCCGCCATGGCGGCAATGGGGGCACTGCCGGTCTCGGCACTGACCACAAAGCCTGGCGGCAATTTGATGACCTTGTCACCATGGCTCATCCATACGTCCAGTTGCGGCACGCCGCCTTCCGCCATGCGATCTTCAATGCCGTCAAACAGGGCACCCGGCGCAGGCAGATTTACTTCAGCATAACCAAACTCGGATTTGTCAGATGCTTCAACCTTGCCTCCGAGTCGTTCGGCCATGGTCTGCATACCATAACAGATACCCAGCAATGGCACGTTCTGGGTAAACAGGTAATCAGCAGCCTGCGGTGAATCGGCCAGCGTAGCTGTTTCTGGGCCGCCGCTGAGGATAATGCCCTGCGCTGCAAACGCCTCCACTTCCGCCTGCGTGCACTGGTAATCCCAGATCTCACAATACACGCCAAGTTCACGAACCCGGCGAGCAATCAGTTGTGTGTATTGTGATCCAAAATCCAGAATCAGTATTTTCTGGCTGTGAATATTTTGACTCATGCGTAGCTTGCCTTGTTCATGACGTTATTGATAACCAACCTCCAGATACAACCAGATTGATCATCAACTCATACGATAATTGGGAGCTTCCTTGGTGATGCTGACGTCATGCACGTGGCTTTCCTGCATACCGGATGCGGTGATTTTGACAAACTCAGGTTTAGTGCGCATTTCGTCCACCGTGGCACAACCGGTATAACCCATGCTTGAACGCAGACCACCCATCAACTGATGCACGATGCTGGACATGGTGCCTTTATAAGGCACCCGGCCCTCTATGCCTTCGGGTACCAGTTTTTCCACACCGGATGCTGCATCCTGGAAGTAGCGATCACTGGAACCCTGACTCTGGGACATGGCGCCCAGAGAGCCCATGCCGCGATAGGCCTTGTAGCTGCGGCCCTGAAAAAGCTCTACTTCGCCCGGCGCTTCTTCGGTGCCCGCCAGCAGGCTGCCGATCATGACGACGTGTGCGCCAGCAGCAACAACCTTGGCAATGTCACCCGAGAAGCGGATACCGCCATCTGATATGACGCAGACCTTGGTGTCTTTCAGTGCATCTACAACATTGGACACGGCCGTGATCTGCGGCACCCCGACACCGGTTACGATGCGGGTGGTGCAGATGGAGCCCGGGCCTATACCCACTTTCACTGCATCCGCGCCTGCCTCGGCCAGGTCGCGTGCTGCCTGGGCTGTGGCAATGTTGCCGCCAATAACACCGAGCTCGGGGTACAGGCCTTTGATGCGCCGCACCATGCTCAATACACCCTCTGAGTGGCCATGCGCCGTGTCTACCACAATCACATCCACACCCGCTTCAGCCAAAGCATTGACTCGGTCTTCAGTGTCCGCGCTGGTGCCAACAGCAGCCGCAACGCGCAATCGCCCCTGCTGATCCTTGGAGGCATTGGGGAAGTCTTCCGACTTGCGGATATCTTTCAGGGTAATCAGGCCGCGCAGTTCGAATTCATCATTAACCACCAGGATTTTTTCAATCCGGTGCTGATGCAACAATTCCTTGATCTGGTCATGACTGGCATCTTCTTTAACCGTCACCAGACTCTGTTTCGGTGTCATGATGGTTTCGACCTTGGCGTTGAGATTGCTCTCAAAACGCACGTCCCGGCTGGTCACGATGCCAACCAGCTGACGGCCAATGACGACGGGCATACCGGAAATATCGTTCTCGCGCATCAGCGCAACCAGATCACTGATCCGCGCCTCGGGAGAAATGGTTATCGGGTCTTTGACCACGCCACTTTCATACTTTTTGACCTGTCGCACTTCGCGTGCCTGTTGCTCGATGGTCATGTTTTTATGTATGACACCAATACCCCCCTCTTGCGCCATGGCAATAGCAAGACGCGCTTCAGTCACGGTATCCATGGCAGAAGACATCAGGGGAATATTCAGGGCTATACTCGCAGTCAAACGCGTTTTCAGGCTGACAGCTTTGGGGAGTACAGAAGAGTGGGCGGGCAGAAGCAGAACATCGTCGAATGTCAGCGCTTCTTCAGCAATGCGTAACATAAGTTTTCACCTATCCACAAAAAGCGGATTATACAGATGTGGCGGCTCAAGGTAAACCGGCGTCTATGATCGCTTCACAGGCTGGGTTAAGATGCATGCATGAACCCTGACAATCCTGCTCTACACGCATTTGATGCCCGTGACGCCGACAACAGCAACCGCGTACTCAGCGTCAGCAGCCTCAATCGGCTGGCCCGCGGTCTGCTCGAAGACTGTTTTCCGTCGGTCACCGTTGAAGGCGAAATTTCCAATCTGGCTGTACCCGGATCCGGGCACTGGTATCTGACACTAAAAGACGACGGCGCCCAGATCCGTTGCGCCATGTTCAGGAACCGCAATGCCTCGGTGCGCTTTCGACCTGCAAACGGTATGCAGGTGGTGGTCCGTGGCAAGCTCAGCCTCTACGAGGGTCGCGGGGATTATCAATTGATTCTGGACACGCTGCAGGATGCCGGCGCCGGCGCCCTGCAGCGCGCATTCGATGAACTGAAACAGAAACTGACCCGGGAAGGCCTGTTCGACAGCGACAACAAACAACCGCTGCCAGCGCATTGCCGACATATAGCCGTCATCACCTCACCTACCGGTGCGGTCATCAAGGACATCATCAGTGTATTCCGCCGCCGTTACCCTGCCATGCAGGTGACAGTGATACCGGTACCGGTGCAGGGACGGGACTCGGCGCTTGCCATCGTCCAGGCTTTGCGCACCGCGCAGCAACGACAACAGGACCTCGGTATAGACGTCGTGTTGCTGGCCCGCGGGGGCGGTTCGCTTGAAGATATGCAGGCGTTCAATGACGAGTCGGTAGCGCGCGCCATTCATGCCTGCCCCCTGCCCGTTGTCAGTGCCGTGGGTCATGAGACCGATATTAGCATCGCCGATTTTGTTGCCGACCTGCGCGCGCCGACACCGTCGGCCGCGGCCGAGCTTCTCAGCCCTGATCAGCAACAGCTGCACATGACAGTTCAGACCCAACAGGACAAACTGCTGCGCCTGATGCAGGCCCTGTTTAATCAACGCCATCAGCAACTGGACTGGTTACAAAAACGCCTGCAGCATCCGGGCCGTCGACTTCAGGAGCAGTCACATCTGTTGGCTCAATTGGACAGTCGACTACAACGAGCCACGTTTCGCTTTTTACAGCAACGCCGCAGCAGTCTGCAGATGCTGGTCCGCAATCTGGAGAATATCAGCCCCCTGCAAACCCTGCAGCGCGGCTACAGCATTACCCGCACCCCGGAAGGAAAACTCATCAACTCATCATCACAGCTTAGCGCCGGTGATGATATTATCAGCACCCTGGCCAATGGCCAGATAGTCAGCACCGTTAAGGAGATCAAGGCATGAACAAGCGCGAGCAACAACGTCTGATTCGCGAACAAAAACAACAACAGGCCGAAAAACAGGCAAAGCTGCGCAAAACCATGGGCCGACTTGCGATAGTTATCGTGATACCACTGGTGATCATCAGTGTCATCTACGGCCTGATGGGCCAAGGGGAAGTCTATCCGCCCGACCAGATAAGTGAGCTCGATCATGTCAAAGGCAGTGGCGACGAGGTAACGCTGGTGGTGTATGCGGATTTCCAATGCCCAGCCTGTGCCACTGAACATCGTGTCATGAGTCAGGCCTGGCCGCGAATCGCACCCAATGTGCAGCTGGTATTCCGCCATTACCCGCTTACCAGTACCCACCGTTTTGCCTGGACGGCGGCATTGTACGCCGAAGCCGCAGGACGCCAGGGCAAATTCTGGGAAATGCATGACCAGCTTTTCCTGAACCAGACTTATTGGGCGTCCCTGAACGAAGTGGAAGAAGAGTTTGACGGCTACCTTGAACAACTGGACCTGGATGTGGCCCAGGCCCATACCGATATGCGTGACGAAACCCTGCTGCAGAAGGTACGCAATGATCAGCGCGGCGGCACCAGTGCCGGCGTCCGCTCAACGCCTGCGCTATTTGTTAATGGTCGCCTGACGCCTGTCCCGCAGAATCCAGTTGACATGATCGCTCTGGTCAATCGCGCACGCGAAAACGATGCCGACAACTAGGCTGGCGTGGAAATACCCAGGCGTGTTGCTGGCAACCCCATAAACAGTCCACCCCAATACTGACCGTTAATATGCACGGGTACCGACAGGTTGAACATGACCTCGCCGGTATCCCGCAGGTAACTCTGCAAACGGAACCGGCCCATGTAAGGTATATCCCGGCTCTGGAAGAACCGCATATGACGACTTTTAGCCAGATCAACAGCCGGGTCCCCCGTGGGTTCCTGCGATAACTCACTGCGATGCACTGCAACATAGCCTTTGCTATCGAGTGGCAGGCAGTAAAGCGCCCCGTCTTCCTCTTTTGCCCACGCATCAATCAGATGCTGACAGCCCTGCTGAAACGCACGTGCATAGCTGACATCAAATTTGATCGGATTGGTGCCGGCAATGGTCTGATGGTTTCGGTCGAACATGTCCACACCGGAGGCCTGCAGTTTAGCCATCGCCGGCTCAAGTTGATCGCGGCGCTGCTCCACAATCTCCAGCACCTGTTCCAGCGGGCCGCGGCCGATCCGGAACTCACATAGCTTGTGCAACGCTTTGTCGGTGGATTCCAGCAGCTCATGGGTCTGTTCGTTGTTCTTGTCCATATCAACCCGGATACGGCTACCCAGCTCCCGGATTTCATGGCTACGACTGCGAATATCCTGATTATTCACAGACAGCTGTTCGGCGGCCGCACTGACCTGCAACAGATCCGAATGCGTCGATTCGAACCCATTGACCATCTGCTTGAATTCGCCAGCCGATTTGTCAATTGATTCCCGGGCCTGACCGGTTTCCCTGATCATCTGTTCCGTACCGCTGGACGTTTTTGACACCACGCCAATCATTTCTTCCAGCAAATTGCCGATTTCATCCGCCGAACCCCGCACCTTGACGGCCAGGTCTCTGACTTCATCAGCCACCACGGCAAAGCCACGTCCCTGCTCACCGGCGCGAGCCGCTTCAATGGCGGCATTAAGTGCAAGCATATTGGTTTGTGCAGCAAAACCCTGCACAGTAGACAGGATGCCGCGGATATTCTCTGACGTTGTCTCCAGCTGCCCCACCGTGCCGTGGAACTGCTGCATCATGCCGCCCACATTAGCGATCTGACCATTGGCGTGCAACAGCTCCTCTACGGCCCCACGGGCGGTCGACAGATTACTGGAATTGACGTCAGCAATATTATTGGTCCAGCGCGACAGTTCGTCGATGGCGGTAGCCGTTTCCTCGCTTGAGCGATAGATGATTTCGGAAAAGTCTTCCTGCTTTCCTGCGTCCCGACTGGCTTCTTCAGCGATTTTCCGCCCCATGGCAGACGTCAGACTGACGTGAATGGTGTGATGGCGCAGATCGTCAAGTGCTGCGCGCAGCCGTTCCATAAACTGATTAAACAGGCGCGCAGTCTCACGCTCGGCCTGGTCGCCCACTTCCGGCATGATCGATGAGAGATCGCCCTGAGCATCATTGGCATCTCGCAATACGCGCACCAGAGCAGTGACACCGGCGACGACAGACGTCTGCCGCCACAACAGGAACAGAGCAATACCAGCGACCGCAGTGATTACAGCAGTCCAGCGCAGAGCACCCGTACTCGTGATGAATAACAACACTGCCAGCACCAGCAATAACACAAGAATGGCGGGCACCATTACGGGTGCCAGTCGATGAATCAGGGGGGAATCCGGGGTGACGGATGAATTCGAGGCAATGGAAGTTGGCTGGCTCTGCATTCTCTGCATTATTATTTGATCCTCCCGGTGACCGTTCGCAGAACTGCCGATACGGCTAATCAATATCCCAAAGCGCCTTAAGACGTCTTATTGGATATTTTAACGGCAGCAAGGAAAAAGCCTTTAGCGGCAGGAAAAAAAGCCTATAGCAGCAGGAATTGCCCTGCCAATACCCGCTCAGTGCGGCAACAACCGGCGATGCGTATGAATTGACATCAGAATACCAAAGCCGGTCAACAATGTGATAGCTGAGGTACCGCCGTAACTGACCAACGGCAAAGGCACGCCGACCACCGGCAGGATGCCCGACACCATGCCCATATTGACCACGACGTAAATACAGAAGGTGAGCGACAGACTGACACCCAGAAGACGACTGAATGTCTCTTTGGCCTGCCAGCTAATAAACAGCCCGCGACCGACAATAAAAATATAAAGCGACAGCAGCACAACAATGCCCAGCAAACCAAACTCTTCGCCAATGACCGCCAGGATAAAATCCGTCGAGGATTCCGGCAGGAAGTCCAGACGCGATTGTGTGCCATTGAGCCAGCCCTTGCCCATCAGCCCGCCCGACCCCATGGCAATGGTGGACTGAATGATGTTCCAGCCAGCACCCAGTGGGTCCGCTTCAGGGTTGAACAGGGTATCTACCCGTCGACGCTGATAGGGTTCCAGCACAAACATGTACATCAGTGGAATGGCGATGACAGTCAATAAACCCGCGGCAGACAGAATTCGCCACGACAACCCGGCAAAGAACAGTACGATCAGGCCAGACATACCAACCAGGATGGAGGTACCCAGGTCCGGCTGGTTGGCAATCAGAAAACTGGGAACACCAACGATGATAAGACTGATGACGATGTCATGCCAACGCGGGGGCAGCACCACCTTGCTGAAATACCAGGCGACCATCACCGGCAAAGACAGTTTCATCAACTCAGATGGCTGAAAAACCCCGAGCCCTGGTATTGCCAGCCAGCGTTGTGCGCCATTGACAACGGTGCCAAAAAACAGCACCAGCACCAGCAAGACCGTGACTACAGCAAACGCAGGCAGCGCCCAATAGCGAAATGTTCGCGGTGGAATCTGAGCAATGATCAACATGGCCGTAAAACCAATACCCAGGCGAATCACCTGCCGTATGACCGAGTCCATGTCTTCGCCACTGGCACTGTACAACACAAACAATCCCAGACAGCAAACCATGAGCGCCCCGACCAGCAAAGGCACATCAATATGCAAACGCCAGGCGAGAGTGCGCTCTTGCGTGCCCAGTGCGAAACGGGGATTGATCGCTCGTCGCGTCAGTTCAGACATAGTCGGATAATTCGGTGCGTGTGATAAAGCCGAAGGGTAGCGCAAGCATTGTTTTAAGTCTATGCTCAGACACCATTGCCCTAATACCCCAAACAACTACCGCCAGGAGATTTCATGTCAATAATCAGTACGGTCAACCGATGTGTGGACAGCGTTGGTAACAATACTCAGACGCTGTCATGGACGCTTCTGCGTGTTCTGGGTAGCGCCATGTTCATGACCCATGGCTGGCCCAAGATGTTCGGCACCCAGGCACAACCATTTCTGGGCGGTATGGGATTCTTCGGCATTGATGTCGGCGTGAATATGTTATGGGTTGCGGGAGCCATCGAGTTATTCGGCGGGGCCTTGCTGCTGCTTGGCCTGTTTACCCGATTTGCAGCCCTGTTCGCGGCGGTCCTGATGGTCATGGCTTATCTGACGGCTCACCCGGCCTGGTTTCCGACCCTCAACAACGGTGAGTTGGCAACCCTGTACTTCCTGGTCTATTTCGCCATTTTTGCCATCGGACCCGGCAAGATCAGCCTTGACTACCTGATTCGCGGCCGTAGCTGACAATGGCTCGACAGCCAGTCAGCTATAATTGCGTCGCGCGGAAGTGACGCTCAGTCGTCGCGCGATCGGGCGATCTTCCGGTTCTTGGTGATACGCCGTTTTTGAGCAACCAGCCGCCCTGACATCCCCTGCTCGTGTTTAACATAGGGGTTGTCATCGCTGCGCAACTCGATCTTGACCGGCGTACCTTCAAGTTTCAGCACCTTCCTGAAGGTTTTTTCCAGATAGCGCTTGTAGGAATCAGGTAATTTGTCAGTCTGTTTGCCATGAATCACGATAATCGGTGGATTCTGACCGCCGGCATGGGCGTAGCGCAGTTTAATGCGTCGGCCATTGATCATCGGTGGCGAATGATCCAGCACTGCATCCTGCAGGGTCTTGGTCAACATATTGGTACCCAGATCACGTTTCGCTGAGTCGTAAGCAATATGGACGGATTTGTACAGGTCACCCACACCGGTGCCATGCAGGGCCGAAATAAAGTGGATGGCGGCAAAATCGACGAAGGCGAAACGCCGTCGTATGTCGCTCTTGATCCGTTCCTTCTGCTCAGTGTCCATGCCGTCCCATTTGTTCAGGGCAATAACCAGTGCACGACCTGCGTCAACAACATACCCAAGCAAATGCAGGTCCTGCTCGACAATCCCCGTACGGGCATCCACCACCAGAATAACAACGTTGGCATCCTGAATCGCAGTCAATGATTTCACCACCGAGAATTTTTCCACCGTCTCCGTGGTTTTTCCACGCCGGCGAATACCGGCAGTGTCGATCAGGGTATAACGATTGCCATGACGTTCAAAAGGGATATAGACGCTGTCCCGGGTAGTGCCGCCTTCGTCGAAGACAACCACGCGATCTTCACCCAACATGCGATTGACCAGGGTCGACTTACCGACATTTGGGCGACCCGCAATGGCAATGCGAATGCCTTCGGCAGCGCGTTCATCTTCTGGCACCGGCTCAGGAAATCCGATCAGCACAGAATCAAGCAGTTTCTTGACACCACGACCCTGGGACGCAGTGATGGGAAACACCTGTTCCAGCCCCAGACCATAGAAGTCACCCATGGCAACTTCTTCGTCGATGCCATCAACCTTGTTGACCACCAGATGTGCCGGCTTGCCCAGTTTGCGCAAATGTTCAACAATCTGGGTATCGCCCGGATTCAGACCCGCTCTGCCGTCTACCAGCAACAAAACCACATCGGCTTCTTCAATGGCCAGCAATGACTGGGATGCCATTTCAAAATCGATGCCTTTTTCGCCACCTTCCAGACCGCCGGTATCAATAACGATGTAAGGCTTGTCACCGCCTTTGCCTTCACCATACTGCCGGTCACGGGTGAGCCCGGAGAAATCCGCGACAATTGCGTCACGACTACGGGTCAGTCGGTTAAACAGGGTGGATTTACCCACATTCGGTCGCCCTACGAGGGCCAGTACGGGTTTCATAGAAATTCCAGAAAATTCACGCGGCGACCACGCCGCGCAGTGTCAATCAGATGTGATCAGGGCAGACTGTATGCTGACAATCTGCCGCTGTTGCCATAGACATAGATGCTGCGACCTTCAGCCACAACGGGGGCGCGCACGCCATCGCGATCAACACGCGTGCGAGCAACAAAACTGCCGTCGATCTGTGACAGAACGTGTAGATAACCTTCAAAATCGGCGACTGCAACAAAATTGTTGAACGTTGCCGGCGCCGTTGCTCGTCGCAATCGTAGCGAATCGTTTTGCCAGACTGTGCGCTCTGTATTGTTTTGTACGGCATGCACCTGACTGAAGCTGTCAACCCAGTATATGTTGCCCAGGCCCAATGCCAGCCCCTGATAGGTCGACCCTGGCATACCCCAGACGATGCGGCCACTCTGTACGTCCAGCCCCATCAGGTTGCCCTGATAGCTGCCCATGTAAACAACATTGCCAACAACCACGGGGTCGCCGTCAATATCGATAATGCGTTCGATGTCATAACGACCCTGCGGCACCGCGATGCGCTCTTCCCACATCAGAAAACCATTGTTGGCATCGACACCGGCAACCATGCCGTTGCTGAATCCGGCAATAACAACGTTGCCAACAATAACAGGCTGGCTGTTACCACGCAGGGAAAGAGCCGGCACCGTGGTTTCATACACCCAGCGCTGTCGGCCATCAGAGGGCTCCAGTGCAATCAGACGACCGTCAACGGTCTGTACCGCCACAAGACGCCCATCACTGGCAGGTGCTGCCAGCACTTCACTACTGACCGACGCTTCCCATAAAAAATCGCCTGTGCTTTGCTCAAGGGCAAACACCCTGGCATCCCGAGTCCCCAGCAACACCATGTTGCCACCTGCGCCAACGCCACCAGTGATGATTTCGCCGGTGCGTTCGCGCCACAACACGTCCCCGGACGCTTTGTCTATGGCATAAACCTCGCCATCTTCCGAGGCGGCAAATAGCGTGTCACCAACAATGACCGGCTTCAGCCTGTTGTAACGACTCCCCTGACCATCACCAACGTTGACACTCCAGTCACGGTTAAGTGAAAACTCTTCGTCAAAATCGACCAGCTCCGCCGGTTGCTCGGACTCGTCGCTGGAGAAAATACTGCAGGCGCCCAATGTACCGGCGACCACAAGAGATACAAAAGTTTTCACAACATAATTCATATTCACATGCTCGGCGACTTGCGCGGTCAGAGGCTGTCTTGCAGCTCAGTGAGTTTCATTTGCAGAATCGGATTACCTGTGGCCGCGGCCAGTGCGTCTTCGTAAGCGGCCAGCGCCTGATCCCGCTGCCCTTGTGCCAGGTAGATATCACCGCGCAATTCGTCGAACTCAGCATTCAGCGCCGACGGTTCAACGCCACTGACAACCGTCAGCGCGCGGTCAGCCTCGCCCTGGGCCAACAAAACGCGACCCAGTCGCAACTGTGCCAGCTTGATCAGTGTCGGATCAGTGCTGCCAAACAGCCCGCTGCGGGTGTTATCCAGCAACCACTGCAGCTGCTCTTCAGCCATGGCCAGATCGTCTGCTTCAACAGCGAGACGGGCACCAAACAACGCGCCGTAAAGCGCATACACACTGTCAGTATGCTCGGTTTTTAATGTCGTCACCAGCGCCTGTGCCGGCTCCCGGTTTTCCTCGGCGACCGTTTCACCAGGCTGGGTCACCATTAGTTGCGACAACTGATCATACACCGCAGACGCAGCTGCCGCAGAACGAGTTTGACCGCCCTGCCATGCCTGCCAGCCAAAGTAGACAATGGCAACGGCGGCTATACCCAGGGCTATTGACCGGCCGCTTTCGCGCCACCAGCGTTTTAGCGACTCTAAACTTTCTTCTTCTTCCGTACTTAAAGCCACAAACAGCTCCTGTCTCAAATTACCTATCGTTGTGGGTCCTGCGCCAGCGCAGAACTTGCCATCATGTCTGATTAACAGCAGGCAGGCATCGTGTCGCACTGCCTTATCCGTGTCAAGTCAGGGCGTTGCCAGCGCCCTTTTAAGGGCCTCGGCGAGGCCCGCCACTGTGATTGTCTCACTGTGGCCCGTGTCATCAAGTTGACGCAGGCGGACTGTTTGATCACCTGTTTCCGGCAGCGGATCAACAATCACTGCCAGCCGTGCACCACTATTATATGCTTTCTTGAGCTGGCTGTTGAATTTACCGCCACCGCAATGGCTCATAATTCGCAAACCCGGCAGGCGGGTCCGCAAATGCTCGGCCAGCGTCAACACCTGTTGCGGCGCTACGCCGTCAGAGGCCAGCACAGTCACATCCAGTACCTGGTTTACCGAATCAGGCAGTTTTCCGGACGCTTCCAGCAACAGCACCAGCCGCTCCATGCCAAAGGCCAGGCCGACGGCCGGCGTGCCGCGCCCGCCCAATTGTGCTACCAGTGAATCATAGCGTCCACCAGCACACACCGTGCCCTGGGCACCGAGTTCATCAGTGATCCACTCAAAAACCATATTGTTGTAGTAGTCCAGCCCCCTGACCAGGCGCGGATTCTCCACAAACGCCACATCATTGTCGCGCAATAGCTGCTTCAGTGTTGCATAGTGCGCGGCAGTCTCAGGGCTGACAAAATCAGACAGTGAAGGTGCATTAACCAACAGCGCCTGTGTTGCCGCTGCCTTGCTGTCCAGCACCCGAAGCGGATTACTCAGCAAACGGCGCCGACTATCTTCGTCCAGGTCCGCTTCATGTTGCTGCAGAAACTGCGTCAACGCAGCACCAAAGGCCTTGCGATCGGCGGCGGTGCCAATATTGTTGATTTCCAGACGCACGCTGCTGCTCAGACCCAGTGCGCGCCACAGCGCCGCCGAAATCAGGATGATTTCAGCATCAATATCGGGCCCGGCCATGCCGAAGCTTTCGATACCCACCTGATGAAACTGGCGGTACCGGCCTTTCTGAGGCCTCTCATGACGAAACATGGGGCCGCGATACCACAAGCGCTGCTGCTGGTTGTACAGCAGACCATGCTGCTCGGCCGCTCTTACGCAACCGGCGGTTCCTTCCGGTCGCAGGCAAAGCTCGTCGCCGTTGCGATCAGCAAAGCTGTACATTTCCTTTTCTACAATATCAGTGACTTCACCAATAGAACGCTTGAACAGTTGTGACTGTTCCAGTACGGGGAAACGAATTTCACGATAACCGTAAGATTGCACCAGCTGCTGCGTCACCTGTTCGATATATTGCCAGGTGGGAGTTTCCGTCGGGAGAATATCGTTCATCCCGCGGATTGCCTGAATTTTGCTCATGTCCGTATTTTACTCATACCTTGTTCTTGAAAGCGTTATCCGCGTGCGATGATGCCGCCCGGAGCCTGTTCAGCTTCTGCCTTCTGTTTCTCTGCCACCCGGGCACGCACCATGGCTTCCAGCTCATCTACCAGGCGGGCGTTATCAATTTTGTGATGCGGCTTGCCATGCACATAAGCCAGGTTGTGCGGACTGGCTCCGGTCAGACCAATCTCGGCAACTTTGGCTTCACCCGGGCCATTAACAATGCAACCTATGACGGCAACATCGACCGGCGTTATAACGTCTTCCAGGCGCGACTCAAGTTCATTGACGACAGAAATGACATCAAAGTTCTGCCGTGAGCAGCTGGGACAGGCGACCAGGTTGACGCCTTTGCTGCGCAGCCCGAGGCTCTTGAGAATGTCGAAACCAACGCGGATTTCCTCAACCGGGTCGGCTGCCAGCGAAATACGGATGGTATCGCCGATGCCGTCCATCAACAGCGCGCCCAGCCCTACCGCTGATTTGACAGTGCCGGAACGCAAGCCGCCGGCCTCGGTAATACCCAGGTGCAATGGCTGATCAATCTGCCCGGCGAGCTGGCGATAGGCTTTCAGCGTCATAAAAATCTCGGACGCTTTCAGGCTGATTTTGAAATCCTGAAAATCCAGCCTGTCCAGAATATCTATCTGCGTCAACGCAGATTCAACCATAGCCTCGGCGCAGGGCTCCGGATACTTGCGTAGCAGTACTTTGCCCAAAGACCCGGCGTTGACGCCTATACGCAGCGGAATACCTTTGTCGCGCGCGGCATCAATGACCGCGCGAATACGTTTTTCACTGCCAATGTTACCGGGGTTGATGCGCAAACAGTCGACGCCGTACTCGGCCACTTTGAGGGCAATTTTATAATCAAAATGGATATCAGCAACCAGTGGCAGACTGACACGTTTGCGAATCGCGCGAAACGCTTCTGCCGCTTCCATGGATGGCACCGACACTCTGACAATATCAGCACCGACATCGGCCAGGCGCTGTATCTGCGCCACTGTTGCTTCTACATCACAAGTTTCGGTATTGGTCATGCTCTGCACAGAAATCGGCGCACCTCCGCCCACAGGCACATTGCCGACCATGATGCGGCGCGACTGGCGACGGGTAATGGGAGATGATGTCAACATAGTGAACTCACAACATGGGTGTCTGGTTTACAAACCGATATTCAAGCGTACCGAATTGTCTGCCTTGATATTACTGCTAAAATCAGTTTGTCGACCATTAAAACTTAAAATTACACCGGGCGCGTTATCAAGCACAATGGAAAACGGTGCGGTTCCCTGAACGGTCAATTGTTCACCGGCCAGATACTGTTCAAGATGGCTTTCATCGCCGCCACGGTGCTCGATCTCTACGCCGCTATCCTGTGTAAACCGCAACTGTACACGGTCGTCGCCAGGCCAGCTCAGTGCCGTCTGGCCTTCCGGGATTTCAACCTCAGCCTCGGCTGCGATACCAGCTGCGCCAGCATCACCGTCCAGCGCAAGAGCGGACTCGTTGTCACCTGAAGGCGCCGTGTCGAACACCGGCAGGGCATCAATACTGCCACCTTCAATATTTCCGGTTGCGGTAACACGGTCGCGCTCAACGTCTGCCATCGCGGTATCGGCTTCATTACCGGAGCTCAACCACCACAGCACGATGGCCACAACCACAAACGCAATGCCGGAGAAAATTATCCATGGCCGGTTCTTGTCCATGCGTCGACGGGCATGGCGTTTGATGGCTTCTTCCTTGCGAGCCAGTTTGTGTGTCGTGAAATCGCGATATATTTCCAGCATCTGATCGGGATCAAGGCCCAGTAATCTGGCATAGGAACGAATATACCCTTTAACAAACACATCGCCCGGCAACTTGTCATAACTGTCAGACTCCAGCGCTTTGACATAGTGCATGGTGAGATTTAATTCATCGGCTACATGTTGCAGCGACAATTCCAGCGTTTCCCGCTGCGCCAACAACAGACTGCCGGGTCTTGTACGCACATTCTCAGCGCTGACGTCGGCACTGGCTGCGGACTGCTCGGGGACGCCGTCGGCATCGGCACTGTTGTTGTCATCAGTCATGGCTTTCCCTAGGATCCGGTTTGCCGGGCAATGATATCACTGCTTTCGACCGCCGCCCGGCGATAACGTTCACTGCGTCGGGTCTGATCGGCGACTTCACCGACCAGTTGTCCACACGCAGCGCCAATATCATCACCACGGGTGGTACGAACAGTGACCGTGTAACCCGCATCCAGCAATATCTGCCGGAAATTGGACACCGAGGAATTGCTCGGACGACGATAGTCGGACTGGGCAAACGGATTAAACGGGATCAGGTTGATCTTGCATGGAAAGGTCTGCAGCAAGGCAGCGAGTTCGCGCGCATGCTGCCGATGGTCATTGACGCCAGCAATCAGGGTATATTCAATGATCGGCACGCGTTTGTCAGGCAGACTGGCCATGTAATCAGACACGCTTTTCAGCAGCATCTGAATCGGGTACTTGCGATTGACCGGCACGATCTGATTGCGCAACTCATCATTGGGCGCGTGCAAAGAAATGGCCAGCGACGCATCCGTATGGTCTTTGAGACGGTTGATGGCCGGCACTACGCCGGCAGTGCTGATGGTTACCCGCCGTTTGGACAGACCGTAAGCGTTGTCTTCCATCATCAGGCTGAGGCCGTCCATGACATTGTCAAAATTAAGCAGGGGTTCGCCCATGCCCATCATGACAATATTGCTGACCATCCGGTTCATTTTACCTTCGCCTCGCTTGCTCGTTGCGAAACCACCCAGACGATGATTGGCCCACCACAGTTGCCCGATGATTTCTGCGGTGGTCAGGTTACTGTTGAACCCCTGTTTGCCGGTAGCGCAGAAACTGCAGTCCAGCGTGCAACCGGCCTGGGAGGAAATACACAACGTGCCGCGAGTCGCCTCCGGAATAAAAACAGTTTCCACCCGGCTACCGCTGGCGACCTGAACAATCCACTTATAACAGCCATCGCTGGCCAGATGCTCATCCACAATAGTCGGCAATCTGATCTCGGCATTTGCCTGCAATTTCTCACGCAGACTTTTGCTGACATCCGTCATTTCGGCAAAATCGGTGACGCCGCGTTGATGTATCCATTTCATTACCTGGACAGCCCGAAACGGTTTTTCATCCATTGACTGGAAATATGCCTGCAACTTGGGCAGGCTCATTCCCAGCAAATTGATTTTTTCGACCGATTCGTTCATGACGTCACTCCTGAATTGCCCGAATCAGACTGATCCGGGCCATGCCTGCGCGTTACTCAGCTACGCGGGCAGATTTCTTCAGCCTTAAAGAAGTAGGCTATTTCGCGGGCGGCTGACTGCTCAGAGTCTGAACCATGTACTGCATTGGCATCGATGGACACAGCAAAATCGGCGCGAATGGTGCCTGCGGCGGCTTCGGCCGGGTTGGTAGCACCCATCAGCTCGCGGTTTTTGGCGACCGCGCCTTCACCTTCGAGCACCTGCACCATAACAGGGCCAGAGGTCATGAACGCGATCAGGTCTTTGAAGAAGCCACGCTCTTTGTGCTCGGCATAGAAGCCGCCAGCGGATTCATCAGTCAACTGAACCATTTTGGCCGCAACAATGCTCAGACCAGCTTTTTCAAAGCGGGAGTAGATCTCACCGATCACGTTTTTGCCGACAGCATCGGGTTTGATAATTGATAATGTACGTTCTTTAGCCATTGTTTCGCTCCACAGCCTGTTACTGGTATAAAAGGCGCGCATTATACTGGCTTATGGGCAGGTATTTCTACAGCAGTGCACCGTAACCATGCGCAATACCTCGCCAGTTACCGTAAATAAGCTCCGATATCGGGCACGTTTGGGGCTTTTTATGCGTGCGCGCGCGCCGGCTGGCGTAATTGCGCCAGTGTACGGACCAGGCAGTCCAGTGCCGTATCAATGTCCTGAGGTGTGCTGAAACGACCAAACGACACTCTTAATGCGCTTTGCGCCATGTCCTCTTCCACGCCCATCGCCTTAAGCACATAGGACGGCTCCAGTGTTGCCGACATGCAGGCAGAGCCAGAGGATACGGCAATCTGGCGAAGCGCCAGCAGCAGGGATTCGCCATCAACGCCGGCAAACCCCAGATTGACGATGCCAGGCACACCATTATCGGCCTGGCCATGAAGCTGCCAGCCCGGCACGCCGTCCAGTCCTGTCAGCAACTGTTGACGCAGATCACGCAGTCGCAGCAACTCATCCGGCATCTGGGCCCTGGCCAGGCGAAATGCCTGTCCCATGCCCACCAATTGATGCGTAGGCAATGTGCCTGACCGCATACCACGTTCGTGACCTCCGCCGTGGATCTGCGCAGCCAGCTCAACGCGGGGGTCGCGGCGCACAAACAGAGCGCCGACACCTTTCGGGCCATAGACTTTGTGGGCAGACAGAGACATCAGGTCAACCGGTAACTGCATCAGATCAATGGGCACCTTACCCGCACCCTGCGCAGCATCGACATGGAACAACACATTATGCGCACGTGTTATCGCACCAATAGCGGCCAGGTCGTTGATGCTGCCAGTTTCGTTATTGACGTGCATCAGGCTGACCAGGATGGTATCGCCCCGGATCGCTTCCTCAACGCGAGCCGGGTCGATGGAGCCGTCAGCCTCAGGTTTGAGATAGGTGACCTCAAACCCTTTCTGCTCGAGGTAGTGACAGCTGTCGAGCACGGCTTTGTGTTCTGCGCGAGAACTGATGATGTGGCGACCCTTATTCGCATGAAACCCGGCAACGCCTTTGATGGCAAGGTTGTCAGCTTCAGTGGCACCGGAAGTCCAGACAATTTCACGCGGGTCACAGTTGATCAGTTCCGCCACATCACGGCGGGCGTTTTCAACCAGCTCTTCCGCCTGCCAGCCATACAGATGTGAGCGCGACGCTGGATTACCGAACTGTCCCTCCAGCGTCAAACAGCGCGCCATCGCCTCAGCCACCAGCGGGTCGACCGGTGTGGTCGCGGCGTAATCAAGATAAACCGGCAACTGCATACTACCCCCCGCGAATAACCAGCTCGCGCCGCTCATCCTGGCTGAGCGCCACAGACTTTACCTCATGGCGCTGCATCAGGTCGGCGAGCGAAATGCTGCGCAAAAAATCATTGATCTGGGCACTCAGATCCTCCCACAGATGGTGGGTCAGGCAGATCTCGCCCTGCTGACAATTACCCTGCCCCTGACATTTGGTGGCATCCACCGATTCATCAACCGCATCAATAATATCGACAATGGCGATGGCCATGGTGTCTCGGCCCAGCCGGTACCCGCCGCCCGGTCCCCGCACACTGTGCACCAGCCCGTGGCGGCGCAGGCGCGCAAACAGCTGCTCCAGATAGGACAATGATATGTCCTGTCGCAGAGAAATATCGGACAGCGTCACCGGTTCCGGATCGCCGTGAATGGCCAGATCCAGCATGGCGGTGACCGCGTAGCGACCTTTTGTTGTCAAACGCATGGTTTATCTGCCGGTGTAAGGGTAATTAGCGATGATTATGGAATACCACAGTATTTTTATCAACTATTAGCCCGGCCCGTCATGTTAGACTGCGGCCCATGATCTGTCTCTTATACACATCTGACGCTGCCGACGACTCCTTACGTGTA
>OJBX01000375.1_pt1 | contig 20451 bp, 21 predicted proteins | sample 1590751 | NCBI WGS metagenome assembly OJBX01 (sample SAMN05416780, study PRJEB24817) | seawater metagenome | isolation source: Sea water | place: Canada:Atlantic | collected 2013-07
GTAAGGAGTCGTCGGCAGCGTCAGATGTGTATAAGAGACAGGTGCTGCTGGTGATGAAGCCGCTTATGTTACTTCCTCCGTTAGTAGCGCTAATTTTCCTGCTAACTTCAGCGCAGTTCCTGTAGGAACCTTAGATAATGCTGGCTCAACTACAGGGCTGTTTGATGCCGCTGAGATCGGGACATTTAATGCCGGCGACACCGGTGGAAACGGTGGCTTGGATAATATGACAAAGAGTTGGTCTATCCGACATTCAGACGGACAGGTACGGTATGGTTCCTCTGTTGTAGCTACAGTTGCTGTCGCACTTAATACAGAAATTAAATGGGATATTGCTGCGGATGGTACTGTTACAGTATTTGGAAGCACAACTTCTCATACCTTTACCCAAAAGGCAGACGGGATAAGCATACATTGGGCATTTGGTGTATCAAACGCTAATCGTGTACTAGAGAATGTACGTTGGATTGATAGCGCCTCTGGCACTGTTGGTAATAATTTCAGAGGGTTCAACTTCACAACCACTGATCAACTAGAAGACACACCAACTGATAGTGCTAATGATGGAATTGGTAATTTCTCAACGCTTGATCCTAATTTTAAACAAGGAATTTCTACTTTATCTGAAGGAAACTTAAAGATTGCATCAAGCTCTGGTTGGGGTGGTTTTGCTGGAATTTTTGGAATGGATTCTGGAAAGTATTACTGGGAGCAATCACACGTTGGTACTGTCGCGGGTAACTTTAATATGGGAGTGTGTCGGGCTGGCGTAGGAACCTCCACGAGTATCACTGGTAACGCTTTTGTAGCCGTCTACGAAGCTGCAAACAACTTTAGAGCTAACGGCAGTAATTTAGGCAATTTCACTCCGTCAGTTACCACCGACTGTATAATCGGATGGGCTTATGACGCAGATGCTCGAAAGCTATGGATGGCGGTCGATAACACCTTTGTAAATCTTGCTTCGGCAGGAACTGGTAACCCTGCAACTGGAGCAAATCCGACTGCAACTATCTCTGGGACTGACTCTGTTTTTGCACTTGGTCAAATTTATAATGCTAGTTCATCTAAGTACGCAGAATATAACTTTGGTCAAAAGCCTTTTGCTTACACTCCCCCAACAGGTTATGTGGCACTAGCAACCCAAAACTTACCATCCAGTGCACCACTCTACACAGGTACAGCGGCACAGTATCGCGTTGGCGCACCAATCATTAACCCATTTACTGATTTACCAAATGCGGTTCATGGTTGGAGAGCAGATTTAGGATTAACGCTGACAGGATCATCAGTTGACCAGTGGGACGATCAAATTGGCTCATGGAACTTAGTTGACGGTGGCACAAAGCCAACAGTCCTGTCTTCCAACATTAACGGTCTTGACGCAATATCATTCCCTGGTGATGGCGGCAACTTATCAATAGGTGGTGTGACACTGACAATGCCGTATACGGTTTTGATGGTTATGAAGCAGATTACTTGGATGATATACGGATATCCTTTTGGTGTGTTCACCCAAAAAGGTCTTCAACAGCGTTCTTCGACGCCTCAGCTGATGCAAGGAGATAACTTAGCCAACACAAACTCAGCCGCAACGGTTGGTTCGTACTTCCCTATAATGGCGGAGTTTGGTAATACAACTTCTGACTTCTTACAGATCGGTGACACCAAAGTAGGGGGTACTGCTTCGGGGGATTCCTCCATCTCAAATTCATCATTCATGTTAGGCGCGGCTCAATCAAGCCCACCATCCAACAGGTCTGCAAACGTAGCCTACGCTGAATTTATAATAGTCGAAGGCGCTATGTCAGAGTTCGATCTTGCAAACTATAGGGCTTATGTAAAAAGTCGATACGGAGTTTAAATGATCGCTGAGAATCCATTTTAAGATGTAACACAAGCAAGAGTTAAATAACTATTATAAATAAACAAGATAACTATTAAAGTTGAGGGTTAAATAATATGGCATATATCGGTAGAAGTCCACAGCTTGGAAACTACAGTAAACTAGATGATATCACGGCTAGTTTTAACGGAAGTTTAACAACCTTCAATATGACTGTTTCAGGCGCTGCTTATGTTGCTTCATTGTCATCATCATTGATTGTTTCGATAGGTGGTGTGCTTCAAGAACCAGAAACTGCTTATACAGTAAGCGGTTCGCAAATTACATTTACTTCACCTCCTGCTGGTGGGGCAGACTTCTTTGCAGTCGCTCTTGGCGATACGTTAGATATTGGAACTCCAAGCGACGGTACGGTTACGGCTGCTAAGTTGGCTGATACCTCAGTGACTGCTGCAAAACTTGGTACTGGCGCGTTGATTGGTACAAACATTCAAGCATTCGATGCTGACACTGCTAAGACAGACGCTGTTCAAACATTCACAGTATCACAACGTGGTGGTGTAACAGATTACGGATCATTAATTGCTAATACTGCTTTCCGTCAAGACCTTGCTTCATCAAATCATTACAAAATGACATTAGCTGGTAGTATCACAATTAACAATCCAACCAATCAAGTTGCTGGTCAGTCTGGTGCAATTGAAATTGTTAATGGGGGATCCTATACAGTCTCTTGGGGTTCTGATTGGGACTTTGCAGCTGGTACTGCTCCTGTTATTACTGTAAGTGGAACGGATCTTTTATCTTATTATGTTTCATCTGCTAACAATATCGTAGTGGATGCGCTCCAGAACTTATCATAAATAATTTTATGATATTATCTATTTTGAGGGAAATTATATGACTGTTCCAGGCTCTCTTTATACGCCAACAATTCGTAAGACTCGTGCATCCGCGTATCTCCTTGAGCAATCACTCCTGTTCAACCTTGCCGACAGCGCGTATCTTAATCGTACGCCTTCTTCAACGGGGGACGTTAAAACATGGACGTTTAGTGCTTGGGTTAAGTTTGCTAGTGGCACGAATTACAATATGCTTATGGGTCATCGACGTGACGGTGCTGGTGCATCTACACAAACCCAAGTAGTCCGTTCTTCGTCAGGTGCATTAATGTTTTATAATTCACTTAGCGGATCAACTGACGCAAATCTAAGTACAGAGGCTCTATTCCGTGATTCTTCGGCATGGTACCATATTGTTTATATAGTTGACACCACTGAGGCGACGGATACAAACCGCGTAAAAATTATCGTTAATGGTACTCAACAAGCCATTGCCGCTGGTGCAGACTGGCCAGCTTTAAACGCAACGACAAGGTTCAATGAAGCAGGACGTTTTATGTACGTAGGCGCTCTCAATGACGCTGCGGATAATCCGTATCTGTTTCATAATGGACTAATGGCTGAGGCACATTTCTTTGACGGCGCGGCGCTTGCTGCAACCAACTTCGGTGAAGAAGACGACGATGGATATTGGATTCCTATTGAATACACAGGAGGGTCTTACGGCACCAATGGTTTCCAGCTAAAATTTGCAGATACAAGCGCGTTTGGAGATGATACAAGCGGAAACACGAACGACTACACACCCAACAACTTCGCCACAGCCGATCAACTAGAGGACTCGCCAACTGATAGTGTTGCTGACGGCATCGGTAATTTTGCAACTGGAAACCCTTTAGTAAAAACACTCACCACATTCAGTGAGGGTAACCTAAAGATTACTGGTGCAAGTTCTTACGACAACATGCAATGCAATATGCCGATCACTCAAGACTTTTATTTTGAGTACAAAATTGTAGGGGATAGTGATCCCGGCACATCAAGAAACGCAGTCGGGTTTTCTCAGAAAAGCTACGACACAACCGTTGAAAAAACTTCTGGTAATGCTTGGAGTATAGATACCAACCGCCAGATATACGACCACACAGTGGCAAATAACACATATATGTCAGGAGATATTGCAGTAGGTGAATATGTGGGTGTTGCAGTTAAAAATAACGGCGATGTGTGGATACGTATTGAAGGTGGGGCATGGTTAGGTGGAGGTAATCCAGCGACTGGGGCTACACCAACGGATCAAATTACCTTTGTTGGATCGATGGATGATTACTTCCCTGCTTGTTGGTTATACAACACGTCAGACATTGGGTTGTTTAACTTTGGTGCGACACCATTCCAAGACGCAGCGCCAACAGGTTTTACTACTATGTCAACCCAGAACCTACCTGCCCCAACAATCGCTGATGGTTCACAATACTTCAATACGGTGCTTTGGACAGGTGATGGTACATCACCAAGAAAGATTACAACAGGGTTTGCTCCAGATTTGATTTGGATTAAGAACCGTACTGATGCTGTAGGACACCAACTATTTGACACCCTTCGCGATAGCGGAACAGAACCGTACCTTCTTGCGTCAGACAGTACGGCTGCTGAAACAGTAACGGGGCGGTACTTAGCAAACCTTGCAAGTAATGCTTTTGATACCGATGGTTTCAATCTTTCAAGCACTGGCAATGTTAGTGCAAAAGAATATGTAGCATGGTGCTGGAAAGCTGGTGGTGCTGCTAGTTCCAATAGTGACGGTTCAATAACTACGAGTGTGTCTGCTAATCCAACGGCAGGTTTTAGTATTATTTCTTATACGGGGACCGGAGCTAGCTATTCAACACCGACGATTGGACACGGATTAGGTTCGGCTCCTAAATTTTATATCATTAAAAACCGTGATCAAACAGATGGGTGGGCGGCTTTACATGATAATATGCTTTCGACGACACCGTGGAATGACAACCATTTAAGACTTGATACAAATGCCGCAGTAAGTGGCGCTCTTCACGTATCTGGCGCTGCGCCTACGAGTTCAATTATTTATTTGGATAGCGACCATATAGTTAATGCAAGTAGTGAAGCTTACATTTGCTATGCTTGGGCAGAAGTCGAAGGCTTCTCAAAGTTCGGTAGTTATACGGGCAATGGAAGCACTGATGGTCCATTTGTTTATACGCCTTTCAAACCTGCTTTCGTTATGACTAAAAGAACAAACAGCACTGGAGACTGGCGGATGCAAGATACCGCCAGAGTTCCATACAATCCATTTACTGGGTATCTCCGCGCATCTACATCTGAAGCAGAGTTGTCTGGTGGAGCTTTTGATTTTTTATCGAACGGTTTTAAAATTAGAAGCACTGACGCTGAGATCAATGCAAGCGGTGGAGCATTTATTTACATGGCATATGCCGAGCATCCTTTCCAAGGCGCTGGCGGTGCAACACAGGCAAGAGCAAGATAACTATTATAAATAAAAGAAATTGTGAAATATTATATTATGTCAACCAAGTAATTAAGGAGATATTTAAACATGGCTTGGGCACTTGTAGAATCAGGTAACGTAACAACAATTTATACACGACCAAAGGCAATCACACTCAATGGCATTCAGCACCCACGTAATATTTTTACTGTATGGTCTGCTGCTGAACTCAAAGACATTGGTATCTATTCATATAATGAAGTCAATGCATCTGTTGACTCTAGTTTCTATACACAGGGCAGTTCTACAGTAGTTGTTGATGATGCCGCTGGTACAGTCACAACGACATATACACATAACGAAAAAGCGCTTGAAGATATTACTGAAAAAGTAGTCACACAAGAAGCAGTTGATGAAGTACCAGCAGTTCTTTATGCAAATGGTGCTATTAAAACTGCATCAATTCCAGCAGTAGAAGAAGAATCCTATCTAAATATTATTTCAACTGGACTAAAGTCACAGAAAAAAGTTTCAGTAAAAGCAACTGCTGCTTCGCTTCTTTCTGGCTCAGATTGGTTGGTAATTCGTGCTGCTGAAGGCGGTACTGCTGTTCCTGCTGCTGTTGCAACATATCGTGCTGCTGTTCGGACTGCTTCTGGTTCAATGGAAACTGCAATCGATGATGCTGCTGATATGGACGCATTCATTGCTCTTCATACAAATACAGCTGATGATGTTGGTGTTCTTAATGATTGGCCAGAAGCACCAGCAATTCTAAGTTAATAAGGATAAAAAGTAATGGCTCTAACAAAGATCGAAGTTTCCAGTGTTAGTGATTCTGCTATTTCAACAGCAAAGATTGCTAATTCTGCTATTTCAACAGCAAAGATTGCTGATGATGCAATTACTCTTGCAAAATTAGCTGCTGGTACTGATGGTGAACTTATCACATGGGACGCTGCTGGTAATCCTGCTGCCGTTGCAGTAGGTACATCTACTCATGTTCTCACGTCAAATGGCACTGGTGCGGCTCCAACGTTTCAAGCGGCTGCTGGTGGTGGTGCTTGGAATTTAATCGGTACGGCGGTTGCGAGTGGGAGTGCAAACCTAACGATTACTGGAATAAGTAGCACATATGATAGCTATTTCATTGCGTTGTCTGACATACGTCCAGCCTCGACCTCGACGCCTTTGCTTAGGATGGGAGATTCGGGTGGTATTGATACTACTGGTTACATGTGGGGTGTTCAGCAGAGTGAGTATAATAACGCAGCTTACAACAGCACCCAAGGCACCGGAACCGCTATTACTCTATCTAACGTCAATACTGGAACAGGAACTGGCGATGGATTTGTAGCGAGTATATGGCTCCAAAGACCTACAGATGGAACCACAGCTCCAATGGTGCATTGGCAATATCAGACATATGTTGGAGGTGGTGGCAGAGGTTGGACTGGTATGGGCGCACGAACTTCCGTTATCAGTTTGGATCGACTTCAATTTCTTATGACTAGTGGAAACATTACATCAGGACGAATGACCGTATGGGGGATTGCACATGAGTAGGTTCCATAACATTAACGGCGAAAATGTACAATTTACAGCCGAAGAAGAAACCGCCCGTAACGCTGAAGAACAAGCGTGGGCTGACGGTGAAGCTGCTCGTAAATGGATAACGATCAGGTCACAGCGTGATCAGCTACTTGCTGCATGTGACTGGATGGCGAACTCCGATGTCACAATGAGTGATGCTTGGGCAACGTATAGAGAAACACTGCGTGATCTACCTGCTTCCCAGTCTGATCCTGCTGATATTGTGTTTCCAACAGAGCCAAGCTAGAGCACAATATATTACAATATTGATTAATAGAGAACTCCAGTTGTTTATAAATAGATACAGATAACTGGAGTTTTTTTATGGCTATACCAAACTCAAGACAAGCATTCAAAGAATATTGCCTTCGTCGGCTAGGTTCTCCTGTAATCGACATCAATGTTGATGATGAGCAGGTTGAGGATCGCATTGACGAGGCGTTGAAATACTATCAGGATTATCATTTTGATGGCACTGAACGTATTTTGCATAAACATATTGTAACTGCTGACGACAAGACCAATCGGTACATCACGATTCCAGAGTCGATCATAGGAATCAATACTATCTTACCAGTCGGGCAAGCATTACAATCTTCTAATCTGTTTAACATACGTTATCAGATTCACTTAAATGATCTATTTGATCTTTCTGCAAGTTCATACGTTCCTTATTGGACAGCGATGTCGCATGTAAGTATGCTTGAAGAATTATTTGTAGGTCAAAAACCAATACGTTATAATCGTCATGTCAACAAACTTCATATTGATATGGACTGGACTAATGATATTTTAACAGGTCAATACGTTATTGTCGATTGTTATTCTATTACTGATCCAGAAACATATACAGATGTTTGGGGTGATCGTTGGTTATCTCGTTATGCAACTGCTATGATTAAACGTCAATGGGGTTCTAATCTAAGTAAGTTTGAAGGTATGCAAATGCCTGGAGGATTAACTTTTAATAGTCAAAAAATATATGATGATGCCGAATCAGAACTTCAAAAACTCGAAGAAGAAATGATTAGTTCATATTCACTTCCGGTATCTGATATGGTAGGATGATCACATGCCTACAAATAAATATTTTACACAATACGCATACGGGCGCGAACAGGATCTAGTTGAAGATTTAATTATTGAATCTATCAAACAAACTGGATATAGTCTTAAATATATTCCGAGAACAATTGTTCGTGATGATCCTTTATTTGGCGAAGATACATTGTCAAAATTTGACGATGCTATTGAACTCGAAATGTATATTAAAAGTGTAGAAGGATTTGAAGGTCAAGGTGATTTTCTTTCTAAATTTAATTTACAGATAGACGATCAGATAACATTTACGGTCGCTAAGAAAAGATTCGATCAGGCTCGGTCAGAAAAGTTAACAACAGAAGTCGGATACAATTACCTTTTAGAGTCAGCAAGCACTACAACCCCATCAAGACAACGATTGAGTGAAGACGGTGCTACAGATTCTATTGTTCTTGAAACAGCAACAGCTGATGGATATAACATTACTTCCAATAGACCAATGGAAGGCGACATTATATTTGAGCCATTCTCTCGTAAACTTTTTGAAATAAAATTTGTAGAGCATGAAGCAGTTTTCTATCAATTAGGTAGATTACAAACATATGATGTTCGTTGTGAAATCTTTAACTACAGCAATGAAGAACTTGATACAGGCGATACATATATTGATAGTATTGAAGATAAATATAGCACTGATATTTTATTCTATGAACTATTACTTGAAGATAATACTAAACTATTAGATGAAAGCGGTGGTTCTATTCTACAAGAATTTAGAATTGAAGCAACTCAGCCTACTGCAAATAACGAATACTATTCTGCAGCAGACCCAATATTCAATTCAAGCACAGTTATAGACTTCTCGGAGAGTAATCCGTTTGGTGAAATTGATCGGTATTAATTATGTTTAATCAACAATACTACCACGGAACGATACGTAAATATATTATAGCGTTTGGTAATTTATTTAATGATATTGTCATAGCAAGATTAAACACTGCTGGAGAACGTATACAAGCAATTGAAGTTCCTATTGCATACGGACCAAAAGAGAAGTGGTTAGTGCGTTTAAAACAGGATCCAAACCTCGAGCAAAATGTAGGTATTACATTGCCGCGCATGGGATTTGAAATTATAAGTATGTCATACGCACCACAAAGAAAACTTGCTTCTACACTACAGAACGCTCATTTAAAAACTTCTGATTTGAACAGATTGAATACACAATATGTTCCTGTTCCTTATGATTTAAATATTATGCTTTCTATTTTTGTTAAGAACGCTGACGATGGAGCACAAATACTAGAGCAGATTTTACCATACTTCCGTCCAGAGTTTACGACAAATATTCGACTAATACCTGAGATGGATGTTGTTGTTGACACGCCTGTTGTTCTTCAAGACGTTTCAATTGAAGACACGTATGAAGGTGATTTTGATACACGCCGAGCACTTGTATATAATTTGACCTTTAATATGAAAGCATATATATACGGTCCAGTGTTTAATCAAGGAATCATTAAACGATCAGTTACAAATATGTTTAACAATCTTCCAGAAAATGCTGGAAACAAAGTTGAAAAAATAACAGTAACACCAGCTCAATATGCAAATGGTGCACCACTCACATCACCATCTGCTAATGCGTCACTATCGGTTGCAACAAGTGCAATCAGTGCTAACTCTGATTACGGTTTCTCGACTAATATAGACCAAGATCCTTTTAATATGGAGAATTCATAATGGCTAAAATGGTATCAAAAGTTGAATTTAAAGTTGTTCACAAACATAGAACAAGTATTGGTAACAGCCCACAATCTCGTCCAAAGAATAAGCATAAAAGAGCATCTTTGAAACGATATCGTGGACAGGGAAAATGAAAACAAATCTTGAGAAGAATATGGAAGCAATTTTTGATTTACCGACTGACACAAAACCAATGGCTGAAATAATTGAAAAAACAAAACAAATTACACCATTAGAAAAAATATCATCTACTGGTAATGATGAGGTAATGGATGACTATTATTATGCAAGAGAAAACTTAAAAGAAATTATTTCAAGTGCACAACAATCAATTGCTGATCTTTCTTCAATTGCATCTACTTCTGAATCCCCTCGCGCATACGAAGTTCTTTCCACCATGATGAAAACAATTGTGGATGCTAATAAAGACCTCCTTGAACTTCAAAAGAGTGTAAAGAAACTTAAAGAAGAAGATAAAAAAGATAACCCTCAGAATGTTACTAACGCTCTTTATGTTGGTTCTACAGGTGATCTAATGAAGTTAATCAAAGATAATAATTAATTATTCATAAGGTAACAACCTATTATAACGTGTTTGACGAAGAAGTCAATAGAAAAAGTGAAATAATGTCAGATACTTATCTTGCTAATCCCAATTTAAAAAAAGCATATGTACCGATTGAATGGACCGAAGAACAGGTCCAGGAAGTCATTAAATGTTCTAAAGATATTAGTTATTTTATTAAAACATATGTTAAAATTATCAATCTAGATCGTGGTCTTATTGATTTTGAGATGTATCCTTTTCAAGAGGATATGGCTAAGATGATTGATGATAATAGATTTACAGTTATTAAAACTTGTCGTCAGGCAGGTAAAACGACCACATCCGCAGCAGTTGTACTATGGCATGCATTATTCAATGAGTCGTATACGGTAGCGATTCTTGCTAATAAACTATCTACTGCCCGAGAGATACTTGCCCGTGTTCAGAGAGCGTTCGAATATCTCCCGAAATGGTTACAACAGGGTGTGGTCGTGTGGAATAAAACGAATGTAGAGTTTGAGAACGGTAGTCAGATAATCGCTTCTTCCACTGCTTCCTCTGCAATTCGTGGTTACTCTATCAACTTTCTATATCTTGATGAATTTGCATTTGTGCCTCGTAATATACAAGATGACTTCTTCACTTCAGTTTATCCTACTATTATATCTGGTACAAATACAAAAGTTGTTATTACTTCTACACCAAACGGTTTTGATTTGTTTTATAAAATATGGATTAATAGTGTAGAAGGAAGAAATGAATATGCAAACTTTGGAGTTGACTGGTGGGATGTTCCAGGTAGGGATGAAGAGTGGAAAGAAAAAACTATTGCAAACACCAGCGAAGATCAGTTCCGTCAGGAATTTGAAGCTGAGTTTCTTGGTTCCGCTAACACTCTTATCTCGCCAAATATATTACGTTCTATAGCATTCACTACTCCAATATCAACACATTACGAGGGTAGTTTAAGTATATACAAAGAGCCAGTAAAAGATGGTGTGTATTTCTGTGTTGTAGATACGGCTCGTGGTGTTGGTATTGATGCTTCTGCTTTTGTTGTTATTGATGTTGCTTCGGTTCCATATGAGGTCGTTGCTTGTTATAAAAACAATATTATCGAACCATTAATATACCCAGAAGTTATTCATAATGTGGTTAAAAATTATAATGAAGCATATACACTAGTTGAAATTAATGATAACGGTCAGCAAATAGCTGATATACTACACCATGATTATGAATATGATAATATTGTATTTACATCGGTGAAAGGTAGAGCAGGTCAGGTTATTGGTGGTGGATTCTCTTCTTCGGTTCAACGTGGCGTAAGAACAACTAAACAGGTCAAACGTATTGGTTGCTCTAATGCTAAGACGATGATTGAGAAGGACAAGATTAAACTACATGATTTTAATCTCATTAATGAATTGTCTACATTTATTCAAAAAGGAACATCATACGAAGCTGATATAGGTTCACATGATGATTTGATAATGTGTATTGTGTTATTTTCATGGGCAACGAACCAAGAATTCTTTAAAGACTTAACTGACACCGACTTTAGAAAAAAACTTATGGAAGACAGAGATAAAATGATCAATGATGATGTTCTTCCATTTGGCTTTATAGATGATGGAAGCGATATCGAAGAAATAATAAATAAAGGGAGCCAAGAGTTTTGGAGTGGAGCTGATTTTTCAAACAAATGGTGACTCCTGACTAAATCTATATTTTTATAAATAATAATGAAAATTAAATAGATAGAATAACTCTATAAAGTAGGAGAATAAACAATGCCTTTTCAAGTATCACCAGGTGTTAATGTTTCTGAAATCGATCTTACTACAGTTATCCCTGCAGTATCAACGACTGATGGTGCTATTGCTGGTCGTTTCAACTGGGGTCCAGCTGATAAACGAGTATTGATTAATTCAGAAGACACATTAACCGCACAATTTCAAAAGCCAGATAGTGACAACTATCAAGAATGGTTCACCGCTGCAAACTTCCTTGCTTACGGCAATTCGCTGTATGTTTCCCGTGTTTTAAACGGCGCTAACAATGCAACTGCTAATGCAAACACAAACATTCTTATTAAAAACGACGACGATTATGAAAATAACTATGCATCAGGCGTTGCTGGAGCAGGTGACTGGGTTGGAAAATATCCAGGAGCAATTGCTAACTCGCTTGAAGTTTCTGTTTGCCAAAGTTCAGTTGCATGGGAATCAACTCTTTCATCTGCTAACCTCGTATTTACACCTGCTTCAACAAGTGTCCTTACAAAGGGTGCAAACACATCAGTTGATCTTACATCTGGTGCAGATATTGACCTTTCAACTACTATATCTGTTGGTGATGTTTTATTCCTACAGACAACGGACATTAATCTTGGTGATGGTATTAAAGTAGCATCTGCTAATAGTACTGTTATCACTCTTGCAACTGCACCTACCGCTGTACAACTTGGTACAACAGGTGTTACGAAAGTAAAATCTGCTGCTGTTAAAAGACGTTGGGAATATTTCAACTTCTTTGATGCTGCTCCAGGAACATCTACATACGCTACTCGCGCAGGTGGTTCTGGTGATGAACTTCATATTGCCATCGTTGATGAAGATGGTGACATCACTGGTGTTCGTGGTCAGGTAATTGAGCGTTTCTCAAATCTATCTCGTGCCCGTGATGCAATGTCAGATGATGGAACATCTATCTATTATAAGGAAGTTATTAACCAACGTTCACAGTGGCTTTGGTGGGCTTCTCATGTAGATAATATGACTGGTGCAGGCGGTACTGCTTCTCAGACATATACAAACTCAAACGATCTACCAACATCTACCTCGATGGCTGGTGGTTCAAATGGTGCTGCTCCAACAAACGCACAACTTATTAATGGTTATGATTACTTTAGTTCTGCAGAAGACGTTGATGTATCACTTATCCTTGGTGCTGATTCTAATCAAACTCTTGCAGTTCATATTATTAATAATATCTGCGAGACTCGTAAAGACTGTATTGTTTGCTTGTCACCAGAAGCCGCTGACGTTGTAAACAATAGTTCTTATGCTGGTAAAGAAGCAGAAGATACTATCGCTTTCCGCAATACACTTCCTTCAAGCTCATACGCTGTGATGGATTCTTGCTGGAAGTATCAGTATGACAAGTATAATGATGTATATCGTTATGTTCCAATGAATGGCGATACTGCTGGTCTTATGGTTCGTACAGATACAAACCGTGATCCATGGTTCTCACCTGCTGGCTTTAACCGTGGTAATGTAAAAAATGTTATTAAACTTTCAGTTAATCCTAAGAAAGCAGAACGCGATTTGCTTTACAAAGCAGGTATTAACCCAGTAGTTACATTCCCAGGTCAGGGAACAGTACTATTTGGTGATAAGACTTTGCTTGCTAAACCAAGCGCGTTTGATCGCATCAATGTTCGTCGACTCTTTATTGTTCTTGAGAAAGCAATTTCTACTGCTTCTAAGTTTACATTGTTCGAGTTCAACGATGCCTTTACTCGCTCACAGTTCCGCAACCTCGTTGAACCATTCCTTCGTGATGTTCAAGGTCGTCGTGGTATCTTTGACTTCCGTGTAGTTTGTGATGAAACGAACAATACTGGCGAAGTCATTGACCGAAATGAGTTCATTGGTGATATTTACATTAAGCCAGCTCGTTCAATTAACTTTATTCAACTTAACTTCGTTGCAGTTCGCACTGGTGTTGATTTTGAAGAAGTTGTTGGTCAGTTCTAATATAAATAAAAGAAAGAACCCAGGAGAAACAATATGGCTTTTAGCGTAACAGAATTCCAAGGACAGATGCAGTATGGTGGCGCTCGACCATCGCTGTTTGAAGTCAATATTTCTAACCCATTCAACGCATCTGCTGATGATAAAGTTCGCTTCATGTGTAAAGGTGGTCAGATTCCTGCTTCAACAATTACGCCAGTTCCCGTCAAGTACTTTGGTCGTGATGTAAAATTTGCAGGCAATCGTACTTTTGAACCATGGACAGTAACAATCATCAATGATGAAGACTTTGCTGTTCGTAGTACTCTTGAAGAATGGCATCAGAATATTAACACAGTACAAGGCAACGTTCGACAGGCTGGTGCTGGTCCTGAAGCATATAAATCACAAGGTTCTGTGATTCATTATGGTAAACAGGGTAATATTCTTCGTGAATATAAATTTATTGGTATCTTCCCATCTACAATTGCAGCAATTGATCTTAATTGGGAAACTGAAGCAATTGAAGAATTTACAGTAACATTCGAATATGATTACTTCACAGTTGATAATGCAAGTGAATTTGGTATCGCTATTACTGCATAAGATATTTTGTATTTTTATTGAAAATAGGGGAGCTTCTATTTCTGAGGTTCCCCATTTTCTTTTTTCAGTTCTTATAAATAATAAGAGATAAAACTTACAGTATGGGAATTAAAAAAAATGGCTGAACTTTTTGGCTTCACCATCGCCCGAAAAAAACAAGACGATCAACAAGAAAACCTTCCTTCAATTGTTTCACCAACGCAAGATGATGGCGCAGTTGAAATTGCTCCTGGTGGAGCATATGGAACATATGTTGATCTTGAGGGCAAAGCAAAAAATGAAGGCGAGCTTGTAACTAAGTATCGTCAAATGGTTCAACAACCTGAGTGTGATTCTGCAGTTCAAGATGTTGTCAATGAAGCAATTGTTGTTACTGAAGACGCTGGTCCAGTAAGTATTGTTCTTGACAACCTCGAGTATCCTGACTCTATTAAAAAGAAAATAACAGAAGAATTTAAATCAGTATTAAAAATGCTCGACTTCAATAACACTGCTTATGATACATTCCGTAAATGGTATGTTGATGGTCGTTTGTATTATCATATTGTCATTGACGAGAAAAATCCACGTCAAGGTATTAAAGACCTACGTTATATTGATCCTCGCAAGATTCGTAAAATTCGCGAGCCTATTAAGGAAAAAGATAAAAGAACTGGTGTTACGATTTACAAGGGTATGAATGAATACTATATGTACAATCAAGGTGGCATGACAAGTGCAAATTCATCACAAGGTGTTAAGATAGCAAAAGATTCTATTGCTTACTGTCATTCTGGTTTACTTGATGAACGCAATAGTATGGTATATTCATATTTACACAAAGCATTAAAACCACTCAATCAGTTGCGGATGCTTGAAGATGCGGTTGTCATTTACCGTCTTGCCCGTGCGCCTGAGCGTAGAGTATTTTATATTGACGTTGGTAACTTGCCTAAGATGAAAGCAGAACAGTATATGCGTGACATGATGGTCAAGCATAAAAATAAACTGATCTATGATGCATCTACTGGTGAAGTAAGAGATGATCGCAAGTTCATGACAATGCTTGAAGATTTCTGGCTTCCTCGTCGTGAAGGTGGTCGTGGTACTGAAATTACAACACTTCCAGGTGGTCAAAGTCTTGGCGAAATGGATGATGTTGATTATTTCCGTCGCAAACTTTATAAGTCGTTGAACGTTCCTGTAACTCGTATGGAAGCTGAAGGCAATTTTAATCTTGGACGGTCATCTGAAATAACAAGAGATGAAGTCAAGTTTAATAAGTTTATAATGCGTTTACGTACACGATTCTCAATATTATTCGATGAGATTCTTGAAATTCAGTTGGCGCTGAAGGGTGTTATTACTCGCGCTGAGTGGAAAGAAATGAAACAAGATATTCATTTTGATTATCAAGAAGACAATCATTTCACTGAACTTAAAGACACTGAGATTATGCAAGGTAGATTACAAGTGCTTGGTGAAATTGATAGCTATGTCGGTAGGTATTTTTCTGGCGATTGGGTTCGTAAAAATGTTCTTCGTATGACTGAAGAAGATATTAAAAACGAGCAGAAACAGATTGACAAAGAAGAAAGTGATGATCCTGATGCAGAAGATCCTGATGCGGAAGAAAACGAAACACCAACACCAATAGCCCAGACAGAAGCGTTTGAGCCTCCTGAGGAAATTTCTGCAGAAGAAAAAGAACTCATAGAAAGAATGACTGAATATTTAGATGTTGCTTTAGAAAAGGACTAGTGATGTCAGAAATACGTGATGCCAAAATTCTTTCGGCAGCAATTAAATATACAGAGAAAAAGATTGCTAATCTGAAAGAAGACCTAGTATTACCTACTCTCATCGAAGGTCCACAAGGCGATCCAGGTGAAAAGGGTGATAGGGGAGAAAGAGGCGAACCAGGCGAGTCTGGAAGAATTATTGTTGAATCTAATGGACCAATTGGACCAAAAGGTGAAACTGGTTCTACTGGTCTTTCAATCAAAGAAGCAACAATTGCAGACGGTAAACTTCATTTAATTCGTGAAGACGATCAAATTTTCACTGCAGGTGATGTTGTTGGTCCTCGTGGCGGGCAAGGTGCGCCTGGTGTACAAGGCGAACGTGGTGATAAAGGCGAACAAGGATTACTCGGAGAGCAAGGATTAATTGGACCACAAGGTTTGATTGGTCCAAAAGGTGATAAAGGCGACAAGGGAGATAAAGGCGACCAAGGACCAAAAGGTTTTGTTGGTTTGCAAGGTGATATTGGACCGATAGGACCAAAAGGCGATATAGGTGCAGTCGGCGTACAAGGCAATGTCGGTCTAAAAGGTGATAAAGGTGACTCTGGTCCAATTGGCCCACAAGGATCGGATGGAGTCGCTGGACCTCAAGGACCATCAGGTCGCGACGGTACTGAAGTAGATGTTTCTGCAATAAAGAAAACAATTGAAGAGGATCTTACTGGATTTCGAAATCAAATAAGCTCCCAAGTATCTAGACTTGCTATGAGTGGTGGTGGTGGAGCTGGTGGTGGCGGTGAAGTTTGGTTACATCGTCTCAATGATGTTGACTATGCTTCAGTAAAAACTCCATCAAACGGAGAGGTGCTTGTCTATAGTACTTCCAAAGGTAAATGGGAAGCAGGTAGTGCAGGCGGTGGTGGTTCTGCCCTGACTATTAAAGAAGAAGGCGTATCAATTGGTAGCACAATAAGTGAAATTAATTTTATTGGATCAACTGTAACCGCTTCTGGTAATTCTACAATCATAACAGTCAATTCAAACCCAGACGCTACGTTTATTGCTAATACTGTTGCTCGTGGTCTCTTTTCAACAAAAGCGGAATCTGCAGCAAATACATATGTTAATATACTATTGTCAAATACCAATGCTAGTATTGCAACAAAAGCCAGCGAAGCTAATTCACTGCTAAGACTGTCTAACACTAACTCATATATTGCAACAAAAGCCAGCGAAGCTAATTCACTGTTAAGACTGTCTAACACTAACTCATATATTGCAACAGTAGATGCACAAAGAGCACTTGATCTTTCAAATACCAATTCATATATTGCATCTGTCAGCGGCGCTATTACTATTCAAGATGAAGGTTCAGCACTATCGACAGCGGCAACGACATTGAATTTTGTTGGTTCAGGAGTTGCGGCAACAGGTACGGGAGCGACTAAGACCATCACCATAGCAGGTGGTAGTAGCGGTATTGGCGCATCTGGATACGTATCAAGTCTCTTATGGGGTTAAATTTTTATATTAAATAGTTAAGGAAACAATAAAATGTCTGCACCAAACCTAGCAAGTATAACTACTATTACTGCAAAAACAGGATTGACGGCTCTTAGTGATACAAGCGCAACAACATTACTAAGCAATGCTGCATCTAGCGGCAAGGCTTTTAAACTATCTTCATTATATGTTTGTAACGTTGATGGCACAAGCAACGCTGATATTACTATTAAAGTACATTCAGCGGCTGCTGGCGGTGGTACAGGTTTTGCTATTGCATCAACGATTGTTGTTCCAGCAGATGGATCAGCAGTTATCATTGATAAAAACTCACCGATTTATCTTGAAGAAGATAAGTCACTTGTTGCAACAGCCAGTGCTGGTGGCGACCTTGAGTGTGTTTTAAGTTACGAAGAACTTTCATAAAATGGCTATATATAGTTTAAATGGGAAATATCCTGAAGCATTACCAGAAAGAATTCGTCTTAGTGATGGAATGACAAGAACAAAAAGCAGCACATTCACTGCCGAAGAGATTGCTGATGCTGGATATGTTGCTGTAGTTAAACCATCATATGATAGAACAACGCATACACTAGACTGGGATGGCACAGACTTTACATCAAGACTTTATAACGATGCTGAAATTGCTGCTGAATGGGTAGGAATTAGAGCTAGTCGTGATCAAATTTTAACTCAAGTTGATAAAAATCACGGAGTTACTATTGATGCTAATACCTATAAATCTGCAGAAACCACTGCCGGATTATCTGACGATCAAAAAGCTGCAAAACAAGCACTAAGAGATATAACAAACGGGGATAACCCTTTTAATATTTCATGGCCAAGCCCAGTTTGAGGAAAATGTATAATGCCTAAAGTAATTGGATACGATCCTGTAGACCTAGGATTTGGTGGAATGATTAATTATTCCGGTGCAGATAATAATAAAGTTTTAGATGATGTTAAAGATGGTGATTATCCAACGCTAGCAATAACCGATCCAAACTGGGATGATACTATTTTATCGTTGAATTTTGATGATAACATTACCGACCTGACAGGCACGTTTAGCACATACTCATTGACTGGTTCTTATAACGCTGATGCAAAATTTGGCACAAAAAGTTTACGCACTAATGGTAGTGGTGGTCTTATAAACACATCTGAAAATGCTGCTTTGTCTTGGGGTACAAGCGACTTTACTATCGAGTTTTGGTATAAACACTCAACTTGGTCAGGCGGCAATGCTTACTTTTTTCACGGTAGAATTAATAATGGTGATAACTTCATTATGTATGTTGATACATCCGGTAATCTAAATATATATGATCCTGGTTCTGGCGGTGTTGGGGTATACACTGTTGGAGTAGCAAATTCAGTGCTCACTGCTGGGAGTTATCAACATATAGCTGTAGTCAGAGCATCAAACACCCTGAAAATATTTATTGATGGTACTCAAGTAGGCACAACTGCAAGCATCACGGAAAGTTTCGCCCTTACGCGAATGGGTATTGGTAGTTATGGTGGTGGTACAGGTTTTTTATCTACTGGTTTAATCGATAGTTTCCGTATTACGACAATGGCTCGTTATACTGGTAACTTTACTGCACCTATAGCAGAGTTCCCAACAAGCTAACAATAATTATAGTTTTCAAATATTATAAATAATAAAGTAAATACTTAAATGGAGGTCGTTTTGACAGATCAAGTTAGAGATGCTATTATCGCTTTACAGGGTGGTAATTCAAGTGAGTTCAAATCAACTATTGACGCTAGTTTAATGGCTCGGGCAATGGATGCTATTGAAGTGCAAAAGGTTGCGGTTGGTCAAAATTTTTTTGGAGAGCCAGAACAAGAATCTGAAATCGACTTAGAACCAGAGGAATCATCAGATGAAGAAATTTAAAAATCTGTTCGAAGAAATAGCTGCTGACCAAAAACCACCAAAAGGTCAGAAGAAGCCAGAGAAATACTTGAAGCCTGTATCAAAAGGCGAACAAGAATTTGCTGATAAACATAAAGTAGATAAAACAGATTATCCTCTCGGAAACGATGAGATTTATACTGGTGATCATAAAGGTCCAAAAGAAGATCCTAATCACGTAGGTGGTAAACCTAAAAAAGGTGAGCCAATTCTAAAGACGTATAAGTCTATGACTGGTGGAAAATCTTCAAAGCGTTCTGCCGATAAGTCACAAGGTGATATGAAAGCAGTAATGCAGGGTTCTTCTAAAGTTACTGAATCAGTTGAACTTGATGAAGCATTCAATGCTGGTACTCTCAAACTGAAATCTGGCGAAATGGTAAAGGTTGATGATGCTTCTGCAAAAGCTCTCAATACTGCTATTGGTCAACTCAGTGGTGCAAATAAAAAGCGAATGGAAGCCGAAGCAATGAAAGACAAGTCATCTTTCAATAGTATGGTCAAATTTGCTAAGTCTGCAATGTAAAGAAAAGAACAGACTATGGCACAAACGATTACAGTAAATCAAAGTAAAGGCAGTCGAGGCGTTAGTACTCTAGTAGTTCGTGCTAATTCAACTGGATTTATTTCTTTTACTGGTAATGCGCCAGAAAACTACGCAGCTAATACTGCTGGCGAAACAGTTTCTTCTTTGTATATTGCTGAAATGTATTGGAATACTAACAATGCAAACTTTTATTGGACCATTAGACGTGGCAACACAACAGTATTTAGATGTTATGGTCAAAATGGATATGTAAATTTTGCTGACAAAGGGATGCGTTTAGAAACACCGACCGAAGCTCAAGCGAATGTTGTCTTCA
>OJBX01000376.1_pt1 | contig 20319 bp, 15 predicted proteins | sample 1590751 | NCBI WGS metagenome assembly OJBX01 (sample SAMN05416780, study PRJEB24817) | seawater metagenome | isolation source: Sea water | place: Canada:Atlantic | collected 2013-07
CTAAAACTATGTTATCCCCAAATGGAAGTGTATGGGGGCAGGTTGACACGTAGGGATAATGAACAGGTACCTAAACTCCCTCACCCTTCCTCTTGCCGTAGCTATGGCAGTTGGCACTGTAGATGCCAAGGCACAAGCATTGGAAGAGGTAATAGTTACTGCCCAGAAACGCGAACAGAGCCTTCAAGATGTGCCGATTGCCGTGGCAGCGTTCTCGAACGAAATGCTGCAAAAAGCAGGCGTCAAAGACATGTTCGAACTACAGGCCAATGACCCAAGCCTGGTTGTAGGTCAGGGGCATAATGCCTCCACTTCATCGTTCGGTATTCGAGGCGTATTCACAAGTTCCAATAACTTTGGCCTTGAATCTTCGGTTGGCCTGTATGTTGATGGCGTCTATCGTGCACGCCAGGGCTCGATGCTAAACGACCTGGTGGACATCGGCCGTATCGAAATACTCCGAGGCCCCCAGGGTACACTGTTTGGCCGCAACACTCCCGCGGGCGCTATCTCGGTATTTAGTGTTGAGCCAGACTTTGAAGGAACTGGCTATCTTCAAGTGGAGGGTGGCGAGTATTCTCTGTTATCCGGCCAAGGCGCCAAGTCCTTCACCGTTATTGAAGACATTCTGGCTACAAGAGTGACCGGCTTCTACACAGAGCGGGACGGCACTATCAGCGACGTCAGCCTTGGAGATGATAAGATCAACGATCGCGACCGCTGGGGCGTCAGACTGCAAGCCCTATGGACGCCAACTGACGAGCTGTCCGTGCATGTTATTGCGGACCACTCAGAAATCGATGAGGTGTGCTGTACTACCAACAGCTGGAAGAACAACTTTGTCGCGGATGAAGTGCCAGGCAAGACGGGCACGGACGCCAACGCCGTTGCACTGGGTTCCAACATTATTCCGGGTAGTGAATACTTCGAGCGGGAAGTGGCACTCACCTTCCTCCCCTCCTCTGAGAATGAGGACAAGGGCATTTCCGTGCAGGTCGACTGGCAAGCTGACTGGTTCACGTTGACTAGCATTACCGCCTACCGCGAGTTTGAGTCCCATGAAACCGTTGATGTTGATTTCATCGACCTCGACGGGAACGTTCAGGACAACCAGCAGGAACAGAGTCAATTCTCACAGGAACTACGGTTCGCCAACCAGTTCGACAACTGGAACTATGTGGCTGGCCTCTACTACTACGAGCAATCGTTGGACACCGTGTCTTACCTGGGTGTGGGCGATGACGCTTCCGCGTTACTGGGGCTACCGCCCAACGCATTTATTGGTGGAACAGGATCTACAAACTTCGCAGATCAAGAGCACACCAGCTACGCCGTTTTTGGTCAGTCCGACATCAACCTGACAGACAGTCTCGTACTGACCGCCGGCCTGCGTTGGACCAATGAGGAAAAAGAGCTCAGCAACATCTTCATCGACGATGCTGGCGAGGGGCCGCTACCGATTTACGACAACTGGGGCTTCTACTTCTTTCCGCCGTTGGCACCAGTAGATGACGTGTACGAAGAAATCGATGATGATCAAATAACCGGCACGCTTAAACTGAGCTGGTTTGCCTTCGATGACATTATGTTTTACGCCTCTTACGGTACAGGCTACAAATCTGGCGGCACAAATACCGACCGATTGGTACCCGGACTTCCCTACATATTCGGTCCGGAAGACTCCGAGTCCTATGAAGTGGGCATGAAAGCAACCTTCCCTGAGCAGGCGCTTCGCCTCAACGTTGCCATCCACAGGACCGACACCAACGACCTACAAACCGTGTCGTTCCAAGGCAACGGATTCACTTTGCTGAATGCAGGAGTTGCCGAGGCCCAGGGGGCCGAGGTCGAAGTCTCCTGGTTGCCTACCGAACGACTGACCATGAACCTTGGCTACGCCTATAACGACGGCGAGTATTCCGACTTTGAGCTGGGACCCTGCCAGGTAGCCACACCCTGGCATACCGGACTTCCTGATCCCGGCGATAATGGGGACGGCACTTGCGACCGATCAGGCGGAATGCTCCGGGGTAACGCTGAGAACCGGGCGACCTTGAGCGCTGACTATCGTTTCAGCTTTTCCAGCGTCATTGAAGGATTCATCTATGGTGAATACATCTATACCGACGAGAGGATGACAGACGTCAACAACGATCCTCTGAAGTTGGACGACGACTATTTTTATGTCAATCTACGAGCGGGTCTCGATTGGATCAGCTTGGACACATCCCTTACAGTCTGGGCAAGAAATCTCACCGACGAAGACATCGTAGCCACAATCGCTGACGCCGTAGCCCAAGAAGGCAAGTTGATCGGCTACTATGGTGCTCCGCGTACCTGGGGAATCACTCTCCGTAAAAACTGGTGAGTCTTTTGAAATCAATCGGTCATCGCGACGCACAAAATCTCTAATGACATTGTAGTGTGGCGCGGTGATCGATTGAATTTAGAGCCTATAAGTGGCCCCAGAATTTTATTGACCGCTAAAGATTGCCGCGGGTCAAGCGCCATTCACAAGCGGACATTCCAGGGCCAACGTAGATTCTCGACTCATACGCTGCTTTAACGAGTCAGGACTTATGACAGTGACTGCTAACATCCGCATCCTTGCGAATGTGCCTTCGCACTACTGATGAACACTATGTGGTTATCGAGTTCACAATCAGCTCTTCCAATTGCCCGAGGCGCTCTTTTCCAAAGAACATTTCCTCACCAAAGAAGAACGTTGGAATACCGAAGGCACCGCGATCAGCAGCACGTTGCGTGTTGTCGATCAATTCTCGCTTGACTTCCGAATCTTGTGTAGCTTCTAAAAGCGTCTGGCCGTCCAGACCGCCGTCAGTAAACACTTCAACGAATGTCTCAGGATCGTCCATCTTCTTGCCATCTTCCCACATCGCCTTGAACGCGATCTCAATAAACTGCTCGAGTTCACCCCGTTTTTTGGCAGCGATAAAGGCACGCATTAGAAGCAGCGTGTTGACCGGGAAATTCGGGTTCATCTGATACTTGCTCAAACCATGTCGAATAACATAGCGTTCCAGTTCTAGTTGTTCATACGCCAGCTTCTTAGGTACTTCTGCGAACGTAATGAATGGCGCTTGGTTACCGGTTGACTTGAACAGTCCGCCCAGTAAGCATGGAATATACTCGATACTGATGCCCGTTCTTGCAACCAGCCCATCAATAGTCTTATGCACCAGATAGGCATTGGGGCTGGCAAAGTCAAAAATGAATTCTACGGTGGGTGTAGGCATAAAAAAGCTCTCAATTCATCAATTAAGTGGGGAAGGGTCCGATTTCCGGGCCGTACCACTAAGTCTAGTACCTCGTTCTTTTACCCACACGACATCTTCCTCCAAAAATCCTTCTAATACAGGCGAAAGCACTAGGACGGACGACCTAGCGCTTTCGTCATACTAGCCAAAGCTGGTCTTTTCTTCCATGTCGAAAAGTTCTATTTAGATCACAGTATCCGAAATGGTGGTTCGGTGTAATAGCCTGTCATAACCATCATATCCACCAGTGGCCGAGTGTAAAACCGACCTGTTATCCCATATCACCAGCATGCCTTTTTCCCACTTATGTCTATAGACGAACTCCTCTTTCGTCTGATGGTTATAGAGATCAATCAGGAGTGCATCCGATTCAGACTTGTCCATGCCAACAAAACCCTGGATATATGCAAGCGATGAAAATAGAGCCTTATTGCCGGTTTCGCGATGCGTTATCACTAGCGGATGCTCCTGCTTATCTCGCGCTTTTTCGCTGGTGACAATTTTCATACTGCGTTGGCGATTCTCCTCGCTGTCGCCGTACACTCCATCAGGTGCATAGCCCAGCTCAGCTGAATGTATTGCCATTAAACCTTCGGTCCTTGCGCGTAATTCATCTGGCATCTGCTCGTAAGCAGCCACCTGATCCGCAAACAAGGTATCACCGCCTGAGGGAGGAATCTTGATGCCGTATAGCGCAGTGGCTGCTGGCGGAGTCTTCATAAAGCTCCAGTCAGAGTGGAAGATTTCGGCAAACACTGGAGCTGTCTCATCTGCATTTCTTTGAATCGCGCAAATATGCTTGTGCCCTTCGATATGGCCGAAGAACGGGTCGTCGCCCAACTCACCAAAATATGCTGAAACGCGTTCTAGGTCATCGTTACTAAGGTTCTGGCGCGGAAACACGAGAACCTTATGTTCAAGCCAATGGCTACGAAGTTCAGACACGATTTCAGGCGAAACGCTCTCGGTAAGGTCGATACCTGTTGCGACGGCACCACATGAAGATCCTGTGGGGGTAACTGTAAGTGACATATGTTTCTCCGTTTTATCTGCGTTCAACTTGCGAGACCGACTAGTTGGCACTCTTTTCTAAGCTAAAGCGATCTCTAACCTGTGATGAATCTTGTTCCTCTAAGTTGTGGAACTCTCAAGAGCACGGTCTAATTTAGAGATTGCGCAGCATATGAACAGGTGATATTGTGCCACACGTGGGGTTAGATGCTGCCAATTCTCAATATGCTGAATCAAATAGTGTTCGGCGTCAACTATCTTGTCCGGTTGGCGACAACTATGATGGCCGGTTGGGTGGTTTTAATGTTTACTAACTTTTCGCCTGTTTCACGTGCTGCTGTTTCCGGTAGCTCTCTCCCTCCAGTTCAATAATTGTCGCGTGATGGATGAGCCGATCAATCGCGGCCACCGTCATAATGCTGTCAGGGAAGATTTGATCCCATTCGCTGAACGGCTGATTGGCCGTAACGATGAGGCTGCCGCTTTCGTAGCGGTGGGCGATGAACTCGAACAAGACGTGAGTCTCCGCATCCGTTTTTTTCACATAGCCGATATCGTCAATGATGAGTACCCGGTATTTGTCCAGTCGAGTCATTGCGGTCATCAGATCCAGATCGCGCTTAGCTTGCTGCAACAGCTGAACTAGCGCGATGGCTGGAAACAGCTTACAACGAACGCCTTGTTCGACCAGCTGATGACCTAGGGCATTGGCAATGTGAGTTTTCCCAGTACCGCTGGGACCAATGAGCAAGACGTTGTCAGCACGATGCGCCCAGTCGGTGTCCTGTTGCAGTTTAGCCAGAGTGGTTTGCTGGGCTTTGATCAGTGCGTTATTTTCTAGCGTGGCAAAGGTTTTATGGGTGGCCAAGCCGGCTTCACGCAGCCACTTGTAGGTCCGTCTCTGATAGCGGTCTGAGAGCTCGTATTCACACAGAGCCGCCAGATAGTCCGTGTGCGACCAGCCTTGCTCGATCGCACGATCCCATAACGATTGATAGTGACGAACAAACGCGGGCAGCTTGAGTTCTTTGAGTAGCAGCGCCACGGTATCGCTCATAAGAGATCCTCCACCATGGTGTCTTCGCGCTGACCTTCGCTTTTGATCGATGACAATAGCTCGTTGTAACTGATCAATGAGTGCTGGGTAGTTGTCGTCGCCGAGGTGAATTCCTGCCCCCTCAGATAGCGAGATTGAATGTCTTTAATTGACGCGAAGCGACCAGCCCGAGCCTCTGCTAACAGGTCGAGCCCCAGGCACTCCTCATCGTCGTACTCAAACGCCAGTCTCAGCACGGTAACAATCCATTTGCAGGCTTCGCGGGGTTCAAGGTGTTGATCAGCCAGCTTCCAGAGTTCACGGTAATTGTCGTCGGGCAGCAAATCGTCACGCAGTTGTGAGTAGCGGAACGCCTGTGGTTTGGAGGCCAGTGAGCGAATAACGTGTTGGTAATTGACGCTACGCCCCCGCTGCTCACCTGGCTTGGGATAGACGCGCGGCAACGTCAGTGCCAGCTGTTGTCCGACGTACAGCGCCAGTTGATCATGGTGAACGCGCACCTGAATCCGTTCTCCGATCAATCGTGATGGCACAGTGTAGACCACACGCTTGACTTCAATGGTTGATGAACGAGTAACCTTGACGTTGAATGTCCGGTAGTCAGCCATCTCATCCCCGGGCAAGGGTTGTAAGGAAAGCTGCTCTTCGTCGAAGCGGCTGCGAGTCCGGCGATTCAGTTTGTCCACCACCTTGTCGATCAGTGACTGATAGGCACCAACTGAATCAAAGTCAGCATGGCCCCGCAACTTCAGCTGTTGAGACAGTCGCTGTTTGAGGGAGCCGTTGGCGCACTCGACTACACCATTCTCATGCGACTGACCGGGATTGTTGCGGGTAGGTTGCATACCGTAGTGCGCACACAGCTTGGCGTAGTCGTCCGTCCAAGCGTTTTCTCGATTCTTGCGCGCGGCGCTCAAACTGTCGGTGCGGTGCTCCAGGGGGCTTCCGCCCGCCTGTTTCAAGGCACGCTGCAGACCACAGGCCAGCGCTGCATAGCTCTCGCCCCCTTGCACCACAGTGACTGAGCGCCAGCCGCTGTAGGCCAGTCGGAACTGATACAGCAGATGCGAGAAGGGCTTGCCCTGAATGGTGATCGGACTGTCAGGGTGGGTGAAGTCGGAAAAACCCTGCTGTGATACCACCGCCTGCTGCCGGAACATGACCTCGCGGTCAGGGCCATGCAGCGCTTTCCATTGTTTAACACGCCGTTGCAAAGTTCGCAGGATACGTTGATCGTAATGTTCGGGGTAATGCTCTTCCAGGTAATCGAGCAGAGTGGTTCCCGTCAGTGACGGCTCGTTCTCCAGCAAGTGTACGAGCTCAGTGCTCCATACGGCCTCGAGCGGATCTTCACGGGTGCGCCAATCGCGCTCAGATTGAGTTCGGACTCCCCCAGATTGCTCAATACGCCGTCCAGAACGAACGGAAAGACCTGCTTTGGCGGCGGCCACTTCCTGCGTGGCGCCGGCTTTACGATGCTGCATATACAGCTCCTCTTGTCGGTGGGTAATGTGTTGACCAGGCACTGGTGCTCCATGGAGGAAAACAAATGCCTATTGTCATACCCAACCGGCCAAGATAATTGTCGCTAACCGGTCATCCTAATTGTCGCCGAACAAAATAGGGTCCACTGAGGTTGTGAAGGCCTATGGGCTTCCGGCACTGATAGCCGAGTTAGCTGAGGAAGGCATTTCACAGAATCAGGTTCTGCGAGAGGCAGGTCTTTCCACGCTTTCCGACGATCTTACAATCCATGAGAGAACGGCTCTTTTTGGAGCGGCTCAAGCACTATCCAGGCGGCCGCAAGCCGCACTTCTTGCGGGTCAGCGTCAACGTATTAGTTACTACGGCGCCTATGGCTATGCTCTAGCGACTAGCCGGACAATGCGAGAGGCCGTGGGAACGGGGAGAGCTTTTCTGCACTTGTCTGGAACGCTACTACAAATCTCCTTCCAAGAAGAAAACGGCGAGGGTGTATGGCTTTCACATCAGCCAGAATCACTAGGCCCGCTGCTGCCATTTGTAGCAGAGTATTGGCGAAGTTCGTTGAACACCCTGTTTTCAAATTTCTTGGGTAGTCGATTCCCCTCGATAAGCATGTCATTTCCTTACAAGGCGCCTCGGCACGCTAGTCTCTATAGAGAAATTTTCAGGTGCCCGATCAATTTTGATGCCGACGTCATGGAGTGGCGATTTGACGCGGCCATCCTGGATCAACCCAATTGTCATGCGGACCCATTCACCGTTGAGCTCTGCGAGCACTACTACAAGCAATTTTTCCAACACAGTGGCGCAAGTAGTGAATTTGAGCGTCAGCTACTCCGAACCTGCCTGGACCAAAGACATTTCCCAAAGGTGGATGCGGGAACTGTATCCCGAGCCATGAGTATGTCGTTGCGTACCTTTTACCGACGACTGAAACAAGAAGGGGTAAGTTTCCAGGGGCTAATAGACCGACTGCGCTGTTCTGTTGCAATCGAATACCTCAGGAACACACAGCTGACAGTTGATGAAATCTCCTCCAAATGTGGATATCAGGATGTCGCAAATTTTCGAAAAGCATTTAAGCGCTGGACTGGAAATACGCCCTCTTCCATCCGTGGCGGACAGCGGAGCGCAACTCGCTAACTGTGTAGCAATATACAGGTCGCTTCTGATCTGACAAGTCACTCTCAGCTCTACCGTTTCACCAGGCGCTTTAACCCTTCGTGATCAAGAATGGATACATTGCCAGAGTCTTAATTGATCACCCCCAATGATTGCCATTCATATATAGCTTGGTAAATACTTTGCCTGCTCACACCTAGACTTATAGCCAAATCTACTTGTGATTCCGTTAGCGCATTCCTTCTAGCCAACTGCTCAAAGCAAAATAGTTGTTTCGACAAGCGCATCCTAATTGGCAGAGACGCTATTTCCTCCAGATAAGTTCCTGCTAGCCGGACTCTAGAGCACAGGATACTCGCCCACATGCGATAGAGCTTCGACTACTTTTCGAGCCCGTTCATAGTCACACTTATCTAAATCATCAATAATGAATCTCAACGCGAAAAAATTGGCCTGAGCTCTGAACGAAGACCCTACCAGGCTGTGCATGAGGTTTTTTAGTTTGAGAGCGCATCATCTCTTGTCTTGCTTTTGGGCAACATACGCCGTTTGATCCAACCGTCGAGTCCAGTCTGTTTGAACGAGAATATTCTACTGGCTATCCAGGCCATCAATACGGACTTTACTTCCAATACTCGCTCTTGAAATTCGGTACGCTGAGTCATACTTCCACCTGAATGTTCTGTGGTCTCTCTGCCTTTACCACGCGGCCGGGAAAACCCTTGAAATGAGGAATACCCTGCTCATAATCCAGAAACTCGTCGTCGTCAGAACACAGTACCGCGTCACTCGACAAGAAGGCTCCCGCGAGTTCCTCTGTACCTCTCGTTTCGGGGTACCACCAGCCATGAGGTACTCGTACATGTCCCTCCTTCATCGAAGGCTGAACAGAGAGCTGCGCACTGACCTTACCGTACGCAGTCTGCAGCTCCACCCACTCCTCGTCGACTAATCCATCGCGCTCAGCATCCGTTGGATGCATGAATATTCTGGGAATAGGACAACGCTGTCGTAGTTCGCTGATATTGCGCTGGCCGGTCTGGAAGAAGGGATCTTCTCGAACGCCGTTAAACACGCGATATGGATACTCCAGAGACGGCGTCGGTCCCTCACGGTGATAGGGCAAAGGATCGAAGCCAAGCTCCTCCAGTACAGAGGAATACAGCTCAACTTTACCGGAAGGGGTCGCAAAACCATCTTTGCGATATTTCCGGTATCTCGGCGACGGCATCTCCATGAAGCCGGACTTTTCGAACTCTGCGAATGTGCGGTTGGAGCGAGATAGGCGGTAATCGAGCAACTCTTCTGGCGTCTTCCAGGGGAACCGGTCTTCAAATCCAAAGCGGACCGCTAGGTCGCGCCAAAACTGATAAGTACCACTGCTCTCTTCCGGTGGCTCAGCTACTTTCTGCGAAAGACTAAGACGTGTTGTCCAGTTCCATGTATCAGATATGTGGTTTCGTTCAGAAAATGCGTCTCCAGGTATGACATAGTCAGCGAGCATAGCGGTAGGCGTTAGGAAAAGTTCATGGGCAACGATAAGCTCCTGATTTTGCATGGCCCTATGAATCTGGTGCTGATTCGGATAACTCATCAGCGCATTGTTGCCAAGTACGAAAAATGCCTTCACAGGGTATGGATCGCCGTAAGCCATGGCCCTGAAAAGCTCGCTGGGATTAGCCATTTGACAGCCGGTCACAATGTCAGCGTATGGAAATCCCCAAACTTTCTCAGTTGGTTCTTTCAACATCTCGGCTACGCGATAAGTATAAGCGGGATGCTTCTCATAGCCCAGTTGCTTTGCCTTTTGTCCAACGGAAAGCTCTTCATGCAGTCCAAGTTCCGACTCAGGTACAATGTTGGGGTTGAAGCCGCCGAGAATTTCACCACCGACAACATCCAAGTTACCGGTCACGGCTCTGAGAATCGAGTGGAGGCGAATCGACGATGTTGAAGATATCTGCATATCCGTAATTGGCGTCCAGGGAATAATAGCGCCATCGGCATTTGCATAGGTGCGTGCGGCTTCAGCGATAAGATGCCGGCTTACCCCGGTAATTTCCTCTACGCGCGCTAGCGGATATTCGTCAACCCGAGCCTTTAATTCCTCGAAACCAACACACCACTTCTCGACAAATTTCTTGTTATAAAGCCCCTCGTCAAATATGACCTTCAGCCAGCCCAGACACATTGCAGCATCTGTGCCCGATCGAAGCCTGAGATGAATATCAGCCACCTCAGCCTGCTCTGAGATTCGTGGGTCAAGCACAATTACCTTGGCACCACGCTCACGCGCAGATTCAATCATATTGTAGATCGGTGTCCAGGAGTGTTTTCTGGGGTTATGACCGAACAATACTATACAGTTTGTATTCATGAAATCGCCCATGGGAAACCAGCCATAGGTCATGCGATTGACTGCTGCAGTATTACCCGCACAAAGTGACACACCGCTAATCCAGTTGGGTGATCCAAGCAGGTTCATGAAGCGGCGGTCCGTACCCTGGGTTGTCTGGGTATTCCAGGCAGACGTGGAAACAGCGAAAGCCTCAGGACCGTATTCTTTCACGATATTTTTGAGTTTGGCTGCAATTTCATCCATGGCCTGTTCGTAGGAAATCTCCTGCCACTTGTCTTCGCCGCGCTCGCCAACGCGCTTCAATGGAACTCTTAGACGCTCTTTGTGATTGTGAATGCTGGGAGCCGCTACACCCTTGAAACAAATATTCTTTGCAAGCAAGGGGTTATCATGCGACGTCACGCGGGTGACCTTGCCATCTTTCGCGTCGGTTCGAACCTGACAACCGATGTCACAGATAGAACAAACGGAGTATCCTGTCTTCGTTGTCATGGCTTTCCCTCAAATTCAAGTGTTATCAATGTCGCTCTGGTGTGAAGTCAGGCTAACAATGTGGTCTCCGCCCTGTCGGGCAATGTTCCGCAGTCAAGCGCCAGCCAAAGACGTACATTATTTCGGCAGCTTCAGCATTGCCTTGGTCACCTTAGCGGTCGCTACCAGCTTTCCATCAACGTGACATTCTGTTTCCATGAACGATACTTGCCGCCCACGCTTCGCCACGCGGCCGTTTAACACCAAGGTCTCTCCTACGTGACAAGGCCTTAGTACAGATACGGATATATCCACGGTGGCTGCTGACTCGTGGTCATCCAGAACGCTCAATAACGCAAAATACCCAACCACATCCGCCGCCGCGTAAACAACGCCACCATGTAACACAGACATGAGGTTGGTGTGACGCTCCTCAATACAGAGCGTCGCTGTTACCTTTCCATCGCCTATTTCCGTAAACCGGATTCCCAGGAACTTTGAAAACTCCATGTCATCGTACCGCCGGGCAAGTGGGTGCTCCAGTGTACTGATGTTTACCGATCGCGGCTCGGCCGAAGCTAGAATACCGCTGTCCCGCGCTGGCTCTGAGTCATCGAAGAATACCTCTAACACAGGCTCTGCGGCAGAAAAACTAGTAGACATAACAAGTACTCAAGTAAATTTATCCCGCGTCACATAAACGAGAGCTAGCACATGGGAGTTCATCCCGCACTTAAGAGACGAGCCGGAACATGCTTATGTAATGGTGTGCCGATATGCTTATCGATCAGCTTGGCACTGGTCAACTTGTTGATCCAATAACCAGCTTTTACGACCTCTCCGGCATCGTTAACGAAGTCCATTCCCTGTCCATTGGGAAGTGCCATAAGCCCCTTTGGCATTCGCTCATCGATCGAAACGGAGACCTCGCAGCGGCCATTCTGGGTTTCCAACACCGCGGACGAAAGTTCTTCGAGCCCAAGGCCATCTGCATCCTCGGGGCTGATGGTGAGCTCCATCTGTCCCTTACCCTTGATCCAATCGGGGTTTCTCATAATGCAATTGGCCGTATATGAACGCCGTTGTCCGGCGACTAAAAGCATCGGAAACCCCTCGGGAGTATCCACGGGCGCCTGTAACTGGTCCAGTTCATCGATGTCACGCAAAAGCGTGCCAATAGGCAGTTGAATCTTGTTCTCAGGCTTCGGTAACTTGGTAAAACTGTCAGCGTGGTCTGCAATGCTGATCACAACACCGGATGGCGAATTGCACAGCGCACGAAACATGTCACTACCCGCATTGGGACCCTCAAATCCAGCTCTTGCAACCTCCACGGGGTGCGACATCACGAAGCGCTGACACAATCCCCAAAGCGCAGCTGCCACGTCCTGGCCGGGCTCAAGTGTCTGGCCCAGGGTACGATAGAGCAGATATGACATGACACGCTTGAGTTGCGGCTGCTCTGACAGTATCTCCATCAATACTTGTCCAAACCTGCTGTCACCTTCCTCGGCTGCGGCGGTAAGCTGGTCCAGGGTCGATGCGTCAACTATCCCCAGTTGCTCGATAATTCGGGCATAGATCTCCGCCTCTGGCAGCGTATCGCCAGCCGGCTCGAGCATCGGGCGACGCAAATGGAAGATATTCTTCGGGTAATGCCTCTGGAAATAGGTCGCCTCCCATTTCTCGTACTGACTGGATGCAGGCAGTACATAGTCGCACTGCCTGGCGGTCTCGGTCATGACTACATCTATTGCTAGACTGAAGTCCAAATTGCGAAGTCCGCGTGCAATTCGGTCGGATTCCGGCAGACTATGCACGACGTTTGTGCTTTCAAGAATCATCGCCCGCGGTCGATCCTGGTGATCAGTATCAATCTCATCAGCCAAGACGGCACCCGGATAGAGCCCGCTAACAATAGGCGCACCAGTTACAGGTAGACGATCGACAACCAGAAGGTTCCCCTCTTCATCCAAGGGTGTATGGTCCGTAGGCAACGCCTCGGCAATCTGCAACACAGGTCCCAGCGTCCCCGTCTTCCCGTACTGACCAGTGATAGCGGAGAGCAGCAAGTCCAGGTAACTATTCAACGTTGAATGTGGCGCCATCTGCACGCCAAGATCCTCTTCAAGCGAGAAAGATGAGGCATTGGCAATTGCCTCGGCTGCCGCCTCAATTGTATGCAGTGGGACGCCGCAGTGTTCTGCGTAATCCTTCACCGAAACCTTTGAGAATCGCTCAATGATCTCTTCGTAGCCGCGGGTATGTGCTTTGAGCCAGTCCAGGGGTAGATCGTGGTTTTTTACGATCTGAGCCAGAATTGCGGAAAGGCACCATGCGTCGAATCCAGGCTTAATTGCTAAGTGAATATCCGCATAGTCTGTTGTTTCTGTGCGCCGGGGGTCGAGAACAATCAGTGTACGCTCCGGATCTCTCTTCATCTCACGTAGGAAGTTGCGGGCCTGATCCATGCCATTACTCATAAACGGATTCTTACCGCTAAACATAACGACCTGCGCCTTCTCTATGTCACTGTGCACAGGCAATCCGAACATCTGGCTGAACACAAAGGTATGCCCGGTCTTTTCCTGTGAAGCAGGGTTACCCCTGTATCGCACATCAAGCGCATTCAGCAAAGACGCGACATAGGTCGCTCCGAGGTGGTTGCCCTGGCCGCCGCCCCCATAAAATAGGATTCGCTCGCCACCATGCTGCTCCTGCACAGATTTTAGTTTTGACCCTATCTCTTGGATTGCCTGCTCCCAACTGATGTCAACATAGACTCCATCTTCCATTCGCTTCTTGGGAGAGTGAATCCGATTGTTGTCATTCTGATAGAAGTTGAGCCTTGCCGCCTTGTTGCAAATATAGCCTTGGGATTTCGGGTGATCTTTATCCCCCTTCACCTTGATGAATTGCCGACCATCTTCACCCCCAAGAGTGACTTCAAGACCACAATTCACAAAGCAAAGATTACATGCTGTCTTGTACGTGTTTGTATCTTCCATATCTACTATCCACCCTTAGATCGATTCTTGTAGTGTACAGGCGCGACTAACGCCCACCCTGAGACAAGGAGGCGATAACGCCTTCCCCGGGAGTCCACTGAATAAACTCGGGTGAAACGGCTTCACCCTCGTCGTCGACAAAGCCAACACCCACAGTCTTGCCGCTTCTATTGTCGTGTAGCCGAACAGAGGGGCCCAACTCATGCGGAAGCCACTTGTCCCCCCACGTTGACAACGCCAAAATAACGGGCGCAAGCTCTACACCTTTCTCGGTCAATTGATACTCGTGGAACTTGGATCCGTCGCTCGCGTGTACTTTAGTCAGCACACCGTCGTGAATAAGCTCCTTCAATCGAATCGAAAGTGTATTCTTGCCAATACCCAAGGCAACCTGGAATTCATTGAAGCGGGACAATCCCTGAAGACAACAGCGCACCAGTAACAATGACCACCAGGGGCCCACCTCATTCAGTGCCCTGGCAGCGGAACAGCGCATTTCACCCAGTGGGGTTTGTTTCATTCGCTAGACCTCATATCCACCTGCGTTCATCGTTGAGATCTCAAGAGACATCGCTCACCCTTGAGCCGCCATCATGGCAGTAGACCCCTCATCGTCAATAGCTTCACACGCCGGGATGCCATCCATGATGTACTCGCTGATTGCTGTAATGCTTAATGATGGATTGACACCCGGATTCGCTGAAACCATAGAGCCGTCACAGATGAAGAGATTGGAGTAATTAAACACCCTCCCCTGCCTGTCGACGACACCGGTATCCTCGCTTTCTCCCATCACGGCACCACCGAGGATGTGCGCCGTCGTGGGGGCGCCCAGAGCGATTTCAGTGTTTCCGCGACTCGCCTTACCACCCATAATTTTTTCCACTCGACGAACCAGGTCGTCAACAATAGGCATATCGCAGGACGGAGCATTGTTTTGGTGTGCCAGAGGAATATGGCTCACAATTCGACCAAAACTTCCTCGTCGAAGCTGGAGGGTGCTATCCAGGTGTTGCATGAAAAGCAGGTACACAGTGCGCTCACCCCAGTTGCGGGTGAACATCACCTTCAGATTGGCCAAGGGGCTACGAATAAGCTCCTTTACCATGTTTCGCGCCCGCGCCCAGAACGTGCGACCTGACACATAGGGCCACATCAGGAACCGCCATGTCCCTGATCTCTTGCCCATATGAATCGCCTCCAAGTGACTGTCCTTATCCACGTTGACGATGGAACCAATACACACGCCTTGGGTGTAGTCAATGTCATCGCTCTCCAAGGACGTGACGGCAGCCAGCGCCTCGTTGTTGGTACGGATGTCATGCCCCAGCCTGTCAGATATCCTCGGCAGCCGCTGCCTATCCTTCATCTCCAGCAACAAGGGCACGGTGCCTGTGACACCACCCGCTAGCACCACTGCCCCAGCATGTAGAAACTGCTTTTTCCGGCGCAAGATGCCTCGGCCGCATTTCACAGTCACAATATAACCTTGGCTACCGTCGGGCGCGCCTACAGGCAGAATGTCCACTACTTCGCTTTCCGCCCGAATATCCACGCCCAGTTTCTGGGCCAGATAGAGGTAATTCTTGTCCAGACTGTTTTTGGCATTGTGCCGGCAGCCCGTCATACATTCGCCACACTCAATGCACCCTCGCCGCGCAGGCCCTTCCCCGTCAAAGTAGGGGTCATCAACTAGACGACCCGCCCGCGTACTGTCACCGAAATATATGCCTACGCGAGAGGGACCGTAACTGTCAGGCTTACCGAGGTCGACAGCAAGACTTTTCATCACCCTATCAGCGGGCGACACCTGTTTATTGACAACCGCGCCAAGCATTCTCAGGGCTGTGTCATAGTGAGGCTTGAGGGTATCCTTCCAGTTGGCAAGGCCAGCCCAAGAACCTGATTCAAAAAAATGGGGTTTAGGTGTTGGCAAAGTGGCGCCATAGACCAACGAGCCTCCACCAACACCGACACCTGACATCACAGTGACGTGACGGAAAAAGCTCAGCTTCATGATCCCCCGCCAACCCAAGCCAGGGTTCCACAACCATTTCCTCAGCTTCCAGGTAGTTCCTGGCAACGCCGTCTCGTTGTACCAATTGCCCTTTTCCACAACCAGTACCTTATACCCTTTTTCGGCTAATCTCAGCGCGCTGACGGACCCCCCAAATCCGCTTCCTACAACGACATAATCGTAGGAATCGTTCAATGGACGAGACACTTCACAAGACCCTATATTTCATCTTCTTCGGGCGATGTTTCAACCATTGGAAAGCGACCAAGGCCCTGAACACAAACCGGTCCCACGGCGCACCGACCAACGCCGAGGCATTGAATTTTCCCTTCCTGACGACACCACGCAGATTCGAAAACGCCTCAAACCCCTCACGGCCGTGGTAATGACCAATCCCAGAAGGCCCAACTCCGCCAAAAGGGATATCGTCGGCCATGACATGACTCATGGTGTCATTGATGCAGGCACCACCGGAGTGGGTCTTGTGCAGGATTTGTTCACTGCGTTCTTTATCCCAATCGAAATAATACAAAGCCAGTGGCCGATCGCGATCATTCACTATTTCTAGCGCTTCCTCCATCGTGTCATAGGGCAGGACTGGCAATAAGGGACCGAAAATTTCTTCCTGCATGACCAGCATATCGTCCGTTACGTCAGTCAGCAGCGTCATGGGTAGCTTCGGGCTGTTAGAAAAATCCTCGTTAGAGGGATTTATTTCTATCACCCGGGCACCTTTGGACTTCGCGTCCTCAACGTAATTGACCAAACGTGCCTTCTGCTGATCGGTGATAATCGAGGTTACATCTGGATTACTCGCGATGGCCGGGTAGCCACTGGTGATTTGGGCAATGAAATCAGTGCAAAACTCACCTACCTTGTCGCGTGGACAGAGTATGTAGTCCGGCGATACGCACACCTGCCCGGAGTTCATATTTTTGCCAAAAGCGATGCGCTTTGCCGCTTCCCTAACTGGGAAATCCTCATGGATAATTGCCGGTGACTTACCGCCAAGCTCCAACGTCACAGGCGTCAGGTTTTCAGCCGCGGCGCGCATCACGATGCGGCCCACTTGCGTTGAACCAGTAAAAACCAAGTGATCAAAAGGCAGGTTTGTGAACTGGGTTGCGACATCCACGCCACCATTGACTACCGTTACCAGATCGCTGGGAAAGATGTCTGCGAGAATCCGAGCGAGCAGCTCGCCTGTTCGAGGCGCGAACTCAGACATTTTCAGCATGGCGGAATTGCCTGCTGCGATCGCATAGATCAAAGGAGAAAGCCCCAGGAACACGGGAAAATTCCACGGCACTACGATACCTATCACCCCTAGCGGCTGGGCGTAAACCTTGACACTTGCGGGGGCAAGAATTTCCGGCACTTTTCGACGTTGCGGCTTCATCCAGCGTTTCAGATTCTTGCGGCAATACTTTATGCCTTCCAGCGCCGGAAAGATCTCTGCCATCAGCGTTTCAGCTTCACAGCGGGAATCGAAATCATCGTTAATGGCTGCAACCAGCCGATCCGAGTTTTCCACGATGGCGTTGTGAAGTACATCTAGCCGCCGATAACGTTCTTCCAACGAGGGGCTGGGATTAGCGCGAAAGCGTGCGCGCTGAGCAAGCAGGACCGAATCCAGATCTAGGGATGCGGAGGGGGTATCGACTAATTGGACAACTGTCATTCTTTTCTCCAGACAACTCGGGGGACCACGAGTACTTCAGATACAGCGACCGTTTGCTTTTGGTTGGGTTTGCCCGCCAACAAGGTCCTATTATAGGACCATTTTGGCGGGATGCAAGGATCGACACATGCACTTATGGTGCGTGATTCCACCACGCCAGGTCGGAGAACGCCCGCAAATCCAGTTCATGCGTCCAGGCAGAGCGGTGCTGCATGGCAACATGATAGTAGGTGTCTGCCATTTTCTCAGGCAGAAGCAACCCATCGTGCTCCCTGCCCTTAGTCTTGCGCAGTTCTTCATAGAGTTCCGGGCCCAACAGCTTGCCCAGTGTGTCAGGCGCATCGACTGCGCCATCGACCAGAATATGGGCGACATGAATACCTTTTGAAGCGTATTCAGCATTCAAGGTCTGGCATAGCATGCGGCGGCCACCCATGGCGGCCGCGTGGGAATGCTGCCCTGCATTACCGCGAACCGCCGCGGTGGCGGAGGTCACAAGGATGGTGCCGCCACCCCTCTCTTCCATCAATGGGACAACAGATTTGGCAATACGGAAAAGGCCCATACAGGCCATCTGCCAACCCAACTCGAATACTTTCAAGGTGGTATCTTCCAGCGAACGGCCGCCGATCTGTGCACCCAGATTAAAGAGCACTACCTCGATGGGGCCGATCTTCTCCACTTCCGCCACAAGCTCTTCCAGCGCGTTTTCTTTCACCGCATTTACCAGGTGACCGCTGGCGGAGCCCCCCTCGGCCTCGATAGCCGCAACCAAATTGTTCAGGCCCTCTTCGTCACTACGACGACACAACGCAGCGTGATAGCCTTCCTGCGCAAACTTGCGACCTACACTGCCGCCAATTCCAGCCCCGGCGCCTACTACCAAACATACCTTCTTCACTGAGAATCCTCCGACTTCCACAACCGTTATTCTGAAACGCCGACTTTCTTCGCGTCGACCAATGCATCGACCTCAGCAGCGGAATAGCCAAGGTCTGCGAGAATTTTCTTACTGTGCTGACCCAGCCTTGGGCCAGGGCCCTGGATTCCGGCGGGTGTTTTGTCGAAACGCGCAGCAGGGCGTGGTTGGCGTACCTCACCAAAGCCCTCGAACTCGATTTTTTGGATCGAATCGTTGGCGATAATTTGTTCGTGCTGCATCAATTCCATACGGTTCAGTAGAGGCGCGCAGGGGACACCTTCTGCATCAAGTCGCTCCAAAATTTCGTCGCTGGACCACTTGATTATTTCACCAGCAGTAATGGTTTTTCGCTCCTCACCATTTATGAAGCGATCGGATGAGGCTTTAAACCGCGGGTCTTCAATGAGGTCCTCTCGCTTGATCGCTCTGCACATACCAGCCCACTCCTTATCAGAAACTGCACCGGCGGTGATAAAACGATCTTTGGTCTGGTAAATCAGGTCCATCTTCCCCTGAAACTGCGTAACATCGAATTCCATCTCCGCATACGTAAGTCCCGCCATACCTTCGGGCCAAAAGAACGAGAGCATGGTGTCGAGCATGGACAGACGAATATGCTGTCCTTCCCCGCTCTTCTCTCGAGCGTAAAGCGCCGAAGAAACCGCTTGCGCTGTGGCTAGGGAAGTGACCTTATCCGCGACGATGATCCGGAACATTTGAGGACGACCAGACTCACGGTCCGCCTGGATATCGGTAGCGCCAGACAAAGCCTGTATGACTGGATCGTATACCCGTTTATGGGTATAGGGCCCCTCTTCTCCGAAGCCGCTAATCGAAACATAGATCAGCTTCGGATTGGACTCGCGTAGAACCTCTTCGGAAAACCCCATGCGCTCTATAGCGCCAGGGCGAAAATTCTGGATGAACACATCTGCTGATGCCGTAAGATCCCGGAGTATCTTCTTACCTTCATCCGATTTCAGATCGAGCGCTATTGATTGCTTGCCCCGGTTACAGGAAAAAAAGCCCGACGCAACACCGTTATGCGGCGGACCGATGTGGCGCATTTGTTCACCCATCAGGGGCTCTACCTTAATTACTTCAGCGCCTTGATCAGCCAACATCATGGATGCAACCGGCCCCGATACCATGGTAGTGAGATCTACAACCTTCAGCCCGTTAAGCGGTCCCATTGTTCAATCCTCCAAAGAGTTCAGCATAGTTGACCTGCATTGCCCTCGCATAAGCGGGGCGCTCTGCAATACGATCACGGTAATGGTTCAGCGTTTCGGGTAGTTCTAGCCCATAAAACAGTGCCCAATCCAGGCATGACACCAGCATCAAATCAGGCAGACTAAAACCTCCATCCATTAGAAATTCTCGTCCATTCAGATGTCCTTCCAGCACTCTTAGATGGCGCTGCAGGTATTGCCCGGCAGATTGCACGACCTCTTTGCTCCCACCGTAGATATCGGCCAGGTCGCTATGCCGCCGCATCACGTATAAGCTGCTTTCATCCATTTCGCCAAAGATGTAACAGCACCACTCATCTTCCTTGGCCTTGTCCTTGAGTGTCTCAGGAAGAAAAACGTCGCCATTGGGATAGGCCCCAAGCAAATATCGGCAGATCGCAAGACTTTCTGATAAACGGATATCACCGTCAGACATGAAGGGTATCTTCTGCTTTCGATTCATTTCAGTGTATTCAGGGGTCTGGGTCTCACCCGTTCTAGGGCCGATCGGGAGATGCTTGTACTCCAGCCCTAGCTCCTCTGCCATCCAGATTGGACGAAAACTGCGGGGGGTTCCTGCTCCCCAGAGAGTTATTCCTGCCATGTTGCCTCCTAACATTGAGGGGTCCTAGGGATTTTGCCTCCAAATATTGCAAAAACCGCTGCAGGCCGCGCC
>OJBX01000378.1_pt1 | contig 20297 bp, 21 predicted proteins | sample 1590751 | NCBI WGS metagenome assembly OJBX01 (sample SAMN05416780, study PRJEB24817) | seawater metagenome | isolation source: Sea water | place: Canada:Atlantic | collected 2013-07
ATTCTGGCCCAGCTCAGGGGGCGAATTCCACACCCAACGTCGAAGAGCCTTTTTTCTCAGCAGGGACATATTGAAACACTACTTTCTCGATCTCCGAGCGAAAAGCATCTACTTTATCAATTTCATTACAAACTTTCTCAAAGTAGCTTTGTGGAAGATATCTAACAAGCCTTTCTTGGCTTTCATCAACAATATGAGTTAGTAACCGCTCTTCAGTCTTTTTCCCACTTTCAAACTCAACAAATGCACTAAATCGATCAGCAAGACCTTTCTTTTTGAACTTTTGCTTGTGAAGAAATATATAATCATCAGAGTGTTCAGCGTCTGTACATACAGCAAGTATGTCTGACAAAGCGCTCTTACCACTTCCTTTGTGTCCAATAACAGTTATTAGCTCACTATTCATTGGTATACAAATATCTTCAAACCAAATTGAATTAGCGTCTTCTTTTCCTGTCCTCCGAATATTTATAGATTTAATGTATTTGGTAGAGTTTTCCCTAACTCGCTTCAGTACGTCTGGTTCGTCTCCAATATAGAATCTGCCCTCAGGTTCATTCAGCGCGTACTTAAGCCCTTTAAAGGAAGGTTCACCCTTGATCCATAGATTTTGTTTTATCTGATATTTCCTAATATTGTGATTATCAGAGCAAATAATCATTGGTATTACTCTTCCTATATTAGGAAAAACAGACTTCACGTAACCATTTTGGTCACTTTCCTTGCCAAGCTCATATATATCAACAGCCTTCGCAATTTCTGTTTTCTGAGCGATTCCATGTGGAAGTGAATGTGTAATATTTTCCACGGAACCACTCTTATCTCCAGCGTGTATTGTTACAATTCCGCCTAACTCTTTTACCAAAGCTATTGTATCTTTAAGATCACAATAAATTTGATTCTCCCTAAGGCCATCTAACTCTACTTTATTAATATCTGTTTTGTGTTTAATCTGCCCCCAAATATGTTCAATATTTGAATCTTCAGAAAAAATACCGATAAAATGTACAGGCTCCTTACCTCTAGCATCAGAAAGAAACTCTATACCAGGTAAAACAGTAATCCCTTCCTTTTCACCTAGCTCTTTCAAATCATTGTATCTATCGATATCAATCACATGATGATCAGTAATAGCAAACACAGCTATTGAGTTTCTCTTCATTTCATCGATGATTTCGATATTTGTAACAGTCTTATCTTTATAATCATACGAAGATGGAGTATGAAAGTGTAAGTCCCACTTATTCCACTCAGAACCTTTGCTGTTCATCACATTCCTTAACAATAAAATTAAAAATTTTTTGGACAGTATATTAATGACATAATAGTGTTAAGTCGAAAAGCATCATTCACTCATCTGTCATAAAACGCCACCCTACCCGCTATAGCCTCCATCCCCTCAACCGGCTCCTCATAACTCCAAGCAATATCCCGATTCTCACCCAGCGATAAATACACCGTATGCCCTTTAAAGGGACAATAAGTGGTCGTTTCCGAAACAGTGAGTAAGTCCATCCGCACTTCGTCACGTGGGAAGTAGTAACGTGGCGAGTAGCCATGTTCGTGAAGTTCCAGCGAATTGGTGGAGTCGGCTAGCAGAATGCCATCAACCTGCACTTGCATGCGCTGTTGGTTAGGGTGAAGCGTTATGCGGGCATTCTGCATCGTATTGTCCCTGCGGCGTTTTTCGCTCTAATGCTTCGAGACTAGCAGTTAACTTAGGTTAAGCCTACCTTGCCGGATTAGCTTTTAGTCGGTAACTGATCCTTATTGATGCATGTGAGTCATCACTTCCACGCTACCGCTTAATGCACCGTGTTGAACGCGGCACAGCACTAGGCTGGGCTGTGTGCCGTTGGCTGTAACGGTTAGCTCGCCTGCTGCGTTCCAGCCGCCGCTATTACCGCAGGTTTGCCAGCCGCCCGTGGTGGAAACGTGATTGACGAGCAGTACCGGCAGTTGGTGGCGCTTTGCGATGGCGGCAAGTAGCTCGGCATCTTTTGTATATCCGCCTGAGGAGATTAGTGCGCTGGCTAGGTAAACGTCCGCTTGTTGTGCGGCGGCGATTGCTGAGTGGCTGGGGTGGATAAAGTCGGCGCAAACGGCCAGGGCGATGTGGGTGCCATTCACGTTGACCAGGCCGCTTTCATGGCCTGGGGTGCAGTAAGTATCCTCCCCTTCGTGAAGGTGCTGTTTCAAGTAGAAGGTGTGTTCGCCGCTGGGGAAGCAGATCACCGCCGCAATGTAGGGTTTGCCGTTTGGATTGTGCAGCGGGCAGCCTGCGACCACTACTGTGTTGCTAGCCACGGCGGCACCGGTGAGCATGGTAAAGGTTGCATCGTCACGGGGCATGGCCAGTTGGCTGAGTAGCGCCAGCTCGTAGCCGGTGAGCGAGAGTTCAGGAAAGGCTACTACGTTGGCCCCTAACTCGGCGGCGCGCTCTATATAGGCCAGGTGCGTTTGTAGGTTGTCGTCTACCGCCGCTTTGGTGACAGGCAGTTGGGCAAGTGCAATGGTGATGGGGTCGGCTTGTGTGGTGGTCATAGTAATCGCTTAGCTGGTTGGGTGCTGGAGTGAAGGCTACCTATGCCAATCAATAGTGCCCCCCGGCCTAATCCTCCGGTGGGGAAAGATGGGCATCGGTCAAGGTACGTGGCCGGTACTCACACGTTGTATCGACCCAGCGCTTCCAAACACTCTCATCGACTGAAATATTCACTGCACACTGCCCTGGCATCACTTCCGAATATTGTCGGTAAAATCGGCCGTCAGTGGTGTTTCCAAGGCTTTTGTATCGGGCGTAGAACCCCTTCAGAAAATCAGAAAACGAATCTTTGGGTGCTGTCTTCCAGGCATCCTCTGCAACATCGAAGGGCGCTACTTTTAGGCCTGCCTTTTGCGCCTTGGCTAACATCCAGCTCAGCGATATATCGGCCAGAGTGTCGTCAGCGCCATAGCCGCCGCCTACATTGGCGTGGGCGCCGATAAACCAGCACTGCTCTACGTCGCGATTGCCCGTTTTCTGCTTGCCATCCTTGCTTGTCCAGAGCGATACGTTGTAGGTCGACCGGTGTTCGTCCAGCGCGACCGCTTGATAGGCATGATCGACAATGCTGGAAAGCTCGGTATCGTGCCAATCGTATTTGCTTTTGAACAGGTTGGTTCCAGGCACGCCCAGCGCGCCAACGGTATCCCACACACCAATGAAATGAATCCTGGGCTGGCGGCTGAAACTCTCCTTGAACCCTTTGCATACGTCAGAATCGGGGTGCAAATCGCGGTTTCGATAAATACTTTCGGCCTTATCGAGCAACCCTGGCGTGACGACATGCACTAGCCCGCATTTACGAATCATCCCCACCAGGCTTCTGGCGGTGTAGGCACCACGGCTGAACCCGAATATCCAGATCTCATCGCCTTCACTGTAACGCCTTGCCAGCCAGTCATAGCCTTCCTGTAGGTTTGTGCTCAACCCGTGACCGAAGGCTCCGCCTGTAAAGCGCTGAAATTTGGATGTCCCTACGCCGGGGTCGTAATAGAACCGTTGCCTAATACCGTCATCGTCATCATGGATCAACCGGGTAATACGATAAACATTGGTTTGGTCTTCAGGGTCGTTCCACGTTCCATCAAATAGCAGGATTAGTTTTTGTTTTGTCATTGTGTTCCCCAGGTTGTTGCACACCCGCTAACAATGCCCATTACCGCTGACTAGGAGGCAGCGGTATGCGCCATGTCTAGCTGGGCATAGCGTCACCTGCGGCCTCAATACGCTTTAACTAGGTTAGTTGTAAATTCAGGCCAACGCTCATTACGTTTACCGCTCTGAAAGTGCTAACAGAATGCCGTGTGCTGAAAGCTATTCGTTGCGAGCATGCCAGAATGGATGAGGCTGGCAGCATTGGCGGGTGGGGGCTTACGTTATCCAGGTAAACGGCAATTTGATCTGGTTGATGTCGTAAATAAAAAGCTAACTCAATAACCCATAGACAAAATCTCGCAGCAGCTTCTTGTTTTTGTTTTTGAAGCTTGTTGACGCAATATTAGAATTTGATCAGTACTTTGCCGATGTGTTTGGCGGCAGCTTGGAAGCGGTAGGCTTCTGGGGCGTCGTCAAAGTCAAAGGTTTTGCTGATGAGGGCGGTGCTGTCGTTTGCTGCCAGTGCGTTGATGTAGTTGACAAACATGGCGCGGCTGCCGTTGGCGATGCCTTTGATGGTGATGTTTTTGGTGATGAAGCTGATGTAGTTGGGGATCGGTGAGTTGTTTCCTGGGGTAACGCCGATGATAACGATTCGACCATTAACGGCCGCCGCGGCAACGGAATGGCCTAGGGTGTCTTGCCCGCCGGTTTCGACGATGATGTCGGCGCCTTGGTTGTTGGTTTGCTTCATTAACTCGACAGACCAATCGGGGTATTGTTTGTAGTTGATGGTGATGTCGGCACCCAGTTCACGAGCAACGCTGAGTTTCTCGTCGCTTGATGAGGTGATCGCCACGCGCGCACCGTGCATTTTGGCTACTTTTAACGCCGCTAAAGACACGCCCCCAGTGCCAAGGCACAGCACGAGATCGCCCGCTCTTATGTTGGAGGTTTCTACCAGTGCGTTCCAAGCGGTCAGCCCTGCGGATGCGAGAACCGCGGCGTCTTGATCGGGGATATTTTCAGGTAAGCGAATGAGTGACGCTGCAGGCAGCAGGATTTTTTCAGCTAGCCAGCCATCGTGGGTGATGCCAATGTCGTGGGAGAAAATATTGGCACTGAAAGGTCCTTCGCGCCAGTTAGCAAAGTGACCACACACCACGCGGTCACCAACGCTGACCTCTGTTACGCCTTCGCCAATGGCAATCACATCGCCCACGCCTTCTGTGCCAGGCACGCGCTTAGGGTCTTGTAATGGGCCGTATGTGCCGGTGAGTATTTGTATGTCTCGGCTGATTAGGCTGACTAGTCGTGGCGCAATGATGGCTTCTCCAGGACCTGCGATAGGTTCTGGTCGTGTGGTGGCACTTAAGGTGTTGGTGCTGTGTTGTTCGCCAATTTGAAATGCTTTCATCGAGTAGGTAATCCTTTTTTAGCCTGTATAAGAACGATGCTATCGGGTTGGGCTAACAGTTTAACTGCTATTACCCAGTAGTGGTCTGGCATCCCCATTTTCAAGATGAGCTAGCGCTAGCTCACCTCCCACCACTCCAGCACCTTCGGCTCGATGTGGCCGACAGCTGGCCGGTACGCGCGAAGTCGGCCCACAGGGCGCGCATGGGTTGGCCGTGTTCTAGCAAGGTGGCCTCGTCTACGCCTTTTACCAAATCGGCATGTTGCGCAATCGCATTAGTCTCGGCGATATCACCACAAACAGCGTGTTCTCTTCCGCGGTATAGCCGATAAACAGGTCAATCTTTGCGGCCGCGCGACGCCAGGCTGCATCGGTCTGGGCTTCACTGGGCAGCGGGTAATAGCCGTACTGGGTGCCAAATGGCATCGCCGCTTTTAGGCCAAAACCACGGACGGATTCCGCTATCTGGGTCTGTAGGCGCAAAATCTCCTCAAGCGGTGCATCGTCGTTTACCGTGGGCACCTGCTGGCCCATCTTGGCATACATCTTTGCCCTGCCACGGCTAATGCCAAGCGGCGCGCTTTGAATAATGGCGCGCTATTGATACGAGGGGGAATGCATGAGCAATCAGGAGGATAGTCGCCGCGGTGGCCATCCGTGATCAGGCTTTACGGCTGTTCAATATCACCGATTGGATGATCCAGTTGCCTAGACGCTTGGATTCTGACTTTGCACAGGCGGTCTACTCCATACAGGAGGAGAAGCACATGGCTTACACCAACACGATTGAGAGACTGGGGATTTAAATAAGGACATCAAGAAGCTGAGCAACGTGCTTTGGAAAGCAAGCGTGATACTGCTCGCCATTTATTGACGTTTGGTGTGCTCACTGATGATCAGATTGCTGAGGCGACAGGGTTATCGGTTGAGGATTCGAGTGAACAGAACGCCCCCGAAGTCCCGGGGGCGTGGGTGTTGCTAGGTTCTCAATTTACCGAGAGTGTCAGTAGCTCTCATTGAGAACCGCATCAGGGAAGTGGCGACGCAACATCCGGTTCTGGAAGTCGTCCACGAAGCGGCTATTGATGATGATGATGAACCGCTCGAAGGGTGTCTCGCTGTCGAGCTGTTCGATCCCGTCGACACTGTGGAATAGCCGGTCATCGTTCAGATGAAGGATGTCACCCGGATCAAGGGTGATATCGACCAAGAGTTGCGTGCCAGCCTTATCGCCGTAGAGGTGGTTTTCACCCCCCGCTACGTTTTCTCGATTGAGGACCAGAATGCTCAGGGCCTTGCAGCCATCGGCATGAATTCCCTGACCCTGAAGGGGGTCGATGCTGCCTTCCCCGCGAACCCCGGTGATCTGCATCAGAATGGGTTCACGCGCCCCGATACTCCATAGCTTTGCCCAGGCGCGAACGAAGTTCTTCACATCCGGGCGTGCCATGAATTCACTTGTCAGCGGATCATAATACCGCAGGCGGTCCGCCATGCTTTCCGCGTCGTTGAAGGCTCCCCCCTGGGCCATCGGGCATTGGCCCATGTCCTCGACATCTCCCTGTTCGTTCAGTGCGAGCCAGGACATCCGCTTCCACCGCTGATTGACATAGGGATCCCGCGGCAGCTCGGCGGTAAAACCCTGCCAGGCGATCAAATCGATCCTTTTACGAATGTCGGTTTGCGCCCAATCCTGATGCTTGAGCGAGTCGATTACTCCCGGGTTCCAGTAATCGGCCAGTGAGTCGGTGGGCATGGAGGTGCGATCGAAACCATGCTTGAGTGCATCGAGTTTCATAAGGGTATTCTCCTGTCAACTGGGCGGAATTGCCCTGTGTTGCCGGCGTAAGAACGCGGTCAACAGGAGAGAAATGAAAAGATTTGCAAAGGTATGTCAAAGAAATGTACTAAGAAAGAGTAATTTTTAAAAACAGGATCTTACCGCGGATGACGTATATATGTAGGTTACCTACTACACATAGGTGTAGGATAATCACAACAAAGTGACTATTGTTATCATTATGACGGTTCTTGACATTGCTTTTCCTTTAAATGGATCCCATGACTCCCAGCGATTCCCGACATCCCAGATATCCGGAACGCCTGAAGAAGAACCGCAGGGGGTTTTTCGGTGCGCGGGTGTTGGCGGTGTCAGAATCTCCCCCAACGGATGGCACCGATTCGCATGATGCAGGCAGGGAAGAAGTCGAGTTAGTACGCCGCCAGTATCTTGAGAGTGAGCAACGATTCCGCGCCCTGCTGGAAAGTCTGCCGAAGGTGGCGGTTCAAGGGTATGATCGTGACCGGCGAGTGATTTACTGGAATGAGGGTAGCACTCGCCTCTATGGCTATACCGCTGACGAAGCCCAGGGACAGCTACTGGAAGATCTGATCATTCCTGATTTCATGCGTGACGGGGTGATCCAGGCGCATTTTGACTGGATCAAAGACGGGGTCGATATACCCGCCGGTGAACTTGAGCTCAAGCACAAAACCGGTGAACTGATATCGGTCTTTTCGCAGCATCTAATGCTAAATGAGCATACCGACTTACCCTTGATGTTCTGCGTGGATGTCGACCTTTCCGATCAAAAGCGCGCTCATCGTGACCTGGAATTCGCCACCCATTTCGACAGACTCACCCATCTCCCTAATCGCCAGTCATTCGAGGTCGACCTGGACAGTCTGTTGGATTCCTGTCGCCGCCAGGGCAATGGCCTGGCAACCATCTACCTGGATCTCGATCACTTCGTCGAAATCAACGATGCCCTTGGCTATGATCAGGGCGATCGCCTGCTCATTGAGCTGACTCGGCGACTGAGAGAGTGCCAGCGAGTCACTGATTTGGTGTCCCGTGTCTCTAGCGATGAATTCGTGCTGGCCTTTCCCGGCGTCCATTCGGAATCCGATGTCAGACGGGTCATTCGCCATGTCCAGAATGTCTTTCGGGAACCTTTTGCCCTGGATGGTCGGGAGCGTCAGGTCACGGCCTGCCTGGGTGTGGCGCTCTTTCCCGAGAATGGTGAATCGTCACGCGAATTGATCCGTAATGCCGATGTTGCCAAGAATCGTGCCAAACTGGATGGTCAGAGCGTTGTACGCTTCTTCCAACAGAAGCTTCATGATGAGCTGGTTCGCCAGCACTATCTCTCGGCGCGGCTTGAGGAAGCCCTCGACAACGGTGAATTTTCCCTCCACTACCAGCCCGTGGTCTCGGCGGCCAGTGGGCGAATCGAGAATCTTGAGGCCTTGTTACGTTGGGAGCCTGCCGAAGGACCGCCGATCTCTCCTGCTGAGTTTATCCCGCTGGCCGAGCGAACCGGTGTGATCCATCGCTTGGGCGACTGGGTCATCGAAGAGGCTTGCCGCCAGCAGGTGGAATGGCGTTCCAAGGGATTTCATGAACACCGCATCGACATCAATGTCTCCGGGCGACAACTGCTGCGTAGCGATGCCCTCAAGCGCTTCGAGGACTCGCTGCAGCGTCAGGGCTTAGGTCCGCGGGATATCGGCATCGAATTGACGGAGAATGTCCTGATCGAAGCCGAAGAGACCGTCTTCGAAGACCTGCGGCGTCTCTATCATCGCGGTTTTCGCATTGCTATCGACGACTTCGGGACCGGTTATTCCTCCCTGAGCTATCTCAAGCGCTTTCCAGTCACCGCACTGAAGATCGATCGCTCGTTCATCAACGACGCTCCCACACAGCCGAAGGATAGAGCCATCATGGAGGGTGCCATCTTCATCGGTCATCGGTTGGGATTGGAAGTGGTGGCCGAGGGTGTCGAGAACGCCGAACAGTTGTCATTGCTTCGCGAAATGCATTGCGATCTCGTCCAGGGGTTCTTTTTCTACCGTCCGATGCCTGCCAAGGAAGTCGACCGCCTCCTGGGTAGTTTCGTGCCTAGTGGCGATGGCGGTGCCTGACCCTCGTTCTTAAGCGTCGCTTTCTGACCAATGACGCAGACAACCCCATTCACTGGGCGCTCCCTTCCCGCCAGCACGCGGTAAAAACCGTGGTCGCCATGACGGTACACAAATCCCAAGGTTCGGCGTTTCTGCATCAAACCCGCAAACGCCTAACCCCACCCTCCCCCGCTGACTGATCTACACTGACGGCATCACCCGCGCCCACTATTGGCTCACGGTGATCGGAGCCAAACGGGAGATTTTGAATGATGCAGTAACAAGGGAGGTTATGAGGGTTAGTGATCCAGAGATAATATGTAATCGTTAACATTGGTGGCGTCGGTTTTCGGCCAGGAGCGGCCTTTTAGGAGCCTCTGATATAGCGCATTTGCCTCAACGATATTTTATAGCAGCATGGCGTGCCATATATGGCTAATTGCGCTCCATATCAATTCCTCCCTCATCACGTTTACTGTTAGTCCAACTACCGCCCGCCCTCATGGTCGCGATTTATGGTGGTCAAGCAGGCTCGCGACTTGCGTCATAGTTTTTCAGCCAGTGGTATTTACTCAGTGAGCGCTTAATGTCAGCGACCATAGCTAAAGAATTCAGGTTATGGGCCGATACGCTTAATTGTGCGAACGTCGCATAGAGTTGATCTCTTGGCTTGTAGGCAAATTCAAGAACCAACTATTTGCTAACACATGAAAACATTATGAGCCGAAAATCGACATTCCTAAAACGTCAAGCGTTCCTCCGACCTTCGGCAGCGGAGGGCCGGTTATTGCCATATATTTATCTCGCGGTAGCGCCTTAATATTGACGCGCAACGAAACGGACAAGAGATGAACTCTATGAACAAAACTACTCTTTCCGCAATCTGGTCCACAGACGCGCAAGGCATCTGCATCGCCAGCCAGGAAAGCCCTGCTGGCCTGATACCCGCCTTGAAAGGAGTGACACTTAGTACATGGCTGGAGGCTGTACAGGCTGATGACGACGCAAAAATCGCGCTGGCGCTTGCTACGGCGCTGGAGTTTTTGAGGCCTTTTCATTTTGAAGTACCGATTCATTGTACGGACGGAACGACTCGACTTGTGATTGTTTCAGGCCTGCCAGAGTGTCAACCCTGTAATTCTCACATGCAATACAGCGGTTTCATTCTTGACATAACCGAGCAACGCAAGGCATTAGAGGACGCGCTGCGCATCGCGGCTGAGTACCGCCTGTTGGTTGAACACAGCAGTGACCTAATCGCCCATTGCGACACTGACGCTAGATACGTTTCGATATCGCCGTCTTATAGCCAAATGATAGGCTGGTCAACCGATGAAATAATAGGCAAATTGGTGGTGGACTTCCTGCATCCCGACGACTGCGTACCCGCTACAGATGCACTGGTATACCTCTTTAAGGGTGGAGTGCTGCCGGACGTAGTCGAGGTGCGCAAGCGGCATCGCGACGGACACTACATTACGCTTGGCACTAAGGGCTGTAGCGTCAGCGATCCTCACACCGGCAATAGCATCGGCGCAGTGTTGATTTCGCGCGACATTACTCGCGACAAGGAGAAGTTGGGGAAGCTCAAGCGGCTGGCAACGCGCGACTCGTTGACTGGATTGCCCAATCGGGCCTGGATCAGCGATCGGATTTGCCACATGCTTGCGCAGCGTGAGGATCAGGCATACACGACAGTTTTTTTTATCGACCTGAACGGATTCAAGGCAGTCAATGATTCGATGGGGCATGCGGCAGGAGATGCCTTACTTCAGCAGGTAAGCGAAAGACTAAAACTCTGTATGCGCCCGGGCGACTCGGTGGCACGCTTGGGCGGAGACGAGTTCGTGGTAGCAGCAAAGTGCAAAGATCATGGGGAGGCGTCCTCAATCGCCCGGCGTCTCCTCGATAGCATGGAAGAGCCATTTTCTATCAATGCCAAGGAAATACGGATCGGAGCTGCTATTGGAATCAGCCTTGCAAGGAACGGGACGGCATCGACCGACCTGTTATTTGAAAATGCCGATATGGCGATGTACCAAGCCAAAGCCCAACGTAGGGGGACGTATCGATTTTTTGATCCCGCTACGCCCCCCTTTACCTGATAGGACCTGTTTTTGTTAGCAGGCTTCGCTGTCCGCACTTATTTACAATTGGAGAAAGCTCTGATGTTCTGCTGCGATGAAAAAAAAGATAGGTGGAGTGATTTGATACCAGATGAACGTGATGGCAAGTTCAAAAATGTTACCCAATGCGCCAAAAATACATAACATATTAATTTAATTCGGCGGTATATCACCAAGCATCATAACCACTGCACCATTCTTATGTCTTGGCGGTGGAAGTAGTGGCGTGGCGTATAGCCGGTTTCGCTGAGTTCGAGGGCATTGGCCGAGTCCTGCCAGGTGTATCACATCCCCCTGGCTGGCGACTGGCAGTATTGGCGCGTTGGGGCTTACGCTATCTAGGTAAACAGCAATCAGCATGATTCGCTGAGTGTGGTGCCCTCCTCCGTTACCAGTGTAGGAATACGGCCGCCGAGGCTGGCTTTTAAGAGTTCGGGATCGTCTGCCCAGGGGTTGCATCACTTAAGCGTCACGGCGTCTGCCAAGCCTTTTTCCAGCAATACGATGCGCACCATGCGCGCATAGGGCGAGGTTGCGTTTAGGGAGAGTTCCATTGTTATTTCCCTAGTTGCTCGCTCAACGCGACGAGGTCTTCAGCCACAAAATCCCACGCTTCTTCTGCTTCTAAATCTTTGCTCTGGTGGGGGCCATATTCTGTGTGCCGGGGAATAAACGCCGTTTTCATTCCCTGTGAACGGGCAGCACGCAGGTCAGCATTATGCGCTGCGCACAGTATTACCTCTTCCGGCGGTAGGCGTAGCAAGCGGCAAGCTCCTAAATAAACCTCTGGGTCAGGCTTGTAGTGCTCGAATAACTCGGCGCAAAAAATCATATCCCACGGTAGGTTGGCGTGACGGGCAACATCGACCATTAATGAGACATTACCGTTGGTCAGTGTGGCGATGATGGCGTGTTCTTTCAGGCGCTGTAGGCCTAGTGGTACATCCGGCCAGGGGTCTAGTTGGTGCCAAAAGTGATTGACGCGATCAATGGTCGCTTCGTCTAGCGCAATCCCCTGTTGATCGAGTAGTTTGACTAGGCTTTCTCGATGCAGCTCATCGAGTACCGTCCAGGGGATTTCCCCTCTGCGAACCCTGTCCATGGAAGGCGCATACAGCTGACGCCATTGATCCGCTAGCTCTTCACTGGGTAGATCAATCCCCAGCTCTTTCTCAAGCCCGCTGAATTGATGAATCAAGCTGGATCGCCAATCAACAATAGTGCCAAATACGTCAAACACGATGGCTTTCATTCGTATCTCCTTGATGGATGGTTATTGCTGACGGCGTCGTGAGGTGGCAAGAAGCATCCTGGGCTGATTTAGGCTTTTTTCACAAAGTGGGCGGTCACCATCATGTCGCCGACGCCATCTACCTTACAGTCTAGTTGGTGATCCTTGCTGTCCATTAATCGCTTGATCACGGCTTTGGTGCCCACCTTGAGTACCAGTGAGCTGCCTTTGACCTTGAGGTCTTTGATCATCGTGACCTTGTCGCCTTCCGCTAACAGCGTGCCGTGGGCATCTTTTACCGTGACGGTGTCTTCAGCCTGAACCTCAGCAGGGTTCCATTCGTGGGCGCATTCGGGGCAGATGAACAGGCGTTGATCCTGATAGACGAATTCAGATTGGCAGTGTGGGCAAGGTGGGCACGGCATGAGTGATGACTTCTGTGGTTTGGTTTAGGCTGAAGATGATACTTAGCCAGAGGCACCGTGGCGAATGCCTTCACGCCCGCCCAAGAAAGGAGAACCAGGCTGGGCAAGTTTGATTGAAGCGCCAGCCTAGGGTGCTTAGCCTGCCGGGCTAAACGTTCTGGTTATCTCCATTCACAAAGGAATAGAGCAGAATATCGGATCGGTAGGCCCAGCCTTGGCTGGCCCAAAACGTTTGGGCGGCTTCGTTCTCGGGAAGGATCATCAGGTGTGATTTTTGGATGCCTTCGTTTTTGAGCGCTTCCAGGCACAGGCTGACCAGCCGTGTGGCGATGCCTAACCGGCGGTGAGAATCCGCTACCGATAGGTGTTGAACATAGCCGCGCTTGCCATCGTGGCCCGCCATGATCGTTCCTACCAGTTCTTCTTCTCCTTCTCCTTCAACTTCTGCCACAAAGCTCAGGCCGGGGTTGCGCAGCAGGTATTTCTCGATGCCTTGGCGCGAATCAGCGTCGCGAATTCTTACGCCTGCACTCTCGCTCCATAGGGCAATGGCGGCGTTATAATCGTTGATGGTCATGGTGCGGTAGTGCATCAGTGAGCTCTCATTGGGTGGCGGCGGTATCTTGATCGTTCTGGTCGGCTGAGTGGCTGAAGTGCTCCTTCTGCTCGGCCCATTTCAGCAAGGCGTCTAACGCCGGGCAGAGCGTTTGCCCCCATTCGGTGAGGCGGTACTCAACTTTCGGTGGCACCTGGGGATAGATTTTGCGCGCCACGATGTCATCCGCTTCCAGTTGGCGCAGCTGTTGGGCGAGCATTTTCTGGGAGATGTCGGGGATGAGCTTTTCGAAATCGGAGTAGCGCTGCACTTTTCCATCGAACAGATGAAAGAGAATAATGAGCTTCCAGCGCCCATCCAGCATTTTTAATACATTTTCCACATCGCCTGCGGCGGTAGCGGGCGTATAAATCTTTCTCATGGGTGAGCCACTTACCTTTTCGTGCGTTCTTGTTAACGCGTCAGTCGAGGTAGAAGATTCTCGCATATTAACCCTTGCGAGAGATGACCATCATGAGTTTGTCACTACCAGACGCGATCAGCACTTATTTCCGTATCAGCAACGGGGCGGATGTTAGCCATATTGCGGAATGCTTTACCCACGATGCCTGTGTGTTTGACGAAGGCGAGACACACCGCGCGCAACCCGCTATTCAAGCGTGGATGCGCGCCACCCGCGAAAAGATTGAGTATCGCGTCGAGCCGGTCAGTGTTTCCCAACAAGGCAACACGATGGTGGTGACCGCCACCGTGACCGGCAACTTCCCCGGCAGCCCGGCGCAACTGGACCACACGTTTGAGCTTGCCGAGTCGCAAATCCAGTCATTGGAAATCCACTAATGAACCTGAACTTGAACGGGCGACGCGTATTGATCACTGGGGGCAGCAAAGGAGTGGGCGCGGCCACAGTGGCACTCTTTCGCGAGGAAGCCGCGCAAGTGTTAACCACCGCCCGTACTCGCCCCGCCGACCTACCCGATGAACTGTTTGTTACCGCTGACCTGACGACGGCCGAAGGCTGTGCCACGGTGGCCGCTGCGGTCAATGAACGCTTAGGCGGGGTAGATATTATCGTTCATGTGCTGGGTGGCTCATCCGCACCCGGCGGTGGGTTCGCGGCTCTTGGGGAAGCGGAATGGCAGCAGGAACTCGACATTAATCTGTTTCCCGCCGTGCGGCTGGATCGTGCCCTACTGCCCGGCATGCTGACCCAGGGCGACGGGGTAATTATCCACGTGACTTCCATTCAGCGTGAGCTCCCCCTGCCCGAGTCGACCACGGCTTACGCAGCGGCCAAGGCAGCGCTTTCCACTTATAGCAAGAGCTTGTCCAAGGAAGTGTCGCCCAAAGGGGTGCGGGTGGTTCGTGTATCGCCGGGTTGGATCGAAACGGAAGCCGCCGTTGCGCTGGCCGATCGGATTGCCCAAGACGCAGGCACCGATTACGCAGGCGGCAAACAGATCATCATGAACTCGCTAGGCGGCATCCCTATTGGCCGCCCCTCAAAGCCTGCTGAAGTGGCCAACTTGATTGCGTTTCTGGCATCACCGCTAGCAGCGACCATCACGGGCACGGAGTACGTGATCGATAGGGGTACCGTGCCGGTTGTTTGATGGTGTTCTATATAGCCCCCCCTTGATGAACTACCCGTCAGCGATGTCGATTAGCAATTATGTACAAGCATCCGAGCGCGGAGTTGGCATAAGCTAGGTGGTGTGAATAATCAGGAGGGGGCGGCATGGGTAACACGAGCCGGTTTCAATTTATCAAAAGCCAGCATGTGCCAACACTGACGGTGCTGCATGCGGCCATTGAGGATTTCAGCTACGACCGCCATGCTCACGAGGAGTATGCCTTCGGGGTGACCCTGGCAGGTCGTCAGGATTTCTTCAGCGGCGGGCGGTTTCACCGCAGCCCTCCTGGCAACGTTATTCTGTTTAATCCCGAACAAGTTCACGATGGCGAATCCGGCGGTGAGCACGCGCTGGACTACCTAATGGTGTATGTACACCCGGAACAGGTTAACGCGCAGTTTGCGGAAATTTTGGGTCACGAAAAGTCGGCTGGCTTTCGTTCACGCAGCACGCTGATTCAGGATATTCAACTGCGCAACGCCATTTTGGAACTGGCGCGCCTAGTTACCTCTCAGGTCGGTAGCTGTATCGACCAGGAGAATGCACTTTATCGAGTAGTCGAGCGAACCGTGCAACTCGGTGGCACTGCTCAGCCAAGCCAAGCGACCACCCGCCCCGATGCCCTGCTGGGGCTGGCGAAAGCGTATATTCACGACCACTTGGATAATGATGTCTCCCTTGATGACATTAGCCAAGCGGCTCATCTTTCCAAATACCACTTCTTGCGCCTGTTTCGTCAGCAGTACGGCATCACGCCGCATCAGTATGTGATCAATTGCCGAATCAATGCGGCCCGCTCTGCCCTGGATGTTGGTGCCTCGTTAACCGAGGCTGCTTTGCGCTATGGGTTTGCCGATCTCAGCCATTTCAATCGTCGATTTAAACGCATTTATGGCATGACGCCCCACCAGTATCAGCGTGACATCGCGCGCTAACCCCAAATACGAACATCGAGGTTTTACCATGTTAGCAATCGTCGCCTATGCCTTGGGCGTCATGTACACCCCTGGGCCTGTGAACCTGCTTGGTTTGAACGTTGGCATCAATGGCCAGGCCAGAAAATCGTTGGGATTTTGCCTGGGCGTAGGCACGGCGATGCTGGTGTATTTATTGGTATTGGGTTGGGCGGGCTCTGCTTGGATCGATGATGACGCGCTGGTGGTTGTAAGTGCCTTGGGCTGTAGTTACATCGTTTATCTGGCCTACAAAATCGCCCGTGCAAGCGCTGATTTTAGCAGGCCCGCGCATGATCCCCGGCTGGTGAGCTACCGCGATGGGTTAGTTATGCAGTTACTCAATCCCAAAGCCATTGTCGCCACTCTGCCGATCACCACGCTGCAATTTCCCGCCGCGGGCATTGATGGGTTTAGCCTGGTGGTGTGGGCGTTTGGGCTTGCCATGCTGGCCGCGGGCGCGCCTGGTAGCTACCTAGCAATGGGCAGCGTGGTGGGCCAGCGGATTAAAAACCCAGCCATCGTGAAGCGCTTTAATAGGCTAATGGCCGGGCTGCTGGTCGCCGTGGCATTCTCGATAGGATTTGAGCATGTGTGGCTGCCGCTTACCTCTTCCGCTAGCTAGGACGCCTCATCATTGCTCATAAAAAAGCGCCCTGAGGGCGCTTTTCATGAAGGCTCGCGATTAGAAAGAGCTCCACTGCTCAGTGTCTTTGGAGGCGCCAAGCACGTGGGTCGTGGGGCGTTGGCTGGACCGTGGTCGTGTGTCGTTATGCTTTACTGCCGCAGGCAGTGCGCGGGGGGTCGTACTCGTGGGCATGCCCCTAAAGAACGACACTTCTTTCAACAGCGCCGCCGCTTGATCCTGCAGTGTGCGCCCTGCCGCGGTGGACTCTTCTACCAGGCTCGCGTTTTGTTGGGTGACGCTGTCCATTTGCGACACGGCTGTATTGACCTGCTCGATCCCTTGAGACTGTTCTCGGCTGGCGGTCGCGATCTCGCCCATTAGCACTGCCACACGCTGCACGCCATTGACGATATCTTCGAGCGACTTGCCCGCCCGGTTGACCAAGTTCGAGCCGTTGTCCACTTGGCTGATACTCTCTTCTACCAGCTTTTTGATCTCTTTGGCGGCATTGGCACTACGCCCGGCCAGGTTGCGAACTTCATTGGCTACCACCGCAAAGCCGCGGCCTTGTTCGCCCGCACGGGCAGCTTCTACCGAGGCATTCAGCGCCAGCAGATTGGTTTGAAAGGCAATTTCATCGATCAACCCAACGATTCCAGCAATCTTACGGCTTGAGGCGTTGATACCCTCCATCGCTTCAACGGCTTGCCCGGCGATCGCTCCCCCGGCATTGGCCTGCTGGCTGACATCGTGGACGAGTTTGTCGGCTTCGGAGGCGTTATCGGCGTTTTGACGCACGGTCGAGGTGATTTCATCCATCGAGGCCGCTGTTTGCTCGATATTGGCGGCCTGCTCTTGGGTACGACGGCTGAGGTCGTCGGTTCCCAGCACGATTTCATCGGCCGCCACATTGACGGATTCGGCGTTACTACGCACGGACATCACTACTTGGGAGAACTTGGTTTCCATCGCTTTTAACGCACGCAGCATCTCGCCAAATTCATCCTTGCAGGTGATGTTGGTGTCGTTATCCAGCTTTCCTTGCGCCATGGCGTTGGCGAGATCCTGGGCCTTGCCCAGCGGGGTCATGATGCCCCGGATCAACCATATCGCGAGCAGGATGCTGAAGATGACGGAGGCGGCCATTACACCGACCACGAAATTACGGGTCCAAGCGTATTCCGCTGCAGCCTGTTGATTGCCGACAGCGGCTTGGACGCTGTTACCGTTCAATCAATTCCTGAATGGCCGTTAATACCTTGGGGTAAGCTGCGCGCAAGGTGGTAGTGGCGATTTCGCGTGCGGCCTCGAAGTCATTTTCGATCATGACCGTGTTGATCTCATCGATACCAGCACGCAGCTCGGCCAGCGACGCGGCAAAGCCCTGGGTGATGGCGCGCTCTTGCTCATCAGACACACGGTTAGGAAAGTAATCCGCCCATGCGGCGTCAATAATGGCGTCGTTTTCCGCCACTTCCTGTTGTGTGGTTAAGGCCGAGGCTGGGTTCCGATCGCGCTGTTCGGCGGTGATTTTTACCCGGTTGCCGAGCAACGCTTGATTGATCTTGCTCAGATCCCCCAAGGTAAGCACGTTCCCTTCATACGTATTGGTGAGGGCATCGTTGGTTTTGCTAAGACTATAGAGGCCGATCGTGCCGACAACGATCAACATCAAGATACAGGCACCTAAACTCACGGCCAGCCGGAGTTTGACGCTTCGATTTAGGAGTAGCATGGGGGTATCTCGTAAAAGCCCGCTGCGCTCGGCAGGGGGTAGGCCAGAGTGAAATCAAGCACAGTAACGACTTGCACTCAGGCAGAGCGCATTTTGCTACTATCCAAATGATTTATCGGCGCTAAGCAGCAAACATTTAGCGTTTGGCGCAAAAATGTAAGCCATGTCTTACACAAAATTGCGCAGATCTCTTACATGGCTACACGCAAATACCCTAGCGTTCTAGGTGGTTCATGTTTGTTTGGGCGCTCATGGTGGGTCATGTAACATTCATGGGCGGGACTGCTGAGGGAGCTAACGCTCCTCAAAAGCAACCAGGGCCTGGACAAGTGAATGCCAGGCCCTGGGCGGCTGTTTAAAACGTGATCAGGCAAGTATTAGGGGTCGCCAGCGCCACCGCCCGCGCCGTGTATGTTCCCGGTGGTGTAGCTGGATTCTGGCGAAGCCAGCAATACATACGTAGCGGCCAACTCTACCGGCTGGCCTGGGCGGCCAAGCGGGGTGCTTTCGCCAAACGATTGCACGGCATCCTGTGGCTGACCACCGCTGGGCTGAAGCGGAGTCCAGAACGGGCCGGGGGCGACACCATTGACGCGAATGCCTTGCTCAGCCACCTGCTTCGCCAGCGCTTTGGTGAACGCCACAATGGCCGCTTTGGTCATGGAGTAATCAAGCAGAATTTTAGGCGGATCGTAAGCCACCACGGACGTGGTGTTGATGATCACTGAACCCGGCTCCATGTGCGGAATGGCCGCTTGGGTGATCCAGTACATGGCGTACAGGTTGGTCTTCATGGTGTCGTCGAAGGCTTCATGGCTAATGTCCATAATCGACGGCTGCCACTGCTGACGCCCAGCGTTGTTGACCAGGATATCCAGCCCGCCCAGTTGTTCAACGGCCTTTTCCACTAACTCACTGCAGAAAGACGCCTCGCGTAGATCGCCTGGGATAGCGACCGCGTTACGCCCTTCCGCTTCGATGAGTTCAATGACTTCACGCGCATCTGACTCTTCTGCGGGCAGGTAGTTAATCGCCACGTCGGCGCCTTCACGCGCATAGGCAATCGCGGCGGCACGACCAATACCGGAATCACCACCGGTGATCAGCGCCCTTCTTCCTGTTAGACGACCACTGCCGCGATAACTCTCTTCGCCGTGGTCTGGGCGTGGTGTCATTTCGCTGGCAAGCCCTGGCCACTCTAACGGCTGTTTGGGAAACGGTGGCTCTGGGTACTTATTCGTCGGATTTTGCATTTGGTAAATGGGGCCTCCTGCCTCACTGGTATTAGCGTTACTGCCTGCGCTCCCTGACGCCGAAGAAGAGGACGCGGATGACTGCGCAAACGCGGGCGCGGCCATCGCCGCCGCCATCCCGGTAGCCAATCCGCCCACCACTTGACGGCGCGTAGGGTCAAACGTGTTATCGGGCTTCATAGTAGCTCCCCATCAGTAATCGTTGCGAATAAAAACTTGGCAAAAGCCTAAGGCCCACTGTTTTTCCCTGCTAGAAGATTGAGGGGGAAATAAGCCAGCGCGTATAAACTCTATTGACCCTAGTTGGGATAACGGTGATTACCAAGCGGAGTAACGACTGAAGCCATAAACTTAAAAAATGATAGCTATCCAATCTAGATAAAAGCAGAGACTTTAAAAGTGATAAAGGTGGCGCTGCAGCGCATTACGTTTTAATCACTTGCTATTGGGCAGGTTTGCTTCGTCGCTAAGCGTTGGGTAACGAAATGAGAAAGTGGCTTTAGTCGCCTTGAGTTTGTATTGGCTTACATCTATCAATACCAAACTCGACACGCCTTCATCCGCCACAATGGCCAGCCCGCCAGAGGTATTCCAGCCACCGCTTTTACCGGCCGTTTGCCAGCCGCCGGTGTTGGAGAGGTGGTTGGCTAGCAGCACCGGAAACTGATGGCGCTTGGCCATGGCAGAGAGCAGTCGCGCATCGGCTGCGTAACCTGTTTCAGTTACCAGCGCGCTGGTGGTTCTTCGTCACTTCACGTGGATTTGGCCTGATCGAATAGGCGGCCCACCGGGC
>OJBX01000381.1_pt1 | contig 20198 bp, 15 predicted proteins | sample 1590751 | NCBI WGS metagenome assembly OJBX01 (sample SAMN05416780, study PRJEB24817) | seawater metagenome | isolation source: Sea water | place: Canada:Atlantic | collected 2013-07
GAGATTTCTGCCTGTCTCGTGGGCTCGGAGATGTGTATAAGAGACAGGTGCCGGTTTTGCAGGGCATCAAGCGTAAATGGGAACTTATGAACGATATAGAGCAAAGCATCCATCGCGTCACTTTGAATGACCTCTCCGCGTTCGTATTTGGAAAACGCATTAGCGCCGCCGCCCAGCAACAGGGAGCAATCTTTCTGCGACATCTTCAGCGTCTCGCGAATTTCTCGAATCTGATCGCCAGTAAACATGCCCAGAGCTAAACGCTTGGCATCAGCAATTTTTTGCTGATTGAACAAAATCTGAGAGGTCATTATCGGGTCAGCATCACAATTTTCGCAATACATGCCTTGAAGGCCGCGTACGACTATAGTTTGACCTTTGTACGTAAAAGAGTCATCGAATGTGGTAGGTGCTAATGTGCCTGCTTCACAGACAGGGCAGATCTCGGGGATTGTCATAATGAGCCTTCTCGATGAAAGGATGCCAAAACGATCATAATACAGTCATTGTTCAGCTTTAATTTGATATAGAGTGGATCACGTTGTTGATCAGGCAGTTGCCAGGCACAGTGGTATACGTCCAGCCAAACAGACGCTTTTTCGTAACGTATAGATTCAATGTAATGTCTATCTTCAAGTGCACAGAGGCAATCACAAACATCTGACAAGGAATAGGAGAGGTTTGTGATATCTCGCTGTACATCTTTTGACCCGTAAATCACTTTGCTTTTAGCCGCAAGCTCTTGGATGCGGGTTAGCGAATACTCAGGTTTCGTTCGTTTGTTTGTCGAATTTTGGGTAACCATTATGGTTATGTTGTGCTCTCGGGTCAATAGCTTCGTACATATAGCCTGTTTATAGGCTATGGCATCTGGGTTTGCTATGAGGATAGTTACACGGTTTCGGATAGTAGCATTAAGGGAGCATTAAGGGGACGGAGATAAAGGGGACAGAGGGATTAGCGCACAAATTCCTCCGTCCCTGTTAGCGGCCTTTAGCGTTTTTAGTGTCGACCTTCAGCCAGTTCTTCCAGCATTTTGGCGTTGAAGTCAGGAATATCATCGGGGCTGCGACTGGTGACCAGGCCTTCGTCGACCACCACGGATTTGTCGACCCAGTTGGCGCCGGCGTTTTCCAGGTCCACCTTGACGGTTTTGAACGATGTCATGGTTCTGCCTTTGACTACTCCTGCGGTGATCAGCACCTGGGGGCCGTGGCAGATGGCAAACGTGGGTTTGCCGGCCTCGACAAAGTCACGTGCAAAGGCGACCGCGGCGTCGTTACCTCGCAGCGCATCCGGGTTGGCGACGCCGCCGGGGATCAGTATTGCATCAAAATCGCTGCTACTGACCTGGTCAATGGTTTTGTCCACGCTGAAGTGATCTCCCAGCGTGCCTTTATGCATGCCATGAATGGGTCCCTCGCTCAGAGAGACCACTGTGGTTTCCACACCGGCATCATTTAATGCCTGGCGTGGCTCTGAAAATTCGCTCTGTTCGAAGCCGTTAGTGACCAGTATCGCCACTTTCCTGCCTTTTATTGCATTATTGTCCATAATGTACTCCTCCAGTTCTCAGGAACATAGCTGTCTGGGCGTTGACTAAATAGTTACAACCCAACTATTCAGACAACTGATCAGGCTGCGTGTTCACTTAAATTTCCAGTCGAGATGGCTGACATGTATGGCTGATATGTTTGACTGACATGTTTGCCTGGCATGTAAAGAGAACATGCATATGCAACCAGTTGCCCTTGGTGGCAGTAAACTACGCAGTTGACACAGGAACGTGTAATCATAGTAACTTTCAGGAGCAGCAAATGAACATCAATAAGGCACTCACCAGCCTGACCCTCACCATACTCGCCACCTTCACCATCCCCGCTTTCGCCGGCGGCACCGCCGTCCTCGAAGCCGGCAGCGGCGCCAACCGCATCAATACCACCATCGAGTTTAATGACGGCAATATGCGTATGGGCACTGCCGTACCTGGCTTTGACGGTTATATGGTGATGACCGAGACCGGCATCTACATGGTGACCGGCATGGGTGGGCGCCCCATGGTGCTGGATCTGGGCGCGATGATGAGCTTGATGGGCGGTATGGCGGGGGAGATGATGCAGTCGCAGGGCATCAGCCTGAACAATGGCATCGGGCAGTTCATTGAGATGCGTGATGCCGGCCGCAACGAGGCAGTTGCGGGTGTGCCGGGCCAGGTCTATGACCTGACCTATGCCAATGAACAGGGCACCCGGCAGACCGAGGAAATTGTGCTGGGCCGTGATGCGACCTTGCGCGAACTGACCGAAACACTGGCCACCTGGGGCCGGATGATGGCGGCATACCTGAGCGTTGACCTGAGTGAATACCAGGGCGCGATGGATGATCTGCTGCAATATGGCGATGGCATTTTGCGGCTGGGTTCTGGCTACCGGCTGGTGTCGCTAGACGAGACGGCGCCAGACCCGGCGCGCTTCACACTACCGGCGGCTCCGCAGCAGATGCCGAGCTGGATGCCCTGATTCAGGGCGATAAGAATGGGGACGGAGGGAATACTTTTTGACCATTGGTGGTCAAAAAGTATTCCCTCCGTCCCCATTCTTTCTTGGGTTACGGTCACCATGATTCGATGGAACGAATTGCCCCAGATGTTGACTAAATCTGTAGGAGCACTATGGATTTGAAAAGGAGGACACGTCTATGCTTACGCGAGCTAGTGTATTTGCGCTTACCGGAAGTATCTTGCTTTTGGGTGCCTGTGGGCAGGAAGCAGATCTGCCCGTTTCGGCAAACGTGGGGGAAGACCCGCAGTTGCCTGAACCTTCCACGTCAGTAATACCCACCATGCAGGTTGCAGAGGCTGTAGGCTGGTCAGAAGGGCGCATGCCTGATGCAGCGGCAGGGACTGAGGTATCTGTGTTTGCCGATGATCTACTGAACCCGCGCTGGTTATATGAACTTCCCAATGGGGACATCCTGGTCGCCGAGAGCAAGGCACCGGAGGGCTCCAGCCCTGAGGGGCTAAAAAGCTGGGCCGCCGGGCTGGTCAAGGGTCAGGCTACATCAGATGCGCCAAATGCCAACCGGATCACGCTTCTGCGCGACAGTGACAGTGATGGTCAGGTGGATGAGCGCCATATCTTTCTGGAAAATCTCAATTCACCTTTTGGCATGGCACTGGTAGGTGACCATTTTTATGTCGCCAATGCTGATTCGCTTGTCAGGTTCCCTTATCAGGCCGGTCAGGACACCATTAACGCAGAGCCGGAAATGATTGAGGACCTGACCCTGGGGTCGCTTAATCACCATTGGACAAAAAGTCTGATCGCCAGCCCTGATGGTCGCCACTTGTACATCGGTATCGGTTCCAACAGCAATGTCGGCGAGAACGGCATGGATGAGGAAGAGGGCCGCGCCGCCATCTGGCAGGTTGATGTGGCCACGGGTGAATCGCGCATTTATGCAGAAGGGCTGCGTAACCCGGTGGGCATGGCTTGGCATCCACAGACCGGCGCTTTATGGGTCTCTGTGAATGAACGCGATGAGCTGGGTAGTGATCTGGTCCCTGACTATATGACCAGCGTGCAAGAGGGCGGTTTTTATGGCTGGCCGTGGCGTTACTACGGGGATCACGTAGATGAGCGTGTAGAGGCGCCCATGCCATATCAGGATGATGAGGTACTGACCCCTGATTACGCGCTGGGGCCGCACACAGCGTCTCTGGGGCTCACCTGGATCGGCAATGAGACAGCGATGCCGGCGCCATTCGCGCAAGGCATGATCGTTGGTCAGCATGGTTCATGGAACCGTGAACCGGCCAGTGGTTATAAGGTGATTTTTGTGCCTTTCCAGAACGGTGAGCCCGCCGGTGATCCGGTTGATCTGCTAACCGGCTTCCTCAGCGATGACGAGGAATCGGCTTATGGCCGGCCGGTCGGAGTCTTGGTGAACAGCGCTGGCAGCGTGCTGGTCGCCGATGATGTGGGCGGCCGCGTCTGGCGTGTCAGCGGCATGTGACGCGTTCTTAAAGAATGGGGACGGAGGGAATACTTTTTGACCAGCAGTGGTCAATAAGTATTCCCTCCGTCCCCATTCTCAGACCAGCAGCAACCACAGGGGAATTACGGCGAAGGCCAGCAGGGTCTGAGCACTGATGATATTGGCCATCAGCGGCGCATTGCCGCCTAGCTGTCGGGACAGGATATAGCCTGATGTGGCGGTTGGCAGGCAGGCCAGCAACAGCAATACCTGCTGGCTGAGCAAATCCAGCTCCAGCCACATGGCAAGACCCAGCATCAGGGCCGGAAATATAGCAAACTTGAGCACGCTGGCGAGCACAATACCAAGCCAGTCCTGTTTCACTGTGCCCAGGCTGAGCGCAACACCCACCGCCAGCAGCCCAAGCGGCAAGGCGGCGGCTCCGAGCCGTGCCAGTAACCCTTCGATCCATGCATGGCCCAGTCCCACACCGCTGATATTAAGCGCAACGCCCAGCAGGCAGGCGACAATAAGCGGGTTGCTCAACAATCCTTTTATGACGCCGCTCAGCGTTTTGCTGTTGCCGTCAATGACCAGGGAAAAACAGAGGACGCTGAGTATGTTGGCCAGCGGGATCATGATGCTGACAGCAATAGCGGCAATCACCAGCCCGGGGTCACCAAACAGCGCGCTGGCCACGGCCAGGCCAATATAGGTGTTGAAACGGATGGCGCCCTGGAACATTGAGGTGAAATCCGCGGCATTGCGACTCGCCAGAGGTTTGAGCAGCCAGGCGAGTGCGCTGGTGAGCAGGAGCGCGGCACAGATGACCAGAGAAAAACGCACAAAATCGGCATTGCTGAAATCAGCCAGCGCCAGCCGGTGTACCAGCAGCGCCGGGAAGGCAACGTAGTAGGTGAGGCGCTCAATGCCCGGCCAGAATTCGGCGCCCGGGAAATTGATCCGGCGCAGCAGCGCGCCAAACAGTATCAGCAGAAATACGGGCCCTAAAGCATTAGCAATCATCTATGCTCACTAATAAATCCTCAGGAACAGATCGGCCAGCTTCTTTACCCGACCCCAGAACCAGATTTTAAACCGGTAGTGCCGTGGCAGATTCTTCCATTGCTGGCGAGTCAGTTCCTTACATTGGTCAAAGTCGCGCTCGAAGCACTGTTGCACCTGGTTTGCCAGATCCGGGTCTAACGCATTCTGGTTGGCTTCCAGGTTCCAGTGCAGGGTCCAGTGATCAAAATTGCAGGAACCCAGCGAGACCCATTGGTCTATCAAGGCCGATTTCAGGTGCGAGAAACGGGCCTGGTACTCAAAAATTCTGACGCCACTGCGCAACAGCCTGCCGTAGTAAATCTGCCCGGCATATCGTACCGGTGGCAGGTCGGTGAAATTGCCGCAGACGTGCAGGCGAACATCCACCCCGCGCTTGGCTGCACCCGTCAGAGCGCGGCGCAGCGAGCGTGGCGGTACAAAGTAGGGCGTGGCCAGCCACACGCGGGTTTTCGCCTGTCGAATGTGGCTGATAAGCGACCGCAATAGATCACGGTTGTTGCGCGATGCGCTGAACGCCACCCGTCCCAGACCGGGTTTTATCTCGGGCAGGGGGACGGAATCGTGTTTTTGCGCTGGGCTGTCGAGCATGTGTCGGTAAGGCTTGTCGGCCTGTTGCCAGGACTGCTCGAACAGGCTTTGCCAGTCTTTGACGATATCCCCACGCACAATCAGCATCTGTTCATGCCAGGGGTTCTGGTGCGTTTCCTGTGACTCATCAATCTCGCAAAATTCGTCGGTAAATCCCAGGCCACCGGTGCAGGCTGTGTGCTGATCGAACAGCAACAGTTTGCGGTGATCGCGATGCAGGTTGCGGGTGCCTCGGGACCAGTGCAGGGGGTTATAGAAACGCAGTGATACACCGGCCCGCCGCAATGCCTCGCGCTCTGCATCGGAAAAGTACAGACTGCCACTGGCATCAAACAGGCAGCGTATTGTGACGCCTCGTTCCGCCGCTGATGTTAACGCTGTCACCAGTCGCCGGGTCGCATTGCCGGATGTCACCAGGTACATTTCAATGTCGATACTGTACTCGGCCTGTTCAATCAATTGCAGGATGCGAGGGAAAAACACCACGCCATCGATCAGCAATTCGAATTGACAGTCTTCGCGCCAGTTGAACGGTTCCGTCTGTTTTTTGCGTATGTCCATAGGGTGCGTATCATCGCGCAATAATGGGGACGGAGGGAATACTTTTTGCTCAAAAAGTATTCCCTCCGTCCCCATTATTGCAAGTCTGCTATAGTGAAATTTTTCTATACCCGGGGGAATCCCAATGCCAGATAATCCGTTGCTTGGCAATCGCGCTGAGCTGCTGAACATACTCACCCAGGTGGCCCGGGATGCGGGACGCGTCATCATGGCAATTTACGCCACTGACTTTGCGGTGCGGGACAAGGACGATGAATCGCCGGTGACCGAGGCCGATGAGAAAGCGGAGCAGGTGATTGTGACGGCGCTGCGCAAGTTGACGCCGGCTGTGCCGGTCATCGCCGAAGAAGCCATGGCGGCGGGGCATGGTGAGTCGGTCGGGGCGATGTTCTGGCTGGTGGATCCGCTGGACGGTACGCGTGAGTTTGTTAATCGAAACGGTGAGTTCACCGTGAACATTGCCTTGATCGAAAACGGCGTTCCGGTGCTGGGTGTGGTGTATGCCCCGTTTCTCGATCGACTGTTTGCCGGTGCCACTGGGCAGGGTGCATTTGTGGTAGAAAGTGACGGGCAGCAACGTCGGATTTCCACACGGGAGGTGCCGGACGCCGGTCTAACTGTGGTCGCCAGTCGCCTGCATGGTGACCCGCAGGCGCTGCAGAATTTTCTCGGCGAACGAAAAGTCGCTGAGATGCGCAGCGCCGGTTCGTCCTTAAAGATCTGTCTGATTGCCGCTGGCGAGGCGGATCTGTATCCACGTTTTGGCCGCACCATGGAATGGGATATCGCCGCTGGCGATGCAGTGCTGCGTGCGGCCGGGGGGCGGCTGACCGATGTTGATGAAAAACTGATGGGTTACGGCAAGCCTGAGTTTGAGAACCCGAATTTTGTCGTGTGGGGGCAGTAAGAATGGGGACGGAGGGGATACTTTTTGACCACCATTGGTCAAAAAGTATTCCCTCCGTCCCCATTCTTTGCGTTTTTACTCTCCTTGTCACGTCAGCAGCGCGAGAACCTTGGCAGCGCTTTGCTGAGGCGACTCATTAACTGTTGAGATAATCAGAGTGGGTGTCAGCGGGATTTCGTACGGTGATGCAATGCCGGTGAAATTTTCGATTTCACCGTTACGCGCTTTTTTGTACAAACCCTTGACGTCTCGCTGTTCGGCTACGGCTAACGGCGTGTCTATATAGACTTCAATGAAACGGTCGTTGCCAATGGTGCTACGCGCCGCATCACGCTCGGCCCGGAACGGTGATATCAGGGCCACTATGACGATCAGTCCGGCATCCATCATCAATCTTGCCACTTCAGCAACGCGGCGAATGTTTTCGACACGGTCGCTATCGCTGAATCCCAGATCCTGACACAGACCTTTGCGGACATTGTCACCGTCAAGTATGTAACAGGCCCGACCTGTATCACGCAGGCTTTGAGCAACCTGGTTGGCGATGGTGGTTTTGCCGGCACCGGACAGGCCCGTTAGCCAAAGCACCTTGGGCGCGCGGGCCGTAACAGAATTCAGAGTTGTAGCCATAAGCCTCCGCTGAGTCCAGCATTCATGTTTCCGACTGGCTGGTTCACAAGGACGCTACAGCCTGAGTTCTCGAGTGTACCAAAAAGGTGCGCGATCGCCCAAGAATTACAGAATAAATGATGCTTTTCAGGCGACTACCTATCGATGATGGCGGAACCGGTGCGTGTCAGTCTTCCAGCAGGTATTCGTAGCGCTGGTCAGTGAGCATACGCAGGAAGGCGGTCAGAGCTGCTAATTGACGTTCGCTCAGGGGGAAATTGCCGCGCAGTTTGTGAGTGGCGATACCGTCGGGGTTGTTGGACGCAGCCCAGGGCTGGTCGGTTTCAGGGTTTATCTGGCCGCTGTCGCCGGACTCGCTGTAGTGATTGTAAAAGCGCATGACAGTGTCGAGTTTGTTGAACGTGCCATTGTGCATATAGGGCGCGCTGACAGCAACGTTACGCAGACTGGGAACCTTAAAACGACCGTTGACATCGGTGTTGTCGAATTCGCTGCCCAGCGCTGGATTCATGGCCAGTCCGGCGTCCCGAAAATCACTGCCTAGCCCATTGTTGTTGAGCAACGCGGCATTGATTGGCGTGCCGATATTTTCGTAACGATGATTGCTGAAAACTTCGCGCGGCGCGTACGCCATGGTCGATGCCTGGTGGCAGGATGCACAGTTACTGAAACTGGGTGAGAAAAACAGCCCCATGCCGACAACTTCCTGTGTGGTGGCTGATATTTCGCCGCGCACAAATCGGTCGTAACGCGAATCGTAGCTGTTGAAAGTGTCGCTGCGCAGATAACTGGCCAGGCTGTCCGCGATAGCGGTCAGGACAGCGCTTTCCGGCCATTGACTGTCCGCAGTGCCAAGAAACGGATGATACCGCTCGCTCTGCATAACACGGCTGGTCAGGTCCGACAGATCCCGCAGGCCCATTTCCTTGCTGTTAACAAACGGCGACAGCACCTGTTCTTCAAGCGTGGTTTCGCGGCCGTCCCAGAAAAAACCGCCACGGATTTTATCTGCGCCGGAGGTGGCCATGGCGGCAGTTTGGTGTGCGCTCTGACGAGGAGCCTGCAGACTGCCAACTGGCGTCATATCCTGAAGTGTGAAGACAGGTGTGGTAGCGACATAGGTGAGAGAGGGTGCATTGCGCTGGCCGATCGAGCTGCCATCCGAACCGATGGAGGCACCGTGCCCGGCAGTCAGCGACCGCGGGTCGGCAAATGCGCGCCCCGGATCGTGACAACTGGCGCAGGCCTGATTGCCCTGACTGGAGAGTGAGGTGTCAAAAAACAGGGCTTCACCAAACGCCAGTTTTTGCTCTGTTGTTAGCGGTGATGGCAACACCGCTGTTGATGTTGCTGCTGAAAGAGCCGCCAGTTGATCTGGCGCCTCCTGTTCAGCTGCTTGCGTTGGCCCGACAGGTGCCGGCGCTGCTGGTGAAGTCTGCGGTGCCGTTGTTAGCTGTGAGGTCGCATCGTCCTTTCGCTCCAGCAACTGTTTTCGTACCGCGTGCACATCGTTCATACGCACACGTCGATTGGCCGTCACTTCGGCTTCGCTATAAGGCGTCGGGTCATCCGCTGCGGCAAAGGTACGCAGCATCCAGTTCATGACCTCGGCCAGATCTGCATCACTCAACGGCGAATGCGCCGCGCCGGGCACGCGCACCAGATACGAGCGGCCTTCCTTAAAGCTGGCGAAATAACCCAGGTCTTCATTCAGGTCGGGCACAATGTCGCCCATGCCCGAGCCGTCTTCGATGTGACATCCGCCACAATGCAGCAGGTAGTTGAACTGCGGTGTTGCTGAGCTGGCTATCGCGGGTGCGAAGACCAGGCCCAGAAACAACGACAGTGTCGCCAGTGGGCGATCAAGGCAGCGCGTTGTTGTCGCCATGACCAATCACCAGTGCCAGCGTGCAATGATACGCGTGGCTGGTTGAGCCAAAGCACCACAGTACGTTGTTGGATTTGGACGGGAAGTAGACCGGGCGATCGCCTTCGGAGCGCGAGCAGCCACAGCCACCGCAGCTGCCTTTGCCACAACAGTCGTTGTAGGAGATCAGGTAGTTGCGACCGTCAGTGGGGTTATGGCAGGAACCGACCCAGGCAACCGTTGCCGTCTGTGAACCGGGAGGGCAGGTGGTCAGCGAGCCGCCACAGCAGCTGCACAGTGAGCCGCTGAACGCACAATAGCGCCAATAGTCACAGCTAAGGGTGTCACCCATTTCCTGAATGTCTTCCACTCCATTGACCGGGCTGGCATTGCCGGGCGGCGGGAACGGAGTCGGTGATGATGCCGGTGGCGATGACGCTGGTTGCGCTGAGGCACGCGACATCGGCAGTACCGGCAGCGCGCCCATGCCGGCGATCAGCACACCAAAACGACCCAGGAACGAGCGGCGTGATGTACGCGCCGCCAGCATGCGAATGGCACCGGTGGTCACCGAGTCCAGGTCTTTGATCATTTGCGAAATCAGTTCTTGACGGGTACTCATGAGGCGCTTCCTTCCAGTTGACCTTCTTTAACCAGGTAGTCCTGAATTGACTCGTAACCGCTTTGCATGGCCGTTACCAGCGACTCCAGGTGTTCACGGCTGTTAACCAGACCTTTGGAACGCAGCGCGCCACTTTCATCGATCAGGACAGCGTAGGGCAGCTTGCCAACTTCAAAGCGCATGCCCAGTTCCAGTGAAACAATGTAGGGATAGTTCTGCAGTTTCATTTTTTCGATGTACTGCAGGTGGGTTTCGGCCTGGCCACCGTCGCTGCCGAAGATCAGATCGACATTGTCGCTCAGCGCCATGCTTTTTGCTGTCGGGACCAGTTCCTTACAAATGGGGCAGGTCGGTGAAACAAACAGCAACAACTGTGCTTTACCGGCACTGGTACCATTGCCGGTGGCGCCAATGGCTACCGGTTTGCCATGAATGTCGGGAATCGACATGCTGGTAATTTTTTCACCCAGCTTGGGGCCGGAGGTGGTCATCAGGGCGCCGGCGGGTGCCAGTCGGGTATGCAGGATACCAATTTGTCGGGCCAGTGCGATAACGGCAAATATCAGAGCCAGTACCACGAGCGTCAGTAAAATCAGTGTAGCTGCCAAAGCGTTGCTCATGGCTTACTCCTTATCTATCAGTAGGGTGTGATTGCGGGATAATTGTTCGAACATCGAATAGCTGAAAGAGCAGGCCGCCACAAACAACACTGCGAACAACATATCCATCGTGTTCAGGGGACGCGTGGCAACCGGCGCCAGTAACAACAGAGCGCCGACGGTCAGCACGCAATTGCGCAGTAACAACAACGCAGACAATGATTGCGGCGTATCGCCACAGCCGCAATCAATCTGGGAGCGTCCGCGTTTCAGGTTGATGCCCATGGCCAGCGCATACAGAGTCAGCATCGCTGCCGCCAGTACCGCGCCGACAGGCCGGGTTATGGCAAACAACAGACTGGCCGCGACAGCAATTTCCAGCCACGGAAGCACGCGTGCCACCGGGGATACCAGCGAGTCAGGCAGAATACGATACGCCGCCAGTTGTGCCTCGAAGCGACGGTGAGCACTGATCTTGTGGCGTGCCGCCAACAGAAACAGCAATGCCAGCGAGGTGGCAATGACAATGGTAATTAGCGGATCAATCATCATTGCATTCCTTCATACAGTGCCTGCATGGTGCCGGAGACATTTTCCACGGTGCGCAGCAAACGCCCGGACCGGGGATTGCGAACCTGCAGCCCGTCACTGGTGGCCAGCAACAGCAGTGGATCATCACCGGGTGTGAGGAGCACACCGCGCGCGGTAACGTCTTCACCCAGTTCGATACGAACACCGCGGTTGCCGGTGATCATGTTGTAGATCCACAGTTCGGTGCCGGGTTTTTCGAAAGTTTCCTGGCCGCCGCCATCATGCATCAGTGTCGCCAGCAGGGCTTCGCCATCATGGTAGGCAAAAGGCTGATAGCTGCCGATACGCCAGTTGTCATCAGGTTTGGGCATGACACCATTGACGTCCGCTGTGCCGTCGCTTTCCGGGTTGATGTCAAAGGCCTCGGAAACAACCAGGTTATCGCCGTCCAGTGACACTTTGCGCAGCAGGCCCTCAAAGGACATGAACATCCAGCCATCGGCCGCGGGCACCGAGTAGTCATACACCGGGTCGGTAAAGACGTCGAAGAATGAGGCGCTCTGAATGCGGCGTGTTTCCTGCCCGGCTGTATTCAGCTGGATGTATTGGGCTGTGCCATCGCCGCAGACAGAAATCCAGCCCTCTGCTTCCGGGTAGATGCCGGAACAGCTTGGCAATGACACTTCGCCGACAAAGGTTTCAGATTCGATGTCGACCAGGCTGACAGAGGTGGCGGGTGTAATATTCCAGACCCCGGCAAAACGGTCGTTGATCAGGCCCATCATGCCTGGATGACCGATGCCTGCTGCGCGTGCCGGAATCTCGACTTCGCTGATGGCCGTGGCGGTGGCGGCATCATAGATCTGAACCACGTCGGTGCGATCACCCAGGCTGCCGCGCGAGTAGTAGCTGCCGTAAGCGTAGATCAGGCCCGCACTCATGCGCGGTGCCAGCGCCGGAGAGAATGAAGACACCAGCAGCGTACCGCCAATGACGCCCTCGTCGGCGTCCACCAGGAACACGGTGTCGCCGCGTCGCACTGTGACCCAGTGTTGGTCGAATCCTTCAATGACACCGGTGTCACCGACAACGGTATCCCATTGTGCGTTGACGACACCAGTGGCCGCCAATGATGCGGCCAGTGCAAGCATACGTATCTTCATTTTTTACCCCTGTTTGCCAAGTTCTGTTGCCGGTTTTTTGTAGCCGTGTTGTGTCGAAATTCCGGGTTTAGGTCTGCATTGATCAGCTTCATTCTTTTCTCGCTCTGTTGAGATACCAATGACTGCTTTAGCACTGTTCCGTGCACTACAACATGTCGCTTCTTTAAGGCCCGGCACCAGTTTGATGCGATTGTTTGGACCAAACACGGTATTTCCCTGATTTGCCTGTCATACGTCAGTGATATTGCAACATCAATGCCGCTTCTGTGGCTGTCCCGTGCATAACGTATCAACCTCAGTCGATTGACGTATGAATGGGGACGGAGTGAATACTTTTTGACCAGTTGCGAAGCTACTGGTCAAAAAGTATTCACTCCGTCCCCATTCTTATTCTTAAGTGCTTGCTGCAGAGGGCCGAGCCATTCTGTGTAGTGTGCAAAGCGGCCGCTGTAGGCGGTGGTGACCGGGTTCTGTACCTGTACCGCGCTGAAGGTGGCCACTGGCCGTCGGGTCTTGTGCGGTGACAGACAGGCGTTCTGAAAATCCAGCTTTGAAAAGCTCAATAATTCACGAATGCGGGGGCCCGGGTCGCGCACCAGTTCAGCGTAGTCGACTACATGGACAGACGCTTGCTGGTGATGCAGCCAGTGACTGACAATGTGCTCATGGATTCGGTAATAGTGACCAATATCATTGAGCCGATGCGCACATGGCCAGCTTTTTGAAAATTTGTGGCGGTAGATCGAGAAGCCAACGTCCATGGCCTGGCGCTGCAGGTAAATTATGGGGGACTCCGGGAACAGCAAACGAATAAGACCTATCGATCTGAAATTAAGTGGCTGTTTGTCTACCACGTGCGTTTTGTTATCTACCATTGGCAGTGCGTCGAGATAGCGCTGTCGCCAGAGCTTCGCCTGTGAGCGTATCAGTGTCCGGGCGGCATCAATGCCCTGGTGTCTGGCAACCGCCATCAGCTCTTCATGAATGTCGTAAAGTGTTGGCAATTCTCCGGCGCCGTGAACCTGAGAATGCGACGCGAGAATGGATTCGATCAGGGTTGTGCCTGAGCGTGGCATACCCACAACAAATATCGGTCGAAGCGGGGCTGCTTCATGTTTGTTCGGTTCCAGATTCTGTTCCTGCTCCTGCTTCTGTTCCAGGGCCAGGGCCAGGTCCTTAAATATCTCCGGAAGGAGTGCCAGTTCGCTTTCAATAAGCTGTGGCTGGTAGACAAAACCCTCCTGTTCGGAGATGCCCTGGTTAATGCTGTTGCCTTCTTCCCAGGCAGAAAATGCGCGTTCGAAATCGTTGCGCCGATCCAGCGCGGTGCCCAGGGTAAAACCCAGCATCACCCGGTATTCCGGATGCACGCGGGTATCACGGAAGAGGGTGTCGATGGCGCTTATTTCAGCATCGCTGAGTCTGCCTTCGCACAGGGCGCCCAGTTCGACATAGGCTGTGGCAAATCCTGGTCGTGCCGCGATGGCGCGGCGACAATACTGTTCCGCGAGATCAAGCTCGCCGGTCAGGTGATGCAGACGGCACAATGTATACAGCAGTTCGGCATCATTGGGTGCGATCTGCTGGGCGCGAGTCAGGTGATCGCGCGCCTGCGGGTAATCCTGTGCCGCAATGGCGAGGCGGGCGGCGCCAGTCAGGCAGGACGGATCATCGGGTTTTAGTGTCAGTATCGGTTGATAGGCGGCAATGGCATCGCTGAAGCGCGATTCCTCAAAGTGAGCACGAGATAGTGCCTGCCAGGCTTCGTGCGCATCGGGATGCGCCTGCGTCCAGCCCTGGGCAATGCGTAGCAGCTCCAGCCAGTGTCGACCACCGGACGCCAATGCCGCTGCCACCTGCCATACCAGTACGTTTTCTGGATCCACGTGCTGTGCGCGCGCCAGAATCGGCAGTGCGTCCATTGGCCGCTCCGAACGCGCGACGGTTCTGGCAAGCAGCAGCAACGCCTGTGGATGGTCGGGGTGATGACGCAGAAGAGCTTCAAAGGCCGAGGCAGATTCCGCGTAGCCACCTGCCTGGTAGAGCAAGGAACCCAGCATCAGACTGGCATCAAGGTCGCCCGGGTTGCGGGCGACCTCAGTACGCAGTCGATCTATGCGCTCAGGTGTTGTGAGAGCCTCGTTTTCCTTGGTAGCGTGTTGTTGCATAAGCTATTTTTGTCCTGGCGCCAGAGTGGGGCACTATTGAAACGGATTAAGACTGCGCAGGCTCTGGAAGTCTGCCGAAACACCCAGATAGGCAACACGCCCCCTGGGGCCAACCGGCAGGTTCAGGTAGCTTGGGTCGGGTTCCTGTTTGGTCAGGTTATTGATGCCACCGTAGACCTCGAATCCGTTACTGAAGTTGTAGCTGCCCTGTATGTCATGCACCATGACCGGATCGGTTTTCAGGAAGTCGGAACGGTCTGGCTGTCGTTGCAGTTCCTCGTCCTGGTAGATGTTCAGTGCACTTTGATAGCGGAAGCGGTAGGTCAGCGCCAACGGTCCGCGAAGCCAGTTCGCACTCAGATTGGCGACCCACTCAGGTGCATGCTGGCCCAGCAGCGTTTCCACCATGCCGGCTTCCTCGACCTGTCTTGGCTCCACCGTCGGCTGGGTTTTCAGCGACTCGAGATAGGTGCCGTTGAACGACAGCGACAGCATGCCAAGGATGTCAAGATCGATAGGGTAGTTCATGCTGAAATCAACACCGGATGTGTAGAGGTTACTGACGTTGACCGGTCGCTGCTCCAGATCCACGATCACACCCACCAGTGCGCCCTGCGTGGCGCGTGAAAACAGGTCGCAAAACGCGTTGTCAGTGGACGGCTGGTCGTAACATCGTTCCACGATCTCGTCATCGCTGGGATAGAGAACACCCTGCGACATGTCGATTTCCCACCAGTCTACGGCGGCTACCAGCCCCGGCATCCAGGAAGGTGTATACACAACACCCAGCGTCTGCGTGTTACTGGTTTCTTCTTCCAGTCTCGGGTTGCCACCGCGGACACCGGGCCGGCCTACCGGAGAGGCTGACACAAAGGCGTCAGGGTCCAGTCCCAGTGCAGCGATTTCAGCCCGGCAATTTGCGACCGTGTTGGCTGTCTGCGCGTTCAGGTTGGCTGCTTCACAGGGGTCATCCGGCCTGAAAGAGGACTGATTTTCCGGTTCAAACAGTTCCGCAAGATTGGGCGCGCGTACCGACTCACCCAGCGAACCTCTGATGATGACACTGTCGTTCAGGGTCCAGTTCACACCAATACTGTAGGCCGTGGTTTCACCAATAGTGGACCAGTCAGAATAACGAAATGCGCCGTCCACCCGCAGTGCCTGCAGCAGGGGAGCCAGATCCTGAAAAACCGGTATGGAGACTTCGGCAAAGGCCTCGCTTACATCATAGGAGGAGCTACTTGGCCGGGTGAAATCCAGCGGTGTCAGACCATTGGGGTTGCTGCGCAGGGCATCGGGTGTGTTGGCGATTTTTTCCTCGCGATATTCGCCGCCCAGCACAAAGTCCACGGGGCCGGCGGGCATGGCAAGTCCGAGGCCGGAGCTGTCGCCGGACAGGAAGGCGTTAAAGACGGTCTGCTCGGACTCACCTTTGCTCACGATTGGCGTGCCCGCGTTGGTGATGAAGGCCTGGGCTGCGCCATTGGGGTCGTCCGGGTTGATCTGGCCAGGGCTGAAGTAATACTGCGTGCCATCAAGGAAAGGGTTAAAGGGCACGCATCCGCTGTTGGCACCGGGCGTAAACGTCATGTTGGCGGCATCGCCCCAGACGCCAGGGTTCCAGGGGGATACCACGGGGTCGGTGGGCGGAACTGCAGCTGGATTCAGATTGGAGCGGCAGGTAGCCTGACCGGTAGCGGGATCGGTGACGGCGTCCAGCGCGGCAAAATAGCGATCTTCAAGGCGTTGATTGCTGAGCCGGGCGGTAACTTCTGTGATGCCGTAGTTGGCTGAAGCCTCGTAACGCAGCCAGTCCGTGATGTCGCCGCGGAAACCGGCAACGAGCCGGGTGGTGTCGCGGGTATTGTCGTTCAGAGAGCGCATTTCAAGGTCGTCGCGTGCCAGGTTGATACTCGGGTCCTGGATGCTTGCCAGCACGTCATTGAACGCATCTGGAATGAACGGGTTATCAAGGCTGAGCTCCAGGACGGTGGTATAGGAAGAGCTGCGCGGGTTGACGGCGTTAGTGCGTACGAATTTGAATTCGGTGAAGGCGGTGTGGTTTTCATTCAGATCGTAGCGTCCATTCAGATTGAAGGAATGCGTCTCTAGCTCGGGAATAAGCGACGATGAAAAATAGGCGGTGGGGGTTCCATCTCCCCCCAGATGAGCAAAGCCGGAGGTCGGCTGCCCGACCTGAAATGGGCTGCCGTCCGCTGACAGGGCGATGGGAGACGGGTAGGTGTACTGTTCGCCGGTGACAGGGTCGGTGCCAAGAATGTCGTAACGCCCATCTGGAGCAGTGTAAGTAAAGTTACGTGACCCGGGTGGTGTCAGTGTCCGGTCCGGCACATTGGGGTCATCGACGCCGCCGTACTCTGCCGGGTTATTGTTGATGTACTGTCTGCCACTGATGCCATAGGAACGATCTTTGGTTTCCAGCCTTTCCTGTTTCCGGTATTCGTAGCTTGAAGTGACATTGCCGCGACCATCATCAAAGTTGGTGCCAAAAACAAATGATGCAAAAAAGTCCTCCGCGTCGCCTTCGTCTGACATGCCACCCTGGGTTCGTATCGCCACCCCTTCGAAATCGTCTTTGAGAATAAAGTTGACCGCGCCGGACACAGCGTCAGCCCCGTAAACGGCCGAGGCGCCGCCAGTCAGTACGTCGACCCGTTCGATCAACGCAATGGGAATGGTGTTGGTGTCAACCAGCGGTTCACCGGTTGCCAGCGCGCTGACATGTCGACGACCATTGACCAGCGTCAAGGTGCGGTTATTGCCCAGGTTGCGAAGATTCAGTGCATTGACACCCACGCGTGAGCCACCGTCCTCGCCCTGGGTTTCATAGGACCCGGAGGATCCTACCAGAGCGCCCACCTCGCTGATGAAATCTTCGATATTGGTACTGCCAGACTGCTCTACCTGCTCGGCGCCGAGTGAAAGTACGGGTGCCGAGTAGTCGCCTTCAAAACGTGTTATACGTGACCCTGTAACAACAACTTCTTCCAATCTGGGTTGATCTGCGCCGTCCTGGGCATACAGTAGGGAGGTCATCGGAAAAAGCGTTATGGAGATGGCGGCTGAGAGTAAATTGACTTTGTGTGGAATTTTTTTAGTGCTGTCGTGGGCTGGCATTTTATGTCCTCACAGTGCGGGTCGGTTACAGAAAAACAACTCTGGAATGGAGAATTTGTTAACGGTCGCAATGTGATTCGCATTATTCGTGCCAGAATATCCTGGTCCGATCGATGCGCAAAATGAGGGCACAAAAACGAATGTGAGGTACAGAATCTAAACTTGTCACTTGCCAGTCACTCAATTGACAAAATGTTGTTAGAGTGGGGCGAAATCCAATTTTGGTGACTAAACGGTGATGAGGCGGAAAGCAGGCGGAGAGCAGGCAAGCACCCTAATGTGGCGGCTGCATTATTTTGGCCATGGCGTTCGCACATTTTCGGTGCTGGCCTATTCTGTGCCTGCGCCGCCCCCGGCTGGTGCGAGCGGGCCACAACAGTGCTGTTTATGGTTTTTCTTAGTGGCGCTTAAGGGGACGGAGGGAATACTTTTTGACCAGTGTTCTTGCCAATGGCGCGTTGCAATTGGCACAGACGTTAACCATGGCCGGAGGAGAAGCCGGCCTGGTCCGGGACGAGGAAGGCGCAGGGCTTACTTACGTTGAAACGTAGCCCTGAGATATCAATGTTTTACCTGTTCCTGTTTTTCAGTCTTTGGTTCGCGGTTGATCTGAAAATCAGGTGCTGGCTTGCCTTTGTCCTGCTCGCGCTGCTTCTTGGTTTCGGCCATCTTTTCTTTGATTAGGTCTACAAATTTATCTGACATCCGGGCTCTCCTGATTTTTCCTGTCTGATTTTGTTTGGCCTGAGCTCTCAGGCAGTCGTTTCATTCTAGCAAAATCCCGATCTCCAGTAACAGCCAAATACCCCGGGCGAAATCTTAATCTAAAAATAGCCCCCAAAAAGCATGGCCAAAAAATCATGGCCAAAAAAAAGCCCGGCTGTTTAGGCCGGGCTCAGAGTCATACTACTATCAAGGGAGAGATAAATGAAACAAAACCCACAATTTTGTCTGCAATCTACCTACACTTAATCAGACTCACTGTTTTGCACGAAGTTCCCAAATCTTTCAAAAAAACTTAAAATATTTGTTAGCTTCTGATTTCAAAGAGCTTTTACCTTCAGTCCGAGCTGCTCGGCGATGGCCTGCTGCTGACTGTTGGAGACCACGCCGATACTGGCATTCTCGGGCTTCAGGTATTGCGCGCAGACGCGCTGCAGGTCGGCCACGGTAACGGCCAGCACGCGCTTGCGGAAGGCCATGCGTGCCTCACGGGTGCGACCGAACAGGGCGCTGTAGTAGTCCTGCTTGGCAGCGCCTGCCGGTGACACGGAGCGATCCATGCTGCTGATGACGCCCAGGATGGCTTCCTCGACCAGGCGCTCGTGGTGCTCTTCGTTGATAACCCAGTCAATGGCGGCGTCGAAGTCCTTCAGCGTTTCCAGCAGGCGCGGGTCGCGGTAAGAGAAGAAACGGAACGAGGCCGAACCACCGTCCTGGTCAGCACCGGCACCGTAGGCGCCACCCTGTTCGCGAATGGCGCGGTGCAGGAAGGCGTTGCGCATGAACCCGCCCAGCACGGAGAGCACCGCGTGGTCGGGATGACCGCCCGGTACGGTGGGATAGGCCTTGGCGCAGAAGTGCACTTGGGTATTGGTGCTCCACAGTTCTCTGGTGGTTTCACGAATTGGTGTCAGTTGCAGGGATTCGGCGCTGGCAGACACTGCAGGCGCATTGCTCCAGCTCGCTTCCAGTGTGCCAAGCAATGAGTCGCGATGCTGTTCTTCACCCACCAGCAGGAAGCGGCGCGGGGAGGCAATGACCTGCTGATGAATACGTGACAGTTTTGCCAGCAGCGCGTCCAGTTTTTCCGGCTGTTTCAGCTCCCGCGTCAGCGTTTTCAGGTTCTTGATGCCCTGCAGTCCCGAGAACTGGTGGCTGAGGCGGGCGGTCGGACTCATGCCACTGGACGCCAGATTGATTGCCAGCGCGTGTCCGCGACCGGTAACACTGCTCTGTTGCCGGGCTGCTATCTGTTCCAGCAGCTCGCGGATGCGCTTGCCTTCATCAAAACGCACATTAAAGAAGGTGTCGTGCAGCAGTTCGGTCATCTGTGCCTGTTTGGCAACGAGCGCCTTGCTCGACATCACAATGATGGCCTTGCTTTGCTGTTCATCATCGGGTGTTGCGCGGACGCTGGCGTAACAGTTGATGCCGCCGCATACGGCAGCCTGCCAGGCCTGCACCTCGGCATAACCCTTGTCACCGACGCCCAATTCGGCAAGACAACTGGTATACCAGGGCAGCACCGCCAGCAATTCGTCGTCCAGGTTGGGCAGATCCACCACCACCTGCTGGTAACACAGGCCGTTGGTGCCTTGCGCGTACCAGCTCCTGTCTCTTATACACATCTCCGAGCCCACGAGACAGGCAGAAATCTC
>OJBX01000382.1_pt1 | contig 20191 bp, 16 predicted proteins | sample 1590751 | NCBI WGS metagenome assembly OJBX01 (sample SAMN05416780, study PRJEB24817) | seawater metagenome | isolation source: Sea water | place: Canada:Atlantic | collected 2013-07
GAAGATCTTCCATCTAACATTTCTTTTTGTTGTTGAAGATCTGGTCTTACTAAATTATTAATTCTTGATGCAATTGATGGAACATATTCTACCTTAGAAGGCTTTCCTATTAGATAAGGTTTTTGAGGGTCATTTTTAACTTGTTGTGAAAAGACGGTTTGAACCAATATTAATAGTACACAAACAGTTTTTGATCGTAGTTTTCTACACATAACGTTTAATCGTTAACGGGAGTAGAATGTTACTTAATATAAAAAAAACATTACTATAAACCTAAATTTAACAACAAAAATTGCTGAAATGTTCTAAAATATTAATTACAACTAGTAATCTATTTTTTTTTGTTCCTCATATTATAATTTTTATCACCGCGAGTTTTTGGTTTTTTATACTTTTTGGCGATCTCTCTTCTATAAGAACCTCCTTGATTGGTTTTACTGTTTTTTTCACTCTTTTCGTGAAAAGCAGGACCAGGAATATATTCTTCAGAAACTCTATTTTTTGATATTTCTTGATCTTCTTTCGGGCGTTCTTCTTCTGTAAGTTGTTTTGTTATTTCAACTTCTGCTGGAAAATCAAATACTGGAATTTCATACTTCATTAAGGCTTCAATTCTTTCTTTTGATTCTTGTTCTTTTTCTGTTGAAAATAAAATTGTTCTCCCTTCTCGTTCTGCACGTCCTGTTCTACCAATCCTATGCATATAGTTTTCTGGAAAATAAGGTGTGTCAAAATTAATAACATGTGAGATTCCATCTAAGTCTAACCCACGAGCCATCACATCTGTAGCAACTAAAACACGATTAGTCCCCTGGTCAAACTGACGAATAGAGCGGATCCTATAATTTTGTGTTTTATTGGAGTGAATAACACAACTTTCTGATCCAAAAACTTCTTCTACTGCAGCAAATAGTAAATCTGCTCTTCGTTTGTTAGAAACAAAAACCAATACTTTAGTAAAAACTTCTTTATCAGCTAGTAAGTGATTTAACAAATTTGCTTTGGTATAAAAATTAGTAACTAAATACGAGGTTTGCTGAATATTATCTAGCGGGGTACCACTCATAGCTACAGAAATCTTTTTTGGTGATTTAAAAAAATCTGTAATTAGTTCATCTACATCATTTGTCATCGTTGCGGAAAACATAATATTTTGTCTTGCTCTTGGCAACAAATCAAAAATGTTAAGTAACTGAAAACGAAATCCTAAATCTAGCATAATATCTACTTCATCAATCACCAGTTTTTGAATAGATTTTAGCTTTAACACATTACTCAATGCTAAATCATACAATCTTCCTGGTGTGGCTACAATAATATCTGCTCCCTGAGCTACTGCTTGTTTTTGTGTATTAATATTAGTTCCTCCATACACTCCTAAAACTCTAATATTTATATATTTTGCTAGTTTTTCAATCTCATCTACCACCTGCAACACCAATTCACGTGTTGGAACAACCACTAAAACTCTTGGTGTAATTTGCTTAGAGAATTTTAAATCTCTAAGAATAGGCATCATATAAGCAAATGTTTTTCCAGTACCAGTTTGTGCAATTCCTACCACATCTTTTCCAGCTCGAACTACAGAATAGGCAGCTTCTTGAATAGGAGTTGGATGTGTAAACCCAAGCTCTTCTATACTGTTATAAAGTTGATTAGATAAGTCTAAATCTTCAAAAGTAGTCATGTGAAAAAAATTTTTACAAAGGTAGGCTTTATTGTATTTAAAAAGAATAAAATACCCACCTTCTATAGCTAACAAATAGACATTCAGTAGCTTGTTTTTTTAAAAATTAATTTAATATAAATGTCTATGAAATACTTTATTCCCTAACTATTGCATAGGAGCTGTTATATATTGACTAAGTTTTTGGGCATTGCTAACTTCTCAAGTATTAAACAACTAAAATTAATTATTCGGAAAGAAATACTTTCATTTTTATAGATTACTGGAAATTAAAATAAGCTCTTCTTGTGGAGTAATTAAGTATTGTGCGCCGTATTTAGTAACAACAGCCATTTCTTCTACTGAAATTGTTTTAAGAGTTCCGTCTGCTCGTTTCCAGGAGTGAAATCCATCAAAGGCAAACGTCATTCCTTCTTTTAATTGTTTTTCTGAAGCCGGACGAACATGTGATGCTTGAGATCCGCCTAAATTTGGCCCTACATCATGTGCAACATAACCTACAGGATGACCCGTACTCCAAGGAACATATTCAGATTTTGCATTGCTCATTAATTTTCTTTGAGCGCTGTCTACATCTATTCCTTTTACGCCAGGTTTCATCGTTGCTAAAGCAATTCTATTTCCTGCTTTACTACTTTCCCAATAAAATTGAATCTTTTCTGGAGCCTTAGTTTCTCCATCTTTTAGCACATATGCAAATCGTTGGATATCGCTAACCCAACGATCGTATAATTTAATTCCAAAATCTATTTGAATTACATCGCCAGGCATAATTACTTTATCGGTAGCATGAGAATGACCTCTATCTGGCCCTGAATTTACATTTGGGTTTTGATCAGAAGCCCAACCATCTTTTACTCCGTAAGTTGCCATTTTTTGTTTTAAAAACAGTGCAATATCTGCGTCAGTACTTTTCCCTGGAATAACTTGTTTATATGCTTCAATTTGCCAATCTGCTGTAAGTTGTGCAGCTTTTTTTAAGATTTCAACTTCTTCAGGAAGTTTAATAGACAACCATTCATACACCAAATCAGTTGAAGATATTAAATTGTTTTTTTTATTTCCTAAAAGATCTTCTAAATTAACTCTTTGTGTGTATGTCAATCCATCAGCAGTTGCATTTGAAAGAGAAGAATTGATGGCAATCTTCTCAAATTTTTTCTCTTTAATAAAATCTACAGCCATGCTTACTGAAGACATCCCTCTTTCAACAGAAATAACGGTATCATGAATGTCTAATTCATCTAAAGCAGTTGCTTCGCCTGAGGGAGAAAATACTTTAGAATGAAATCCGTCTGAATCATTGTAAAAAAGAAAAACTGCTGTTCCTCCTGCATTTTCTCCACCAATATGATCCGCAATTGGATCATTATTATTTTCTCTACAAATAACCAACCAAGCATTTACATTTGCCTCCTTTAGGGCTTTTGGCAATAATTGGTTAATTCGTTTTTTTCTAATTTCTGACCAAGGATTATCTCCCCAATACGCAACTGGATCTACTGTGGATACTTTCTTTTCAGATGGTTTACAGCTGAATATTAAAAATATTACTGTGATAGAAAGAAAATTTATATTTCTCATATTTTTTATATCTGTTAATTTTGATGAAACTAAATTACAGGTTTTACAGTGTTGAAACAAATAGAGAGTGAAAATGAAAAAATATACCACTTTTAAACAAATGATTTTTTTTATAATTATCCAATCTCGTTTAAAAAGAACTAGATAAATATAATCATAAATAAATTCTTTTGTATCTTAGAATAATTGAAAATAAAATAAAAATGCAAACTCCAATACGATTAGAACAAGCAATCATAAAATTATACAAAGCATTTCATAACAATACGCTAGATCCAGAAAATTGTGCTGCTTGTGCAGTTGGAAATATTTTAGACAATCATGACAGCTGGAAGCATCTTTCCAATGAACACGGTTCTTTACAATTAAATTATATAGGAACAGTTCATCAAAAATTAGGAAGAAGGTTTAATGGTTATTCTCCACAAGAAATATTACAGGTTGAAAAAGTATTTCTTGAAGCCTGTGGGTTTAGAACACCTCTTTGCCACTACAATCAAAAACCTGAAAACCCCAGAAACAAAGAGTTGTTATTCCATGGCCTGAGCGCTGTCATTGCCTTTCTATGCAAATTAGATGCTGTGCCTAATGTGATGGATTATTCTAAAATTTTTAAATACGAAAATAATCAACCCATATATCAGCTAGAAAATAGTATAGCATAAAAAAACCAGCACAATGTGCTGGTTTTTTATGTTTATAATTCCTTAAGATTAACCTCCAAAATCATCAAATCTGATATTTTCATCGGGTATTCCAAAATCTTCTCCCATTTTCTGAACTGCTTTGTTCATTAATGGTGGACCACAGAAATACAATTCTATATCTTCAGGTGATTCATGAAGGTCTAAATAATTTTCTATCACACAGTTGTGAATAAATCCGGTAAATCCATCACCATCACCATCAATTCCATCTTTTACTTTCCAATTGTCTTCTTCCATTGGTTCAGACAAAGCCATGTAAAACTTAAAGTTTGGAAAATCTCTTTCTAATGATTTAAAGTGATCTATATAAAATAATTCTCTTTTAGATCTACCACCGTACCAATAGGTAACTTTACGACCTGTTTTTAAGGTTTTAAATAGGTGATACAAATGAGAACGCATTGGCGCCATTCCTGCTCCACCTCCAACATATAACATTTCTGATTCAGACTCGTTGATAAAAAACTCACCATAAGGTCCAGAAATGACTACTTTGTCTCCTGGTTTTTGAGCAAAAATGTAGGAGGAAGCTACTCCTGGGTTTACATCCATCCACCCGTTTTTTGCACGATCCCACGGCGGAGTTGCAATACGAACATTTAACATAATTTCTCTTCCTTCTGCAGGATAAGAAGCCATAGAATATGCACGTTCTACAGTCTCTTTATTTTTCATAACCAATGGCCATAAACCAAACTTATCCCATTCTGCTTGAAACTTATCTGGTGTTTCATGCTCTTCTGGATGTGCTGTAATATCTATGTCTGAAAATTTAACTTCACAGTCAGGAATTTCAATTTGGATATATCCTCCGGCTTTATACCCCATATCTTTTGGAATCTCAACTACAAATTCTTTGATAAAAGAGGCTACATTATAGTTACGAACAACAGTTGCATCCCATTTCTTAATTCCAAAAACTTCTTCTGGAATTGAAATATCCATGTCTTGTTTTACTTTCACCTGACAAGCTAAACGTATTCCGTGTTTTAATTCTTTTCTAGAAAAGTGTGGTGTTTCTGTAGGCAAGGCCTCACCTCCACCTGAATTTACATGACATTCGCATTGAACACAAGATCCTCCACCACCACATGCAGATGGTAAGAATATTTTTTCACTTCCTAAGGTTGTTAATAGTGTACTTCCAGAAGCTACTTCAATTTTCTTCTCTCCATTAATGGTAATAGTTACTGGACCTGATGGAGATAGTTTTTGTTTTACAAACAATAATAATGCGACCAACAACAACGTAATCAGTAAAAATGCTGCTACGGTTGCAAAAATAGTTCCTGTGGTGCTTGCTGCTAATATATTCATACTACTTTTCTATTTCTTTAATATTTTCTGCTACTTCTTCACTATCACTTTTTTTAGTGATATCAATCTTTTTTACCTGAGTATCTTTTTCTAGTTTGCTAGATGCAACAACTTCGGTAGTTTTTTTCTTTTTTTCTTCATCACCTCCGGTTAACATTCCTCCAAAACTCATAAACCCAATAGCCATAAGACCAGTAATAATAAATGTAATTCCCAAACCTCTTAAGGCTGGTGGCACACTAGAATAACGAATCTTTTCACGAATTGCTGCAATGGCTAAAATGGCTAAAAACCATCCAATACCAGATCCAACTCCGTAGGTTAGTGCTAATCCTAAACTTGGAATCTCACGAGATTGCATAAACAAAGAGCCTCCTAAAATAGCACAGTTTACAGCGATTAAGGGTAAGAATATTCCTAAAGAGTTGTATAAAGATGGTGAGAATTTCTCTACGACAATTTCAACTAATTGAACCATGGTTGCTATTGTTGCAATAAACATGATAAATGACAGGAAACTTAAATCTATTGTTTCACTCCCATCTACCCCATATTTAGGATCTAACCAAGCCAGTGCTCCTTCTTGTAATAAATATTGATCTAACAACCAGTTTAAAGGAACGGTTACTGCCAATACAAAGATGACAGCTGCTCCTAAACCAACGGCTGTAGTTACTTTTTTAGAAACAGCAAGGTAAGAACACATTCCTAAGAAGGTTGCAAAGACCATGTTGTCTATAAATATTGATTTAAAAAATAATTCTAAATGTTCCATTTTCTATATTTTTATGAAATCCTAAAATAATTTCAGGATAATACTTAGCGTCTAATTTTCTTCAATTAATGCTTGATTTCTACTTCGTTGTACCCAGATAATTAAACCCACTACAATTAATGCCATTGGTGATAATAACATAAATCCGTTATTTTCATATCCAAATTCATACAATCCTGTTTTTTCAATTGGATCTCCTAAAACTTTAATTCCTAGTAAAGTTCCAGAACCTAATAACTCTCTAAAAAACCCAACAATAATTAAGATAACTGCATATCCAAGGGAATTTCCAACTCCATCTAAGAAAGACTTCCAAGGCCCATTTCCTAGAGCAAAGGCTTCAAAACGCCCCATAATAATACAGTTGGTAATAATTAACCCAACAAAAACTGAGAGTGTTTTACTTAATTCATAAGCAAAAGCTTTTAAGACCAAATCCACAATAATTACTAATGTTGCAACTACTATTAATTGAACGATTATTCTAATTTTTGACGGAATGATATTTCTCATTAATGAGATGACTACGTTTCCAAACCCTAAAACAAATAATACTGAAACAGACATTACAATAGAAGCTTTTAACTCAGCCGTAATTGCCAATGCAGAACAGATTCCTAATACTTGAATTGTAATAGGATTGTTGTCTGTTAGTGGATCTGTAATTAATTTTGCGTCTTTTTTTGATAAAAGTTTCATTTCTCTTATATAATTTTTAAAAATTAAGATTACTCAATGCTGGTGAGTTTTTTTCATAAGTATATCCTCTCCAAAAATTTGTAGTATCTCCTTCATATTTCCATACCACTTCTCCACTTTGAGTTACCTCCCAATACCCATAATCTCCTTCACAGATAAGTGTATTACCGTTTGATAATCTTACAGCCCCCGAAAACTTTGGTGCGTGCATATCACTATTTGTATAACTCCAGACTATGTTTGGCTCATTATTGACATTCGGTAAAAGTTTAAATACCTCAGGTAGCTCTAACTCATAAACGATTGATTGAGTTAAATTGCCATGATTATTAACGTAGATTAACATGTTACCTTGACCTTCTACATTGCCTTCCAAAAGGTTCGGAAAATGATTATTATTAAAAATAGTATTCCCTTCAGTATTTTTGTATGCTGCTGGATTACCATAACGGTAAATCAAATCTCCTCCTTTATTATAGTTACCTCCTAGATTACTTTCTGCTTGCAAAGTAGTAGTACTATGGTCTATAACCCAAATTTCATTGTAAAAGTTAACACTCATGTGAATTACATCTTTGTCTGTATCATAATCAATACCATTGGCATGCATTATATCTCCACCAGAAGTATTCGTATTATAATTGAAATCTATTTTTTCAGGATAATTTGAAACTTCTCCAAAATTTGGTAAATTTGTATCTATGTCTTGAACTAATCTATCCCAGCTTCTCCATTCCCAAACGATCTGATCGTTATTAGGATTTATTTCAATAAGTTTTTCAGGAAAGATATCAACATTTGTAATTATTCCTACTTGATTAGCTTGTTCAACAGTTATCCTTTCCCAAACCATAACCAGTATATTTCCATTTGGTAACATTTCTACATCATGATGAGCCAAGAAATTATCATCCGCAATTGTATACTGCCATTTTATGGATCCATTAGTTTCAAATAATTTTATAATTCCAGAACCACCTCCTAGTGAGAAAGGTCTGTTATCATCTTTAAATATTCCCAATAGTTGACCGTTTTCAAGTAATTCAATATCATTCCCTAAATTGTCATCAAAATTCCAGGTCCATAACCTATCTCCTTGTTTGTTTATTAAATAAGAGCTAGTACCGCCATTTTCTATGAGAAACAAATAATTCTGATCTATAAAATCTGGCTCATAAACTACAATTTCTGGACTTAAGCTTACCTCTTCAATAATATCATCTGCTTTTTTATCACATGAAATTACAGCAAACATTAAAAATAAAAGGGATAGTTTAAATTTCGATATTGAGTTCATAATATTTTTATTTTAAAGTTTTAAAATAATCTACATACAGTTTCAAATCAGATTTAATCATCGCTGAAACTCCGTCTCCTGTAATGGTTGCTCCTGCTATAGCATCTACTTCATAATCTGTTTTTTCATCGTTCTTAGGATCGTTGTTTCCTTTAGCTACTCTAATTCCTTTAAAATCTCCTGAAGCATCTAATAAATGTTCGCCTTTAAAATCATCCATAAAGAAGCGATACTTTATGTTTGCACCTAAACCAGGTGTTTCTCCTTTATGATCAAAATACGCTCCTTGAACAATCATGTTTTCATCCATGGCAACATATCCCCAAATAGCATCCCAAAGACCTTTTCCTCTAATTGGTGCTACGTAGAATGTTTTACCATCTTTCACTCCAACAAATAAAGGAAGTCTTCTTACCCCACCGTTTTTTGCTTTTGATTTTTCTTTTTTTACATCAATCATGTATGCTTTTTCATCTTCAGAGATATTATCTCCTTCAATAACTAGCTGTCTTTTAATGTATTTTTGGAATTCTTGTTCTGCAACTGTTGTAGAAACGAAAATGGCATTAGAATCATCATTCTCATTAACACCCATGGCATAAAGAATGTTCTGTTGTTTTTCTATCCGTTTGTTTTCATCAATATTTGGTTTTAAAGACGATGCTAAAAAAGCTAATAAAGACCCAACAACCAACACCATTCCTATGGCAAAAATCATTGTATACGAATTACTATCTGTTTTTTTAGACATAATTAGGCAATTTTAGCTTTTAAACGTTTTAATCTTTTCTTCACATTTCCTTGTACCACATAATGATCTATTGTTGGAGCAAAGACATTCATTAACAGAATGGCTAAGAATACTCCTTCTGGATATGCTGGGTTGAAAACACGAATCATAATAGAAATAAATCCAATTAAAAATCCGTAAATCCATTTTCCTTTATTTGTTTGCGATGCTGTTACTGGATCTGTTGCCATAAACACGGCTCCAAATGCCAAGCCTCCAATAATTAAGTGTTGCCACCAAGCTGTATTCATTAATCCATAAAACTTACTAGAGTCTGTAATAATATCTGCTGCGACTACTTGATTAAAAATTAATCCCATGACAGCAGCTCCAATAAATGTAGAAAGAATAATTCTCCAACTACCAATCTTGGTAAAGATTAAGAAAGCAGCTCCTAATAAAATTAAAAAGGTAGATGTTTCACCAACGGAACCTGGTATAAAACCAAAAAACATATCCCAGTTAGAATATACTATTTCTTGATTTTGAGCATAACTTCCTAAAATTGTTTCTCCAGAAATTGCATCGGCTGTTCCTACTCTATTCACAGCATCATAGACCCATACTTTGTCTCCACTCATCCAGGTTGGATAGGCAAAAAATAAGAAAGCTCTAATAGTTAATGCAGGGTTTAAGATATTCATTCCTGTTCCTCCAAATACTTCTTTTCCAATAACAACTCCAAAAATTACTGCTACAGAAAGCATCCATAACGGGGTATCTATTGGTACAATTAATGGTACTAACATACCGGTTACTAAGTATCCTTCTTCTACTTCATGTCCTTTAATGACAGCAAAGATAAATTCTACTAGCAATCCTACTCCGTAGGAAACAACAACTAGTGGAAGTACTTTAATAATTCCAATCCAAAAATTATCCCAAGTAATAAAACTTCCTACTACAGAAAACTCTGTGGTTATTCCTTTTGCTGCATCTATTGCTGCATAATGTTGGTATCCTGCATTAAACATTCCAAATAACAAACATGGTATTAAAGCCATGATTACAATGTTCATGGTACGCTTTAAATCATCTGCTGCTTTAATGTGAGTCCCATTATGAGTTACCTCATTGGGTAAATACAAAAACGTATGGATTGCGTTAAACGCAGGAGCCATCTTTGTTCCTTTGTATTTCTCTTTTAAAATATGTAAATTACTTTTTAAGCTCATTTTATATCTATTTTTTAGCCTAATTCTTCTTTCATTAAATCTAACCCTTCTCTCACAATCTTCTGATGTGGCTGCTTAGAAACACAGATAAATTCTGTTAATGCAAAATCTTCGGGAGCTACTTCATAACCTCCTAAATTTTCCATCTCATCTAAATCTAGATACATACACGCTTTTAAAAATTGTAATGGAAACATGTCTAAAGGAAATACATTCTCATAAGAACCAGTAACTACAAATGCTCTGTGCTCTCCGTTTGTATTGGTGTTTAGATCATATTTTTTCTTTGGAGTTAACCAAGAAAAAGTTAAGGCTCTAGATGGAGAAATCTTATTAAAGACAGGCTTATTCCATCCAAAAAACTCATAATCATCTCCTTCTGGAATTGCTGTAATTTGATTGTCATAATAACCTAAAAAACCATCTTCAGAAACTTGCGTTCCAGACAATACGTTTCCACTAATAATTCTTGCGTTGTCTGTATTGATGTTTTTTGATACGATAGCTGAAATAGATGCTCCTGCAACTACAGAAACATAGGCTGGTTTCTCAAATTGAGAACCTGTTAACGCTAAAGTTCTAGTGATGTTAAAATTTCCTGTTAATAATAATTCACCAATAACTAGAAGATCTTGCGGGCTTAAAACCCACACTACTTCTCCCTTGTTTAAAGGATCTATTTGTGAAATTTGAGTACTTACATTTCCTATTGGATGTGGTCCAGAAACCTTATGAAGTTCTATGTTTTTTAGGCCAGCAAACGGCGAATTTGAATCTTTCCCAACAGAAACATGAACGCTTCCTATTGTTAATTTAGAAATTGCTGAAACTGCTGCTTGTAATTCTTTTTCTTTTCCAGCCAAGGTATAATCATAATTTGCAGCTAGTGGCGAACTTGCATATGCTGAAATAAAAATTGATTTTGGCGCTTGATTTGGATTTGCAATCACATCAAATGGACGCTGCTTTACAAACGGCCAACAACCTGAGTTGAATAAATGATTTTTGACTTCTTCTGCAGACATCTTCTCTACATCTTGTTTTCCAAAATCTTTGTATGATTGTTTTCCGTCAGCAGTAATCTTAATGCTAACGATCTTGCGTTTTGCTCCACGAATAATCTCCGTTACTTTTCCGCTTACTGGGCTAGAAAACAAGATACGATCATCACTTTTTGAATAAAAAAGCGATTCTCCTGCCTGTACTTCAGCTCCTTCTTTTGCTATAAGTTTTGGGACGATTCCGTGAAAGTCTTCTGGTTTTAGGGCAAACACACCTTTTACAGCTAGAGCACTAGTTGTTTGGGCTGCTTCACCAACTAGTTTAATGTCTAAACCTTTTTTTATACGAATGTCTTTTGACATGTTACTTTCGAAATTTAGTTATCTAAAAAAATCATGCAAATTTAAAGATTTTGCATAGGATGTTAGAACAAATGAAGGTTTAAATTAGCTATTTAAACTTATTTATAATTATTCTAAATAGACTCATTATTCATCTTGTTTTATATTGATTAAATTTGCAGAAAATACACCTTGTGATTCTAATAATAAAACGATAGATTTTTTATGAAAAACATCTTTATCTCTTTTTTCTTCCTTTCAATCTTCAGCATACTTAATGCTCAAAAAACAGCGCCCTCTAATATCAAATCTATTCAACTTCAACCCCTAAATGAAACTACTTTTAATCACATTATTCCTCTAGGAAATACTCTAGAATTAAACTTTGATGATTTAGATGGAGATCAAAAAGAGTATTATTACAAAATAGAGCTAATGACTCATGACTGGAAAAAGAGTAGCCTAATTTCTAACCAATACATTAACGGTTTTCAGTCTAATGTCATTTTTAATGTAGAGAATTCTTTTAATACATTTCAAAACTACACACATTATTCAGTTCAATTTCCTAACCAAAATACTAGAATCACAAAAAGTGGAAATTATCTTATTTCTATTTTAGATGACGTTGGAGAGCTTGTTTTTACAAGAAAATTTACCTTGTATGAAAATATTGCTACTGTTGGTGTTTCTGCAAGCAGAAGTAGAAATACAAAAAATATGGGTGAAGAACAAACTGTTCAATTCTTGGTGAATTATTCTCAGCTTCAAATTAACAACCCAAGTCAAGAAATTCACGTTGCCATTTTACAAAATGAAAATTGGAAAACAGCCATTACTAAGATTCAGCCCCAATTTTACAAACCCAATCAACTAGTTTACAAATACCCTAAAAAGACTAATTTTTGGGGAGGTAATGAATATTTATTTTTTGATAATAAAAATATAAGAAATGCCAGCGTAAATATTGCTAGATCAGAACGCAAAGAAATCTATCATAACTATTTGTATCCTTATGTTAATAGAGGATTAAAATCTTACACTTACAATCCAGATATTAACGGTCAATTTATTGTTAGAAATATTGAGGCAACAAACCCAAAAACAGAAGCAGATTATGCAATGATGTATTTCTCGCTAAAAGTTGGACAAGAGGTTGCAGATAAAGAAGTGTATGTCTATGGTGCTTTTAACAATTTTAGTCTTATAGAGGAAAATAAAATGATTTTTGATCCTTCTACAAACTACTACAATGCTAACTTTTTATTAAAACAAGGATTTTACAATTATACCTTTGTGACAAAATCTTGGGATACTATAATTTCTGAATCTGAAATTAGAGGAAATTTTTCTGAAACTGAAAACATATATACAGTTATTGTTTATCATAAAGCTTTTGGAGCATTATTTGACCGAGTAATTGGCGTAGGCACTATTCAGTTTGAAGGAGAGCGTTAATCCCGAGAAAAAAGAGAGTTTCTTATTAATAGTTGAGATCATTAATATATGTTGGATTTTTAACACAAAAATACTACATTAGCTACATGACGGTTCAACAAATTACAAAAGGGATTAAAATTTCGGTAAAAACAAAAGAAGAGGGATTTATTCAGGAAAACGAACTAGATTATTACACCTTTAGTTATGAAATTACTATCGAAAATAACTCTTTAGATACTGTTCAATTAATTGAAAGACACTGGGAAATATTCGACGCATTAAATTACAAAGAATTTGTAGATGGCAAGGGTGTTATTGGTGAAACTCCAATCTTATCTCCACAAGAATCTTACACCTATAAATCAGGAACTTTTTTACAATCAAACATTGGAGCTATGAGTGGTTTTTTTACCATGGAAAATATCCGCAATAAAACTAGTTTTAAAGTTACAATCCCTACATTTAACCTTTCAACAATAGCCTCATTAAACTGATGAACAGGGTCGTCTTCAATTAATACATTTTTCACAACAAGACTTCTACTCATTTTTTGAACAGGTGATTTCCAGCCCATTCTCTAAATATTTTTTGTATAAAATTGTCTTTCTTGCCAAACTTTTATCTCTGTTAGAAGTTAAAATAAATTTACTGTTTTTGAGAGGTAAATAGAGAAGTGTACACATACTAAAAAGTGATTATAATAAAGGTGACTGTTGTTTTAAGCGCATCAAAAAACTAACAAATAAGTTGTAAGTTTGTACCATAAAAATTAGTCGATTACAACTTAAAAACACATAAAATGGGAAAAGGTTTTTTTCAAGTACCAACTGCAATAAATGAAACTGTAAAATCATATGCTCCTGGATCACCAGAAAGAGCAGCGGTTGCAAAACAATATGCTGCTTATTTTAACGGATCAGTAGATGTTCCAATGTATATTGGAAAAGAAGAAGTTAGAACAGGAAATACAAGTAATATGACACCTCCTCATGATCATCAACATGTTGTTGGTCAGTATCACTTAGGAGAAAAAATACACGTAGAAAATGCTATAAATGCTGCATTAGAAGCAAGAAAGCAGTGGTCTCAAATGCCTTGGGAACAAAGAGCTGCTATATTTTTAAAAGCTGCTGAGTTAGTGGCTGGCCCTTACCGAGCAAAGATAAATGCGGCTACCATGATCGCTCAATCTAAAACTGTCTATCAAGCTGAAATTGATGCTGCTTGTGAATACATAGATTTTTTACGATTCAATGTAGAATTTATGTCTCAAATATATGAAGAGCAACCAGATTCTTCAGAAGGAGTTTGGAATCGTGTAGAGTATCGTCCTTTAGAAGGTTTTGTCTATGCCATTACACCATTTAACTTTACAGCTATTGCAGGAAATTTACCAGCAAGTGCTGCTTTGATGGGAAATACTGTTGTTTGGAAACCTTCTGATCATCAAATATTTTCAGCAAAAGTATTGATGGATATTTTTCAAGAAGCAGGGGTGCCAGATGGAGTTATTAATATGGTTTATGGAGACCCTGTAATGATTACAGATACCGTTTTAGCAAGTCCAGATTTTGCCGGAATCCATTTTACGGGTTCTACCTTTGTATTCAAAGAAATTTGGAGAAAAATTGGAGAAAATATACACAACTACAAAACATATCCAAAAATTGTAGGAGAAACAGGTGGTAAAGATTTTATTATTGCACATCCTTCTGCAAATGCAAAACAGGTTGCAACTGGTATTTCTCGTGGAGCTTTTGAATTTCAAGGTCAAAAATGTTCTGCCGCCTCTAGAATATATTTACCAAAATCAATGGCAGAGGAAACCATAAACTATGTAAAAGAAGATCTAGCTACTTTTAAAATGGGCTCACCAGAAGACATGAGTAATTTTATTACAGCTGTCATTCATGAAGGTTCTTTTGATAAATTATCCTCATACATAGACAGTGTAAAAACAGATGCTAATGCAGAAATTATTGCAGGTGGAAACTATGATAAGTCTAAAGGATATTTTATAGAGCCTACGATAATTTTAACCAAAGACCCAAAGTATACAACCATGTCTACAGAGTTATTTGGCCCTGTAGTTACCATTTATGTTTATGAAGATGCTACATGGCTAGACACTTTAGTATTGGTAGACGCTACCTCAGAATATGCATTAACAGGAGCAATTTTCTCTACAGACAGATATGCCATTACTGAGGCAACCAACCTTCTAGAAAATTGTGCAGGAAACTTCTATATTAATGACAAACCATCCGGTGCAGTAGTAGGGCAACAGCCATTTGGTGGAGCCAGAGCATCAGGAACAAACGATAAGGCAGGTTCTCCACAAAATTTACTTCGCTGGGTATCACCTAGATTAATTAAAGAAACTTTTACGCCAGCCACAGATTACAGATATCCGTTTCTTTCGTAATTAGAAACATATATTCATTAAAAAAATCAGACCTAATCAGTCTGATTTTTTTGTTTTTTAGTATTTAGTATTTAGTATAACTAGTCAAAGTCTTGGTTTTGACCAGATATAACATATTGAGCATTGTATAAAACTCTTCCTGAATCATCTACTAACATTGCTAAAACACCTGTTTTTGTTGGGTCTTGAACGCCCTGAGAGCTTAAGTTAACATTAAATGATTGTTCGTGTATACCAAGGGTAGACGTTGTTGTATCACCCATTATATCAGTTGCAACATATCGTAAAACTCCATTATGTTCAAAATCAACAATTGTACTTGCTCCACCGTAATAACTAGTGTAGTTTGCTTGATCAACTAATATTCCATCTTCTAACACAAAAACAAGCAGCTTCACATTTGTCATGTTTTGTAAAAATCCTTGGGATATGGTTATGTCTAAAGTAGACCCAGTCAATGAAGTCTCAATTGCCAAACCAACATCAACTGTTCCTTGTGCAGCATTTAAAGCCTGACTTACATTATTTGGTTCTGGATATGTCCAAGTATTAGCACGATCTATGTAAGCTGTTGGGAATCCTGTAATATTATACATATCCTCTAAAGCACTACCAAAACTGTTAGCCATTTGATCTCCGTTGTGAACACCAACTACAAAAACTTTATCTGTTTGTTCTTCAACTAGACTTGCAGCATAGGATACTCTTGGGCAAAAACCACACCATACACCTGTAAAATCTTCAACAACAGCTTTTTTAGAAAAACTAGCTGGTAAATTTGATGGATCTACAACCTGAAATTGAAGTTCACTACTTGTTGTTGATTCAAATACTGCTTTTACACTTATAGTACTTACTTCGACTCCAATATATTCGTTTCCTGAAATAAGCACATCGTCTAGATAAAACTCTGTTTCTGGGGTGATATCTACTCTAGAGTTATCAGAGTATACAGCTGTTGCAGTGAAAGTAAGAGTATCTTCAATAAAAATAGAGGGAGAGGATAAGGTTAGATCAACAGATGATAAGGTTGCAGGAGCATTTGCTGTAACATATATTGCGTTACTAGTTACTGATTGATAGGAAGCCTTAATCTCAAAGTTTCCGGCTTCAGAAGGGGTAAAAGCACTCCCAGAGATTGCAGCTCCATCTACTAATATTGTTGATTGAGAAGTAATGTTATCATCTTCGTCATCTTCAACTGAAAATGTTGCTGTTTCACCAACTTCAAATATTGATTTATCTGAAGTTAATAAAATATATTCTGGACCATTGTTAGATGGAGGTGATAAAGGCGTTTCATCTGAAGATGAAGAACAATTAGATAAAAATGCGATAACACTAAAAAATAATAGTTTTTTTAAATTCATAATTACAATTAAATTGGGGTTTTATTTTATAAATAAGTTTCAAATGTAATAAAATTAAACAAAAAAGATTATTAATAAAACAATTTTATTAATAGCGAAAAGAAACTATAATGTTTTTTAAATAAGCACCTTACAAGTGAATAAGACTAAAAACTATTTTATACATTTACAATATAATTTCTAATTAATTTACTTTATGAAACAGCTCCCTCTTTTAATTTGCATTCTTTTTTGTACAATTGGTTTTAGTCAAAAATCAATTCCAAATAGCACACTAACCACCCTTGAAGGAAGGTCTGTTAACATACAAGATGAAATTTCAGAGGATAAAATTACAGTTTTAAGTTTTTGGGCAACTTGGTGCGTTCCTTGTATCAATGAATTAGATGCCATAAGTGAAGTTTATGATGATTGGCAAGAAAGCGCTAATATAGAATTGATAGCAGTTTCTACCGATGATTCAAGAACTCAAAAAAGAATTAGACCTATGATTAACGGAAAAGGCTGGCCTTATAAAATTCTACTAGACAAAAATCAAGAATTAAAAAGAGCCTTAAATATCTCTACCATCCCTCAAACATTTATTATGAAAGGTTCGAAAATTATTTACATCCATTCTGGATATTCTCCAGGAGTTGAAGACGAGCTTTTCGAAGTAATACAAAAAAATAAAAATTAACCTCTAATCTAGATTTAAAAAAATGAAAAAAATAATAGTCTTACAGTTGTTGTTTTTTACAGTCGCAATAATAGCTCAAGAAAATGGTAATATCGCGGTAGGTTTTGAATCTAATTCGCAGTACTACATGGATGATGAAAAAACAGGAGACTTCACAGAACCAAATAGATTTAGATCCAACAACTATTTAAAAGTTGATTATTCTATTTCAAAATTTTCTTTTGGTGTTCAAGTAGAAGGATATGAGCCTATGAGTTTATTAAATTATTCCCCTGATTTTAACAAAACAAATATTGCCCTCTACTACGCTAAGTATACATCAAAAAAAATTGAGGCTACAGCAGGATATTTTTACGAGCAATATGGTAGTGGGTTAATTCTTCGCTCTTGGGAAGATCGCCAATTAGGAATTAACAACGCATTAAGAGGGGGAAGAATTAAGTTTTTTCCAACAGAAAATATAACCTTGTCGGCTTTGTATGGAAATCAGAGAAGTGGTTTTGATGTTTCTGATGGAAGTATTTATGGTTTTAATTCAGAAGTAAATATCTCTTCTATGCTGAAAGCGAACTCTTGGAACTTAGATCTAGGGCTAAGTTATGTAGGGAGAAAAGAAGAAAAAAATATCACAGATTTTAATTTTAATGATCTTACAAACGCATTCTCTGGTAGGTTAGATTTTTATAAGAATAACTTCTATTCTAGTGCCGAATTTGTTTCTAAAGGTGACGATGCCGTCATTATTTTTAATGAAATTAGAAATGTGAAACCTGGTAGTGCATTTCTTTTTGATGTTGGATATGGAAAAAAAGGTTTTGGAATAAATGCCAACTTTAGAAGAATTGAAAACATGAATTTCTATTCTCAGAGAAGCGCCACCGGAAACATCTATAATGAAAATATCATTAACTACATCCCTGCCTTAACAAAGCAACATGACTATTTGCTTACTAACATCTATGTATATCAAGCACAACCTCAAGTTTCTTTTCAAGATTTTGAATTGTTAAAAATTGGTGAAATTGGTGGCCAAGTTGACTTATATTACACACTTAAAAAGAAAACTTCCTTAGGAGGAAAATACGGGACAAAGATTGCCCTAAATATGTCTTATTGGGCTGGCTTAAGTGGAGACTATGACTATTTAAATTTCGAGTATGATTCTGACTTATTAAGGTTTGGAGAAAAATATTTCTCTGACATCAGTTTAGAAATACGTAAAAAATGGTCTAGTGCTTGGAATTCAGTGTTTTACTATGTAAACCAATATTATAACAAAAGGTATGTAGAAGAAACTTTTGGAAACGTAAAAACAGATATTTTTGTCAGTGAATCAACTCATAAACTGGGAGCGGGGAAATCGTTGCGATTTGAAGCACAACACTTATGGTCTAAAGATGATAAAAAAAATTGGGTTGGTGGAACTGTAGAATTTAATCTCAACTCAAAACTAGCTGTGTATGTAAATGATATCTATAATTATGGAAATGATGACGATACTGAAAAAATTCATTATTATAATTTGGGTGGAAGTTATACTTTAGGCGCTCATAGATTTGCACTTAATTATGGAAGACAACGCGGTGGACTTATTTGTATTGGAGGAGTTTGCAGATTTGTTCCTGAGAGCACGGGTATAACAGCTAATATTATACTTTCTTTTTAATACAATACATCTACCATAATTTGCTCTTAATAACCCTTTTAATAAATTATAATTTTAACTAATATTTGTGAAAATTACTTAAAGTTTAATTATACTTTCATTGAGCTTTAAAAGTATGTATTTATGACTTGTACTAAAATATATTTTGTTTAATGAAAAAAATTTTTATTCCTATATTTTTTGTGTGTTTTTGTGTTTTTTCACAAACCTCAAACAAGTCTGTACTTGCAAAATATACCGATGATAAAATTAAAATTGATGGTATTTTAGATGAAGTTTCATGGAAAGCAGTAGCACCAGCAACTAATTTTTTTCAGTATTTTCCAACAGATACCGCACAGGCTAAAAGACAGGTTGAAATTAAGTTTATGTTTAGCGACAGAAATTTATATGTAGGAATAAAAGTATATGCCAAAGGAAAAGATTATATAATTCCTTCCTTACGTAGAGATTTTAGAGGTGGTGCTAATGACAGTGTAACGCTTCTCTTTGATACTTTTAATGACGGAACTAATGCGTTTGTCTTTGGTTCAAACCCATACGGTGTTCGAAGAGAAATATTACTCTCTGGGGGTGGTAATCAAAGACAAGGATTTAATAGTGCTTGGGATACCAAATGGATAGGAGAATCTGTAATTCATGATGATCATTATATATTAGAATGGAAAATCCCTCTATCTGCTTTTAAATATAAAGAAGGAGAAACTAAATGGCGATTTAACAGCTACCACTTTGACACACAGGATAATGAAAGAAATACCTGGATAAATATCCCTCAAAATCAAAATATTTACAACCTAGCTTTTATGGGTGACCTTATTTTTGACAGACCTTTAGGTAAATCTAAGTCTCCTATTTCTATCATTCCTTTTGTGAATACTATCACTGCTAAAGATTTTGAAAATAACGAGAACACCAGTAGTTTTAAAATTGGAGGTGATGCGAAGTTAACGATTGCAAATAGCATGAATTTAGACCTTACATTAAACCCAGATTTCTCGCAAGTTGAAGTAGACCAGCAGGTTACAAATTTAACACGATTTGAAGTTGGATTACCAGAGAGAAGACAGTTTTTTATTGAAAATAGTGATTTGTTTGGCAGCTTTGGAGATGGTAGAGATTCAAATCCTTTTTTTTCTAGACGAATTGGGATCGCAAGAAACATCGATGGCGAAAGTATCGAAAATAGAATTATTGCAGGTGTAAGATTAAGTGGAAAAGTGAATAATAATTTACG
>OJBX01000385.1_pt1 | contig 20131 bp, 18 predicted proteins | sample 1590751 | NCBI WGS metagenome assembly OJBX01 (sample SAMN05416780, study PRJEB24817) | seawater metagenome | isolation source: Sea water | place: Canada:Atlantic | collected 2013-07
GAGATTTCTGCCTGTCTCGTGGGCTCGGAGATGTGTATAAGAGACAGGCCATGAATGGCATCAACATCGGGACGTGTGGCAGGTTGCACGAACTGTCTGGCGTATGCATTCAGCGACTCCAGGTAGCGCCGTTGCCCTTCTGCAAAAACAATATCAAAGGCCAGGGTGCTTTTGCCGCTGCCGCTGACGCCGGTAACAACGGTGAACTGATTCCACGGAATGCTGACATCGACATTCTTGAGGTTGTGCTCGCGGGCATGATGGATCTGGATGGCAGGCACGGCTTTGACTGATTTGCCGCGTTTGGCGTTGTCGCGATTTGCTCTGGCACCGGCCTTGCGATTGTCCCGTTGTTCGGCGTCGTATTGTACCAACGCTGCAGCGGTATGGCCGGGTTTGCCAGCGAGAAAATCGTCGGGGCGACCTTCGGCAACCACGTTGCCGCCACCCTCGCCACCTTCGGGACCAATGTCGATAATCCAGTCGGCACTGCGAATGACGTCAAGGTTGTGTTCGATGACAAGCAGCGAGTGGCCCGCATCAATCAACTTGCGGAATGCTGCCAGGAGCACGCTGATGTCGTGGAAATGCAGTCCGGTGGTGGGCTCGTCAAACAGGAACAGCATGCCCTGCTGTTTTGTACTTTTGCGTTTGCCTCGCTGGCGAGCGACGTCGGCGAGGTGACCTGCCAGTTTCAGTCGCTGCGATTCACCACCGCTGAGGGTCGGCACCGCCTGGCCCAGTTGCAGATAGTGCAGGCCAACATCGACCAGGGGTTGCAGGCAACTTACGACGTCCGCATCCTCGGCAAAAAAAGTCAGTGCTTCACTGACAGTCAGTTCAAGTATGTCAGCGATGGAAAGTGCTCGCGTGTCATCGCGCGGATCAAGCAGAGTAATGTCGAGGATTTCGCGGCGGTAACGACGACCATTGCATTCGCTGCAGCGCAGGTATATGTCACTGAGGAATTGCATCTCCACGTGCTCAAAGCCGTTGCCCGCACACACCGGGCAACGCCCGTTGCCCGAGTTAAAACTGAAGATGCCGGGTGTATAACCACGTTCTTTTGCCAGTGGCTGATTGACAAAACGTTTGCGGATGACATCGAACGCACCCACGTAAGTAGCCGGAATTGAGCGGGTGGTTTTCCCGAGAGGGCTCTGATCCACCAGCATCACGGTATCCAGGTGCTGATGGCCAGTGATGGATTGATGCTGGCCGGGCGCTTCAGTGGTAATGCCGTACTCACGGCACAGACCACGGTAAAGTACATCACGCATCAGAGTGGACTTGCCCGAGCCACTGACGCCAGTCAGACAGCACAGACCATTCAGAGGTATGTCGATGTCAAGTTCACGTAAATTGTGTTCACTGGCGCCTTTTATGGATATATGTCTTGGTTCAGGTATACCTCCTGCAGCATCGGCTGGCAGCAGATCCTGAACATTGCGTTCGCCGCGCAGATATTGTCCTGTCAACGAATGTCGGTCGCGCAGCAGTTGTGCCGGTGTGCCCATAAAACGTACTTCGCCACCACTTTTTCCCGGTCCCGGCCCAATATCGATGATCAGGTCTGCCGCCAGCATGACCTGGGGATCATGTTCAACAACGATCAACGAGTTACCGGCATCGCGCAGACGGTGCAATATATCGACCATGCGTTGCATGTCGCGTGTATGCAGGCCGATGCTGGGTTCGTCGAGCACAAACAGCGTGTTCACCAGGGAAGTACCCAGTGCTGTGGTCAGGTTGATGCGTTGCACTTCACCACCGCTCAGGGTTCGTGACTGCCGGTCAAGCGTCAGGTAGCCCAGTCCGACATCAAGCAGATAACTCAGGCGAGAGCGGATTTCGGTCATCAACAGGTCAGTTGCCGAATCCAGTGATGATGGCAACACAAGCTGCTCAAAAAATTCCGCACATTGGGCCAATGGTAACTGCATCAGCTCATGGATGGCGTATTGCTGCCCGGAGCGCTTTTTATTGCGCGTTGACGTTTGCGCCAGTTTCCACCAAAGCGCTTCCGGTTTGAGTCTGGCACCGTGACAGGCACTGCACTCGGTATAGGCACGATAACGCGACAGCAATACCCGGATATGCATCTTGTAGGCTCGGCCTTCAAGCCAGTTAAAGAACCGCCGTACGCCATACCAGACGCCGTCTGCCCATGGGCCTTCGCCCTCAAGCACCCACTGTTGGTGTTTTTTGCTGAGTTCCCGCCAGGGCGTGTCCAGTGGAACTCTGCTTTTACGCGCTGCCTTCTCCATGTCGAGCTGGCATTCATGGTAACTGGGGCTTTGCCAGGGTTTGACCGCGCCTTCGCGCAGCGTTTTGCCCTGGTCGGGAATGACCAGATCAAAATCAACGCCAATGATGCGACCAAACCCCTTGCAGCTTTCGCAGGCGCCGATTGGCGAGTTAAACGAGAACAGGCTGGGTGACGGGTCATTAAACTCGAGGTTGCAGTCGGCGCAGTGCAGTCGGCTGGAGAAGCGCGTGACTTTCTCCGAGTCGGATTCCGGTGCTGCGTAAATCACCACATGGCCGCTGCCGTGATGCATTGCGGTTTCAACGGCTTCGGCCAGACGTTCCCGGTTTTGTGGGGTCAGGCGCAGGCGATCCTGAATGGCATGGACCTGATTGTCGACCGTGTTCTGGATGCGCGTGTAGCCCTGCTGTGTCAGCCATTGCATGATCTCTTCGTCACTGAAGTTGTGAGGCACCTGAACCGGCAGGCAGATATGCAGGCGGGTGGACGGCGCAACTGACTGATAAAGCGCATCAACAATGGACTGCGTGGAGTCACGTTTAACTTCCTGCTGGCATTGCGGGCAATGCAAATGCGACAGACGTGCGTACACAAGTTTCAGGTAGTCATTCAGCTCGGTCATGGTGCCAACGGTTGAACGCGAGGTTCTGACCGGGTTGGTCTGGTCGATGGCAATGGCGGGGGGAATGCCTTCAATGCTGTCGACAGCGGGTTTGTCCATGCGATCAAGGAACTGTCTTGCGTAGGCCGAGAATGTTTCCACATAGCGACGCTGACCTTCAGCGTAGATGGTGTCGAAGGCAAGCGTTGACTTGCCAGAGCCGCTGACACCGGTAATGACAATAAGCTGGTTGACCGGCAACTCAAGGCTCAGGTTTTTCAGGTTGTTCTGGCGCGCGCCGCGAACGACGATGGCGTCGATAGCAGCGGTTTTTCCACGTCGCTTCGCGGAGGGCTTTTTACCAGGCGTCGCTGTGGGCGCATTACCTTGCTTTGCTGTGGGCACTTTGCTTCGCTTCGCTGTAGGCACTTTTGTCTGGGTCCCAAATGGTTTAAATAAATAGGTGGTTCGAGTAAAGAGATGGTTCAACTATCCAGGTGCTTTAACCAAATAGGCGCTGCAAATGGGCATGAATTCAGCCGGACAGGTGTCATTGACTATCGATCGCGGCCTGAATGCGCTGGCGGGTTCGCTGGTAATTGTCACTGAAGTCACCGCCCAGCTCAATGGCTTTTTCCGCCAATGTCATGGCCTGCTCCAGATCCTGTTGCTGCAGACGTATCTGCGCCAGATTGTTGTAGGCGGGCGCGTAGTCGGGGTGGGCGTTGATCGTACGCTGGTAGTGAATCGCCGCACCGTCAGTATCGCCCTGACCATACAGCAGGTTGCCATAACCCATCAGTAGATTGTTGTTGTCGGGCCAGCGAGTCAGGCCACTCTGGTAAGCCGGGCTGACCAGTTCGACGGGGTTGTTGCCTTCCAGGGCGACAACCGCGTTGAAGTAACGATCCGGCTCTGCTGCCAGCGGCACAATGCCTGGCTCCACGACCAGCACGGCCCAGTGATCGGCTCGTGCCCAGGTTCGCTCGAATGTTGCCAGTGACACCTGGTAGTTTTCAGTGAGTGCCGAATTGAGTACCACCAGGCCTTGTTGCAGGTCAAAACCCTTGACTACGGCAAAGTGCCATTGTGGATACCAATCCAGTCCCAGATTCTGCATGACCAGTACCGGATGACCACGTCTGACTTCGCTGAACATGGCCTGTAGCGTTGGCGGTAATTGATAGGCGAGGCGGCCGTAACTGCGGGCTGCCGCAATCATTTCAACCTGAAACGATCCCTGGCGTTCTGGCACATAGACCAGAGGCACCAGTTCTTCCGGGTTTACCTGTAGCTGGCTGGCGCCGAGCACAGTGGCCAGTGCGGCGGGACCGCACTGGTAATCTTCCTGTGGATGGAAGGGCACATCGGGTACAAGAACAGCATCGTTGAATTGTGCTGGCCTCTCGCGCAACAACGCCGCAGATTGTGGCGGTGTCACACAGGAGGCCAGTACGATGATACTAAACAGACTCAACAGCAGCTGTTTCATGCGTTTCGTGCCTGCAGGCTTAAACGCCCGGGAAAATGTCGGTTACACCGGCAAGGTCAAGCAGGATAAAAATCAGCAGAATGGTCAGCACCGCGCCCAGTACACCTTCACCGGCGGGGAGCTGATCAAGTTGTCCCTGAATCTGCAGCAGTTCAGCTTCAGTCAGGTTGTTGATACGGTTTTCAATGTCGCTTGCGCTGATACCATAGGCCATCATGGTGCTTTGTACATCTTCACGTGCCATCAGGCTCATGACGCTGTCGCGCTGCATTTGCAGTTCTGACTGCATCGCCAGTTGCTTGTTGTCAACCATGTCCGCAGACGCAGGGGCATGAATGCCACCGGCCAAAAACGCGGCCATCATTGTGTACATTACAGGTTTTTTGAGATTTTTTATCATGAAAGGCATCCTTTTTAGGTTAAACATGATCAGCATGCTGAACTTGCGTTATAGAGGGTTTGTGACCTCTGTGCAAAGCGTCGTCCATGCGACACTATCAGGTACTCTAAGTGACGTTTGCTAAAGTTACAAGCGTTCTGCGCAGTCAGGTGACGGGACGGCGCAATTTGTCTGGATTGCACATCAGGGGAGTGTGCTACTATCGTCAGTGATACAGGAATCACAAGGCAATAAAAACCAATAACTGAACAGGAGTCAGGTTATGCCAAGCAAACAGCTTTTAGGATTGATTCTGCTGGTGGTAGGCGCGATATTGCTGTATTTCGGGTGGCAGTCAACACAATCGGTGGGTGATCAACTGACCGAAGCCATGACCGGGCGTTTCACTGACGAAACCATGTGGTTCCTGATCGGCGGTGCGATTGCGCTGGTGGTGGGGGCATATTATTCGTTCGGGCGTAAATAACTCGTTCGGACCTAAGTAGCCACCGTGGCCCGTTCCTTTAAACGTCCTTGATGCCATTGAAAATGGTTTTACGGGGCCGGGCCATAACACGTTCGACCATGGGCACAAAAAACGTCAGCGGTCTGGATTTGTAGTCCGGGTCGAAGGCTTTGCCATCGTAAACTTCGCAAAAATGCCGAGTGTACTCGTAATGCGGTGAATCCCTGTATTTGTCCCGCATGTCCCGGTCGCCGCCCAGGTGGTGGAAGTAGTCATAACCCTGAAAAATCTGATGGTGACGCAGCAACCAGTGATTCGCTTCGGAGACAAATGGTTTCAGTATCGCGGCCGCAACCTCGCCGTGATCGTAAGTACCCAGGGTATCGCCGATATCGTGCAGTAGCGCCACAACCACGTATTCTTCGTCTTCGCCGGCTTCCCAGGCGCGAGTCGCGGTTTGCAGACAATGCTCAAGCCGGTCAACCGGAAATCCGCCACAGTCACCCTCGAGCAGGCTCAGGTGACGGATGACACGGGTGGGTAATTCACCGGCAAACCCCTTGAATGCCTTGCCAATAATCTGCCAGTCCTGTTCGGTACTGTCCTGAAAACTCTTGAAAGTAGCCTGTTGGTCGCTCATGCCGGCCCTGCTCCCGAAACGTCGTTTACCTGAATCGTCTGTTCTGGATGCCAAAGTCTATCATGCACTAGCGCAATTTGCGCAGTTGCTGATTCAGCGTTGCCCGTGACAACTCGCCGACATGGACGTCTGTCATGTTGCCTTCGGCGTCAAAGAAATAGGTACTGGGCAGGCCCCGGGTCTGCAGCAAGCGGCCGGAGACAGCGCTGGCGTCAAGCAGAACATTGTCCAGATCCAGGCCTTCGTCTGCCAGGTAGTTTTCAATCTGGGCAATGGATTCGGCCTGATTGATAAACACGTAGTTGAGCCAGGTATCGCGTTGCTGCGCGCGCTCCAGTACCGGCATTTCCCGCCGGCAGGGCAGGCACCAGGTAGCCCACAGATTGACCACCATCGGGCGATTGTTCAGTGTCTGCAAGTTGAGGCTGTCGCCGTTCATGGCTGTCAGTGAGATGGGCGGCAACATCGGGCGGGCGGGCTGGAGCTGCGTCAGGCTGAGGAGCCCCAGGCCCCATATCGTTATACCACTGAACACGGCCACACTGAGGGGTTTGCGGATGGCCGGACTGCGCCAGCCCTGAAAAAGGCCAACCAACGCTGCTGCCAACACACCGCTTGGGAAATGAAATCCGCCGTCACGTACGTCCAGCATACTGAGGGGCTCGATCAGATAGTCATCAAGGTACAACAGTATAAAGGCCAGGCGAGAGCTGATGAATCCCGCCACCAGCATGCCGGTCAGCGTTGTGGACACTGGCATTGTTTGTCCCCGACGACGGCTCAGCAGCCATCCCGCCAGCACGGCAACGGCAAAGCCAGCCAGTACCAGCAGGCGTTCGGCAGACAGGGCAAATGGGCCAGCAACTGTGATCAAATCAATTTCCGTACTAGTATTTTCTGAGCGATGGAGAAAGCGCCGCAATCGCGACTTTAGGACAGCCATGGTATTTCAGGCGGGCATTATAACAGTCAACGTAACACGATGCTGCCATGATGGCGGGCCGTCTTTTTGAGTGCTCAATTGCATTGGTTTTTTTGCGCGTGGTGGTTTATCGTCTCAACTGCAAACAAAACACGACTGAATCCGATAGACAGGAACCGATATGCAGGAGCCAATATGAAAGTCATCAGCAATCAACGCATGTTCGGTGGTGAGCAGATTCGTATCGAACATCCTTCCGAGTCCCTGCAATGCGTGATGCGCTTCTCTGTGTTTATGCCACACGGACTGTCGTCGCAGAATCCGGTACCGGTGCTGTACTGGTTGTCCGGTCTGACCTGCAGTGATGAGAACTTCAGTACCAAAGCCGGCGCGCAACGGGTGGCTGCCGAGCTGGGCATCGCACTGGTCATTGCGGACACCAGCCCGCGCGGTGCGGCGGTGCCGGATGATGACAGTTATGATATGGGGCAGGGCGCTGGTTTCTACGTCAATGCCACGCAGGCGCCGTGGAAGGCGCATTACCGCATGTATGATTATATCGCGCACGAGCTACCCCAGTTCGTGGCAACACACTTGCCCGTCAATGCCAACAAAGCCATCAGCGGACATTCCATGGGCGGACACGGCGCACTGACCATCGCCATTAAAAACCCGGCGCAATACACCTCCGTATCGGCATTTGCGCCAATCGTCAATCCCATGGCCTGCCTGTGGGGACAAAAAGCCCTGGCCCGCTATCTGGGTGATGATCGCAGCGAGTGGGCGCAATATGACAGCGTTGAATTGATCAAGGAGCATGGCCTGAGCTTGCCGTTGCTGGTGGATCAAGGCACGGCTGACGAGTTTCTCGCCGAGCAATTGCTGACTGAAAACCTGGCGACGGTGCTAAGCGAAAAGACCGACGCGGACATCCGCTTTCAGTCGGGTTACGACCATAGCTACTATTTTATTGCGACATTTATTGAAGAGCATATTCGTTTCCACGCGAAATACCTGCTCGCCTGAAACTATGCGCGGGCACCGGCTCGCGAATGACACAAACAGAGGATTGAAGTGATGAAAACACGAGCCGCCGTTGCGTTTGGTGCTGGCAAGCCGCTGGAAGTAATGGAAGTTGATCTGGAAGGCCCCAGAGCGGGTGAAGTGCTGGTCGAGTTGAAAGCCACCGGCGTTTGCCACACGGATGCGTTCACGCTCTCCGGTGATGATCCGGAAGGTGCGTTCCCAACCATTCTGGGCCATGAGGGCGCCGGCGTTGTGGTTGAAGTGGGCGCCGGTGTGAAATCAGTGGCTGTCGGCGATACCGTCATACCGCTGTACACACCGGAGTGCCGCGAGTGCGAATACTGCCTGCACCCGAAAACAAATCTCTGTCAGGCCATTCGCACGACTCAGGGCAAAGGCGTCATGCCTGATGGCAGCAGCCGGTTTTCGCTGGACGGCAAACCATTGATGCACTACATGGGTTGTTCGACGTTCTCCAATTACACGGTATTGCCTGAAATTGCGGTAGCAAAGATACGCAACGATGCGCCCGTAGACAAAGTCTGCTACATCGGTTGCGGTGTCACCACCGGGGTCGGGGCCGTAGTGTTCGATGCCAAAGTTGAACCCGGATCACGAGTGGTGGTGTTCGGCCTGGGCGGCATTGGCCTTAATGTGATACAGGCGGCACGTATGGTGGGAGCGCGACAGATTGTAGGCGTTGATATAAACCCGGCCAAGGTTGAGTTGGCGAAAAAATTCGGCATGACCGATTTTATAAACCCGAAAGAAGTCCATGATGTGGTAGAAGCCATCGTGGATATCACTCGCGGTGGCGCTGACTATACCTTCGAATGCATCGGCAATGTCAACACCATGCGGCAGGCACTGGAGGCCTGTCACAAAGGTTGGGGCGAATCCATTGTGATCGGAGTCGCAGGTGCGGGCCAGGAAATTTCAACGCGGCCGTTTCAACTGGTGACGGGCCGAGTCTGGCGCGGCAGCGCTTTTGGTGGCGCCAGAGGTCGTACCGATGTGCCTACGATTGTCGACTGGTACATGGAAGGCAAACTTAATATTGATGACCTGATCACGCATACCATGCCGCTGGACAAAATTAATGATGCCTTTGATCTGATGCACGAAGGCAAATCCATTCGTAGCGTTATTCTATACTGATAGTTTGCGTTTTGCGGCAGCGTTGGTCCTGTTTCTACAGGCCGCGTTGCCACTCTTCGCGTAACGCAATCCGGTCAGGCTGGTGAATGGCGGTGCGAACCGTATCAAGCATGTTTGTATCGACTTTGCAGAAATGATAGGATCGCCGTCCCGATGTTGCGATCGAGAATTTTATTGATGTTCTCATACATGAAAGTCGCATCTGTGGCCACTTATGCCTATGACCATGTTTAAACATACAAAATGGATAATTGTTGTCGTCCTGCTTGCGGTCTGCGGCCAATCATTGGCATCCACTTCGTTGCCTGTACACGGCGAGCGCTCTTCCGGTTCCGTACCTGTTATGGATCATGCTGCCCATGCTATGGGTGAGCATCAAGAGGCTGAGCACTCAGGTCATGTTCACAGCGGAATGACTGATCATGAGGAGCGTTGCAAGTTCAATTGTGAATGTGCATTGGGTGGCTGCTTCAACCCTGCCCAATTACAGTCATTGTCAGGTTTCGATCAACGGCTGACTGCCGAGAACAAATTCGGCCTTCCCAGTCAGCTCGCTGCGAGTCAGTCTGTCTCTCCCCTCTATCGCCCCCCGATTATCCGCTAATACAGGATAAATCCGTCTGCATTTCAGCTGCTTGAGCTAGATGTGCAAGGTCTTGTGTTATCGGAGCCCCAGGCTCCCTTAGCTGTCTCGTCCTGCGAGTCCTCATCGACTCAAAAGACACCGATTTCTTGATGGAGCCAGTATGTTTCCTACTGTCAAAACCGGGCGCAAAAGGCGCTTCTATAGTCAAACCCCTGCGATCGAGTCAACAGACGTCTTACCGGAAGGCGGCCATGCCCGAAGACGCTTCGTACTGGGCGCATCTTCTGCGCTGGCACTGACTGCCATGCCCTTACCCCGGAGTCTCTTAGCTGCCGCCGCGCCTACGGACACTAAAACAATTTCGGGCAATGTGTTCGATCTCGACATAGATTACAAACAGGTCAACTTCACTGGTCGCCCGCGCGTGGCCACGACAGTCAACCAGGGCTTGCCCGGACCGACATTGCGCTGGAAGGAAGGTGAACGGGTGACGTTGCGGGTCACCAATCGTCTGCCACACCTCAGCTCCATCCACTGGCACGGGGCGATACTGCCGGAGGACATGGACGGGGTTCCCGGCGTCAGTTTCGCTGGCATTCCGGCGGGTGAGACATTCGAGTACCAGTTCGATGTCGTTCAAAATGGCACTTACTGGTACCACAGTCATTCCGGATTTCAGGAACAAACCGGACTCTACGGCGCAATCATCATTGATCCCAAAGAGCCGGATCCGGTTCTTTATGACCGTGAGTACGTGGTGATGCTGTCCGACTGGACAGATGAAGAGCCTGAAAATCTTTATGCAAAACTCAAAAAGGCCAGTCATTACTATAACTTCAACGAAAGAACCGCCGGCGACCTTTGGCAGGACGTTAAAGAGAAAGGCGTTGTTCAAGCATGGAAAGACCGGGCTATGTGGAACCGGATGCGTATGAGTCAGACGGATCTGGCTGATGTGACTGGCTATACCTATACCTTTCTGATGAACGGTGTAACCCCGGATGAAGGCTGGACCGGAATCTTTCAACCAGGAGAGAAGGTCAGGCTGCGTTTTATCAATGCAGCTGCCATGACATTGTTCGATGTTCGAATTCCGGGTCTCAAGATGACTGTGGTGGCTGCGGATGGCCAGAACGTCCGGCCGGTGCCAGTGGATGAGTTTCGTGTCGCTGTTGCCGAGACCTACGATGTCATTGTCGAACCCGTGGAAGAGGCTGCCTTTACCGTCTTCGCACAGGCCAGTGACCGCAGCGGTTACGCCCGCGGTACGCTGACGTCGGATCCAGGCTTGGAAGCTGCAGTGCCTGCGATGGACCCTCGCCCCCTGCTTGGGCACGAGGACATGGGCATGGGAGCCGACCACGGCGGGCACGACATGGCCGAGATGGACGACATGGCGGTAGATCATAGTCAGCACGTCACGGCCGAACAGCCGATGGACCACAGCCAGCATGTTATGAACGAGCAGCTGATGGACCACAGTCAGCACATGATGAACGAACCGCAGTTCGATCACAGTCAGCACGGCGGGGCCGACAGGGCGATCGACCATAGCCAGCATGGTACAACGTCATCACTGGGCAAGGCCGGCTTCGGCAGCAACTTCGGTGCAGGGAACGAAATTTACCACCGGGAGAGCGAGTTCGGTCCCGGTGTGGATATGCGTGCCGACTCGCCACAGAACGGCTTGCACGATCCGGGGCTGGGGCTTCGTGATCATGATCGTCTATACGGTCGGCGCGTACTGACTTATGCAGACCTCCGCAATCTCTATCCAACCATCGATAGGAGAGAGCCGTCACGCGAAATCCAGCTCCACCTCACCGGAAATATGAATCGCTACATGTGGTCTATTAACGGCATCCCGTTTGCTGATGCGCAGCCTCTTGAGCTCGAATTCGGTGAAAGAGTCCGCGTCGTACTGGTGAACGATACGATGATGGCGCATCCAATCCACCTGCACGGGATGTGGAGCGAGCTTGAGACGGGCGATCCTGACTATATACCTCGCAAGCACACCATTATTGTGCAGCCGGGCTCCACGATCAGCTATCTGGTAACGGCAGATGCGATGGGGCGCTGGGCCTATCATTGCCACCTGCTTTATCACATGCCAGGCATGATGCGAGAAGTGCGCGTTAGCCGAGGAGGACAGTCATGATCAGACCTGTGAAAAGTAAAACGTGCATCGCGATGGTGCTGGGGCTGGGTGCGGCGGCGACAGCGAATGCCCAGCAAGTGGAGACTGCTCCTGGGGGTATCGACGTTCACGCCCATGCCGTCGAACATGCCCCGGATATTTTCCGCTCAGTGATGATCGATCAATTGGAACTACGACACGGAGATGATGGCAGTCCGCTTATCCTTGAAGGGGAAGCATGGATCGGCTCGGACCTGAACAAATTCTGGATGAAGGCCGATATTGATTCGCTTGACGGCGACGTTGAGGAATTCGAGTTGCAGGCGCTCTACAGCAGAGCTGTTGCGCCATATTGGGATCTTCAGATGGGCTTGCGTCAGGACATCCGACCGGATGATGGTCGCAGCTGGGCCGTATTGGGTTTGCAAGGCCTGGCACCGTATTTCTTTGAGACTGAAGCAGCACTGTTTATCAGCAAGTCGGGTGGTGCGGCCATGAGTCTTTCCACCGAATACGAGCTCCTACTGACACAGCAGTGGGTGCTATCGCCCGAAATTGAACTGGATTTTTATGGGCAGAACGACAGAGCGCGGGGTACCGGGTCAGGGCTTTCTGACATTCAAGCTGGTATAAGACTCCGCTACGAAGTAAGGCGCGAGTTCGCCCCCTACATCGGCATAAACTGGAACAGGAAGTTTGGCGACGCTGCCGAATTCGCCGCCGACGCTGGTGAGGACGCCAGCAGCACTCAATGGGTTGCTGGCTTCCGGATCTGGTTTTAAATGTTGACTGATCGTTATTTCCCGGAAAAAGTTAGACTGGATGGCTTACACCAATTCCCAATGCGTCTAATGCCATCCAGATCGCCATGGCGATCATCATCAGGTTTTCGGTGAGAGACACAAAGCCCAGCGGAACGTTGCTTGAGCCGCCTACACAGGCGCATTTGAGTTCCCGCCGGTCAAAATAAACGGCTTTGAATACCGACACCGCGCCCACGATGCCGATAAAAAGTGCCACCGGCACTGATAACCAGGTCAGGATTCCGGCAATCATCAAAATGCCCGCGAAACCTTCGGCGAAGGGGTATATATAGGAGTATGGCACCCACCGTTTGGCCAGCAGATCATAATTCAGGAACATTGTCGCGAAGCTTTCGACGTTCTGCAGTTTCAGAAGCGCCAGAATTGCCATGCTGAAGGCGATAAACCATTCAGCGGCTCTCACAGTAAACGGATTGCCGTAAATGGCAAAACTCGCCGCCAGCGCCATCAGAAGAGTCATGCTGAAAAGTGCGATCACGGGCTTGTAGCTTGTCGCACCCTTGACAGGGACAGGCTTGCCCAAGTGGCGACGCAGATCGTCGTAGCCGCCGATTCTCTGCCCTTCAATGAAGGTCTGCGGTGTCGTTTCAACCTGATGTTCCGACTTGAACGCGTCGGTTTCTTCACGCGAGGTCAGCCAGTGATCCTCTACTTTGAAACCATTGCGCCGCAACAGATCGTTAGTCTTGAGTCCATACGGGCACACATGTTGATCCATCACCATGCGATAAACTGTGGCAGTTTTTTGCGATTTTCGGCTTCCAACGGACATTTAATACCCCTTGTATGGTCTGTGTGATTTTGATCTATAATAGGTTCCGTACCATAGTACGGAGTCAAGCAGAGATGTTATCTATCGGTAAATTTGCAGAGGCAGGCGGTGTTGGTGTCGAGACAATCCGGTTCTATCAACGCAAAGGGATGCTTGAAGTTCCACAGCAAGGTGGCGGCATACGGCGCTACGGTCGGAATGATCTGCGTCGCCTGCAGTTCATTAAACTGGCAAAGATCGCGGGCTTCAGGCTCAAAGAAATTAAGGAGCTGCTCGATCTGGACGCCACGCAGGATCGATGCCGCGCTCGCCAACTGGCTCAGTCCCGCCTCCATGCTCTTGATGAGAAAATCATGGAACTTCAGCGCGCGCGCAATTCACTTCAGCGTCTAGCAACCGAATGCGCTTCGGGCGCCGATGGTCCGTGCCCCATTTTGACTTCGTTCGGCCTTTAATTATGCGGGGGGATTACCGGAGCGTGTAAACCAACAGAAATAGCAGACGATGGATATATCCAAAGCAGCTACATCTAAATTACATTGAGCGCGTCCATAATCCTCAGAGCAAGCGCATTGGTGATCTGCAGAAACAGGGGTTTCCACTCGCTGGATGGCCGAAAGACGGGTTCGATATAAGATAAGTGATACATAACCCTCCGTATAACATCAGGCGCGACCTGGGCGCTGGCATCGCGTAAAATGCCGGGTTTTGATACCGCGGATCGCTCACATGGAAATTGTATTGGCAATGGTGCTGGTGTTTGTTGGCGCATTTGTGCAGACCGCGGTCGGTTTCGGTCTGGCGGTGATTGCCGCCCCGGTGCTGTTTTTTATCAATCCCGACTATGTTCCTGCGCCGGTCACCGTCTGTGCCCTGGTGCTGTCGCTGGTCAATGCCTGGGCTTTTCGCGACGGCGTTTCATTACAGGGGCTGAAGTCGGCTGTCATCGGGCGCGTGCCTGGCTCGCTGGCAGGGGCAGCCTTACTGCTCTGGATTGATAAGGACATGCTGGCGCTGTGGATTGGTGTGTCGGTCCTGTTTGCCGTTCTGGTCAGCCTGTCAGCGCTGCGCTGGCACCCGACACCCGGTCGTATGATGACAGCGGGATTCCTGTCCGGTTTCATGGGGACCAGCACCTCGATTGGAGGTCCGCCGATGGCGTTGTTATGGCAACATCAGGACCTGGCCCTGATTCGGGCCAATCTGGCAGCATTTTTTGTTGTCAGCTGTCTGATTTCATTGCTTATTCTTGCTCCCATTGGGCATTTTGGTATGATCCACATCTGGTTGTCATTGCCGTTGCTGCCTGCGACAGTGCTCGGCTACTGGGTCGCGCGCAGAACCATGCACCGACTGCCGGCGGCGACGATACGGGGTGGGTCACTGACACTGTGCGCAATGTCTGGCCTGTACGCGGTGGTGACATCCCTGCTGTGAGCCGCGAGCGCTGTCTATGCACCGGGTGTTGTTGTAAACTGAATGCTTGCCGATCGCTGACAGAGGGAGGAAACCTGGGTGGATGACAACGTGGTGGACACAATAACAAACGTATGGCCACAGGACACAAGCATCGACGCATTCCGCCGCACCTGGGTGCTGGAAGGCGAACCTTTGTGGGAGCGTGTGTTCGCGGTGCATCACGAGCGCATGCAGATCAAAAATGGCAAGACTGCACTGCGCAACCTGCAGAAGATATTCACCTGTACCTTTCGTCTGGCCAACAGTCAGGGGTTCCACTCCATGAGTCTGCGCGATCTCAGCCGGGAAACGCAGATCAGCATGGGCGGGCTCTACGCGTATATCGGCAGCAAAAGTGATCTGGCATCTGCTATTGAGGCCGTAGTCCGTCAGACCATTGATGACGTCATGTCGGACCTTGAGCGCCACAAGCTTGATCCTTACCACCGGCTCAAAGCCGTGATAAATGCCGACCTGTATATGAATGACATCATGCATCCGTGGTATTACTTCTGTTTTATCGAGGCGAAAGGGCTCGACAAGGCTCAGCGTGAAGCAGCGACACAGATGGAGTTAAAATTTGATGAACGCCTGCGGGAAATATTTAGCGACGGCATAGAGTCGGGTGTCTTTCATTATGACGGCAACCTGACGCTGCTGGCTGCCAGCACCACTGCCATGCTTCAGCAATGGTATCTCAAGCGCTGGAAGTTTCAGCACCTCAAGGTCAATATTGCCGACTATGCCGGGTTTGTATTCGGGCACGTACTTGGCAGCCTGAAATACAAGGCTGAAGACAGCGAACAGGTCAGTCTGCGTTCTCAGGCCTGATACCCTTTTTGTTAGTATAGAAGGCGCGGATATGTTTGATATCCGTGTCTACGTCGCCTGTCGGGTAAAAAAAATCTGCCAGCCCCGCCTCTTTCCTGCTTACGTCGAGATAACCCATTAATATCGGTACGCCGGCATTATTGGCGATATGGTAGAACCCGGTTTTCCACTCCTGCACTTTCTTTCGGGTTCCCTCCGGCGGTACCAGTACCACCAGTTGCGGATTCTCCCGGTATCGGGCGACGACCTGATCAACGACACGATGATGGCTGCGACGGTCAATCGGGATTCCGCCCAGCCAGCGCATCAATCCACCGAAAGGGAACATGAACAGACTGTGCTTGCCCATCCAGTGCAGTTTCAGTTCCAGTTTGAGAACTACCAACAGCATTAACGGAAAATCCCAGTTACTGGTATGCGGGGCGCCGATCAACACAAAGCGCTGGTCCTGAAGGGGTTTGCCGATTGCCTTCCAGCCAATCAGCCGCAGGATGCCGGCTGCAATGGCCCTCAGCAATGGGGTCAGCACAGGAGTGTTAAAAATTGTGGTGCGCATTGTTGTTATTTTTTTATGTTCTGAGTCGGGCATCTACCAGTCCTGAATGTAGGGGGTGAAGTCTTCCTGCGTCAGCGGGCGGATCGGGCCATCGGGCGTGCCGAGATAAACAAAGCCGAGTATACTTTCCTGTTTCTCCAGACCCAGCCCGTGAGTGACTGTGGCATGTGATGCCATGGGGCCGGTGCGCCACATGGCGCCGATATGCTGGGCGTGGGCCGCAATCAGCAGGTTGTCAATGGCAGCACCGGCCGCGAGTTGTTGCTCGAATACCGGTACCTTGGGGTGATCCTTGGGGCTGCAGATGCCCACGATAATCATCGGCGCTCGCAGCGGTTTGCTGCGTATCTTATCGACTTTCTGCGGCGCCAGGTCCGGTTCATCCAGCAATGATGCCTGCACAAACAGTTCAGCCAGACGTTCACGCCCGGATTCGCGCAGAACCAGAAAGCGCCAGGGCCGCAACAGTCCGTGGTCGGGTGCTCGCATGGCGGCCCGGAACATATTGTCGAGCGCCTGTTGATCGGGGGCCGGGTCTGTCAGGCGGGATACTGATACCCGGCTGTGTAAAGCGGTTAATGCGTCCATCTGGTTTGGCCTGCTTGCAATTCGTGACTTGATGCACGCCAGCGTGTTTCACAGCTTGTGTTACCGGCGGTGTATCTGGATGACAGTCCTGAAGCATAAATCAACTGCACGGCACTGGCCAGAGTTTTGCCAGCACAGCAATAACAGCAGCAAAGAGAGAGGCAATGAGAACGACCATGTGGGCAGGGTCAGGAGGGCAGAGTCAGGAGGGCAGAGTCAGGCGGGTTCGGCGATATCCAGCTGTTGCCGTTCTTTGTTCATGACGCGGCGGAAGGTCAGCCATGACAGCAGTGCCATCAGCACATTGGCGATAAAGGCTCCAGCGAAAAATCCGGGCAGATCGAACAGCATACTGCCTACCCAGGCCAGCGGCACATATAACACAAAGAAGCGGGTTATGCTCAGGTACAGCGCCACCATGGGCCGGTGAATGGCATTCAATGCCGAATTGCACAAAATGATCACACCCTGCATGCCGTAGCTGAGCGGCATGATCCAGATGTAGAGCCGAATAATGCTGGCGACCTCTTCGTCACGGGTAAACACCCACGCAATAAACGACGCGCCGGCGGCCATCAGCAGATAGATCAGCAGTTGCCAGCCCAGCACAAAGCGCATGGACAGCCGGCAGGCTTCCTCAATGCGTGATAAACGACCGGCCCCTAGATTCTGGCTGACAAAGGGTGGCAGCGTGCTCGACAGCGCCAGAATTACCATGCAGGCCATCGACTCCAGACGGGACCCGACACCAAAGGCCGCGACAGCAGTTTCGCCGTAACCGGCGATGATGGCGGTCATGACACCGGCAGCAATCGGCGTCATCATGTTGGCTCCCGATGCAGGAATGCCAATGCGTAACATTTCTTTTGACGAAGTCCTGAATACCTGAACTGACGGCAGGCCTTTGTGAATCAGCTCGTGGCGAATCGCCAGGTAGTAGAACAGGAATATACACGCGCCCACCCAGGAAAACAGTGTCGCCAGCGCCGCGCCCTGTATACCCAGCGCCGGGATCGGGCCCCAGCCAAAAATAAGCAATGGATCCAGCGCTGCGTTGACCAGCCCGGCACTGGCCATGATGATACTCGGGGTGCGGGTATCGCCATTGGCGCGCAATACCGAGTTGGCGCAAATCAGTGCCACCAGCAATATACTGGTGGGCAGCCAGATATCCATGTACTCGCGGATGGCGGGTAGCATGCTCTGGGTAGCCCCCAACAGCAGGAAAATCTGATCCATCAGCAGATAGCCGGTCAGCGCGAGTACGCCTGCCAGTGCCATCGCCACGTAGTTGGTGACGGTAGACGCTTCCTTGGCTTTCTCGATTTCACCACGTCCAATGTACTTGGCGACGACGGCCGAGGTGCCAATGCTGAGCCCGATAGCCAGGCTCATGATGGTAAAGGTGACGGGGAAGGTAAAACTGATGGCTGACAGGGCTTCAGTGCCAAGGATACTGATAAAAAAGGTGTCTACCAGATTGAAACTGAACATCATGAGCATGCCCAGAATCATGGGTAGTGTCATGCTGACAAGCGTTGACGCGATGGGGCCGTCAATCAGCTGGTAACGCTTGTTTGCCCTTTTCTCTGCCATATCAGCCCATGGTGGTTAACAGCCGGGTTATGTTTGTGTTGCTGACTACGCCTTCAGTGACTGTCGTATCTGCAGAAGATGCTTGAAACACTTGGGGTTGGCAAACAACAGCTCTTTACTGCCTTGTGTCTGTGGGTTGCCCTGTGGGTCACTGAGCAGTGCGCCGGACTCCAGCAGGATCAATTGCGCAGCGGCCAGTGATGTCTGGTGCTGCGGGCGGCACCAGCCGGCATCCAGGCGACCAGCTGCGACATACACCATGTCCAGGGGTGCGCATCCGCTCATGCGCAGGTGGCAGGGCAGGGCCAGCAGTTGCGCCTGCAACTGAGCCAGAAACGTATCGTCAGCAGGCTGCGGATCAAGTCCGACAAAAGCATTTTCCAGCGATGTCAGTTTACCGGTACGCATACGGCTGTCGTTCAGCTGTGCGCCGGCACCGCGGCTGGCACAGAACTCCTGATTGGCGGCCGGGTTGAGCACCACGCCATGCGTGACACCTTTGGCTGTTTTGAGCGCAATGGAGATACAGAAGCTGCCAAAGCCACGCTGGAAATTGCGGTTGCCGGCCAGTGGGTCAATCAACCAGGTGTTGTCCGTGTCGGCCCCGGCCGTGTAGCCACTCAGGCGCGACTCCACACTGAAGTCCGGGTAGGCCTTGCGCAGGTGATAAAGAATGGTACGTTCGGTGTCCACATCCATACTGGTCACCAGCTCACCGTTGTTGTCTTCGATGATGCTGACACGGTCAAGGCGGTCGCTGACGTGGATGATTTGTTCGGCCGCATTGCGCGCGGCCCTGAGAGCAATGTTGATAACGGGATGCATGATGTTCGCTTGACTTGTTGCCCGGGCATATCCGGGACGATTTAAGGATGTCGGTTTTAAAAGACGGTGAATGATAGCAAAATGCTGGCAGTCAGTCCTTAACTAGTTGTTATAATCCTGCCCCTGAAGCAAACAAACCGTTGGCATACCGTAGGAGAGTCCATTGCAAAAAGGCAAGCCGTCGCAGTTCGCTGCCCCAGATCTCAGTCGCGTAAACGTTGTGCTGGTCAATACGTCGCACCCGGGCAATATCGGCGCCACCGCCAGGGCCTTGAAAAATATGGGGATTGCTAATCTCCGTCTGGTTGATCCGCGCGATTATCCCAGCGATGTGGCGATCTGGCGAGCAGTATCGGCTGTCGATGTTCTGGAGCGCGCACAGGTATTCCCGACCCTGATGGAGGCAGTTGCTGACTGTTCCATGGTGATTGGCGCCAGCGCCCGCTCAAGGCGCATGCCCTGGCCGATGTTGTCGCCTCGCCAGTGTGCCAGGCATGTGCTGGAGGAAACCCAACGTGCTGCCGCGGAAAACAGTGGACAGATTGCCCTGGTGTTCGGTCGTGAAGATACCGGGTTGACCAATGATGAGCTGCAGCAGTGCCACTATCATGTTCAGATCCCTGCCAATGACGATTACAGCTCTCTCAACCTGGCCGCCGCCGTCATGGTCATCAGCTACGAAGTGCGCATCGCCATGCTGGAGCATGCCGGCGATACCCGACTGGGTGCTGAGGCACCGATGTACGATGCAGCCACCGAAGATGAGTACTGGGATGTACCCAAGGCGGACGGGCATCAGATGGAATTGTTTTACCGGCATCTGGAGCAGGCACTGGTGGCGATGGATTTTCATGATCCGGAGAATCCACGACTGCTGATGCCGCGCATGCGCCGGTTGTTCGGGCGTATCCGTCCGGACTCAATGGAAATCAATATTCTGCGCGGCGTATTAACCCTGTCTCTTATACACATCTGACGCTGCCGACGACTCCTTACGTGTAG
>OJBX01000387.1_pt1 | contig 20069 bp, 16 predicted proteins | sample 1590751 | NCBI WGS metagenome assembly OJBX01 (sample SAMN05416780, study PRJEB24817) | seawater metagenome | isolation source: Sea water | place: Canada:Atlantic | collected 2013-07
AATTTTAACGGAATTTTCTACTTATAACTGCCCCGGATTTTGGGGGGGATTACACAGCAACCTCACCTACTCTGCAGCCAGTGTTAACAAGAATACCAATAAGATGTGAGCTGACAAGATCAGGCTCACTGCGGATATACTTACATATTGCCGCAAGTTCTAATGCAGTGAATGTATGGTTAGGCACCGCGTCCTTGCCTAGACCTGTTATAAGCACGTTCCTAAACGGATTAAGTAAACTACTACCCTTAAAGCGAATCAGGTCTCCTACTCCTTTAGAGACCGTTGCCACATACTTTTTAATTGTCGCTGATTTCTTACCTAATTTTTCCAATTTATCGATAACACTTTCGACTTGCTCACCGTCGATTGTAGAAATCGTTTCTTGCTGTAAGTGGTCAATGAAAAAATTGAAATGCCGCTCGACTTCCTGTTTTCTAACACGATCCTCTCCGACAACCTTAAGCCGTCTCGCCATCGCGTCAGTCAAGGTCAACGGAACATCACCATTGAGAATCTGTTGTACACGAATGGATACAGGATCATGCATTTCGATAGAATAAGAGCTTCGAAACCCATGGGTGGTGGCTTCTATAGTCTCTATCGACTCGCCAATTTCCCGCATCAAGTCCTCGTAGTTGTACTCATCATTTATGTCTTTCTGGTCACTAATAGGCTTGGGCAGCAATCCACTCTGTCTGATGACTCTTTCGGCCTCATCATTAACTAAGACGCCTTTTCTAAGCCTTTGGAATTCTTTGCTCGTTTCTTGAGCCAAACTCATAGCCATCTTAATAGCAGTCGCCTCATTATATGTTTTGAGGGACTGGTTAATTTCGAGTTTGCCTTTGTAATAAATCCGCAAGTCTTCAGGTATCCCTCGTCTGAAATAGAAGAGTCCTGACTTCTCTCTTTTAAGGTGTTTGCACTGCATTGTGAATGCTTTCGCTTTGATGACGTATCCCCTCATGATGATAGCCGACTGAGGAAATAGATAGAAAGGAAAAGAGGTGTTTTGTATCCTTTTTTGTAACCTTCAAGGAGGTCAAAAAATACAAATATCCTTAAAATACAAAAGGCTGCGCAATGGCAGCCCTCTGAAATTGGCGCACCCGGAGAGATTCGAACTCCCGACCAAGTGGTTCGAAGCCACCTACTCTATCCAGCTGAGCTACGGGTGCGTAGGGGCGGCATTATATAGGGATCTGTGGCGCAGGTCACCCGTCTGCGGGCAGATTATTCACTGTCATCCTGATATAGCCTGAAATCGTTGCGGCCCGCGCGTTTTACCTGGTACAAAGCGGTGTCGGCCTTCCTCAGAAGATCCTCAGCGGTGTCAGGGCTGCCGGGGTCATAGATGGCAATTCCTACACTGAGCGAGACCTTCAACTGCAGGAGATCGCTATCAAATTCATCACGGATTGCGCTGAATACCTTGCGGGCAACCAATGTAGCGTCCTCAGGCGCGCTGATTTCTGACAGCAGCAAGACAAATTCATCACCGCCCTGACGGGCCAGGGTATCGGAGGTTCTGACTACAGCACTAAGCATGTCCGCAATCCATTTCAGCAGGTCGTCTCCTACATCGTGACCATACTCGTCATTTACCTGCTTAAAATGGTCTACATCGATAAACATGAGCGCAAAAGAACGTTTATGTCGGCGGCTCAATGCCAGGGTATGGTTCAATCGCTCCTGCAGTAGCCGGCGGTTGGGCAGCGCGGTCAGCTCATCATGGCTGGCTTGGTGGGCGACACGTTTCTCAAGTCTCTTGCGCTCGGTGATATTCTCAATTTGAGAGACATAGTGCTGCGGCTGCCCTTTATTGTCTGTCACCATGGAGGCGCTGAGCACAATCCAGATAACAGAGCCATCCTTGCAGAAATAACGCTTTTCCATTTGATAGCTGGATATTTTGCCCGCAGTGAGCGCCTCCAGGTGCTCAAGATCGAGCTCCAGGTCGTCAGGGTGCGTAATGTCCTGAAAGGTCAATTTTAGCAGCTCGTCTTCTTCATACTGCAACATATCCACCAGCGCCTGGTTCACTTCCAGCCACTCGCCCGCCAGTCCGACCAACGCCATACCAACAGCCGCGGATTCGAAAGAGCCACGGAAACGCTGATCACTCTCGCTCAGCGCCAATTCCAGTGTCTTCAGACGGTCGATGTCGGTATGGGTGCCGATGGTACGGGCTGGTTTGCCATCTTCGGTCCAACTGACAATTGCCCCCCGGGTCAGGATCCAGCGCCACTGGTCATCGCGGGTCTTCAGACGATGTTCAACGCTGTAGTTATCGCTCTTGCCGGAAATGAAGTCAGCGATCGCGGCCTCCGCGCGAGGCCTATCGTCGGGATGAACCAGACGCTCCCATTCCGAGAAATCATTCCGGATCTCATCGTCCGCAAATCCCAACATGGATTTCCATTCAGTATTAAAATTCACTTCATTGGTGACATTGTTCCAGTCCCAGACGCCGTGCCCGGCACCCGAGAGCGCTGATTTCCAGCGGAATTCGGTTTCGGATAACTCCTGATTCATGACTTCCGCTCGGACTTCTGCACGTTCACGGCTTGTTGACAATGCCCACGTCAGCAACGCCATTAAAGCAGTGAAAAGAGTACCTATAAACAGCACCAGTCCTGGCTCGGTGTTTTCGTGCGGCTGAATAAAGCTACTATCTGCTGAGAACCTGACAGTCCAGGTACGCTGGGCAAATTCCAACTGCTCGGTGCGCAGGAAAGGCAGACCGGTTGCCTCCAGCGTTTCGTTTGATGTTGCATATAATTGCGCATCGCTATTGATGTCGGCCCCGTCGTAGAGGCCCAGCGCTACCGGGGACTCGTCCAGCTGAATACCCTGCATCAAAATGTCCATGCTGAAGGGTGCATATACCCACCCCAGTAGCTCATCAACATTAATCTCAGCATCGTTGATCTCGCCTTGATAGAGAGGCAGATACAACAGAACTCCGGCAATCGGACCGCGATCAACATCCTGTACCAGGCTTACTTTGCCGGATAACGCCAGCTCACCACTGACCCGGGCTCTGTCCATCGCCTCGCGCCTGACTGGCTCGGAATACATATCGAAACCAAAGGCGTTCAGATTATTGCCACTGAACGGCTCGATATAGACGATGGCAGAGTATTGATCACGATCACCGGAGGGGGCCACGGTATAGTCCGGAAAACCGCTGGTTCGGACATTGGTGATATGTTGATCCAACTGGTCTGGGGCTATATTCAGCGCGTAGGCAATACCCAGAATCCCGGGGTAATTCTCTTCCAGATTAAGCTCGTTAGTATACGAGCGAAATTCCTCGCGGCTGACATCGTCCGAGGCAATAAACAGGCCCTTGACTCCCCTGAGCACCTGCCCGTAAATAGCCATTCGTTCCTGAATAAGCTCCAGGCTTTCACTGGTCGCATCAAAAAAGCGGTCCTGATCTTCATCATTCACGACACTGACTGCATTTCGCCAGGCCAGTGATGTCAGCAATGCCCCGAAGGCCAGAACGGCAACCGTTAATGAAGAGATTCGCGTGACACGAAGCCATTTACTCGAAAAAGACTTAGCTCTGTTTATCATCATCCAGGCTCAATTGACCGACACGCCGCGCACAATGACTTGCGCCTGTACAGTCTGTGGATCAGTTTCCGCCGGCAGCGTCAGCCCGGAAGCAACATCACGCGCCTGCCCGGCAGCAAGACCACGCACGGTGACGGCACGGCGCACGCCTTCTCTGCCCACTGACGCCTGCAATTCGAGTTCGATCAGCACCATGGGCACGGGCGCCCTGTTCAGCACCCGCACCTGAATCTGCCCACCGGCACCAACAAAGGCCTGCGCCTGAATGTAGGCGCCGGGATTGTCCGCCACATCCAGACGTATGTAAGCGGCCTGAGCCTGCTCCCCCAATTGACCGGGTGCGCTGGCCGCCTGTTCAAAATACTGTTTGGCAAGACCCCGGTCGTTAGCAGCCAGGGCCATGGTGCCCAGCTCGTTCATCGCCAGCGCTGTTGGTAACAGATCGACGCTGGCCTGCAGATCTGCCCGTGCCTGTCGCTCGTTACCCTGCCGGGAATAGGCCAGGCCGCGTCCCAGATAATAGTCGAAATAAGCATCATCCCGCGCCAGTGCCTGATTGTAAGTGTCAATGGCAGCACTGTATCGACGCTGCATCAGGGCGATATCGGCTTTCAAACCGTAAAACCGGGCTTCCTGCGGCAACATGGCAATGGCGCTGTCCAGTTTCTGCTCGGCCTCTTCCACCTTGTCATCGCGCACCAGGGCATAGGCTTCGTCAAAGGCTTCATACGCGGGCTGGGTTTCGCGTAACCGGGCGGTGCGCTGCTGGTAGCGTTGTTCACCCAGTTCACCATCGGTGTAACCTTCCGCCCTTAACTGCGCCGTCAGTTCGCGGTTGTTTTGCACCCGTTCGGTGGACGCCGGGTGACTGGCAAACAGCCCGTCAATCCAGCCTGGGGCATTGCCTTCCGACAGTCGCACAAAGGTTTCCTGCAGGCTGACTGCTGCAGCCGGATCGTAGCCCGCTTCGGCCATATACCGGGTACCATACAGATCACCTTCGCGTTCGGCATCGCGGCCATAGCGCTGACTGACCAGTTGCGCACCAAGCTGGGCCCCGCCGACAATAAAGCCACCGTACTCATTATCACTCACCGCGACCGCGACCGATGTCGCCAACAGCGCACCCTGCAGCAACATGCCGCGTTCCATGGACTGGGCTCCATGACGCGCGGCCGAGTGCACCACTTCATGCCCCAACACCGCAGCCAACTCAGCCTCATTATCCAGCTCCGTTAACAGGCCCCGGTTGATGGCAATTTTGCCACCCGGCAGCGCCCAGGCGTTGGGTACAGAGCTGTTGAGTACAACAAATTCATACGGCAGATCGCGCGGACTCTGTGCGGCTACCCGCTGGCCAACTTCACTGACGTAGGCCGTCAGCTCAGTGTCGATATTCCACTGCCCGCCCTGGCTCTGCTGAGTGGGCAGGTAATTTTCTTCACCCAGGTTTATTTCCTGGCGTTCGGAGACAAAGGTCAGTTCCCGGTCACCGGTCACCGGGTTTTCAGCGCAGGTGGTCAGCACCACTGCCAGCGCAACCATGGCCAAATGTCGCCATATCGATGGCTGGACCCGTGCATCGTCAGTCATGTCGGTGCTCCCGGAAAGTGAGATTGAGGTGTAATTGTAATCTGCACGGCGGTGATCAGCAATCGCCTCAGCTGACGCGGCTCTGACACGTTCTGTTGCAGAACCGTGCTTTCTAGGGCGCAACAAACACGGTAATATTGTGGTCTGACCTGGCAACACCATCGAATAATTAGAAAAACCCCCAGACTTGTCACCATCATCCGAATTCAGGAAAGAGGAGAATCCGCTTGATCAGATTTCTGCTGCTCATGTTATTACCCATTTTCGCATCCGTCAGTGCCCACGCACAGACGGCGTCTGCCGAACGCGGTGCCACCCTGTTTCAGTCGGAATGCGCTCGCTGCCACGTGCAGGCCGACATTGAAATGCGCATCACCAATGACTGGCTGGGCCTGCCTGCCAATGAGCTGCATAGCCAGATCATGGCAACCATGCCTGCGGAAACGCCCGGTTCCCTGAGCCCGGACGAATATCTGGATTTGACAGCCTATGTCCTGCAAATGGCCAATGCCACCGAAACCGGCAGCGGCATGAGCATCGCTCAGCTGGCGGGTTTCAACATTGCGCGCGGCGCTGCCGGTGCCGGCCCGGACTATTACCCCTGGACCAGCATGAACGGCGGTTTGAACTCCAATCGCTACTCACCTCTGGAGCAGATTAATGCCGACAATGTTGGCGAGCTGGAAATTGCCTGGACCTGGAGCGGCGCTAACTACGGCCCACGCCCTGAAGGTCTGAACGTCACCTCTCCCATCATGATCAATGGCGTGCTGTATGCCACCGTTGGCACCACCCGTAATGTGGTGGCCATTGACGCCGGCACTGGCCAGACCCTGTGGATGTGGCGTCCGCTGGAGGGCGAGCGCTTTGAAGAGTCACCGCGCAAAAATTCCGGCAAAGGTGTTGCCTATTGGTCTGATGGTGAACAGGAAACCATATTTGTGGTGACGCCGGGTTATTATCTGGTAGCCCTGAACGCAGAAGATGGCCGCATGGTTGAGTCGTTTGGCAACGGCGGTACACTGGACCTGATGGACGGCATGCGTTTTAGCGATGCCCGTGAGGACCGCGACATCACTCTGACTTTCCCGCCCACCGTGATTGAAGATGTGCTGGTCGTGGGTGCCGCGCACCAGGTCAGCATGCGTCCGCCAACCGCCGACAATGTCAAAGGTGATGTGCGTGGCTTTGATATCCGCACCGGCGAACTGCTGTGGACACACCGCAATATTCCGACCAAGGGTGAAGAAGGCTATGACACCTGGCTTGAGGGCTCCGCTCAACATACCGGCAACGGTGGTGTCTGGACAGCCATGTCGGCCGACCCTGAACTTGGCCTGGTTTACCTGCCCGTGGAATCTGGCACCGGTGATCGCTACGGTGGTGACCGCCCCGGCAGCAATCTGTTTACCGGCTCCGTGGTAGCGGTTGATTACCGCACCGGCGAGCGCAAATGGTATTTCCAGCACCTTCGCCACGATATCTGGGACTACGACACGCCGTCCGCACCGGTGCTGGCTGACCTGCCCGATGGTCGCAAATTGCTGGTACAGATGACCAAACAGGCGTTCGCCTACGTACTGGATCGCGAGACCGGTGAGCCGATCTGGGAAATGCAGGAGCGTGCGGTGCCGCAATCCGACGTTCCTGGCGAATGGACCTCTCCGACCCAGCTGTTCCCGACGCGCCCCCCGGCCTACGACCGCCAGGGTATTAGTGAAGACGACCTGGTCAACTTCACCCCGGACATTCTGGCCATGGCCAAAGAAGCAGTGAAGCCTTATCGCATGGGGCCTTTATTCCAGCCAGCGTCGCTTGCAGATGCCGACGACGGCACCATTGGCACACTCAGCCTGCCTGGCACACTGGGTGGCTCCAACTGGGAAGGCGCAGCTTATGACCCGGACACAGGCATGCTGTACATCCCCTCTCGCACCGACGTGGCGGTATTGTCACTGGTTCCGGGTGCAGAGTTCTCCGACGTTGACTGGATCCAGGGCCCTGCCCGCACTCCCAACGTCGATGGCCTCCCTATTGTGCAGCCACCGTGGGGCCGGATCACTGCGCTCGACCTGACCACCGGTGATATGGCGTGGTGGATCGCCAATGCGGACACACCTGATCGCATCGCCAATCACCCATTGCTGGAAGGGCTCGAGATTGACCGCACTGGTATCCCGACTCGCGCGGGTCTGCTGGCCACCAAGACGCTGCTGTTTGCCGGTGAAGGCCAGGGCGGCAACCCGATCTTCCGCGCTCATGACAAGGCAACGGGCGAGATCGTCGCCGAGATCGATTTGCCAGCGTCTCAGACCGGCCTGCCCATGACTTATGCACACCAGGGCAAGCAATACATCGTCATGTCGGTCAGCGGCAGCGGCCCGGCACAGTTTGTTGCATTGACGTTGCCGGACTGACCTCAGACTGGACAGACCCCGCAGACCGCAAGGGCTGCAAACAAAAACGGCGCCTACTGATGGCGCCGTTTTTGTTTGCCCGGAGACAGGATCGCCCCGGACGGCTTAGACATCAAGGTGATATTTTGATATAATTATCACGTTTTCATTATTCATAGATAAAAGTTATAGACATCCGATGCTGTTATGGTCACATAGCAATGTTGGGTACATTAATTCTCATAAACAAAGGGAAACTGACTGTTTGTTATGACTACTTTTCAAGAAGCGCCAGCGCTTCAAGAAAGACCCGACCCCCGACAATCCATCCAATTGCGCCCCCCGACATCGGAAGACGGCGCACCTGTCCATAATCTGATTCGCAAGAGTGCGTTTCTGGACGATAACTCCCTGTACTGCTATCTGGCTATCTGCACACATTTTTCGCAGACCAGTGTTGTTGCCACTATGGGTGAAGATATCGTCGGCCTGGTAACTGCCTATATTCCGCCTGAACAACCAGACACTTTGTTTGTCTGGCAGGTCGCCGTTGATACGGTTGCGCAGAAGCAGGGACTGGCTGGCCGCATGTTGAATGCAATCCTGGCCGCCGATGCGTGCAAAGCGGTTAAATTTGTGGAAACCACGGTTACCAGCGACAACGCCGCCTCGCGTGCGATGTTTGCCTCTCTGGCCCGACGCAACGATTGCGGTATTGATGAATCTGTCATGTTTGACCGGCAGACTCATTTTCTCAATCTGCACGACACCGAATACAAGTTGCGCATTGGCCCTCTTAGCAAAGACACCCTTGATGGAGAACAGAAATGACAGACATTTTTAAAGACATCGAATCTGAAGTACAAAGTTATGCACGGGCATTCCCGGTCATTTTTGACAAAGCTCAGGGCGCCTATCTGTATGACACTGACGACAAAGCCTATCTGGACTTCCTGGCCGGCGCGGGCACCTTGAATTACGGTCACAACAACCCGGTCCTGAAAAAGGCCCTGCTGGAATATATCGAGCGTGACGGTATTGCTCACGGCCTGGACATGCACACCAGTGCCAAAGAAGAGTTTCTGACCAATCTCAATGAGCTGATTTTCAAGCCACGCGACCTCAACTACATGGTTCAGTTTACCGGCCCGACTGGCACCAACGCGGTTGAGGCAGCGCTGAAGATTGCCCGCAACGTAACCGGTCGGCATAACATTGTTGCCTTCACGAACGGCTTCCACGGTGTATCGCTGGGCGCCATGGCTGCCACCGGTAACTCACACCACCGTGATGCTTCCGGCATTCCGCTGGGTGGCGTGACGCACGTGCCCTACTCCAATTATATGGGTGAAGAGCTCGACACCGTGAAGTTGCTTGAAAACCTGCTGGAAGACTCTTCCAGCGGTCTGGACAAGCCGGCGGCTGTCATTCTGGAAACAATCCAGGGTGAAGGTGGCCTGAATGTGGCCAGCAATGAATGGCTGCGTGCTATCGAGAAGTTGTGTCGTAAACACGAGATCATCCTGATTGTCGATGATATTCAGGCGGGTTGTGGCCGTTCCGGCAACTTCTTCAGCTTTGAAGAATCCGGCATCAAGCCGGATCTGGTCACCCTGTCGAAATCATTGAGCGGTTATGGCCTGCCGTTTGCGGTAACGCTGATCAAACCAGAGTATGACACCTGGAAGCCGGGTGAGCACAATGGCACATTCCGAGGCAACAACCACGCCTTTGTAACTGCCAACGCTGCACTCAAGGAGTACTGGTCGGACGATACGTTTGAAAAAGATGTGCAAAAGAAAATTGCACATTTGACCACGCGACTGAAAAAGATTGCCGGCAAATACGACAAGAAGCTGATCAAACAGAAAGGCCGCGGCTTTATGCAAGGGTTGGAATGCCGTGACGGCGATCTGGCCGGCAAAATCTGCAAGTACTCGTTCAACAAAAGCCTGGTCATTGAAACCAGTGGTGCCGACAGCCAGGTGGTTAAATGCCTGTGCCCGTTGATCATCACCATGGAAGAACTGGATAAGGGTCTGGATATTCTGGAAGAAGCCGTTGCGCACACCTTCCAGAAAGAGCTCAGCATTGCGTCGTAAGGCGCAGCTGGCATCTGATATCCGCCCGGAAACAAACAAAAGGATAACAACATGATAGTAAGACAGCTACAGGAGTGCGAACAAAGCGATCGCAGCGTGAAGTCGAAAACCTGGCAGAGTGTTCGTATGCTGCTGGCAGACGACAACATGGGATTTTCGTTCCATATCACGACCATTTTCGCTGATACCGAAACGCACATGCATTACAAGAATCATCTCGAGTCGGTGTACTGCATCTCCGGCAAAGGTGAAATCAAGGATCTGGCTACCGGTCAGACGCACCAGATAACGCCCGGAACGCTGTACGTGCTGGACAAACATGACAAGCATATTCTTTATGCGTTTGAAGAACTGAGCCTGGCATGCGTTTTCAACCCGCCGGTCACCGGTCGTGAAGTGCATGATGCAGATGGCGCCTACCCGGCTTCGTCGTAAACGTCCCGGTTTGCGCTAACGACGGCGCCAACCCTGATACAAAAAAAGCCCGCCCCCGGTACAACAGGGGCGGGCTTTTTTTGCGCTGGCAACCACTAGAACGCGGTCAGGCCAGTCACCGGAACAATGCTGGACACAAGGATCAGATAAGCCAGATTAAACAATAACAGCCCGTAGTGGACGCTGCGATTCTTCGTGAACAGCAACCAGATGACTGAAAATGTAACCAGCACGGTACCCAGGGAGCGACGCTCCCAGGTGTCAGCGAAATCAGGTAACAAGGGGTCCGATGCACGTGACAGCACCAGGAAAATGATCACCATGCAGAAAAACCAGTTCTTGGTCTGGAAGTAATGCGCCTCCAGATCCATCTTCTGGTAAAACCGCAGCTCCGGCGTCAACACAAAGGTCAGCAACACCATCATGATGGGGGCTGCCAGAAACAGCACCATCGGCGCAACCTTGGTGAAGTTGTAGGCCTGATACTCCCAGAACCCCAGGTAGTGGTAAGTAATGATGATCAGTAACCACACCGACCAGCCGGCCAGCAACCAGGGGTGACTGACGCGGTGCCGTGCTCGAATGATTTTACCCCAGCCCATCAGTAGTTCGGCCATGGCAAACGCGACCACAACCGAGACAAACATCATGATGAACTCGAATTTTGACACGCGAGTTACTCCTGATCACGTTCCGTCAGAAACGTGGCCATGGCCTGTTGATTCAGGGATTCGGCCTTGTCCTGATAAACGATCTGCTCAAGCAAAGCGGCGAGCGACTGTTTAAAGTCATCGGGGTGCAGGTAGGCCGCAACGTGTCCGTCATCAGTTGCCAGTGCCCGCTGTTTCAGATCATGGCGATGATCTTCGCTAATGATGATGACCGGCGAGTGCTCGCGCAGAGGGCTTTTACGCTCCATGGCACGCAAGCGGTACAGGAACTGGTCACGAGGCTTTTTGTGATTGTTCCAGCCGGTAATCACGCAGGCAAGTTTGTTGGTCAGCCAGCCAAAGCCGCGGTCATATTGACGCACAGCATCCATGGCATTGGCTTCGTTATAGGTATTGATACTGGTGTAGCGGCCGGTAATACCAATCTCGGCGGCAACATCGTCAACCAGGCGGTTATCAATGTCGTAAATCAGAATGACAGGTTTGAAACGCATCGTGCCCTCGGGCTTCTCTTTATTGTTTTGTGACTGCAGTCTTTAACGCGAGCTTTTCATAAACACGCTGGCCGACACCGGATCACGGGTGGTTCGGGTGCGATTGGCTGCCACCGAGCTGTCTTCGTAACCAAATGCCAGGCCAAACAGTATACGGGTTTCATCACCCAGCCCAAAGGCTTCACGCACCAGTGCCGGGTAGTTGCGCATGGTGCCCATCGGACAACTGTGGACACCGTTGGCCACCATGGCCAGCATCAGATTCTGCGCGTACATGCCAACATCAAGCGCGACTGTGGTGCCAAATGCCTTGTCCATGCCAATAAAGGCCATGTAAGGGGCATCAAAAAACTCGAAATTGCGTAGTACCGCGCGCTCGCGCCCTTCCCGGTCATTTCGCTCGATGCCCATCTGTGAATACAGGGCAACAGCACACTCGACCTGTCGCTTGCGATACTCTCCGGCAAAATCGCCGCGATATTCGTAATCCGGTTCAACCGGTTCGCGGGCAATCACGCGCCGCTGCATTTCGGCACTGAGCTGATCACGCAGCTCGCCGGTGGCAACAAACATCTTCCATGGCTGTACATTGCAATTGGACGGAGCCAGTTGCGCCAGCTCAAAAATCCGGGTCAGCACATCATCCGGTATCGCATCCGGCAGGTAGCCACGAACCGAGCGGCGTTGGTGTATTGCGTCATGAAGCGTCATGTCAGCCATCAGCTTAACAACTGCCCGCCGTCGACATCGACGGTCGTTCCGGTGGCGTATCCGTTGAGCATCAGGTAGACCAGCGCACTGGCAACCTCTTCCGGACGCCCAATGCGACGTACCAGCTGCCCCTGCGTCATGGCCGAAACCCGTTCTGTCTTTTCGGAGCCCATCCAGTCAAACAGCGCGGTATCAATAATGCCGGGGGACACCACATTGACCCGAATCGGGCTGAGCTCTACCGCCAGACACCGTACCATGTTCTCTACGGCCCCCCCGACACAACTTAGCGCTGACATATTGGGCTTGAAACGCCGCGCCGGCGCCCCGCTGACAAAGGTGATGGTGCCATCCTGGGCAACAAAAGGTGCACCGATGCGCGCGACTTTGGCGTAACCCCACAATTTGCCGAATGCAGCCTGAAACTGCTCTTCGCTCTGTTCGATCAACGGCTTCAGCGTACGTGTGCCGCCGGTTGCGGCTGACACCAGATGGTCAATGCGGCCTATATCTGTGAACAGGCGTGTCATGGCTGCGTCATCGTGTGTATCCAGCTGTACCAGCTCGACCTTGCCTTCAGTGGCCTCACGCGCTTTTTCCATGTGCTCGGCAGAGCGACCACACGCCCAGACCCTGGCACCCAGCTTGCTGGCGGCAATGGCCGTGGCCAGACCAATGCCCGATGTGCCACCAATAACAACAACATTTTTCCCGTTCAGCACAGTTTCTGGTGCCTGCATAAACCTTCTCCAACGTGATTAAGCAATGCCGCGATATTAGCACAATTGCCCATACACCTGCCTGCGCTCCTGACACAGTGTCAAAAACCGTGAAGCAACGCACACCTTTAGTCCACCTGGGCAGTTGCCAAGCGCTATAGAACAAGGATAATACACAGCGTTATTCTCTTGCCTGAATACGTTCAAGATCGACCCTGATAGTCGACCGCAGGCAGGCATAAAAACCAATATGAGGCTTTTTGTATGACCCGCTCCGTAATCCACATGGCTGCCAGGCACACTCGCCGGATCGCCAATGCCCGCCTGCCCTTGCTGGCAGCCGCCGCTCTGTTACTCGCAGCCTGCGGCAACAGCTGGGTGCAGGTGACCCCCGAGGGCGAACGCGTCAGCCTGGCCACCGCTGCCGACGTCGGCAACTGTCGCCGCATTGGCGCCGCCAACGTCAACGCTCTGGACAGTATCGCCTTTGTCGATCGCGGTGCTAACCGGCTGCAGGAAGAACTGGTTAATCTGGCCCGCAATGAGGCCGGCGCAGCCGGTGGCAACCGTGTGGTACCAGAGTCAACGATTGAGGAAGGCCGTCAGACCTTTGGCATTTATCAATGCTGAGAGCACTGATGACAGAACAACGTTAATTTCACCCGATAACAACAAAACAATCAGTCCTTGTGTGATGCGGTAACAGGGCATACTGGAGTCACCCTAATGGAAAATGGGCTTCTGGTGCTGAGCCGCTTTTTTGCCAGCACACCGGCTGTCATGGTCAGGCACAAAATACTGGTGTGCCTGTTGCTGCTCATCGGCACCCTGCTCAGCGCATACAGCATTGCCACCCGCACCAGTCTGGACATGAGCATTGACAGCTTTCTGGATCAGAGCGATCCCGCCATTGAGGCACTGAATTCGTTTCGCACCCAGTTTGGCAGCGACGACTCCGTGTTTCTGGTCTACGAAGCACGAGACGGCAACGTCTTTTCTGCCGCCTCGCTGCGTGCCGTCCGTGAACTAACAGACAAGCTGCGCAACTGGCGCGACCTTGATGCCGACAACTACAGCGCCGACCTGACCGAGCTCGACCAAATACGGCGAGTGCAATCCATCACCACCTTGCGTATTCAGCGCGTGGACGGTGACACCCTTCGTTCCGACAGACTGGTTTCCGATGTCATTCCGGACGATCCGGCTGCCCTGGCAACCATCCGCCAAGAGGCCATGGCAGAGGATGACTTCAAGCTGGCATTCTATTCCGCCGATGCCCGCTTTGGCGCCCTGATGCTGCAGACCACGTTTGGCGCCGAGCCATTGCCGGACTTCGAACCTGCCGTTAATGCCGATGACATCACCCTGGGTGACTCCTTCAGTAATTTTGACAGTGCCACCACCGGTGACGGCGGCTTTGACCTGTTCTATGACGAAAGCGCAACCGTGCAGGATATCCCGTTCCAGACGGTCGACATGCTCGAGTACCAGCGCTTTTACAGCTCGCTGAGCCAGGTGTTCGCGGAGGTGGAAGACACACTGGAATTTTACCCGGTGGGCAATCCTCCGCTGATGGCCTGGGTGTATGAGGTTTTACAGCAATTTGCCTGGCTGGCAGTGGGCATGGTGGCGATTTTTGTATTCCTGCTGCGGACCCTGTTCGGCTCGTTCAGTGCCGTGGTCTGGTCCATCCTCACCATTGCACTCAGTCTGGCCTGGACCTGGGGTATTACCGTTGCGTTTGGTGTCACCCTGTCAACCATGATTTCGTTGACCATGTTGCTGGTGTTTGCGGTCGGTATTGCTGATTGCGTGCACGTGATGAGCGCCTACTTTGTCTATCGCCAGCAAGGCCAGCAGCATGACCAGGCACTGGCCGGCGCCTATGGCAAGACCGGCCTGGCCATCATGGTTACCACCATTACCACCATGACCGGAGTACTGGCACTGACCACATCCGGCCTGATCCCGATCCGTGTGTTTGGCGCCATGTCGGCGCTCGGCGTATTCATGGCCTTCTTCTTCACGCTGGTGTTGTTGCCCATCCTGCTAAGCGTCTGGCATCCGGGGGCAAATCAGAACCCAAAACCGGGCCGGTTACAGGCGTTCTGGCAACAGGCCACGTTGCCGGTCCGGGGATTGCTGATCATTGTCGCACTGGCAACCATCATGTGGCTCACCGGCATTGCTCTCGGACTGTATATCGCCCTGATCGGCGCACTGGCGCTGGCCATTTTACGCTGGCAGGATCGATTGCTTGAAGCCTGCTCGCCGCTGGTCGCCAACCGACCGGTTACTATTCTGCTGATTTTTGCAGCCATATTCACGACATCACTTTATGGTACCAGTCAGGTTCAGATCGACAGCAACGTCTCCGAACTGGCGCGCCAGGGCAGCCCGCCTCGAGTCGCCTACAACATGGTGGATGAACACATGGCCGGCGCGCAGAGCATTTCCATCATGATTGACAGTGGCATCAGCGACGGACTGATGGAACCGGCATTGCTCAGAGCCATGGACTCACTGCAAACACGCATCGTCAATCGTTACCCTGATGAAGTGTCACGTACCTATTCACTGGCCAATATTGTCAAAGACACCAATCAGGTGATGAACCAGGACAACGACCAGTTCTACCGTATCCCTGACTCGGCCATAACCGTGTCGCAGTTGATGTACCTGTTCAACAGCGCCAACCCGGAAGAACGTCGCAGCCTGGTGTCGGACGATTTCAGTCGCAGCCATATCACCATCAATGCCTACAACGCCGGGTCTTATCAATACCAATTGTTTTTTGAAGAACTCGGCGCCGAAATCGATGCCGTATTCGAACCGCTGCAGGCACAATTTCCCGAGCTGGAAGTCACCGTCACCGGTTCGGTGCCTTTGATGATGCGGGCAATGGATGAAATCGCGCAGTCACAGTACAGCAGTTTCCTGCTCGCGCTGGCCGTCATCAGTGTCATCATGATACTGACGCTGGGTTCCGTTCAGGCCGGCCTGATATCGATCGTTCCCAACCTGATTCCGGCCTTGCTGGCATTTGGTTTGATGGGGCTGCTGAACATTCCGCTGGATACTGACACCCTGCTGATTGCCCCGGTAATCATTGGCATCGCGGTGGATGATACGATCCACTTTATGACACACTATCGCGTCGAGCTGACACGGACCCGAAATATGCAGCAGGCACTGGACAGCACCGTGCGTGACGTGGGTCGGGCGGTTCTGTTTACCACCATGATCCTGGGTCTTGGATTTGCCATCCTCGGCTTCTCGGAATATCTGGGCATGGCCAAGATAGGCATCTTTGGCGCACTGGCCATTCTGATGGCCCTACTGTGTGACCTGCTGCTACTGCCAGCGCTACTGATGAAATTGAAACCACGCTTCGGGCTCAAGGGTCCGATACAGGGATTTGCATCAAGGGGCGACGCGGACACCCGTATCGCCAGCAATCAAGCCGGAGACAATGCATGAGATTGACACTACGCGGCCTGTTAATGGCCTCAGCTTTAATCACCATGACCGTGAATGCACAGGAAACGACGCAGGAAGACGGGCGTCAGATTCTCGAGCAGGTGGAAGACAACATGCGCGCCGTCTCCGATGCTGCCTTCAACCGGATTCAGCTCTCCAGCTGTCGTTTCGGTCTGCAGAACAGCCAGATCACCTGCGCCGAGCGCCCCAGAATCAAGGCCCTGGAATCGGTCAGCATCAATACCGGTGCTGACAATCGTGACACACAGTCCATTTCCATTGTGCTGGAACCTGCCGCCGAGCGTGGCATAGGCATGCTGAGTTATTCCTATGACGATGCCGACCGCGACAACGAAACCTGGCTGTATTTGTCCGCGCTGGGTCAAGTAAAACGGATTGCCAGTGGCAATTCCGACGACGACTCGGAATCCGCCTCGCTGTTCGGCTCCGAATTCACCACGGAAGACCAGGACACCGGCAAACTGGAAGAGTACGAAATCAACATTCTGGAGTCAGGCACCGAATCAGGCCGTGAGGTCTGGGTCATCGAGACCATTCCCAATGCCGAACGTGCCCGCAAGACCCGCTATGCCCGCACCGTGCAGTACATCGACAAGGAGCGGTTTGTGGTACTGCGGGCTGACATGTATGACCGCCAGGGCCGTGAAATCAAACGCCTGATGGCATCGCGCATTGAGCAGGTCAATGGGGTGTGGACAGCGCGATCCCTGACCATGATGAATCTGGTGGCCAATAGACTGTCCAACATGGCGATACTGGAAATCAATACCGGCATCGATGTGCCGGAAAATTTCCTGACCCCAAGAACGCTGACCGATGTCGCCTTTCGGGAAGCCGAGCTCAGCAGGATTCGCGCGCAGGTCGATTGACGTCCGCCCAACTGACACCGCTGGAGACCGGACTGTTGCCAACCACGTTCGATATAAAACTGAGGCTGAGGCATAAACTGACCTGCTGCCTGGTGACGCTGCTGCCAATGGCAGGCCTGTCTGCTCAGGACGAGGACGCCAGTGAATTTCCTGATGATGTCGAGTTTGGCGGGGCTTTCCTGAACCCCGATGGTTTGAACCCGGATGCGTCCAACAGCGATGGCTTTGATGGCAGCAGCTTTGACAGCAGTGCGTTTGATGACACCATGTTTGACGGGGCTGATCTGTTCAATACGGAGGTTGAAACGCCCAACAATTTTCGTTTCCAGCTCAGTCAGCAGACCGTTGCCCATATCAGCAGGCATCGTTACAAAACGCCTGCCGACAACACCGAAACGCAACATCGCGGTCTGGAGAACAATCGATTCGGTCTGAATATTCGTTACCAGAACCCATTTGCGGCGGGCTGGCTGCTGCAGAGCAGCGCTCAGTTACGTGCTTACCTGCCCGGCGACTATGAACGTGACAGTCCGGGGCGTGACGGCTGGGAATGGCGACTGAACGAATTATTCGTGCAGCGCAGTGGCGCACAGAACAGCTTTTCTTTTGGTCGCCAGACCATTGTCTGGGGTGAAACCATCGGCATGTCCGTGCTGGATGTTATCAACACCACTGAATACCGCGACCTGACCATCATCGACATTGAAGATGCGCGTCTCAACCAGTGGCTCGCGGTGTGGGATCATTTTAGCGACAGTGGCAACTGGTCCAGTTTCATCAATCTCTATCCCGAATTTGATCCGGTACCGGTCACCGGCAGCCCCCTGTTCCCGCAACCCTTGCAGGTTAACGGGCAGACGCTGCGACTGGGCAGCTACGACCGGGATAAAGAGTTGTTTGAGGTCGGCACACGCTGGAACCGAACACTAACTGGCGGTGACATAGCAATAATGGCAGCCAGATTATATGAGAATACCCTGCGCTATACCTTGCCCGAAGACGGCAGCAACCATACCCAGATTCATATCAATGACTTCGCGCTGCTCGGTTTCAGTGCCAATCGCGCCATCGACCGCCTGTTGTTAACCTTCGACCTGGCCTACAGCCATGGCCTGCTGACAGACACCCTGCGCCAGGTTCCGGATGGTGCCGGCGGTACCGCATGGCTGCCGGGTTACGACCGGCAGGATCGGGTGAGCGTGGCCGCCGGTTTTGAGTACGGCATCTCCGCCACGCGCCAGATCAGTCTGGGCATTCAGGCACAGCGGTTTATTGACCTGCCAGAGGACTCAGCAACCCGGCAATGGCGCCAGCGTGACGCCGAAGGCAATGCCTTGCTGCGCTACAGCCACAGCCTTCGCAACGAAGAATTGATGCTGTCAGCAACCGCACAGGTGGCGCTGGATGGTGACGAAATATTGTTGAATCTGGCGGCAGACTACCGCCTGAGCGATGCCTGGGAGGTCACCGGCCAGCTCATTCTGACCCGCGCCGCTGATGACAGCGCGATCTATTTTCTGGAACGTGATGTACGTGCCGGCCTGACACTGAGCTGGTCGTTCTGACCAGCGCCTGCCGACCGGCATTCAGATTTCTGACCGCTGCCGACTCTTACCGGTCGAATCAAAGACTTCCCGATCAAACTCATTTTCCCAGTTCGCCACCGTTGTCGCCACGGACAGGTCACCGGTGATATTGACGCTGGTCCTGAGCATGTCCAGCGGGCGATCAAAGGGCAGTACAAACCCCACCACAACCGCAATCTGCTCCGGGCTGAGACCGATCGTGCCCATCACGGCCGCCATCAGGAAGACCGACGCTCCGGGCACGGCCGCCGTGCCAATGGATACCATGGTCGTGGTCGCGGCTACCAGCAGATAGTCAATCAGACTCAGGTCAACACCAAAAACCTGCGCTGCAAAAACAGAGACCACACCAACGTAAATGGCTGAACCATCCATGTTGATGGTTGCACCCAGCGGCAACACCGTAGAAGCAACAGCCGGTTTAATGCCCAGATTCTCTTCCGCCGCGGTCAGCGTCACCGGCAACGTCGCCATACTGGATGACGTGGAGAACGCCACCAGCATTGCGTTCTTGGCGCCCTTAAAGAATTTCACCGGCGACAGACCCAGCACAAATTTCATGATGCTGCTGTGCACAACCACGGTGTGAAAAACCAGTGCCAGAATCACCGTCGCCGCCAGTGCCACGACATCCAGCAATGCCGCGACCCCTTGCGTGCCAGCCACCCAGGCAATCAGTGCGAACACCCCGAACGGGGCAAACTCCATGACCCAGTGCGTCAGCTTCAGCATGACTTCAGCGCCAGCGTCCATGATGTCGGCCATGGGTTGGGCATTTTTGCCGACGACCAGAATCCCCATGCCGAAAATCACGGCAAAAAAGATGATCGCCAGCACATTACCTTCCGCCAGCGCCGCCACCGGGTTGGTTGGCACAATTGACATCATGCGCTCCCCGATGGGAATCGGCGCTTGAAGTTCGCCGGGCGTTGCTGCCGACAGGTCCACGCCCACACCGGGCTGAATGATTGCCGCCAGGGTCAGGCCAACGATAATGGCCACCAGTGTTGTGCCCATATAAATAGCCAGGGTCTTGATGCCCAGCGAGCCCAGTTTTTGCGGGTCCCCCATCGCCACAATGCCGGCGACGATGGTGATGAAGATCAGAGGCACCACCACCATCTGTATCAGACGGATAAACAGATCACCTATCCAGCGAATGGACTGGGCACCTTCACCCCAGAACGCCCCGACAATCACACCCAGAATCAGTGCCAGCACAATTCGTTTCCACAAAGGTGTCGCAAACCATTTCTGAGTAACTGTTGTTGATGAACCCGCCACTGTTGTTGTCCTCTTGCTGGATTTTTATCGTTATCTGGCTTTATTTAGCGTTGCCGAACAGACTATCTAAAACCTGTCTCTTATACACATCTCCGAGCCCACGAGACAGGCAGAAATCTC
>OJBX01000397.1_pt1 | contig 19594 bp, 21 predicted proteins | sample 1590751 | NCBI WGS metagenome assembly OJBX01 (sample SAMN05416780, study PRJEB24817) | seawater metagenome | isolation source: Sea water | place: Canada:Atlantic | collected 2013-07
TAGCTCCTATTATGTTGCCATTAATTTTAATAACATTTAATTACCTAGTTGAAAATAATACACAACTAAAACTTTTCAACTACCTATCAATTGCCAATATCAGTATTATTTTATTCGTTAGAATTATGATAGCAAATGAAGGAATTATTCCAGTTAAATTAGACTTTCATGGAAATAAACAATGGACATTGAAGGTTAAAGAACTTACTAAGGGTTCCGATAAGCTATTCATTAACAGTTTCCAAAATGCTTCTATTTATTGGTTCTACACGAAAGAAAAGACACATTATCAAAAAAATTATTTAGGGAGAAAAAACCAATACGGTTTTATACCAGGTAATGATCTTTATACCTCAGACTCTATAGCTTATATAACAAGAATATCTAAAAAATATTCAACAATTAAAATGAAAAGCTCAGGAAAAGACTCCATTTTTATTTCCTTTGTGAAGGATTATAAATCTTTCTTTGATATTGAAATAGAATTTATTGATTCATCAAATATTGTATTTAATACTTCCACAAAAAAATCTTATAATATTGTCATAAAAAACCCTTACCAGTTTGATATTAATCTAAAAGATATAGAAGTACGAGTTGCTTTTCAAAATGAAAAAGGAAATGAAAAATATAGCATTCCTTCAAAAATAAATACTTCAATAATAAAAGCATCTAGCCATGAAGTCATTTCTTTAGAGTTAGATGGTTCATTAATTTATAATATCAATGAATTCCCTACAGTTGGTATAGGAATAAGAACTTCTCCAAAAATGGATCTGGTAAAAGTGAGTTCACTAAACAATTTCAAAATAGTTAATTAATTAAAACGTTTTTATAAATTTACCAACAAAATTTAATTATGATCAAAAAAATCCCTAATTATGTTAACTACATCTTATTAAATATTGGGTTTTTATTTACGTACCTGTTTATTTTCAGACTTGTTTTCTTTTTTTATGTTGCCGATTTAGATGCAGCTTCTCAAAAAGATATAGTCACAGCTTTTAGCTATGGTATTCGTTTTGATTTGAAGCTAGCTATTCTAAGCTATTTTCCTCTTTCCGTTGTTATTCTTTCTGCTAACTATTTGTTCTTTAAGAAGAATATTTTTAGAATAATTGCCACAATATATCATATAATCATTTACGTATCTCTGACTATTTTCTACCTAACTGATATAGGGAATTACAGTTATTTATTCACACGGTTAGATGCCACTTCGCTTCGTTTTTTATCTAACTTAAAAATATCTACACAATTATTAATAGAGTCTTATCCTGTTTATAAAGGTATTATTGGTTTGATTATTTTAGCACTATTGATCCGTTTCTTAGGTCGTAAATTGTTTGATAAAATGGTAACTAAAGAAATGCCTTTCCTTTCTAAAAAGATAAAGACAGTCTATTTTACTAGTACTTTTATATTACTTTCATTTGGTGTTTACGGAAGTATTACTCACTATCCTTTAAGATGGAGTGAAGCTTTTTTTTCAAAAAACAATACGGTTAATCAATTTGCGTTAAATCCTGTTTTAAACTTCTTTGATAGTTTTGCCTTCAGAAATGATGGTGCAGATCACAAACTAACTAAAGCATATTTTCCTGTAATTGCATCCTACTTAGATATCCCTAAAGATTCGCTACTATTTGAAAGAAAAATCACTTTTGATAGTGGCTACGCCAAAAAACCTAACCTAGTCATTGTAATGTTAGAATCTTTAGGAGTTGTTGGCTTGGGAAGTGAAGGTAATGTAGCTAAAGCTACTTCAAATATTGATCAAATTATTAATGAAAGTGCTTATTTTGAAAACTTTTATGTACACAAACCCGGAACAGCTGCAAGTGTTTTTTCTAGTATTACAGGACTTGCAGATATAGACAATCAAAAAACCGCATCTAGAAACTTGAGAGTCATAGATCAAAAAATTATATTTGATCAGTTTGAGGGCTATAAAAAATTATATTTTCTTGGGGGTAGTGCCAATTGGGCAAATATTAGAGGTGTTTTTCAATCTAATATTAATAATTTAAAAATTTATGAAGAAGGTAGTTATGCATCAGAAGACAGAGCAGATGTGTGGGGAATAGATGATTATGACTTATTTAATGAATCTGATAAGGTTTTAAGAGATCTTCACTCTAAAAATGAACCTTTTGTCGCCTATATTCAAACAGCAACAAATCACAGGCCTTTTTCTGTACCAGAAAATAAAGAAAAGTTTCGTCCTCTGAAAGAAGAAGAAATTGATAAAAACACCTTAAAAAAATCTGGCTTTATTTCTTTGGCACAACTCAATGCTTTGCGCTATTTAGATTTTAATGTACACGTTTTTTTAAGAAGAGCTAAAGAATCTGGTTATTATGAGAATACTATTTTTGCTTTTTTTGGAGATCACAATACCTCTATGAATCAAACAAAAGCATTTAAAAAAGAATTTGATTTAGGAATCCAAGTACATCATGTACCCCTGTTTATTCATGCACCAAAATTTCTCAAACCACAAAAAATTAGCAATACTGCAAAACTTGCAGATTTATTTCCGACTCTTGCTACCATTGCTAAATCTGACCACACTAATTTTACCTTAGGCTCTAACGCGTTAGATACTTTAAACACAGATTCCTTTGGTTTTCTATATTTGAAAATTAATGGTGAACCTGGTCTTGGTTTAATTCAAAATGATTTTTATTACACAAAGACTAACTATAATAATTCAACAAGTTTATATAAAATATCCGATGTAGAAAAAACAGATGTTAGTAATACATACCCTATTGTAGCCTCTAAAATGGATAGTCTTATAACATCATATTTTCATAGCACTAAATATTTATACTATAATAATAAAAAATAAGTTGAAGTAATTTATGAAGTTTTTAAGGAAATCTAGATGTTAATCTAAGTTTTTTCTGAAGTATATAAAATAGATATCCAAATAATAAACCTGCTAAATATCCAGCTAATATATCTAGTGGATAATGAACACCTAAATAGATACGACTATATCCAAAAAGTAACGGAAATAGCACTAAAAAACCAATATACTTATAATGATTTTTTAATAGTAAGATCACAAAGAAACTAAAAGTCATGGATGATGCCGCATGGCCAGAGTAAAAACTATAACTGTTAGGCCTGTAATTAAACTCACGAATTTGTTGAAGTACCCCTTCTGTATTACACGGTCTTAAACGTTCAAAATAATTCTTTATAAAGTTTGTAAACTGATCAGAAAAAGTAATGAGTACTACTAAAAACAAAAGCAATAAGCCTCCATTTTTCAATCCAAATTTTTTAAAAATTAAGAATAAAAGTAAAGCAAACAATGGAGACCAGTTAAATTGATTCGTTAATGCTAACCAAAAACTGTCCCATTGTTCGCTTCCTAAGTTATTAAGAAAAATGAGTAATTCTGAGTCTATTTGTAGAAGTCTATCTAACAAACTATTTTCCTAGTTTTAAAAGTTCTAAATCAAATATTAAATCAGCTTTTTTAGGAATAGATCTTCCTCCTGCTTCACCATAGCCTAGGTAATAAGGAATAAATAATCTAGCTTTACCACCCACTCTCATATTTAAAATTGCTTCTTTAACCCCAGTAATTAATGGTTGTTTATCCAGCGTAAATTTGTACGGATTATTCTCTTTTGTAGTTTGTATTACTGTACCATCTGCTAAATACATCGTGTATTTCATAGTTGCTTCAATAGAAGGTTTAAATCTTTTGCCAGTTCCTTTATTAAAGGTTAATATTTGTAATCCAGACGCTTGCTTTTTAGCTTTATTAACATTCATTTTTTCGTAAAATACTTTCTGGTCTATTGCAAACTTCTCTAACCTTGCTTTTTCAACTTTCTCCATTTCCGCTAAACGCTCTACTTCTTTTTTAGCACTTTTAGAAATCTCTTCTTCAAAAACTTTTACAGCATCAAATTCGTTGGCAACAGTTCCTTTTTTTACTATGGTAATATTTTTAATAATATCAGATTTTATAATAGAATCTAGCAAATCTAAATCACTAACTACTTTACCAAAGATTGAATGACATCCTACTCTAGGATTGCTACAGTCTTTTAATTGATTTTCATTAGTATAAGCATCTAACCATGGTGTTGCTTTGTAAGTAATAAAAAACTGACTCCCATTGGAATTTAATCCTGAATTAGCCATAGATAATATTCCTTTGCTATCATGTCTTAATTTGGGGTTAAACTCGTCATAGAATTTATATCCAGGACCACCTTGTCCATTTCCTAAAGGATCACCACCTTGTATCATGAAATCTTTAATTACTCTGTGAAATGTTAGACCATCATAGAACTTTTTCCCTTTTAAAGAATCGGTTACTTTTGAGTTTGTACCCTCAGCTAACGTTATAAAATTTGCAACCGTTAATGGCGCTTGTTCAGAGAATAACTGAACGATTATTTCGCCTTTATTTGTTTCAATATTGGCGTAAATACCGTCTTCTAAATTCCTGTACTCAGCTTTTTCACATCCTGTAAAAACAGCAAGTGAAAAGAAAAAATAAACTAGCTTTCTCATTTTTAATCTATTATATTTAATAATTCTACTTCAAAAATTAAAGCCATATAAGGTTTAATTATACCTGGCCTAGGGTTTTGACCATACGCTAATTCTTGTGGAATAAAGAATTTGTATTTAGAGCCAACTTTCATTAATTGCAAGCCCTCAGTCCAACCTTTTATTACTTGAGTTACTCCAAATTCTGAAGGAATACCTTTATCTACAGAACTGTCAAAAACAGTTCCGTCTATTGTGGTTCCATGGTAATGTACTTTAACTCTGTCAGTAGTTTTAGGGTTTTTACCTTTACCTTGTTTTAAAACTAGGTATTGTAGTCCACTTTCAGTAGTTTTTACTCCTTCTTTTGATTTGTTAGCTTCTAAAAAAGTAAGTCCTTGTTTTTTATAAACTTCAAATTTAGCTGAATCTGCTATCTTTTTTTCTTCTTGTTTTTTTTGAAAATACTTTTGTAAAGTTTTTTGAATATCTTTTGAATCTAACAATAAATTTGCAGAATCTAGGCCGTTTCTTATTGCTTGAATTAAAACATCTTCTTTTACTTCTTCAAAACCATTTTTTAATTGGCTAGACATGGTTAAACCTATAGCATAGCTAACTGAATCTAATTCAGTTTCTAAAGATTTCAATTCTTTACCTTGGTTTTTACAAGAAAATAATGCTGCTATAACTACAATTGCTAGGGTGTTTTTAATACTACTCATTTTTATTTATATTTATTAATGTTATTCTACTTATTATTGAGGTATTCATACCTATCTTTTTTTCATCTCCTATAACTCCAAAAGCGTTAAAGGAAGGAATGATAAGTTTCATACTTTCTCCTACTTTCATTAATTTTATGCCAGCTTGTAATCCTATAATTAAATCTTCTTTATCTACAACATATTCTTTAATACCATTAATTTCTTTTGAATATATCATTTGATCGTTCAAATCTAATATATCGAATGATATTTGAACAATATCTCCTTCAACTGGAGTTTTTGTATCTGACTCATTTTTTACAATATATCGATACCAAAAACCATTTGAAGAGCTAATATACTGATGTAAACTATCTTTTTTAATATAATTTTTAATTTTTGTTTCTTCAGTTTTATTTATTTTCTTCAATAAGGTAGTCGTAGATAATAGCACCTTACTTTTACTAAATGTAATAGGTCTTCTTGCTTCTTGTTCAGAACAGGAAATAAGTCCTAAAAAAACAACTAAAAAGACAATATTAAACCTCATATGAATTAATTAGTAGAGCTTTATTTTTTGGTAAAAGGCTCTTAAATTTTTTAATAGTTTGTTCCATAGAAAGCTCTGATTTTCCACCGGCAGCATTGTCATGTCCTCCACCACTAAAATTCTCTCTTGCAAACTGATTTACTGAAAATGTTCCTTTAGATCTAAAAGATATTTTTATAATTTCTTGATTTTTATCTTCTATAAAAATTGCTGCCATTACTATGCCCTCAATTGAAAGCGCATAGTTCACAATACCTTCTGTATCTCCTTTCGTAAAATTATTAGCAACTTTCTCTTGATCTGTTATTGTTATATAAGCTGTTTTATAGACTAATAAAACCTTAAGATTACTCAAGGCTTGCCCGAGTAATTGTAGACGGCCATAAGAGCTAGAATCATAAACATTGGTATGAATTCTATCATTTTCTGCACCATTATCAATCAAATGTGCAATAACTCTATGTGTTAAGCTTGTTGTTGATCTAAATCTAAATGATCCTGTATCTGTCATAATACCAGTATACAAACAAGTTGCTATATCTGAATCAAGCAGATTTATATCACCCATTTTTTCAATAAAATGATACACCATTTGACAGGTAGAGCACATATCGGTATCAGAATACATGTAGGTAAACTCATCAGGTTGCTGATGATGATCTATCAGCACAAAGTCTTTTTGATAGCTCTCTAATGTAATCTGCATATCATGACCAACCCTATGAAGAGCATTAAAGTCTAATAAAAAGATAATATCGGATGAATTAATAGCTCTTTGAGATTGAGAGTTCTGCCAATCAAACCTATAAGTGGTATCTGAACCTGGTAACCAATGTAAAAATTTAGGATATTCATTAGGAACAACAACTGTTGGTACATGTCCTTTCTTTTTTAGATAATGGAAAAGCCCTAAAGTGGCACCCATAGCATCACCGTCCGGATTCCTATGTCCAATAATAACAATGTTTTTAGGTATTTCTAAAAATGATTGTAATTCTTCAAATTGTTTCAAAATCATAATTAGCGAAGATACAATTTTATTAAAAATTTATGTACTTTTGCCGCGATTTATAAAACATTTATACAAAAAAAATGGCAACAAACAGAACATTCACAATGATTAAACCTGATGGTGTTGAAAATGGACACACTGGTGCAATCTTAGATAAAATAAATACCGCTGGATTTAGAATTGTGGCAATGAAAAAAACACAAATGACCAAAAGCGATGCAGAAGCTTTTTATGCAGTTCACAATGAACGTCCTTTCTTTGGAGAATTAGTAGAATTCATGACAAGAGGACCTGTTGTAGCAGCTATTTTAGAAAAAGAAAATGCTGTTGAAGATTTTAGAACATTAATTGGAGCTACAAACCCAGCCGATGCTGCCGAAGGTACTATCAGAAAATTGTACGCAACTTCTATGGGAGAAAATGCTGTACATGGTTCTGATAGTGATGAAAATGCTGAATTAGAAGGTGCTTTTCATTTTTCTGGAAGAGAAAAATTTTAAAAAAATATTTCACAAAAAACCGAGCTAAAATGCTCGGTTTTTTTATTGCTTTACTTTATATGTTGTTTGTACAATATAGCTATACTAATAGTAATTTAGATATTACTTCATCACCTATTTCTTGATTTAGCATTTTAATAATTTTTTCTTTTCCGTAACCTAGCTCCTCTCGTAACACAGAAGAAGTTAAACGAATTATTAAGGTTTTTTTTTGCAATTCAACAGATTGAGTATAAGAGGTAACACCCTGCCCCATAAGTTTATGCCAAGCCTCCTCTACCTTTATTTTCTGCATACCCTTAGATAGATTATTTTCTTTTATGAAAGATTGCATCAGTTGTTTGAGTACAACAGAATCATTTTCTCTTTTAGCCATGGTACCCTTATTTATACTATTGTTTGTATTAATTAATAGTTATTATTGTTTCATTAAGTAAAAAAATCTAGAACTTTTAAACCTACATCTTAAAAATTTGATATGATTTATTACTTCGTTGAATTACATTTTCTATCCTATCAGAATGTGTGTCAGTAATAAATATCTGTCCAAATTCGTCATTATTTACCAGTTCAATGATTTGAGAAACACGATGTTCGTCTAGTTTGTCAAAAATATCATCTAACAACAATATAGGAATTAAATTAGATTGCTGTTTAATAAATTCAAATTGAGCAAACTTTAATGCTATTAGATACGATTTTTGCTGTCCTTGGGAGCCAAACTTTTTAACGGGGTAACTACCAATCTCAAAGCTTAAATCGTCTTTATGAATACCAACTGTTGTATACTGTAATATTTTATCTTTTTCTAAATTAGCCTTTAAAAGATCTTTATACGATGCAATAAGTAACTGACTCTTGTAAATTAAATTTACCTGTTCCTTATCATTAGATATAACTTGATATTTTTGATTAAAAATAGGAATGAAATTTTCTAAAAACTCCTTTCTTTTTAAAAGAATATTTGATCCAAAATCAATTAATTGATCATCATAAACTTCTAAATTAACAGCATCAAATGTTCTATTAGCTGCGAAATACTTTAACAAGGCGTTTCGTTGAGAAAGTACTTTATTATAAGAAATAAGGTCTTTTAAATAGCTTTTATCTTGCTGAGAAATAACACCATCTATAAACTTTCTTCTTGCATCACTTCCATCAGTTACTAAATCTCTGTCAGAAGGAGAGATAATTACTAGCGGTATTTGGCCTACGTGGTCTGAAAATTTCTCATAAGCCTTTCCATTTCGTTTTAAAAGCTTCTTTTGACCTTTTTTTAAACTACAAATAATCTTTTCTGTTCTATCATTTATAGAATAATCTCCTTCAACCATAAAAAATGTCTTGGAATGTTGAATATTCTGAACAGCTATAGGGTTAAAGTAGCTTTTTGCAAAAGACAGATAGTAAATGGCATCTAAAATATTTGTTTTACCAACACCATTCTGACCAACAAAACAATTAATTTTCTCCTCAAACTCAAAAGTTTTTGAATCAAAGTTTTTAAAATTCATTAAAGATAATTTCTGCAAATACATACCTAAAATTTATAGTGGATAAGGTTCTGCAAATTATTGAAAAATTACGATATATAGGCTTTCTAAATCCAATTAAAAAAACTATTTTTGCCCTACAAATTTTTAAATAAAATATGGCAACATATAAGAAAAAAGGGTATAAACCCAACGATAAGAAAGAGCAACAAGCAATAGACATGCAGAGTACTACTGCAGAGGTTTTTAACACGCTAGATGATACTGCTTCAAAGTCTGAACAATGGATTGAGAAAAACAGTAAACCTCTTTTTTATGGTTTAGTTGTAGTAATTACACTAATTTTAGGATTGCTTGGATACAATAAATACATTGTTGAACCTCAAGAAGAAGCAGCTTCAAACGAATTGTCTTTTCCAAGAAAGCACTTTAACGATGCTGATTTAGCAGCAGGCTCGGACATAGACTCTTTACTCCAGCTAGGTTTAGACGGAGCAGATAATAAATATGGGTTTTTAGACATTTCTATACAATATAGCGGTACCAAAGCTGCAAATGTTGCAAATTATTACGCTGGTGTTTCTTATTTAAAATTAAAAGAATATCAAAAAGCTATAGAATATCTAAGTAAATTTAATTCTGATGATGAAATACTTGGTCCAACTGCTTTAGGTGCCATAGGAGACGCTTTTGCAGATATTGATCAGGCTGAAGACGCCTTAGAGTATTACGAAAAAGCAGCTTACAAAAAAGACAATGAATTTACAACACCTTTATTTTTATTCAAAGCAGGAAGAACTGCCATGGATTTAGGTCAGTTTTCTAAAGCTGAAAAAATATTTACTCAGATAAAAGAAAATTATCCTGCAACAGATTCAGGTAAAGACATCGATAAATACATTTATAGCGCAAAATACGCTCAATAATAGCAATGGCAACAACAAATTTATCACACTACGATAAAACAATAATCCCAAACGCGAAAGATTTTCGGTTTGGGATTGTTGTTTCAGAGTGGAACCCAGACATTACAGAAAATCTACAAAAAGGTGCCATTGAAACCCTTCTAGACTGTGGTGCTAGACAAGAAAATATTATTTCTTGGGAAGTTCCTGGTAGTTTTGAGTTGGTTTATGGATGTAAAAAAATGTTAGAGACACTTCAATTAGATGCCATTATTGCCATTGGAAACGTAATACAGGGTGAAACAAAACATTTCGATTTTGTTTGTAATGGAGTTACTCAAGGGATTATAGATCTTAACGTGAAATACAGTACCCCTATTATTTTCTGTGTATTAACAGATAATACCAAACAACAATCTATAGATAGATCTGGGGGAAAATTTGGAAACAAAGGTATAGAAAGTGCTGTTGCTGCAATTAAAATGGCTTCTTTATCTTAGATTTAACAACGAACTTGCCAACAAACCTTGACCACTATTTTATTATTAAGTAACTTTGACAGGCTACTTACTAATGGCTTAGTATTTTTAGTCATAAAAAGAACTTACAGAGAGCTGCATGGCAATAATAAAGAGAAAAAACAAAAAATTTGATTACAAGCCCAGATACTACAAAGGGGAAGGTAATCCGTATGCAATTAAACATAAGTTTGATGAATTTAGAAGCTCAACAGGTAGTGACAGTGGTTTAAAAGGTAAAATTAATGGTGCTATTAGTGATTTAAAAGGAGAACAAAATATCCTTAAAATTGATGATGAAACCTATCAATTAGAAGAAACAAATTCAAATAAAGTGGTACTTTATATCATTGCTATACTGGTACTTATTTTTTTATTCATCATAGATTTTGATCTATCAATTTTTAGCAGAAAATAATGTCAGACATTATTCAACTCTTACCAGATCATGTTGCCAACCAAATTGCTGCAGGTGAAGTAGTACAAAGACCTGCTTCTGTTGTGAAAGAATTGTTAGAAAATTCTATAGATGCATCAGCAACTTCCATTAAACTTATTCTTAGAGATGCTGGAAAAACACTAATTCAGGTCATAGATAATGGCAAAGGAATGAGTACCACAGATGCTAGACTTTCATTTGAGCGTCATGCTACTTCTAAAATAAGGGCAGCCGAAGATTTATTTCAATTACATACCAAAGGTTTTAGAGGTGAGGCCATGGCTTCAATAGCAGCAATTGCTCATGTAGAAATGAAGACCAAACAAGACTCTCAAGAATTAGGAACCCACATAAAAATAGAAGGTAGTAAGGTTACTTATCAAGAAATGACAGCAACTCCAACTGGAACTAATATTGCTGTAAAAAATCTATTTTATAATATACCTGCTAGGAGAAATTTTTTAAAATCTGACACTATTGAAACCAGACATATTATAGATGAATTTCAACGTGTATCTTTGTCACATCCAGAAATATCGTTTAGTTTATATCACAATGACAACGAGGTTTATCATCTAAAAAACAACAATTTAAGGAAAAGGATTGTGGCTATTTTTGGTGCTAAAATGAATGAAAAGCTAGTGCCTATATCTGAAGATACCGAAATGATATCTATGGAAGGTTTCATTGCTAAACCAGCTTTTTCTAAGAAAAAAAGAGGTGAACAATTCTTTTTTGTAAACAATCGTTATGTAAAAAGCCCATATTTAAATCATGCTGTGGTAGCTGCTTTTGAAGGACTGCTTGAACACGGTTCTCATCCTTCTTATTTTTTATACCTAACCGTTCCTACCAAAAGTATTGATATTAACATTCATCCTACAAAAACAGAAATAAAATTTGATGATGAAAAAGCAGTCTATGCTATTCTAAGAGCTACAATCAAACACAGTTTAGGGCAATACAATGTTGCCCCTGTTTTAGATTTTAACAGAGATGCCACGCTAGACACACCCTATAATTTTACAAAAAAAGAATCTAGACCGTCTAGTCCAAAAATAACAGTAGATCCGTCTTTTAACCCTTTTGGAAATGAGGATACTACTCAAAACAAATCGTCATTTCAGTATAAAAAAGAAGCTGCAAATTGGGAAAGTTTGTATGTTTCTACCAATGAAATTGAACAACAGGAAACACTGTTTGATCAAGAAACAGCTCACCTTGCTAATAAAACAATTCAAGTACAGAGAAAATATTTACTGAGTTCTATAAAGTCTGGAGTGGTTTTAATTCATCAATCTTTAGCACATCAACGTGTTTTGTATGAAGAATTTTTAGACAGTACAACACTAAAAGAAGTTCACAGTCAACAATTATTATTTCCCATTACTATCTCATTTTCATCTGCCGAAATTGAGATGATATATACCTTAAAACCAGAATTAGAAAATGTAGGTTTTTATTTTGATGAGTTTACAAAAGAGTCGGTTACTATTAAAGGAACTCCCGTTTCTATTTCTGAAAGTAAAATCTCTAAGGTTTTAGAAGAGCTCTTAGAGAATATTAATTTAGACATTCCTGATGCTAATTTTAATCCTTTAAAAATTATGGCAACATCTTTTGCAAAATCTATAGCTATTAAAACAGGGCATTTTCTATCACAAAAAGAACAAGAAGTCTTAGTAAATAGCTTATTTTCATGCAAAGAACCAAGTATTTGTCCTGCTGGAAAAGCAACGTTTAAAACACTAACATTAGAAGAAATTGATCAATTATTTGCTCGTTAACATATGAATGGAATCAAATTTACAGAAGGAATAAAACATTTAATCATTGTTAATGTTATTCTATTTATTGGTCCTCAACTTATAAATTTAGATCTCACTAATATTCTTGCATTGCATTTTCCAAAAAATGAAAATTTTGGTTTTTGGCAATATGTAACACATATGTTTATGCATGGAAGTTTTGCTCATATACTCTTTAATATGTATGGTCTTTGGGCTTTTGGAACTCCATTAGAGAAAATGTGGGGACGCAATAAATTTCTATTCTTTTACTTTTCTGCTGGTATTGGTGCTGGTTTAATTTATTCTTTGGTTAATTATTATCAGTTTGATGGTTTTTATGATGTTTTAATTCAAAATGGACTTTCTTCAAATGATATTTCAAAAATATTAGATACAGGAGTTTATACAAATTATGCTGATGTAATTACATTATCTCAAGCAGAATTGAGTCAGTTTTACAGCTTATACCACACCCCTGCTGTAGGAGCTTCGGGTGCTGTTTATGGTGTTTTAGTTGCCTTTGGCATGTATTTTAAAGATGCAAAACTTGCTTTGATATTTTTTCCTGTTCCAATCGCAGCAAAGTACTTTATTCCTCTAATTTTACTTGGAGATTTATTTTTTGGAATGACTAAATACTCCGTTGGAAACGTAGCACATTTTGCCCATATAGGTGGGGCAATTATTGGTTTCATATTAGCTTATTATTGGAAAAATAATCAATTCAAACACTAGAGATAAATGAGTGTATTTAAAGATTTACAGACAAAATTCAAATCGGCGTCTATTATTCAGCAATTGATATATATTAATGTTGCCATTTTTATCATTACATTAATTTCTAGCTCTTTTAGTGGTTTGTATGGTAAACAAATGAGCTTTGTCTATGAATGGTTTTCTTTATCTTCTTCTTTTGATAACTTCATTACAAAGCCCTGGACACTTGTTAGCTATGGATTTTTACATAGTGGTTTTTTACACCTACTTTTTAATTGTCTTGTTTTTCATTATTTTGGCAGACTTTTTTTAGAATACTTTACCCAAAAGCAAGCACTAAATTTTTATCTTTTAGGAACCGTATTTGGAGGGATTGCCTATTTGCTAAGCTATAGTTATTTTCCTCTATTTGAAGGCAAGGTTCACACCATGGTTGGAGCATCAGCTGGTATTACAGCAATTGTTATTGGAATTGCAACTTATATTCCCAATTATCAATTACAATTCAGATTTATTGGATATGTGAAGGTTTGGCATTTGGCTGGAGTTTTTATCCTTTTTGATTTAATTTCTTTAGCCGGTGGAAATGGCGGCGGCCATATTGCCCATTTGGGAGGTGCACTATTTGGTTATGTATATGTTTCTCAGGCTAGTAACAAAAAAACAACTCTTTTTAGTTGGTTTTCAAAGCTGCTTTCCAAAAGAAAGAAACCTCTACAGACAGTCTACAAATCAACTAAAAAAACTGCTAATTCAAAAGCAACAGGAGGCAACCAAGCTAAAATAGATGCTATTCTAGATAAAATTAGTAAATCTGGCTATGATACCTTAACAAAAGAAGAAAAAGAGTTTCTTTTTAAACAAAGTAACTAGTAAAAAGACAAGCTTGTAGCGTCTTAAGTAATCATTTTCTAAGACTACTTATAATAAATTATATAGATGAAAAAAGACAATTTTTGGAATAAAATACTAGTCTTTATAAATACAATAGTAGCAATGCTATTGCTTTTGTCTTATCTCCTGCCGTTTATATCTCCAAAATTAAGTCCAATATTTACCATCATAAGTTTATCGGTTCCATTGCTTTTTTTATTAAATGTTTTTTTTCTAATCTATTGGATCATTAAATTAAAAAAATACCTAATACTCTCTTTACTTGCAATAGTTCTTGGTGTTGGATATATTAGTAGTATCTATAAATTTTCAGAAAAAAATATTTTTCTAAAAGATGATTTAGCAGTAATGAGTTATAATGTTCGTTTATTTAATCATTACAATTGGACTACAGATAATGCCATTGATAAAAAAATATCTACATTAATTACTGAAAAAAAACCAGATGTGATATCAATTCAAGAATATTTTGAAGCTGATAACCTTCAAATATCTTATCCTTATCAATTTATAAAAACAAAATCTAAGATCAACAAATTTGGTTTGGCCATTTTTTCTAAATATGAGATCATAAACTCAGGCTCCTTAGACTTAGAGAACAGTGCTAACAATATTATTTTTGCAGACATTATTAAAGTTAAAGACACTATTAGGGTTTATAATATTCATTTAGAGTCTTTAAAAATGAATACCGCTAAAGAAAATTTTGGTGAACAAAATTCTGACAAACTGCTTCAACGCATGAAAGCCTCTTTTAAAAAACAAGCAAAACAGGTAGAATTATTTTTGGAACACGAAAAAAAATGGAATGGAAAAAAAATACTTTGTGGTGACTTTAATAACACCGCATTTTCTTGGGTATATAGAGAACTCTCCAAAAATAAACAAGATGCCTTTAAAATAGCTGGTAAGGGCTTAGGCAAGACATTTAATTATTTGTATCCTTTAAGAATAGACTTTATATTGGTAGATCTAAATTTTGAAGTCAATAATTTTAAAACATTTGAGGTTCCGTACTCAGACCACTTCCCTATTTTAGCAAGAATAAAATTAAAAAATAAAATTGAATGAAAAATTATGATGTATCTATCGTTGGCAGTGGCCCCGCTGGAGCAGCAACTGCATTTTATTTAGCACAAAATGGAGTAAATGTATGTATCATAGAAAAAGAAACGCTTCCTAGATATAAGACCTGTGGTGGTGGATTTGTTTTTAGAGGACGTAAAAATTTACCTATTGATATCTCCTCTGTTATAGAGCAAGAGTATTATGAAGTAGAGACTTATATTGGTAATGAGCCTTTTTCTATTTCTCGAAAAGATCCAATAATTACAATGATTATGAGAGATTCTTTTGATCATTTACTTGTAAAAGAAGCACAGAAATTTGGCATAGACGTATTGCAAAATCACAAGCTTATTGGTATAGAAAATAAAGACAAACACATCATTTGTAAAACTTCTCAAGGAAATATTGAAGCTAAGTTTCTTATTGCTGCAGACGGTGTTTTAAGTCAAACAGCTAAGTTTGCTGGTTGGACAACTGAAACTCGTAATTTAATTCCAGCCTTAGAATATGAAGTAACAGTGCCTGAAAAAGATTTTGAACGTTTGTCTAAAAAAGCACGTTTTGATATTGATGAAGTTCCAGAAGGATATGCTTGGTGCTTTCCAAAGAAAAATCATTTATCATTAGGAGTTTTAACCACAAGAAAAAAAAGAATCAATTTAAAAGAATACTATAAAAGCTACTTGGTAAAACTTGGTATTACTGAAATTATTAAAGAAGAACAGCACGGATTTCAGATTCCACTGTCTTGTAGAACAGATGGTTTTGTTAAAGGTAGAACATACTTAATTGGTGATGCTGCTGGCTTTGCAGAACCCATTACTGCAGAAGGAATCTCTAATGCAATCTATAGTGGAAAATTAGTTGCAGAAGCTATTATTGAAAGTAATTTAGACCTTGAAATGGTAACAAAACTTTACTCAGAAAAGCTACATAAAAAGTTAATTCCTGAATTGCGTTCAGGCGAATTTTTATCTAACTACTTTTATAAAAGAAATCCAGTAAGAAATTTCTTATTAAAAAAATATGCCAATAAATTTGGAGAATATATGGTAGATATTTTAATGGGTGATAAAAGTTTACCTATGGATGTTAAGAAAAGATTGGCACAAAAAATTAAGGAAGCTGTCTTTTAAATTTCATTTTAGTTTACTTTCTTAACTCTTCTGAGATCTAACATATCTATTGGATTAATTCCCAAGCCTTCTATGTTTTTCTGAGAAAAACGGATAACTTGATCATAATACAATGGAATAATTGGTGCTTCATCAATTAAAATACTATCCATCTTTTGATAAAGTTTGTATCTTATTTTTAAATTAACAGCAGAAATAGATTGCTCATACAAGCTATCAAAATTATCATTTTTAAAATGAGTATAATTAGGACCATTTGGCGTAAAATTCTTACTGTAAAATAATGATAAATAGTTTTCTGCATCTGGGTAGTCTGCTATCCAACTTGCTCTAAAAACAGAGAATTTGCCTGTTGCTTTACCCTGTCTTAAGGAAGAAGGAGGAATTACATCTATTGTAACATCTAATCCAATATTCTGTAACTCTCGTTGAATAAACTCACATAAATCTAAATAATTACTATTGGTTGTAATGGTAATTGAAGGATTCTTAATCCCTGTTTCTTGTATAAATTCCTGAAGTAATTTACGTGCTAATTCAGGTTTATAACGATACCCTTCTAAATTGTTAAAAGATGGTAAGCCCGATGGAATAAAACCGTTAATTGCTGGTGTTCCTATTCCATTTCGTAAATATTTAATCATCTTTCCTCTATCAAAACCATAATTAATTGCCTTTCTAATTAATTTGTTGTTTGTAATATTATTTTTATGATCTAAATACACACCTAAATATTCTGTATTTAAGTAAGCACCTGTTTCCATGTGAACCAGATGTTTATATTTTGGTTGTAATTTTCCTTCCGTAGTAATAATATCATCTTTATAAGAAGCATCTAGACTCTTCATAAAATCTAAATTTCCTTGAATAAATTGCAAGAATTCACTCTGTTTATCTGGCAGAAATGTAATAGCAACGGCTTCTAGATAGGGTAGCTTTTTTCCTGTACTATCTTTTTCAAAGTAGTTTGGATTTTTTCGCAGCACAAGCTTGGTGTTCTCTACCCATAATTTAAATTTAAAAGGACCTGTACCTATTGGATTTGAGCGATATTCATCGCCAAAATATTCTATAGCTTCTTTAGAAACAACAGAACAATACTTCATAGCTAATAATCCTAAAAATGGAGGAAAAGCTTGAGTTAATTCTATTTGAAAAACTCCATCTTCAAGCGCTGAAAAACTTTTTACATTCTGTAAAACCCAAACCCCTGGAGAAACTATATTTTTATCTAAGAGTCTCTGGAAGCTGTACTCAAAATCAGTGGCTGTAACCAACCTTGTAGCATCATTTCCAAACAAACTATGCTCATGGAAATAGACATCATCTCTAAGTAAAAATGTGTAGACTTTTCCATCTTCTGAAATTTGCCAACTTTTGGCAACACTTGGCATAACACGCAAACTATCATCTAGTTGAACCAATCCATTGTATAATTGATGAACTGCCCAAATATTTCGCTGATCTTTAGCAAAAGCTGGGTCTAGAGAGCTTATGTTGGAATGCTCGTTGTACCTAAAAACTTGGGAAATATTAAACTTAGATTCCTTATTTTCACATGAAATCGTCAGAAAAACAAGCAATAAATAATACCAATTATTTCTTAAAACCATAGTCTCTTTCTACTTTACATATTCTTAATTGATAGTGTTCATACCATTGTTCTCTTCCTCTTTTTCTAACCTTTGTATGCTCTATATTATGTTTCCATTGCGTAATCGCCTCCAAGCTATTCGAATAAGAAACTGTAATTCCAACTTCATTCCTCGCAGATTCAATTCCTAAAAACCCTTCTTGCAACTCAGCTAATTTTTCCATTTTTACAGCAGTTTCAAGATAACCAGCAATGTCATCAGTTAAGAGCGTTGCAAAAATAACAGCATAATATGGGGTTTTTAAATTACTAACAATCATAAATTTAGCTCGTATTTAGTTTCTGTTATTTTTAGAGTAGATTCAAATGCTTTTTTAACAAATTTAAAATGGCAGCTCTCAACTATTTTTATAGAAGCATTATTCTCATCAGCCACATAAGCTATTAATTTAGGGATACCCACTAAGCTACAATAGTTAATAATTCCTTTGCAAATCTCAAGACCATAGCCTAATTTCCAATATTTCTCTAAAAAACGATATCCTATTTCATCCTCTTTATTAGAGTCTTTTATTAATGCACAGGTTCCAACAAATTTATGATCCAATTTTCTTTCAACTGCATAAATCCAAAAATCATTTTCAATATGAGCATACTTTTCAATTAATTCGGTCAATTCAATTGTATTCTCCTCAAAAGTCATTGCTTTTACTCGTACATATTGCAGTACGTTTATATTTGATTGCATTTCATGAAAAGGTTCTAAATCACTCAATAACAATTTCCTAACTATCAATCTCTGTGTTTCAAAAATGATTTGAGTATTCATCTCAATTATAAGAATTATTGTAAATTTGCTGGCCTTTAAATGTACAAGAATGAATGCAGATAAAAAAGTGGCATTTTATACTCTAGGATGTAAACTTAACTTCTCAGAAACCTCTACAATTGCTCGTAATTTTGTGAGCGAGGGTTTTAATCGTGTAGATTTTGATGAAAAGGCAGACATTTATGTTATTAATACCTGCTCTGTTACAGATAATGCAGACAAACGATTTAAAACAATCGTAAAAAATGCATTAAAAAAAAATGAAGATGCATTTTTAATTGCTGTTGGGTGTTATGCTCAGTTAAAACCTGAAGAATTAGCAGCTGTAGATGGTGTTGATTTGGTACTAGGTGCTACAGAAAAATTTAATGTTACCAGTTATATTAACGATTTAACCAAAAACCAACATGGTGAGGTTCATTCATGTGAAATATCTGAAGCAGATTTTTATGTTGGCTCTTACTCTATTGGAGACAGAACAAGGGCTTTTTTAAAGGTTCAAGATGGTTGCGATTACAAATGTACCTACTGTACAATTCCGTTAGCTAGAGGTATTTCTAGGAGTGATACTGTAGAAAATGTACTCAAAAATGCAACAGAAATTTCTAAAAGAGGTATTAAAGAGATTGTTTTAACAGGTGTTAATATAGGAGACTATGGAAAGGGAGAGTTTGGAAATAAAAAACATGAGCATACATTTTTAGACTTAGTAAAACAATTAGATAAGGTGACAGGAATTCATCGATTAAGAATTTCTTCTATAGAACCCAATTTATTGCGAGATGAAACAATTGATTTTGTTTCTAAATCTAACACTTTTGTTCCTCATTTTCACATTCCATTACAAAGCGGTAGTGATGATCTATTAAAAAAAATGAAACGTCGTTATTTACGAGATACTTATACGAATAGAGTTCA